>Ga0181594_10001591_pt1 | contig 20994 bp, 20 predicted proteins | sample 071ome_18_FD_145603 | JGI IMG/M metagenome (GOLD analysis project Ga0181594, IMG submission 145603) | Coastal salt marsh microbial communities from the Groves Creek Marsh, Skidaway Island, Georgia - 071413BT metaG (spades assembly) | ecosystem: Environmental > Aquatic > Marine > Intertidal zone... | reverse complement strand
GCGCTGTTTCCGATCGGCATGGGCGCACTCGCCGAAGTGATCGGCCTGGAGGCATCGTTCTATGTGATCGGTCTGCTCGGCATGTGCCTGATCGGCGGTCTGGCAGTCTGGGTGGCGCGGACGAAGGATGAGCTTCACTCAGACTGAGAGGCGACCGGTATCTTCCTGACCCTGCGTCAGCGGATACGGATATTGCATTTACCCCGCCTTCATCATCTTGGCAGCGAGCGCGTAACCGCCATCGGTGCCGTCGAGAAAATGCAGGTGATCGTCGGTTTCGATCGACGGCACGATGCAGGTCATGATCGCGGCGTTCTGCTCGTACAGGCCGTAGCGGACGATCCCGTCGGCGTCGGCCCGTTCCAGGATGCCTTTAACCGATGCAAGTGTTGCCGGATCGCAGTCGACGGTCATCCGCAGCACATCGTCGAATTTGCGGAAATCGGTATTCAGCCCGGTGGTCTTCCGGTAGTGCGCGGGATCGAAATTTTTCGTCTTCCAGCCGGTTTTGAACAGAATCCAACCGATCAAACAGAGAATGAGCAACTCTCTCTTTTTCTTGCCCCGGTCCTTCTTTTCCGCAACTGCCTTGGACTCGATATCGAGGCCCTTCGGGGGCCAGCCGAAATCGGGGCCCTGTCCGGGAATGGGGTGACCGCCGCGACCGGCGCCTTCCATCAGCTCGATCAGAGAGGCGACAACCGCGTCATAGGCCTCCCCCGTCACGCCGTCCGCGGGGCCGACGATCATCGACAGGATGCATCCCCGGTTGGATTCGATGGGTTTCCATCGGCAGGACAGGCCGGTCAGGTCGGGGCGAGCGCCGGGCGGCGCCGGATCGACGGCGAACCGATCCCGCTTCATCTCGGTTTCCGCCCATTCGACGCCGTGGCCGGAAAACATCGCATAGGCGACGGCGGGCGACGCACCGTAGCGAGCGACCAGAACGTCGTTTCCGGAGGCGCGGATATCTCTGACCGGCACCATCGCGGCGCGCAGGGACAGATCGATCTCTTCTTCCACCCAGCGAGCGGTGCGCGCCAGCGCGCCCGCGGCGATGTCGCGGGCTTTCGGCGGCACCGCGAAACTGACGCCGTCGCCGCCGAACACGAACGGAAATTCCCGGTGCCCGAGCGCGTTCATGACGGCGGAGATCGCCGCGGCGCCGGCCATGTTGACGGCCTTGTACTGGCCGTTCTCGATGGCTCTGGTCGATCCGATCACGTCGGTAAGGCCGATGAACCAGTCATCCGGCATCGGGCGATAGACGCTGTCGTCGATCACCTGCGAAAAATCCCTGAAAACGGGTATTTCCGTATAGAAACCGGCAGTGGGCTAGGTCATCGCCTGACGCCTCGTTGAAGTACCGAACTCTCTGATACGCGTTGGTGGATCTATCGGATCAGGTTTCCGCCCGGGCCTATAGACGGCCTGTTGCCCGCAATACGTCTTCCGGCGTGACCGGTACGGCGGACACCTCGCCGCCGAAAGGCCGGATCGCATCGTTCACGGCACTGAGGATGGATTGCGGAACGCCCGCCATGCCGCTTTCCCCCGCGCCCTTCGCGCCCAGCGTGGTTTTAGACGTGGGTGTGGAGACGTGTTCGATCACGATATCGGGGGATTCGCCCGACATCGGCACCAGATAATCCGCCATGGTGGCATTCTGCAACTGGCCGTCCCGGTCGTAGAGACAGTGTTCATAGAGCGCGTCGCCGAGACCGTGTACGACCGACCCGCGCTGCTGTTCGGCGACCAGTTGCGGATTGATGACCCGGCCGCAATCTTCCACCACCCAGTAATTCAGCACCTTTACGATGCCGGTGTCGGGATCGACCTCAACATAGGCGGCGTGTGCGGCATTGGTGAAGATGTAGTCGCGCACCCGGAAGCGTTCGGTCGCGACCAGCACCGGGTGATAATCGTCGGGCAGTTCGTAGGACCGCAGGAATGCGATGTTGCCAAGCTCTTCCAGCGTGATGCGTTCGCCACCGCCGTCGGCATCGACCACGACGCTGTTCCGGATGTCGAGGCTGTCCGCATCGGTCTGCAGCAGGACGGCTGCGAGTTCGAGAATCTGGCTGCGCAAGGTCTGGCCGGCTTTCCACGACGCTTCGCCGCCGATTCCGGCGCCGCGCGAGCCGTACGTGCCGCCGCCATACGGCACGGCGTTGGTGTCGCCGGTGATGACACGCACGTCTTCGAACCTGAGACCGATTGCGGCTGCGACGACCTGCGCCAGCGCGGTTTCTGTGCCCTGGCCCTGTTCGGTGACGCCGGTCAGTACGGTGACGCCGCCTGCCGGCTCCAGCCGTACCGTGGTGCCGTCCTGCGCGGAGATCGGCACTTTGGCGGGGCCGTAGATCAGTGCCCCGGGATTGGTGCCCTTGATAAAGGACGCGTAGCCGATGCCGCGATGTATGCCCCGTTCGCGGGCGGCGGTCTGATCCGCCTTCAGCGCGTCGACGTCGATCACCCTGGTCAGCTTTTCGAGACACGCCTGGTGCGACAGATCGTGCAGCGGGATGCCGGCCGGCGAGGCGGCCGGATAAGCCTCGTCGGAAATCAGATTGCGCCGGCGGATCTCCATCCGGTCTATCCCGGCGGCGACGGCGGCCTTGTCGAGCAGGCTGTCGCAGATAACGATGCCCATCGGATGGCCGACGGCGCGGTATTGCGATGTCGGTACCATGTTCTGGAAAACCACCGTCGTCCTGGCCCGGAAATTTTCGATGTTGTAGGGCCCGCCCGCGATATTGAGCACCTGGTTGGCCTCGACGCAGCTGGTGCGCGGGTAGGCGGAATAGGCGCCGGCGGCGGTGATGTCGTCGAATTCGAAGGCGACGATCCTGCCTTCCGAATCTATGCCCATTTTACCGGTCAGCCGGTGCTGGCGGGCGTGAATGTCGGAGACGAAGGATTCCATCCGGTCGGCGCGGTAGCGCACCGGCCGGTCCAGCATGATCGACAGCACGGCGGTGGCGAATTCGTCGCCGTACAAATGGCTCTTAATGCCGTAGGAGCCGCCGCAGTCCTGCGCGATGACGCGAATGTCGCGTTCCGGGATGCCCAGGTGCTTCGAAAACAGGACCTGGATCATGTGAACGGCCTGGCCGCCGTAATAAACTGTCAGCTGCTTTTCCGACGAATCCCAGGACGACGTCATGATGCGCGGTTCCAGCGTCACGCCGGTGTGGCGGCCGAAATCGAACGTGCCTTCGACGACATGCGCGGCGGCGGCGAATCCGGCGCCGACGTCGCCCTTTTCGGCAACGCGTTCGTACATCTTGTTGTCGCCCAGTTCCGGATGCAGCACCGGCGTTTCGGGGTCGAGGGCGGTAAGCATGTCGGCTATGGCGGTTTTTTCCGTCCAGTCGACGGCGACGAGTTCTGCCGCGTCCTCCGCGATGGCGCGGGTCTCGGCGACGACAGCGACCACGGGTTCTCCCTGCCAGGTGGCGCGATCGACGGCAAGCGCGTATTGCGGCACCGACTTCAACGCCGGCTGGTTCTCCATGATCCCGGTCCATGGCGTCATACGCTCCGCGATCTCGCGCCCCGTGACGACGGCGATCACCCCGGGCACCGCGGCTGCTGCCGAAGTTTCTATTTCGCCGATGTTGGCGTGCGCGTAGGGGCTGCGCACATAGGCGACCTCTACCGTGCGGGAGAGAGTGAAGTCGTCGACATGGCGTCCTTTGCCTTCGACGGCGCGCCGGGCCATCAGGCGGGCGGGCGACGCGCCGATCGCGGTGTCGGCGGCGCCGGGAGTGCGGGCGGAACCGTCCATGTGTCTAATTCTCCATCAGGCTCGGCAGATAGGTTCCGAGCTCGGGGAAGATTATCAGCAGCACGAGAACGACCAGCGCGCAGCCGATATAGGGCGCGGCCGCCTTGGCGACCTGCCACAGCGTCGTGCCCTGCGGCGCGACGCCCATCATGACGAACAGCAGCAGTCCGAACGGAGGGGTGGTCAGGCTGATTTCCAGCGCCAGAAGCATGACGAGCCCGAACCAGATCAGGTCGAACTGCAACGTCGTCGCCAGCGGGAAGAAAATCGGCACTGTCAGCAGCATCATCGACACCTGATCCATGAACATGCCGAGGACCAGCAGCACCGCGAACATGATCAGAAGCATGACGAGCGGCGCCAGTTCCACCTGCGTGGCCCATTCGATGAGCCCGGCGCTGGCACCGGTAAAGGCGAGCAACTGGCTGAAGGTCGATGACGCCAGGATGATCAGCAGCACCATCGCGGTGACGCGCAGCGATCCCGAGAACGATTTTACCAGGATGTCCCACGTAAGAACCCGGTATACCAGGGCAAGAACAACGACACCCAGGGCACCGAAACCGGCAGCCTCGGTCGGCGTTGCGACACCCAGGATGATCAGTCCGATGACGCAGAAAACGACAAGGCTCATCGGCAGGACGTTCACGACCACCGATTTCATCACCTGGCCGAAAGTATGGGACTCCACCTGGTATTCGGGCGCGGCTTCCGGGTCGATCTTGACCTGTACGTAGATCAGGATCGAGTACAGAACGGCGAGAACAAGACCGGGCAGAACGCCCGCGATCAGCAGCTTGCCGATATCGATTTCGGCAAGGCTGGCCAGCAGCACGGCGAGCGCCGAGGGCGGAATGATCATCGCCAGCCCGCCCGTGCCGAGTATCGGCCCCATCGACATGTGGCCCTTGTACCCGCGCCGTGTCATTTCCGGAACCATCAGGGATCCCATCATCGCGGTATTCGCCATAGTGGATCCCGACAGGGTCGCGAAGATCGTGCCGCCGGCGACGGTAATGTAGGACAGCCGCCCGGGCAGGCGACCGAAGCAGAGTTCAAGCGTGTCGAACACGCGAACGGCCAGGCCGGTATGAAAAAACAGTTCGCCCATGATTATAAACAGCGGCACAGGGATCAGGGCGAAGATCGTCACCGCCTCGACGGCGTTGACGACGATCTGCGGCATTGCCGCCAGCCCCCCCATGATCGTGCCGTCACCCATGAAGACGATGGCGCCGATAATATTCGCGGCCAGAAAGGCGAAAGCGACGGGGATTCCCAGCAGCATCAACCCGATGACCATGCCGACGAGGAACCCGGCAACCGAATACCACTCGGTGAGGATTTCCATCAGAGCGACTCCCCGGAACCGACCTTGCCGGAATAGTATGAATCGAAGCCCAGTAGGTAGCGGCCGAACTCAATTGCCACCAGCGAAAATCCGAGAGGGAACGGCACGAAGAGGATCCATTTCGGCATGTCGATCGACCGGAGGTCGAGCTCGCCGGAACTGATGGCGCCAACCATTTCGATCCAGCCGAAATAAACGAAAAGGAGCGATAGCAGGATGCAGAGAAGGTAGACCAGTTTTGCCATCAGCTTTCTCATCAGCTCCGGCAGTGCCATGGTCAGAGATTCGACGACCACGTGCCCTTTCAGTCGAACGAGCCACGGCGCGCCGAACATGGTCGAGAACAGCAGACAGTATTCGGCAATGGCGCTGTACCATTGTATCGAGTTGAAACCCAGGGTGCGCATCGTCACGTCCGCAACGATGCCCACGAAAATAAGCGCAAGCATCAGCCCGCCCACAATGGCCAGCCCGATGATCAGCCCGTTATAGGCTTTCCAGATAAATGCCATGCCTCGCCCAGTCGCAAAACGACTCTCCGGTTCCGCACCGTCTGGTCCGGAACCGGAGCGTTCGCGTCAGTCCGTGCCTTATTGTCCGTGATAAAGCTTGCTAAGCGTCGCTGCTTCGGGCGTGCCGACGGCTTTCAACCGTGCGATCGGCACCTCGTTCGCAAGGGCACGGTATTTCTTGCCCGCTTCCGGCGACAGGGTGATTTCCTTCTGGCCGAATTCCTTGGCCAGGATTTCGCGTTCCTTGGCCACCAGAGGCCCCCAGTATTCGGCCGATTTCTTTTCCCATTCCATGCCGACTTCCCGGATGATCTTCCGGCCTTTCGGGCTGAGTTTTTTCAGCGCCTTGTTCGACATGAACACCGAAGGTTCGAGCTGATAGAAATTCGGATACACCCGGTATTTGATGAACTTTGCCCAGCTTAGCCCGCGCGTCCACATTTCCGGGAATGCGAAGCCGTTCACCAGTCCGCGTTCCAGGGCGTTGTACAGTTCCGGCACCTGCACGGTGACGGTGGTCGCGCCCAGCGCCTTCAGGAAGGCATCGTAAACGGGCACGGAGCGCATCTTGAAGCCCTCGAGCGAGACCATCCCGTCGGCGTTGATCTTCGGTTCCTTGCTGAGATAGAGAATGAAGGAAACGCTGGTCGCCGTCTGCGACAGGAGAATGCCGTCGATCCGTTTGGTGATTGCCGCGTCGAGCGCCGCCATCGCGCCCGATTTCCGCGCGTCCCAGGGGCGGACCTGGGTTGCCGACAGGGCATCGACTTCCGGGACAACCCCGCGATGGTAACTGGCGGCGGTGTACATCAGGTCGTACAGACCCGACTTGAAGCCCTTGGACTGCGCGGGGGCCTTGGAGATTTCAGGCCCGCCGATATGGCGAATCTTGAAATGGCCTTTGCCGCGCTTGTTGGCTTCCTCGATAAAACGGAGGAAATCGCCCGTCAGCGGAAAGTTCTTCGGCCAGGCGGAGATACCCTTGAGCTGGACTTCGGCGGCCTGCGCAACCGGTATCGTCAGGATGCCGCCGAGTGCGACGGCAGCAATGGCGGAAAGTGCGAATTTTTTCATATTGGAACTCCCTATTACGAATGGACTTGTCGTCTGTTTGGTTCTTAAAACAAGGGTCTCCTATTTTTGGAGGAGACGCAAGAGCCGCGCTGGCGGAGACTATGCCGCGGCTGCTGCCTTTTTCTGGCCCATGACGTACCAGAAGGTTACTGCGGCAGCGATGACCAGCAGGGGCATGGCGCCGATATTCACCCAGTTCCAGCCGAAGAAATGGATGAACGCGCCGGAGGACAGCGCGCCGCAGGCGACGACGGTATAGATGATCTGGTTCATCATGCCCTGGGTTTTGGCACGTTCCGCCGGGGTATACGCGGTCGTCATCAGACTGGTGGCGGCGGTGAACGTGAAGTTCCAGCCCACCCCCAGCAGGAACATCGAGAGCCAGAAATCGAATACCTCGATGCCGGACAGCGCGATGCCGATACAGGCGGCCTCCAGCAGCAGGCCGACCATGATGATCGTGACTTCGCCGAACTTGCGGATCAGAAGGCCTGTGAAAACGCCCGGCGCGAACATTGCAAAAGTGTGCCAGGCGATGACATTGGCGGTAGCGCCGAAACTGTGGCCACAGATCGATATCATGGCAACCGGCGTTGCCGTCATCAGAAAATTCATCACGCTTTGGGCCACCGTGGCGGAGACGGCGGCTGCGATGAACACCGGCTGTTTCATGATTTCCCACATGGGCCGCTGCGGCCCTTCCATCTGTGCCTTGGTCAGGTTGGGAATGCGGAGGAATATCAGCGCCAGGGCCGCGACCAGAGCGGTTCCCACCAGAAACAGGAACGTGCCACCGAATTTCCGGACATCGCCGCTGTACCAGTCGGCGGGAACCATGTCTTCGCCCCACACGGCGAGCCCCGCCCCGGCAAAGCCTGCAAATACCCCGCCCGCGAGCACCAGTGAAATGGCGACGCTGCGATATTTTTCAGAGATACCGTCGGCGGCGGCGAACCGGTAAAGCTGCGCGAAACCGGCGAAAAACCCGAAGACCAGCCCACCCAGCGCCAGCAGCCAGAAATTCATGTGAATCACGGCAGCGAAACACAGGACGCCGCTCATCGTCGCCAGCGCCGTGCCGATCAGAAACCCGACCCGGCGGCCTGTTCTCCGCGTGATCATCGAGGCGATCCAGGCTGACAGCGCGGTCCCGATGACCACGGTTGCCGCCGGCAGGGTGGCAAGGGCAAGATGCGGCGCGAACCCCGGCAGCAGGGCGACGGCGGGCGCTGTTACCATGAACAGGCCGCGGCCGGTTCCGAACAGCATCTGACAGGTGCTGAGGACGGCGACGTTGCCGATATCGCGGGCGGCTTTGGACAAATTCTGTACCTTTATAAAAAAACGCCCCGACCAATGGCCGGGGCGTTGATTTTTACCAGACGGTCAGCGGATCAGGAAGCGCCGCCGAACAGAATCGTCTGTGCGCGTTTAACCAGCGCGGCGTCGGTTTTCACGGCGTCGTTCACGATGCCCTGGATTTCTTCGCCGGACTTGTAATTCACCTGCAGCTTGCGCTCCTTGGCGGCCGCGGCGAAGGCCGGGTCGGTGACGGCCTTCTTGAACGCGTCGCGAAGGAACGCGATGCGGTCCTGCGGCACGCCCGGCGGAACGGCGAGCCCGCGCCCGATCGGCGACATCGTGGACATGAAGCTGACAATCGGTTTGTCGGCGTCGGAAACCATCGAAGAAAGCTGCGGCACGCCGGGCAGATCCGGTTCGTCCGTCGGTCCCATCTGCAGGATGATCTTGGCAAAGCCCTTCTGGTACCAGTCAAGCTTGTTGGTTTTCCAGGCAAGCCAGGTCAGGCTGACGCCCTGGACTTCGTTCTGTTCCATCGCCAGCTGCATCTTGCGCGAGCCCTTGTAGCCCTTGACGATCTTGAACTTGGTGCCGATCAGTCCGTTGGTCAGTTGCGGCACCAGATAGGTCTGTGAGCCGATGCCGGACGAGCCCATGGCGACCTGCTTTTCCATTGCGTGCTCTATTTTCGTGACACCGGAATCCGCCCGGATGCCGATCGTCGCGTTCGCCTGGATCGCCGAGCCGAGCCAGGTCAGCTTGCTGGCATCGAATTTCGCCGCTTTCGGTTTCATCAGTTGCGTGACGACAATCGTGTCCGGCGGCATCATCAGAACCGAGCCGTCTTTCGGAGCGACATTGTAGGCGTAGTTGGTCATCCGCAGACCGCCGCCGCCGGGCATCGACTGTACGACGACCGACCCGGCGCCGATCAGCGGTTTGATCCGTTCGGCCAGAATCGTCGAATACTTGCCGTAGGTTCCCCCGACACCGAATCCGATAAGGATCTTGACCTGTTTGCCCTTGTAGAAATCGGCGGCCGATTGGGCTTGCGCGCCAGTCACGCTGCCGGCAACGAGTGCCGCTGCAGCAAGCGATTTAATCAGTATGTTTTTCATAGTACCTCCCGGTTGTTAATTGGCCTTTTGGCCGCGTTTGAACGCAGCGCGATTTCAACAGAAATCGGCCTATACCTCAATTGCTATAAATTCTATGCATAGAACGCGACTTTAAGTGCGGCAGGCCGGGCCGTTTTCGCCCTTTTCGCTGGTATTGTCTGTTTCCTGCCTTCGGTCCGGCGAGGCTTGGTCGTCGGGTATCCGTTGTAGAAACTGCCGCGACCGTGGACCTCGCCTGGTTTTAACTCCTTGTTCATCGGAGCCGCTGCCTCGATAACCCGGAACGGTCTTCGCACGGCAACTGCCTGATGGGCAAAACTGCCGACCCCGATTTTTTGCCGTGGTTGTGTTGCGTGACGCCGCTGCGGCAATATCCGGCAACGGGTATGCTATATATCCGTCATATTTGAAAGACCGCTCGATTGTTTCAGGCCCTGACATCCCGATGGACGCGTTTGCCGCCGAACCTGCGCGGCATCCTCTGGCTTGTGATGGGTACGCTCGCCTTCGCGGTGAACGATCTCTTCGTCAAGTCGCTGGGGCAGACGATGTCTCCGTTCCAGATGGCGTTCTTCCGCTACGGTATCGGATTTATGCTGATGGTGCCGTTTTTCATGCGGATGGGCGTTGGAGAGCTCAGAACAAGTCGCCCGGGCATCCATTTCGTCCGCCTGATCCTGGCCTGTATCGCGCAGGTCGGCGTCTATACCTCCGTCGTCTATCTGCCGCTGGCAGACGCGACGGCGCTGGCGTTTTCCCGCATCCTGTTCACCACCGTCATCGCCGTTATATTTCTGCGCGAAATTGTCAGCGGCAGCCGCTGGTCGGCGACTATTGCCGGCTTCGTCGGGGTCATTGTCATGGTGCGGCCCGGCGGCGAGATTGATCCCGTCGTGTTCGTCGCCATTGGCGCGGCATGTACGTTCGCGATCGCCAACGTGCTGATCAAGATCATGTCCACGACCGAGCCGCCCAACCGGATACTGTTCTACTATCAGGCGGGTGGCATTCTGGTGTTCCTGCCGCCGACGATCATCCTGTGGCAGACGCCGCCGGATCTCGTCTCGTGGCTGATGGCGCTGGCCATCGGGTTTCTGACCGCCGTCGGCATGATCGGGTTTATCCGGGGGTTTGCGGTCGGGGAGGCGAGCGTGATCGGACCGACCGAGTATATCCGCCTGGTTTTCGCAGCGGCGTTCGGTTTCGCCATCTTCGGCGAGATCCCGGACATCTGGACGATTGTCGGCGCGCTGGTCATCGTCGGCTCGACAAGTTTCATCGCCCGTCTGGAAGCCCGTAAAAAAGCCGGCAGCTAATCCGCCAGCCACTCGATCGTGGCCGCTGCAGCGTGCCGGGCGGTGCTTTCGTCGTCAAATGTTGAAGCGGCGCGCCGTCCGGTCGCGTGCCAGCCGGACGGGTCTTCCGGATCGCGGCGCCATTCGTCCCACAGCACCGCACCGTCGCGGGTGCGGTAAACATCGACGCAGCGCAGCCCGGTCCCGTCCTCCAGCGACGCCAGCACCAGCCGGTTGCTTCGGTCGATCATCCGGCGTCAGGCAAAATGCTTTTCGAGGAATGCGACCGAGCGTTGATGCGCCAGCCTGGCGGCGTCCGCGTCGTGGTGCGCCTGTTCCGGGTTGTAGAAAGCGTGACCGGCGCCCGGATAGACGTGGAACTCGGTATCGGGATAGGTGGCCTGTATCTTCTGGACGAGGTCGAACGGCACGACGTGATCGGCATCGCCGTAGTGCAGAATGGCGGGACAATTCGGCCGCCGGTCGAGATTGTCGTGGATGTCGCTGCCATAGAAAACGACCGCGGCGTCCATATCCAGTCGGTCCGCGGCGATCCACGCCCACGTGCCGCCGGTGCAGAACCCAGAAATGGCGATCTTGTCCGTTTTTTGGCGGAGCAGGTCCGCGCAGGCGGCGATATCGAGGAGGACGGTTTCTTCCTTCAGGTTTTCGCGAAACTGCATGCCGCCATGGTCGTCATAGGCGAAGACCTTGTTGCGCTCCGTGCGGTCGTAGGTCGCCGGTGCGATGGCGCTGAAACCGTCCTCCGCGAACCAGTCGCACACGTCGCCGAGATGGTCGGTGAGGCCGTAAATCGCCTGCAGAAAGACGATACCGCCTTTGGGTGTTTCCGCCGGATCCGCCCGCCAGGCGTCCAGAACATGTCCGTCGGAAGCGCTTACTGAAATGCGTTCGGCCATAAAAAAATCTCCCCGTCGAAACGGGGAGAATAGTTCAAAGGGAGGGGGCGTCAAATGGAGAGGAAAGATCGGTGTCAGGAAACCGCTGTCTGGTTTTCGCCGATCACCTTCTGGAAATGTTCCACGAAGGGCTCGATTGCGATGGGTTTCTGGAAACACTTTGTGTCGTCGGCGACGTCTTCGATGCGTGGCGCGAAGCGGGCGGATGTCTGGCTCAACAGGTGGATATGGTCTGTTCCTGCTTGCCCTCTCCGCTCAGGGGCGGAGGGACAAACCTGTCCCTAAACTGGCTACCCCAGCTCCGGTCCCGCCGGGGAAAACACCAACTCTTTCCGGTCCAGCGGCTCGTCGGAACCGTGGATCATCCGGATGTAGGGCCGCTGGTATTCGAATCCGCCGGCTTTCAGCCAGTCGAGTACTTCCGCGTGATAATCCATGACGTCCATCAGCAGCGCATTCGGTCCGCTGCCGGCCTGCGCCGCCGCTGCGATCAATGCCATGGCAGTTGCGGTATTCACTGCGATGACAGGTCCGATCTGGGTCCAGGTGCGTCCGTCGCGCGCCAGCACGTACCCAGCCAGTTCCCCGTCGCGCCATGCGCCGAAAGCGCGCGCCGGTTCTCGGTCGCGCAGGTGCCGTAGAAGGGCGGCGCGGTCGCCTGCGAAGACAGGCGCGTCGAACTGCACGACGGCCGCCATATCCGCATCGGCGAGGGGGCGAATTTCCGACCCGTCCGGCGCATCCGCCGTCAGTTCGGCGCTTTCCGCGACCAGCCGTTCCAGTCCGTAAACATCGAGAAATCCGATGCGGCGATAAACTTCGCGGCCGTCCGGCGTCGCATCGAGACCCGGAACGATGCTCTTCGACGTCAGCCGTTCGATCACGTCGTTCATCAGGTCGGTGGCAAGGCCGCGTCGCCGCCAGTCCGGCGCGACCAGCACCATGCAAACCCAGCCGAAGGCGCCGTAGGGGAGCGCCATCGCCGAGGCGACCAGCTTGCCGTTGCCGTCCGTCAGCCCGACGCCGTCGCCGTTTTCCAGCATGTATGTCCAGTCGGCTTCGGTCTGGTTCCAGCCGATTTCCGTCGACAGCGCGAACCCGCGCCCGGCATCGTCAGGCGTCAGGTCGCTGCGGTTGAGACCCTCGATCCCGTTATCGCGTTCCTGCGCCATGTTCAGAAAGACCCGTCGCGGCTGTCGAAAGCCGTCGGTTTGTTGAGGCTTTCGCGTCCTGCCGCGATCCAGTCGGCCTGCCAGGCGATCATGGTGTCCACCGGTACTTTCAGCGGCCCCAGCAGCGTGTCGGAATAAGACGGGTCCGACAGCCAACCCCTGGCGTCCTCCGTTCCGACGAGTTCCGGCGTCTTGCCGAAGTGCTTTCCGAAAGCCGTTGCAACGTCGCGTACTTCGATTGCCGGACCTGTGATGTTGATCGGTGTGGCAGGCGAGGTGCAATGCCGCAGGCAGCGGATGATGCGGCTGTTGGCTTCGCCCTGCCAGATGACGTTGGCATGGCCGGCGGTCAGGTCGACCGGCTGACCTTCAAAGACCTTGGTGCCGATGTCCCACAGTACGCCGTAGCGCATGTCGATGGCGTAATTCAGCCGGATGTTCAGCGCGGCGTTTCCGTGTTTGCCGGAAAAATATTCGAACATTCGCTCTCGGCCCAGACAGGATTGCGCGTATTCCCCGATAGCGCCCGCCGGAGTCTGTTCCGTCGGCGCCGGTCCTGCGACATCGACCATCGGATAAACGTTGCCGGTCGAAAACGCGACGATGCGGCTGTCGCGATAGACGTCGGCTACGATTGCCGGCACATGTACGTTCATCGCCCAGGTGAGGTCCAGCGCGCCCGCGGTGCCGAATTTGCGCCCCGCCATGAAAATCACGTTGTCGCATCGCGGCAGCTTCTCCACCGCTTCCCGGTCCAGCAGGTCGCAGGCGATGGTCTCGATATCCCAGTTTTGCAGTTTTTGCTGCAGCCCCGCTTCACTGAACCGGGCGACGCCGATCACGCGCTTGTCGGGCGCGGCGCGCTTGGCCATGCGGGCGAGGGTAGGGCCCATCTTGCCGCCGACGCCAAGGACAATGATATCTCCGTCCAGCGCGGCGAGATCGGCAACCAGATCTTCGTCGGGCGTGGTCATGAATTCTTCAAGCGCGTCGATGCTGTCGAATCCGGCGGGAAGCTCTGTCGTCATGTCGTTCGGTTGACCCGGTTTGTTCCGTCTGATTTTCTCCACTCGACCTTATGATATTTTACCGTCCGAGCAAACGGACCGGATTGTTCCCATGCCCCTGCACCGCGACGACCTGCCCGCCGATATCACCGACCAGCTGTTTCGCGGTTCGGTCATTCCGGCACATCCGCTGGCGCTGAATTCCAGCCGCGAATTCGATCCTGTCCGTCAGCGGGCGTTGGCACGTTATTACATCGATGCCGGATCGGGAGGACTGGCCGTTGGCGTCCATGCCACGCAGTTCGAAATCCGCGATGTCGGACTGTACGAACCGGTTCTCGAATGCGCCATGGAAACCGCGCAGGACTGGGCCGACAGGCCGCTGGTGATGATCGCGGGGCTTGCCGGCGGGACCGCGCAGGCGGTGAAGGAGGCGCAGACCGCCGTGGCGATGGGCTATCACGCCGGGCTGCTGAGTCTCGCGGCGATGAAGGGCGCATCGGATGACGAGCTTGTCGCCCATTGCGCCGCCGTCGCGGCGGAGATTCCGCTGGTCGGATTTTACCTGCAGCCGGCGGTCGGCGGCATTCACCTGTCCGCCGGTTTCTGGCGCCGGTTCGCCGAGATCGAGAACGTCGTCGCGGTCAAAACCGCGCCGTTCAACCGGTACCGGACATTGGACGTCATTCGCGGCGTCGTCGAAGCCGGTGCGGAAGACCGCATCGCGATCTATACCGGCAACGACGATCATATCGTGTTCGATCTGCTGGAGCCCTTCACAAGCCTGCGGGACGGGCGGGAAGTCCGCGTCCGCATCCGCGGCGGGTTGCTCGGGCACTGGTCGGTCTGGACAAAGCGCGCGGTCAAACTGCTGGACTGCATTCACGCCGCCATCGACAGCGGCAGGATCGACGAAGACGTGCTGGCGCTGAACTCCGTCGTGACGGACTGCAACCGCGCGGTATTCGACGTCGAAAACGACTTCGCCGGCTGCATTCCCGGCTGTCACGAGATCCTTCGCCGCCAGGGGCTGCTGGAAGGGACATGGTGTCTCAATCCCGACGAGGTGCTCAGCCCCGGCCAGGCCGAGGAACTCGACCGCGTACATGCCGGCTACCCCCACATGAACGACGATGAGTTCGTTGCCGAGAATCTGGACCGGTGGCTGGCCTGAAAATGCCAGCCGATTTCAGTAAGGCGTCTCAGGATATTATCGACAGGGCGTGCCGCGCAGCTGTCGCAGTGCTAGAGAAACACGATCTGACCGTCGAGGAGATGGAACCGCTCTCGCTTGGCAGCAATATCCTGCTGCAGTTGTGGCCTTTTGAGATCGTGGCGCGCGTCACCGGCCTGCGATCCCAAATACTGCCCGGCGGCGAGGAGGCGGCGGCACGGCGCGAACTGGATGCCGTCCGGTTTCTGAGCGACGCCGGCGCGCCCGTTCTGCCGCCTTGTCGGGCTGTTGCCCCGGGCCCCCATCGCGAGGGCGGTCTGATCGTTACGTTCTGGGACCGGGTTTTCGAGAAAGATCTGCCGGATTATGCGCCGAGGGCCTGGGAAGCGTTGCGCCGTTGTCATGCCGCGCTCCGTGACTATGCGGGGCCAATGCCCTATCTCGGCGGCTACGCCGAGGCCCGGCGGGTCTTTCTGCATTTGTGGCGGACCGAGGCGCTCGACCCCGCACGGGCCAGCGATATTGTCCGCCGGCTTGCGGTTCTGGACCAGGCGCTGGAGAAGATGCGCGACGATGCCGCCTTGGCGAAGGTGCCGATTCATGGCGACGCCCATCTCGGCAATGTTCTGGTTCCCGGCGAGGCTGCGGCGGAACCGGTGCTGTGGATCGACTGGGACGACGTCTGTCGCGGTCCCGTCGAGTGGGACTACGCCTGTCTGATCGTGGACATGCGCGAAGACGCCACCCGGCCCGACCGGGAAGCGGCGTTGCGGGCCTACGTCGCCGATGAGATCGACCCGGTGCGACTAGATGTCATGATCGACGCCCGGGCGCTGCAGATCGAAATGTGGGACGCAGCGTTGGAATCTGTTTAGTTCATGATCCGCTTACGCAGAATCGCGCCGGCCCACTCGCCAAAAAACTATTCCACCGCCGCCGTCGCGACGATTTCGACCAGGAAGTCGCCTTTCAGCGGCGCGCCGACGCAGGCGCGGAGCGGCAGGTTCCCGCGGTCTACCCAGTCGTCCCAGGCGCGGTTGAAGTCCGGCTTTGCGTCGACGTTCTGCAGGTAGATCATCACCATCAGAATCCGCGATTTGTCGCTGCCGGCTTCCGCCAGGTTTGCGTCGAGAACGGCCAGCGCATCGCGAGATTGGGCGTACAGATCGGGCGGCGTTTCCGGGGCGACGGCGACGGTGGTCAGCACACCCTGATGCACGATGGACCGGCAGCGCGTGTTGGACAGCCGGGATGTGCCGATGCGGGTGATGGGAATTGCGGAACTCATGGGCACCTTACTTGCGTTCGTTTCGCCGAGATGTCACCAATAGCTGCAACCGACAGAGATTGGAAAGATGGCTGAATTTATCGACGCACCGACCCTGAAATCATGGATCAAGGACGACAAGGAACTTGCGCTGCTTGACGTGCGCGAAGCCGGGCAGTTCGGCGAGGATCACATGCTCCATGCGATCCCCTGCCCGTACAGTATCATAGAAACGCGTGCCCTGTTGCTGGCGCCGCGCACGACCGTCCGCGTGGCACTGGTCGATGCGGGCGACGGCACGGCGCAGAAATCGGCGCGTCGGCTCGAAGCCATGGGGTATACCGATATATCCATTCTGCGCGGCGGAAACGCAGCCTGGGCCGAGGCGGGGTACGAGGTGTTCCAGGGCGTCAACGTGCCGTCGAAAGCGTTTGGCGAGGTGGTCGAACACGCCGCCGACACGCCGCGCATCCCGGCCGAAGAACTGAACGCGATGATGGAAGCCGGCGAGAACATGGTGATCGTCGACGGGCGCACGCCGGCGGAACATAACCGCATGTCCATCCCAGGCGGCATCAGCGTCCCCAATGCCGAGATGATCTACCGCATTCACGATCTGGCGCCCGATCCCGAAACCACGGTGGTGGTGAACTGCGCCGGGCGCACCCGGTCGATCATCGGGGCCCAGGCGCTGATCAATGCGGGCCTGCCGAACAAGGTGGTGGCCCTGAAAGCCGGCACCATGGGCTGGACGCTTGCCGGGTTCGAGCTTGAGCATGGCTCGACGCTGAAATATCCCGATACGCCGACCGAGCACGGCGCGGCGAAGGCCGCCGAATATGCCGCCGACGTGATGGAAAAATTCGGCCTGCCGAGCGTCGGCCGAGAAACCCTGGCAGCCTGGCAGGGCGACGATGCGCGGACCCTGTTCCTGCTCGACGTGCGGGCCGAGGGCGAATATATCGACGGACATTTGCCGGGCTCGGTCCATGCGCCGGGAGGCCAGCTGGTTCAGGCAACCGACCAATGGTGCGGCGTCTGGGGCGCGCGCGTCGTGCTGATCGACACCGCGCCCTGCGCCCGTGCCGCGATCACCGCGCACTGGCTGAAACAGATGGGCTGGGACGTGCACATCCTGGATGGCGGGCTGGATCCCTCCGAAGCGTCGGAGAAAGGGCTTCCGCCGCTTCCGGCGGCTGGCGCTATCGATCTCGAAATGGTGACGCCGGCGGAACTGTCCAACGCCATCGGCGGCGGGTCGGTACTGGTGGTCGACGTCGATCATTCGATGGATTACCGCGATGCGCACCTGCCCGGCGCGGTGTGGAGCATTCGTCCGCGGATCGACCGGCTGGAGGTGCCGGCCGGTGTGCAGGTAGTGCTTTATTCAGAACACGAGACCCGCGCCCGGCTAGCCGCTATCGATCTGTCGGAGGTTGTCGACACTTCCATCGCGGTTCTGCAGGGCGGGCGCGAAGCCTGGGTCGCAGCGGGGCTGCCGGTCGAAGCCTCGCCGGATACGCCACCCGATGCGGACTGTATCGATTACCTGTTCTGGGTGTCGAAGCGGCACATGGGGAGCGACGAAGCCGCGCTCGCCTATCTGGAGTGGGAAGAAAACCTGCCGGCTCAGATCGAGGCGGACGGAGACGCCAGGTTCACGGTATTAACGAGATAAGCAAAGAGAGCTCTGAACATGTCACTACAACTTGGGTATCTGCTGCCGACGCGCGAACGCATCATGGTCGGCAAGCATGAAGTTCAGGAAATTCTCGCGCTTGGCGACCTGGCGGACGAGCTGGGCGTCGACAGCGTCTGGATAGGCGATTCCCTGCTGGCGAAACCGCGGCACGATCCGCTCGCCCTGATCGGCGCGATTGCCGGACGTACCAAGCGCGTGAAGATGGGTACGGCCGTCCTGCTGCCCATGCTGCGCAATCCGGTGCTGTTGGCCCATCAGGTGGCGACGCTGGATCAGATCGCGGAAGGGCGCATGATTCTCGGCATCGGGACCGCGCGCGACGTGCCGGCAATCCGCAACGAGTTCGAAGCCGCCGGCGTGCCGTTCGAAAAACGCATCGGGCGCATGCTCGAACAGATGCGGTTGTGCCGTGCGCTGTGGAAAGGCGAACCGGTCGACTGGGACGGCCTGTGGACGGTCAGGCAGGGCGAGCTGGCGCCCGTGCCGTATACGCCTGGCGGTCCGGCCATCTGGTCCGGCGGCGGAGTGGAGGCCGCGCTGAAGAGGGCTGGCCGTTACTTCGACGGCTGGTTCCCGTCCGGCGCCGGCACCGGCAAGGACTGGACCGAGGGCTGGAAAGGGGTGCAGCAGTCCGCCCGGGAGGCGGGACGGGATCCCGCCGATATTACCGGCGCCGCTTATGTGACGATCTCCGTCAGTGACGACCAGGCGGCGGCCGATGCCGAGCTGGACGGGTATCTCGAAGGCTATTACCTGCGCCCGGCAGAGGAAATCCGTACCCAGCAGTATTGCTTCGCCGGCAGCCGCGCCGGGGCGGTCGACTGGCTCGCCGAATTCGCCGCTGGCGGGGCCTCCCATATGTGCATCCGCTTCACCGGCAGCGACGACGCCGCCCAGATGGAAGAGCTGATCCGCATTCGCGAAGAGCTGGGGTAGGGGGCGCGGGACCGAAAATATTCAAAGTCTCCTCTCCCCTCGGGGGAGGGGGACAATTTTGCGTCATTCCCCCGCCACGACGGTATTCCGCAGCACGCCGATCTTTTCGATCTCGAGTTCTACCGTGTCGCCGACCTGAAGCAATCGGTCGTGTTCATGACCGGAACCGCCGCCGATGGTGCCGGCGCCGAACACTTCGCCCGGCCAGATGGTTTCGTCGCGGCTGACATGTTCGATCATGCGTTCGAACGAATGATACAGATCGCCTGACCGCCCACGCGACAGTTCCTCGCCGTTGAGCCGCGCACACATGTCGAGATCGTATGGATCGGGGATTTCGTCCGCCGTCACGATGCAGGGGCCGAGGATATTGCCGGTATCGAAATCCTTGCCCTTGGCGGGGCCGAGCTGGCCGCGCATTTCGTTGATCTGGATGTCGCGCGCGCTGACGTCGTTGTAAATCGTGTATCCGAAAATATGGGCGCGGGCGGCGTCCAGGGAGATGTTCCTGCCCTTGCGCCCGATGACGAAGGCGAGTTCCAGCTCGTAGTCCAGCTCCGACGTCGCCGATGGATAGACGATGTCTTCGCCGGGTCCGATGACGTTAAGCCGGTTGCATTTGAAATAGACCGGCTGTTCGAACCACACCGGCGGCGGGTCGAGCTGGCCGCGCGCGCGATAGGTTTCCATCGCCGCTTCGGGGTCGTCCTTCTTTGCCGCCGATTTCCGGAAATGGACTTCCCGCGCACCGCGGGCGTGGCCTTCATAAGCCATGAAATCGCGCATCTGACGGGGGCGTGGCAGGGGCGACCGCAGGGTCACGGCCCCGGTTTCGTGCACGGCTTCGGCCGGCGCCGTATCGACAAGCGTCTGCGCCGCCGCCAGTGCCGCGCTTTCCGCATCGATCAGCGTCAGCATCGTTTCGAACATCCGGGTCTTTTGGCCATGAACGGTTTCATGGGCGCTCGCGAGATCCAGAACGTTACGGTCGTCGTCGATGAAGGCGCCGACACGGTCCCGTCCCGCGCGGTTGTAGGTGACCAGACGCATCCGTCTTTCCTTTTCCTGCGTTCAACCGGGGCCGATAATGCGCTACGCTTTGCGCATGTCCAGCAGCTTTGTCTTCCAGCCCCACGTCGTACAATCCGACGGCACGGTGATCACTCCCGATATCGCCATCGACCGGGTCTATGCGACCATGACATCGTCCGGGCTGGAGGCGGAGCCGGTCGCGCGCCTGACGTCGTCCACCGTCATCCAGGAACCTGTCGAAGCGCCGCTCGGCGCGCCGGCCGTGGTGCTGGTGGCGGCGAGTTTCGGGATGCTGGTGTCGGTCGGCGTGATCGCGCGGGATGTTCTGCCGCTGGCCAGAGCCGCCTGGCGTTATGACGATATCCGCAACGGCTACGGCGATATCGTGCTGCGCTCCTGGACGGTGCGGGCCGGACAAAGGACGGGCTTCGTGACCGAGGAACTGTCGGCCCTGATGACTCCGTCGGACGTCATGAAATCGCTGGGTAATGCCGCCGGGCTGAAACCGGGCACCGCCGTCTTCATAGGCCATCCCGCAGGACTGGGAGAAAGCGTCGACGCGGACCGGTTCGAAGTCGCGCTGGAAGGCGGCTTAGGCACCCTGACGCACGGGTTCGACCTGGAACGGATGGGCTAGCGGTTCCGGCGTCTCGAGATGCCGAGAGCAACCAGAGCGAACCCGAGAATCGCCACCATGCCGGGCGCAGGGATTGTCGTGGCGAAAGACGTGTCCGTGAACGTCCGGAATCCGGTGTCGGCGTTCTTGCTCTTCTTGCCGCCGCTACTCGATCCGATGCCGTCGAGAAACTGTTCGCCGCGCAGATACGGTGAACTGTTGATGCTGGAGATCGAAATTAAATCGTTGTCGCTGGTGATCTGAAGGAAGAGGACCGTATCCGGTATGACGGCGACAGGCGCGAAGAAGACCGTGAACCAGCGTTCGTCGTCCGGTGCCGGTGTCGCCGTCGCCGCCAGTGCGGTGGCGGCCGTGATGACGTTGCCGCCGCCATCCGGCGCCCCGTCGAGAATGGTAAGTGTGATCGATCCCGACAGCGCATTACCATTGGATCCGGTGGAATCGATGCGGATGGCGGCGCCGGCGATGTTGTCCCCTGCCTGCTGAAAGGATTGCCAGTGCGTTGTTGTCAGGTCGTTAAACCCGGAGCTGGGCAGATCGACTTCCTGATCGACGATCACAGCCGCCTGAACGGAGATCGAGGTGGAAAACAGCGCCGCGGCGAAGGCCGCCGCCGCGAAACGCATTTGAGGGATTGTCATTGTAAACTACGCTTTCACTACAATGGTTCGGCCCGCAATTCGGTCGCGCGCCTTGTGACTAGAT
>Ga0181594_10001588_pt1 | contig 21007 bp, 15 predicted proteins | sample 071ome_18_FD_145603 | JGI IMG/M metagenome (GOLD analysis project Ga0181594, IMG submission 145603) | Coastal salt marsh microbial communities from the Groves Creek Marsh, Skidaway Island, Georgia - 071413BT metaG (spades assembly) | ecosystem: Environmental > Aquatic > Marine > Intertidal zone... | reverse complement strand
GACTTGCTGTGGTCCGCTGTGAGGGAAATATTCAAAAGCCTCAGGGCAGGGGCTCAGGTTACCTAGATCTAACCTCGCGACCGCTTTGACGACCTCCTTCACCGCCTGATCATCATCCTTGACTATTTTACGTCTACGGGTTGATTTGTTATGTGTATCTTTACTGTAGCCAGCAGGCAAGCAGAGGCTGAAAGATACAAATATACTCAAAATGAGACATAAGCGATTTGTCATAAAGTTGAGCTCCTATGTGGGTTCATATCAAAATGGTGACGCTGTGTAATCGTGACCCGCACCTGACGAATGAGCTCTTTACTCCGGCATACACCCAAAGCTCTGCCCACAGTCTGCCGTACAGGCCCACCCGCCCTGCTCCTCAACACAGATACAGCTGGATGGAACACACGCAGAGTCACCGGTTGGGACACAGGTGAAGCCCTCATCACAGCCCGTCTGTAAACAAGTTACAGACGGGTTAGGGACGCCGTTACACTCATCCGCGGGTGGAGCAGGCGGGACGACGGGGACACACTCGAAGGTGGCCACTGTGTAGCAGTACGAGCTTGGTGACACCTCTTGACAGATGATCTCACCCGTCTCAGCGTCACAAAGACACTCCTCAAAGGGCGCGTACTGCTCACAGAGCTCCTCCTCACCCGTCATCTCACACCTACCGCCATCTTCACAACCAAGCTCCCTGCAGTCCTCAGGGGGTAGCGGTGGCGCCTCTGACTGCCCTGGGGTGTCTACAGTCGGGAGTGCGTTCGGGTCGCATGGCGGAGGCATGTCTCCACCTGTGACCGTACCCCCTGTGATCGTACCGGCAGTGACTCCCGCAGTGACTCCCGCAGTGACTCCCGCGTTTATGCCCGCTTCAGCGCCTCCATTCGCAACTGTGTCCTCAGAGACGATACAGCCACTGATGAGCGTTGCGAGTGTGCAGAGCGTAGTGAGATGTTGTGTACTCATGATGTCCTCTTAAATCCTCTTAATTGTGTGTGGTGTGTGAGTCTTATAACAAGCGGTCGCGGGGTTAAGCTAGCCTCAAAACCTTAGGTGGTCGCTCATTGGGCCCTGACAAGAGAACATGCCCTGAGCGCAGGTGCGAGACCTGAACTACAATGTTTCATAAGTGTATAAGACGCATTTGTCAGTGTGTCTCAGAGGTGGGCTTGGAGAGAGTAAGATCTCTGTTCTTTTGCCTATACCTTATTCTATTCAAGTGCTAAGATACGCTCCATGTGAGTTGGACCCATCCCCTAAGATGCCCATCTCCAACGTAAAAACCACTCTCATATAGGTTTAACCTATCCTCAACCACCCTTTAAGGAGAACAACGCGATGAACACCAAGTCGCTCTTTAAGGCGCTCTTAGTCGCCTCTCTGATGTTCAACATGGCTTGTGCCGATGGTAAAGACGGCGCTGACGGCGCAAATGGCGCTGACGGCGCGAACGGCGCTGACGGCGCGAACGGCGCTGACGGCGAGAACGGCGCTGACGGCATGAACGGCGCTGACGGCATGAACGGCGCTGACGGCATGAATGGCGCCGATGCGGCGTGCGCGAGCGTCCCTGCGCTCGAGATCAGTGAGATCACTGGGCTCACAGACACCCTCTACGACAACGCTACGATCACCGCGAACGTCGTCACGAACGCAGGTGACGCCTCTGCCGTACGCCTCAGCTTTGCTGGCGCAGGCATCCCAGCGACCTTCACCGACAACGGTGACAGTAGCTTTGATGTGACCGTACCTTACCTGACAGACTTCATCAGCGACGCAAACGCGACATATTCTGTGATCGCGACCGATGGCTGTACAGTCGCCAGCGCTCAGTTCATGATCAATAACGTCAGTAAGGCGTCCGCCACACTCCACGTCCTCAACCTGTCTGGTGAGGAGATCATGCTGTTCTCAAGTACCCCAGTTGAGGGGCTCGAGGAGCCTGAGGTCGATAATGTCGTGTACTCATTTGGTCTTGAGGACTTTGACTATGAGCGTGGCTACGAGGTTCGTGCGGGCACCTCTACATTTGAGCTGTTCACGTATGACTTCGGTGGGACATACACAGACTACCCTGCAGAGGATATGCTTGGTACCGCTGACTTCGATCTTGACATCAACATGTCCTACACCCTCATCGTGAGCCCAGGTGTCGACGCCCCTGTCTTCACCCTGATCGACATGCCAACCGCGCCTGAAGGCCAGGGGAGCGTCAGCGCGACTCACTTCGCTACCCTCGTGGGCGAGGTTGACCTCTGGGAGGTGAACACTGAAACTGCGCTCTTCACAGACCTCGCACAGGGCGCGACTGCTGACGCGATCTACGTTGACCCTATGAGCGTTAAGATCGGCGCTGACCTCGATGATGACATGGTTGTAGACGCGACCTTCTTCCCGTTTGATCTCGAGGCTGGTGACAACACCTCTGTCGTCGCGGTCGACAACGTGACCGCAGACGGCGTAGAGCTTGTGATCGCGTCCGTCAACGCTGAGGGCGACGTCAGCATCGCGATCTCTGGCGTGATTCCTCCTACACCAGAGCCTACAAACGTCCTCGCTGAGACTACGCTCCCTTACCTGGTTGAGTGTTTAAATGATGAGGATGGGAGCGCAGAGTCTTCCTCATTCCGTGTCTTCAGCGCGCCAGGTGCGACCTCGATTGACTTTGAGCTTACAAGTGACATGGAAGATTATTTCAGTGGTAATGGATGCTACGACACGCTCTACGTCTTCGACGCTGAGTGGAATCTGGCATACGAGGGTTGTGTAGATGATGACGAGCCTCTGTCTATCTCCGTCCCTGGTGAGCTCGCGATCTTCACGGTCACCTCAGACGGGAGTGGGCTCAGCTCCTACCAAATCGACAGCTTCACCGCGAACATGCCCTAAGCGACTACGCTCCCTGATGGGGGCACAGGTGTCGTGATGTGATCAAGAGGTTCGTTACTCCCTAGGAGAGCGCCTCTCGTCACCAAAGAGATCGAGACGTCCACTTGAGTTAAGCTACTGACTCGAGTGGCGCTCTACGCCATGAAGCGATGAGGAGCTCAACATGTCACCTCCCTCTTATCCTATGATTGAGCGCTCTTTGAGCGAGGCTCAGCGCCCAGATCACCCCCCTCAGCGTTGGTTTAGTCTTCTGCGCTTGGCGCTCTTATGGCTCTTGGGGATCTTCGGCATCTCGATCTTGAGCGCGTGTTCAGCGGGCTGTAAGCGTGCAGATGAGGCGTGGCGCGCGGTGGCGCGATCGACGCCTGACCCAGCGGGACCACACTGGCGACTCGAGGTAGACAGGCGCGCGGTAGACGAGGCGCTCAACGCCATGATCTCAGAGCTACCCAGCGCACCTTGGCGACCTAAGAGCCCACTTCAGGGGCTCAAGCTTCCGAAGCTCAAGTTTAAGCCTGAAGGCCCTCGGTGGGAGATGAGCGAGAGGGATGAGGCTACGCTCACGCTCACGGTTGAGCTCTATGCGGAGCGTCAAGCGCTCCTCAGCCTCTCGCTGACAGGGCGGTCACCCGTCCGCCTTGATCGAGCGCGGGGCGCGCTCAGGGTGAAGGTGAGCGCAGATCAATTCAAGCGGGCCTCGCTCCGCTTAGGCAGAGGCTCAAAGCGAGCGCTCAAGTCCGCGCTACAGAGCTGGCTCCCGAGCTCGCTCAAAGCGCTCACCCCTGCGTCTGAGCTGACTCGTGTCGCTGACGCGCTCCTCAAGAAACTCAGCACAGCCGGCTATGACGTGCTCCGCGCTCGGCTCCTCAAGCGGGTTGGGGCGCTCGCTGAGCTTGAGTGGCCCCTCCCTGATCTACCACTCAAGGGCGCGCGTCTCTCCTTGACCCGCCACGTTTGGCGTCTAGAGCTCGACAGCTCGATTCAAGGCGCCTCGCTCTCAGCCGGCGCGCGCTCAAAGGTCGCAATCAAGGGCGCCCAGCTCTGGATCTCGGCGCCTTGGTTAGCTGAGGTTGCCCAGTGGGGGATGGAGCGAGGTGAGCTCCCTAGCGCCTTTAGCCTTAGAGGAGCACCTCAAGAGGACGGACCCGCACGCGCGAGGCTCTCTTGGGAGACGAGGCAGGCTGAACGGCCACTCAAGGTGCACCTCTGGGCGAGTCGAGCCCATGGCGCCCCTGTCTGTCTGTATGCTCAGGTGGGGGTACACCCAAAGCTCGACCTGTCCACCAAGGGCTCTCTTGCCTTCCAGGCGACAGGTGAGCTTGAGCGGGTCGAGGGTCACCCCTTCGCCGAGCTCGCCTCGGAGCTCACGGGGCTCGCCGAGCGCCAGCTCAGCTGGCACACCAAGGCCTCCCTCCCCTCCTCCATCAACTCACCAGCGGGGTCGCTCTCACTCCGCTGGCGAGAGGCCTCATTTCAAGGACCAAGCCTACGTGTTGGCCTCACCTTGATCCCTTTAGCGACTCAAGGGAGCAGAAAAAGGGTGAAAAAGAGGGTGAAAAAGAGGCGCACGAGGAGCTCAAGGGGAGGCTCCTAAGCTCACCCTAGAGGGCTAGCCTCTCCTCTCCCTTCTCGCTCAACGACACTCTGGGTAGGACTCGTTAGCGCTCTGTTGGTGTGCGTCACGACGGCTGTCCGCGTCTCCGCAAGAGAGCGCTCTGAATTTACGGACACAGCTGTTGAAGTCACGTTTCGCGTACTCAGTCGCCCGGCGATGCCCCTCATCCGCGACCCCATCATAGCAACGATCTGTCATCGTCTGACGGCCGATCCAGCACCCAGACGCGAGCCTCATCAGCTCATCAAGGTCCGCACAGCTCAGCCCACCAAGGTCACAGACGCCGTGGTCATGCACGTTGATCCCTAAGAAGTCACGGATGTCCTCAACTCCCGCGCAGAACACGTCTTTATAGCGATGCTTAATCGCCTCACATTTCTCACCATGAGGTCTACACTCGGCTGTGGCGGTTGAGGTTGACGTCGTCGCTGGCGCAGAGGGTCGCGAGAGCGCGCCCCCCGAGCGGTTGCTACGGACGATGTTCTGAACGCCACGCGCCGCGGACCAGTAGCCATTTTGCATCAAGGCAAAGCCAAGCCTCGCGAGCCCGAACAGGCAGTTTGACCAGGCCTCCCCTGAGAGCCCAAAGGCGATCAGCCCCCCTGCGGTCGCGTAGAGTGGGACCGACGCCGGGATCGTCGCGGTCCCCCCTACACCCGCGAGCGAGAGCCCACTCGCCGCGAGCGCTGTAGCGAGCGCGCCCACCGCGACCCCATGAGTCACGCTGACCACCCCTCGCTCACAGCTTAAGACTACGTCTGGGCTCAGGGCTGGCCCCGCGACTAAGGTAGACCCATCCGTCAAGTCTCCCTCTAGAGGGTCCCCCAGCCATGTGTTCAGAAACTCATCGATGAGCGCCTCCTCATCCTCAGAGTACCAGCCGTCTGCAGACTGATCCCCATAGGCGTCGGGGTCACTCACAGAGTATGTGTCGTTGTAAGGGTCCTCGTAGTACGAACCAAAGGTCTTGTCGACAGCGCTGTCATCACCCTCTGAGGTCATGACGTCGCTACATGAGCTTAGGATCACCGAAGACACACAGACGTAAATAAGTAATGAGCGCATCTGTTTTCCTTGATTAAAGGTGAAGAGCAACATTTTATATTCTTTTGCATAAGTCCCTGATTTAAATCAATAAAATTTGAACCATGCGTATTTGTTTAATTAATTACAAGAGGTTAAATGAAGCGCGCTCAAGCTTAGCTGAAAAAATAGATGTTTTATATTGAGCCCCCCTCTTGTGACATAGAGGGGGCACACGTCCCACAGATGAGCCCAGGACGCCCTCGGCCGTAAGAAGTACGGCGGAGCGATTCAAGCTACCCTTATGGGGTTGAGCCGAGGCTCGGCTCTTCACCGACCCGCCCACTCAGTGAGTAGAGCACAGCGAAGTAAGGGACCGCGGTGGGCATACTTTGCCCCGTGCGGAAGGTGTGACTCACGTGCCACTGTGAGAGCACAATCAGCGCGTGACGTCGCCGGGCCTCATGTCCGCTCTCGGTCTGCGCTCCATTCCATTTCCATGCGAAGAGGAGCCCCGCGCGCTGAATGGAGTAGATGGAGTCGCTGTCAAGGAGCTCCTCTTGGTCGGCAGACAGGACTTGAGCGTAGGTGTAGCGGGCGCCGAGCACCCAGGGCTTAGCGCTGTCGGCGTACAGGAGGTCGACGTCGTTTTGGTAGACCCAGCTCTTAAAGGGGGTCACGAGGTCGAGGGTCTGGTCATAAAACAGCCCCTGAGGGCTCGCGCCTCCTACACCCTCAAGGTCGAAGCGACGGAAGAGGTTGGTAGAGCGGAGCGCGATGTTCTTGACCTTCGCCTGGAGCCTCGCCTGTAGGCTCGCTTGCCACCCTGAGCCGATGAGGTTACCCGCGGGTCTCGCCTGGCTCGCCGTTGTCGTTACGGCGTCCTTTGTCCCTTGAGTATAATAGCCTGGCAGGCGGTCCGCATCGCTGAGCCCATGGACGTACGAGTAGATCCCCTGAAGCTCAAGGACCGCGACGGGTAGCGCTCGCACAAAGAGCCCCGTTTGAGCGAACTGAGGGCTGACACGTGAGACCGCGCCGGCCCACCAGTAGGCTTTACCCAAGAGCAGGTGATCCTGAGGCTTTTGATATAGGCGACGCTTATATCCGATGAAGAGCTCATTTTGTAGCCCGAGGGGGTTATACCTCAGGGCGAGCATGTTGCCATAAGCCCACTGGCTGTCAGGCATCTTGGGCGTCGCGTCGCCTGATCGCGCGACCCCAAGGAGCGCTACACAGATCGAGAGCGCCGTGATGAGCCCACATGCAAGCCGTGACAGCTCAGGTGTGCGAAGCGCGCTTATTGAGCGCATTTTGTGTCTCATTCTATGAACCCGGCCGGCGATTGAGCTCTAGCTTGACGTCGAATTTAGTCTTCTCGAGCGTGTAGAGGTTGCCGAACACGTAGTCGATCGCCCAGTGCCACAGGAAGGTAAAGTTGAGGATCGCGATCATCTGGAACCGTGACGTCACCTGAGTTGTGGCAGGCTCAAACCCATCCTTCTTAATGGTTAAGATCCCTGGATGTGACATGTCACGGTCTGGTACTCGATAGGTGAGTGGCGTCTCACCGATCTGGTTCCCGTTGAGTTCGACCATCGCTCCGCTTGGATCAGACGTGACGTTGATGGTTTTTTTGCTGTTACCTAAGATCGTGGCGCAGCCAGATAAGGCACACAGAGAGAGGCTCATGATCATAAGCAATAAAAGACGTGGGTGAAGCATCCTAAAGGGCTCCCTTTCATAAAAGTAGGCTCGATAAATCAAGCGGATAGCCTTCTGTATCTAGGCTTAATTCCATAGTCAAGCGCTTCATGACGCCCCACGCCTGCTCTCGATTACTTTAATCGGTACGCCCTAGATGCTATGAACAACCTGCAACAAGTTATCAAAATGATATGAAAAACGAGGACCCGTATGACATACAAAACTGGAACCCGACGCGCGCTGTGGAGCGCCCTTGCCCTTATGGCGCTCGTCGCCTGTGATGACGAGTCTAAAGGTCAGCAAGAGGGTGGAGTAGACAGCTCAGGTGGCGTGGCTGGTTCGGTCTCAGAGCCCCCCCTCGCGGGTATGATCAGCGCGGGGGTGAGCGGTGGCGTGAGCGGTGGCGTGAGCGGTGGACAAGCTGAAGGTGGGGTGACGACGGGGGGCGCTTTAGGTGGTCAGGTCGCAGGTGTTGAGCAGGCGGGGGACACTCCACCACCGGTCACCTGTGAGCCAGGCGCGCTAGGCATTTGTTACTCTGAGCGCTCGCAGAGCGTCTGTGATGAGGAGGGTATGGGCTATGAGGAGGTCGCCTGCCCAGAAGGTCAGTTCTGTCTGAATGGGACTTGCGGAGATATGCGCTGTATCCCTGGGATGCGCCAGTGCTCGCCCGCGATCCCTGAGCAGATCCTAGAGTGTAACGCGTCTGGGACAGACTGGGAGGTCAGCTCAATCTGCGCTGAGGGGGACGCCTGTCGCGGAGGAGTGTGCGTGAGTGGCTGTGAAGCGGTCTCGAAGCTCAACACCTATATCGGCTGTGAGTACTGGACGGTTGACCTCGATAACTACCCCGACCCCTTTACGAACCCTATGCCTAATCAAGTCCCGCACTCCGTAGTGCTCTCAAATCCAGGGATGACGCCCGCGCAGGTCACCTTCGAGACCCGCTCAGGTGCCTCGATCACTGTGAGTGACCCAGTGGTGCCTGCCGGTGAGGTGAGGGCCTTCAGCATGCCCGTACTGGATGTCGACAACAGTGGCCTGACCTACAACTCGATCAAGGTGAGCTCGAGCATGCCGGTCATCGCGTATCAGTTTAATCCACTCAACAACAGCGACGTCTTTAGCAACGACGCCTCGCTCCTGCTCCCGAGTAACACCCTCGGTAAAGAGTACTTGGTCGCCTCGTGGCCAACTGGCCCGAACACGGAGAACATTATCCCCACTGGGATCATCCCTCAAGCGGGTTACTTTACGGTGGTCGCGACCTCCGCAGGGGAGACGGAGGTGACCGTCACGGTGACGAGCGACACAGAGCCAGGGCCGGACGTCCCCGCGCTCTCAGCAGGGGAGACCGCGACCTTCAGGCTCCAGCAGTTCCAGGTGCTCAACCTCCAAGCTGCCGCCTTTACCCCCATGGAGTTCTTAGAGCTGTTAAGCGCTCCAGTCACCGACCTCACGGGCTCCTTCGTCAGCGCGAGTCAACCTGTAGCGGTCTTCGGTGGGCATGAGGAGGCCGTGGTCAGCGCCATAAACAGCTCGGATGACACCTGCTGTGCTGATCACCTTGAGGAGCAGCTGTTACCGCTGAGCACTTGGAGCCCTGAGGCCCTCTGCGTAAAGGCTAAGCCACGTGGGAGCTCGAGTGAGATTGACGTCTGGCGTGTCATCTCTGGCGCCGATGGGAACACGCTCAGCACCAATCCCCCGATCTCGGGGCTCAATGGGGTCACCCTCAACAAGGGCGAGTGGGTTCAAGTAGAGAGCGCCTCCTCCTTCACCATCACAGGCACTCAGCCCCTCCAAGCGGTACAGTACCTCGTCAGCCAAGGTCAGACCTCAGACGGGACGGGGGACCCCTCTATGATCCTCGCGGTCCCTACCGAACAGCTCCGAGATCAGTACAACATCCTCGTCCCAGACGGCTATGGTGAGGATTGGGTCACAGTGATCCGACCTGTGGGTGTTGAGCTCCTTTTTGATGGCGCTCCGCTCAGCGCAGACTTCACCCCGCTCGCAGGTGGCGTGTGGGAGTACGCATATGTCCCCGTGACACCTGGCGCACACAGCCTCCAGTCAGGGGTCCCCTTTGGGCTCATCGCGTATGGCTGGAACAACGCCGTGAGCTATGGGTACCCAGCGGGGTTAAATCTGAGGCCTGCCGAGCGACGCCCTTAACGAGGGCTCATGAGGTCACTGTGCTCTTTGGGCTCACCGAGATCCGACCCTGAACATGTCGGTTATCCTCGATCATACGCTCTGAAGCAGATAAGCTCATGGGTGTGGTTTGCTCACCACGCACACGAGGAGTAGCCGATGACGCAGTACAGTAGCCTTCAGACCTCGCTTGACGCGCGAGGGGTCTTTCATATCAGCCTTGATCGTGAAGGCGCCTCCGCGAACCTGATGGATGAGCGCTTTGCCAAGGACCTCGTCCAATGCGTGGATGAGCTCAGCGCGACGGAGGCGAAGGGGGTCGTCATCACCTCCGCTAAGAGCACCTTCTTTGCGGGCGGTGACCTTGATGGGCTCTATAAGACAACACACGAGCACGCCGAGCGCCTCTTTGAGATGTGTGAGCTTATTAAGCAGAGCTTACGCAGAATGGAGACCCTCGGGGTCCCTGTTATCGCCTGTATTGAGGGCTCAGCGCTCGGGGGCGGGTGGGAGCTCGCGCTCGCTTGCCATTATCGACTGATGCGACAGGCAAAGGGGGTCGTGGTGGGTCTGCCTGAGGTCACCTTGGGGTTGCTACCCGGTGGTGGCGGTGTCGCCCGCACGGTGCGTATGTTTGGGCTTCAGTCCGCGCTCCCGCTCCTCACGGAGGGTCGAAAATATGACGCCGAGCAGGCCTTGAAGCTCAACTTGATCCATGAGGCGCTCCCCGCTGGCGTCGATCTTTATGCTCGGGCGCTGGAGCTGATTGAGGCGAACCCCAAGGTGAGTCAGCCTTGGGACGAAAAAGGGTATCGGCTCCCTGGGGGCGCGCCGAGCTCCCCAAAGGTCGCGCCCATGCTCGCCGTCGCTCCGGCGATGCTTCACCAAAAGACAAAGGGGGTCTTCCCTGCTCCTAAGGCGATCTTGTGTGCGATGGTAGAGGGCGCCCTTGTCGACTTTGACACCGCGTGCCGGATCGAGAGCAGGTACTTTGTCGAGCTGGTGTGTGGTCAGGTCTCAAAAAACATGATCAACACTTTTTGGTACCAGCTCAATGAGGCCAAGGCAGGGGCAGGACGACCGATCGGTATTCTGACACGTCGCGTCAAAAAGATCGGCGTCTTAGGTGCTGGCATGATGGGAGCGGGGATCGCGTATGTCTCGGCGCGCAAGGGAGTAGAGGTGATCTTAAAGGACGTGAGCGTTGAGCGCGCAGAGGAGGGCAAGGCCTACAGCGTTCGTCTGCTCGACAAGCGCGTCAAGAGAGGTCAGTCGAGCGCCGAGGAGCGTGAGGCGACGCTGTCTTTGATCAGACCTACCGATCAGCCGGAGGCGCTCAAGGGCTGTGACCTTGTGATCGAGGCGGTCTTTGAAGACCGAAGCCTGAAGGCGAAGGTGACCCAAGAGGCTGAGGAGTGGCTCGCCTCTGACGCGCTGTTTGCCTCTAACACCTCTACCCTCCCCATCACGGGGCTCGCGAGCGCCTCGACCCGACCTGAGCGCTTCATTGGGCTTCACTTTTTCTCGCCTGTCGACAAGATGAGCCTCGTCGAGATCATCTGTGGCGAGCAGACGAGCCCTGAGGCGCTCGCCATGGCCTATGACTTTGTGCTTCAGCTCGGTAAGACCCCGATCATTGTGAAAGACAGCCGTGGGTTCTTCACCTCACGCGTCTTTGGCACCTTCACCTATGAGGGGATCGCGATGCTGGGTGAGGGCATCTCCCCTACGTTAATCGAGCGGGCCGCCACGCTCGCTGGCTTCCCTGTTGGACCGCTCGCGGTCTCTGATGAGGTGAGCCTCACCCTGATGGATAAGATCCGTAAGCAGACGAGCGCGGACTGTGAAGCTGAGGGGCTCCCGGCGCCAGAGCATGACGCTGAGCAGGTGATCGACTTCATGCTCAAGCTCAAGCGCTCAGGGCGCGCCTCTGGTGGAGGGTTCTACGAGTACCAGACCTCTGGAGGGAAGGCGCTCTGGCCAGCGCTCGCTGAGCACTTCCCGGTCAGCCCATCGCAACCCTCACTCGAGGAGGTTAAGGATCGGCTCCTCTACATTATGGCGGTCGAGAGCGCCAGATGTATGGAGGAGGGGGTGCTCACAAGCCCCCGCGACGCGAACCTCGGCTCTATTTTTGGGATCGGCTTCCCGCCATGGACGGGTGGGGTTCACCAGTTTATCCAACACGTAGGTCAGGGGCCCTTTGTCGAGCGAGCGAGGGCGTTGAGCGAGCGCTATGGCGCGCGGTTTAACCCACCCTCATCCTTGTGCTGAAGGGTTTACGTAAGGAAATATCTACATAAGAGGGGGACAGTCATGAAGATCACACGCCGACGCTGTCTGCAGTACAGCTCATCGCTGTTTATGGCTGGGCTAGGCTGGCAGGTCACTGAGCCTATGAGAGGCCTTGGGGCGACTGAGCGCTCTCAGCTGGACGCGCTGTGCCCCATTAACAGAGGTCGTGATGACGGCGACCTTACAGTCACGGGTGATGAGCCACACCAAGCGCACACGGTGTTATGGCCCACCAAGGGTGGCGTAAACCAGCTCCCTAAGCCTGACCCCGCTCAGCTTGAGCGTGTAAAGGTGGTCGTGGTTGGGGGAGGCTGTGCAGGGCTCTCCGCGATGTGGCGGCTACGGGACCTCAAGCCTGTCCTCTTAGAGCGCGCCTCGCGCATGGGTGGGAACGCGCGTGGAGAGACATGGAGAGGGCTACCCTACTCGATCGGCGCGGCGTACCTCGTGAAGCCTAATGATGGGAGCGAGATTGACAAGTTCTTGACTGAGATCGGCGCTAAAGAGGGCTTAAAGGTCTCCCATCATGAGCCCCTCTTTATGCTCAAGGGTAAGCAAGAAAGGGAGGGGTTCACACAGCTCCTCAAGTCCGTGTCCGCCGAGGAGCGCGCGTCATGGGGTCGCTTGATGGGCGCGCTACGTGACTATGCGTCGGAGGCAAATGGTCGCCTGTTTCCAGAGCTCCCAACAGACCACCCTCCGCTTCGGGAGATGGTCAATCAAATGGACCGAGAGCCCTTTAGCGCGCTCTGCGAGAGGCTCGCGGGTGGCCCGCTCGCCCCTTGGATGCGAGCCTACTTAGAGCAGTACTGCTGGACCGCCTTTGGGGCGGGCTGGAGTGAGGTAAGCGCGGCCTCAGGGGTTAACTTTCTAGCGTGTGAGCTCGATGAGCACCTCATCGGGCCGGGGGGGAACAGCTGGATCACTGAGCAGGCGACCCGGAAGCTCGCCTCGAGCGTTGGCCTTGATCGGCTCCGACCCAATAGCCTTGTCTATCATGTTGAGGTGACGCCAGAGGGGGTCTTAGTCAGCTATGTTGACTCGAGCGGAGCGACCCGTCGCATCTTGGCTGAGCGCGCGGTCCTGTGTTGCCCTAAGTTTGTCGTAAAGCGGATCTTAAAGGGGATCGAGCCTGAGCGTCTTGAGGCGATCTCAAAGCTTAAGTACAGGGCGTACACGGTCCATCAAGCGCTCCTCAACGTCCCGCTCAAAGATGACTTCTATGAGCTGTTTTTGATGGGTGACCTGTCTGATGCCCCCACACAGGATCGTCGACAGCGGGCGCTCAACACAGGGGTGACTGACCTCACCTATGGGAACTACGCAGAGACCTCGGATAAGCACACGATCCTCTCGCTGTACCAAGCCTTCCCTTTTGACTCAGGCCGAGCAGAGCTGTACCAAGACCTCTCTCTAGCAGGTCATCGGGCGCGGGTGATGGGTCGGCTGCGCGCTGAGATCTTGCCTGCGCTGGGAGTGAGCCCTAGCTCACTTTTAGGGCTACGCTCATCACGCTGGGGTCACCCTCTGCCTCTAGCGAGCCCCACCCTCATCGCTCAAGGGGTGATCGATCAGCTCAGGGCTCCCCACAAAGGGAGGGTGTTCTTTGCCCAGCAAGACAACTGGGCCCTCCCTGCGATCGAGGTCTCGCTGTATGAGGGGATGAAGGCCGCGAGGGACGTGAGAGGCTCACTTAAGCGCTGACTACACCCCAGATCGCCCAAAAGTGAAGCCCGGCGGCGATGTTCACGCAGAGGTGAAACAGCTCATGATACTCGAAGATCCCCTTCACCAAGTTTGGGGTCTTCCGGGCGTAGGTTGTCGCGCCGAGGCCATAGATCGCGCCACCAACCAAGACGAGGGTGAGTGGCTGTGGACCCAGATGCTGATAGATAGAGGGGATCAGCAAGAGGCCTGCGAGCCCAAGGCTCCCGTATGAGGCAGCGCGCACCGCCTTACTGCTCACCTCCATGAAGAGTGATCGCAAGACCCCCACGAGGGTCCCTAGTGCGATTAACCATGGAAAGACGAAGAACACCTTACCTCCAAGCGCGACTAAGAACGGTAAGAAGGAGCCCCCAATCAAGACAAAGATCATCGCGTGGTCGATCTTTCTCAGAAGCCCCCTCCTCTTTGGGCTCCAGTCCGGCACATGATAGGTGGCGCTCGTCGCTAAGAGCCCAACGAGTGATATGCTGTAGATCAACGACGCGAACGACAGCGCGTCACTAGACTGACGGTATAGCGCCACGACTGCAGGCAGGGCGATCAGCGCGCCGATCAGGTGCAAAACCCCCCGTAGCTTCGGTTTGACGAGGTCCTGATTGTCTTGAGGCGACATGTACAGCTCCCTTGTGAGTGGTGAACACCCTCAGCCTGACTCACCGCTCACCTGAGCGCGAGTAAAAAAGGCGCGAGTACAAAGCTTAGTCAGCCTGCCTGACAAACTCATAGGCGCCCTCAGTCGCTCCCCACGCTTGTGTGTTGAGCGCCGTGAATCCACGGTCCCATGAGGTTAAGAGCTCCTCCTCAAGGGTGATCTCACTAGTCGCGTACACCGCGTCCCCTAGGCTACTGTTACAGTCTGAGCCACGGGTCCCACCCACGAAGCGCCCCTCTTCCCATGTGAGGTAGACCTCACAGCCACTCTTAAGGGTAGCGTCGCTAGCTGAGAAGCTCGGGGCCTCATCACGGCTACACGCGCCCACTGACGCCGTCGGCGCGGTGAGGGTGTAGACGCTTGAGATCACGGTGTCCTGCTCCTCCGCTGAGCGGGTGATGACATAGAGGCGCTGACGATAGGGCTCACCAAGGCTACTCATCGCAGCCTGCTCGATGTAGAGCACCTTTGAGCCAATCTCAGGCGCGGTCGCTGGGCAACCCAAGAGCTGAATTTCGAAGTAGTCATCTGGTCGCGCCTGCGCTTGTGCTACGGAGTCAAAGCGACCCGTAAGCCACAGGTAGGCTCGCTCCACCAGCTCATCAGTCTCGTCCGCCTGCTCTGCGCCACCGGCCTGCTCAGCGCCTCCAACCTGCTCAGCGCCACCGGCCTGCTCAGCGCCACCAGCCTGCTCAGCGCCACCGACCTGCTCAGCGCCACCGGCCTGCTCAGCGCCACCGGCCTGCTCAGCGCCACCGGTCTGCTCAGCGCCACCGGCCTGCTCAGCGCCACCGACCTGTGCTGGCGTGCCTCCACTCATGATATTTGCGTCGTTTTTTGCGCCACAGCCACTCAGGTGAGCGGTTAAGATAAGGAGAAGGCAGACAATATTTGTTCGGTGAGTTATCGACATCTAAGACTCCAAAATATAAAGGGTGAGGCCTTTGTGTAACGATTGTTATGTTTTGTAACAAGACTTATTTACGACTAATCCAAAGTTCGGCGAGGTCTGAGTGAACCCTACATGATTATGTGACGAGCCCGTGTCTTCTCGAGTATGTCTCTTTTATTTCGACACTAGAACTTGACACCAAGTGTCTTGTTCTTAACATGAGTCTATCAACACTACTTGTAAAGGTCATCAGCATGTCAGACCTAGAAGCCCGCTACAGTATCGCTGAGCTCTCAAGTCGAGCCGAGGTGAGCAGGAGAGCTGTGCGCTATTATATCCAGCGTGGTCTCCTCCCCGCTGCGCACGGGGCTGGCCGAGGTAGCTACTATGATGACGCGCACCTCACACGCCTCTTAGAGCTCAAGGAGGCGCAGAGGTCTGGCGTCTCACTTGACGCGCTCGCTCGAGGTGAACAGCCCAGGTCAGCGCACACCTTAGCGGAGCTGAGGCTTGAGCGTTGGCTCAGGCTTCCCTGCGCTGATGGGGTCGAGCTCTCGGTCCGCAGTGGTACGCTCAACCCTGATCAGCTCGTAGAGCTGAGCGCGCTGATCCAACGCTTTATCGCCCATCACCCCCATCACCCTTCTCACCCTGCTCATGTAGATGAGCCCAACTCATAAGGAGCCCGCATGAACACGCTCAACGCCAGCTTAATTGCGCTCGCAGATCACCCAGAGGAAAACAACGCCCTTGTCGCGCTCAAAGGGGTCAAGGTCGACGTCGAGGCGCACGGGACGAGCGCGCTCGTTCGAGTCCAACAGCGGTATATGAACACCGAAGATCACTCCATCGAGGCCAGCTACCTGTTCCCGCTTGAGGACAGCTCAGCGGTGGTTGGCTTTAAGGTCTACACGCGCGATTTGACCTTGGTGGGTCAAGTGCTCGAGCGAGAGGAGGCCTTTGAGCGCTATGATGACGCGACGACCGAAGGACATGGCGCTTATCTCCTCGATCAAGAGCGCGCCAATGTCTTCACCGCGCGGATTGGTAAGCTGAAGCCTCAGCAGGAGGCGATCATCGAGGTGAGCTATATTAGCACGCTCAACTTTGAGGGGGAGCGCGTCCGCCTCATGATCCCTACCGTCGTCGCGCCTCGCTATGTGCCAGCACGCGAGGAGCAACCCGGCGAACCTGAGCGTGAGCTATGGCAGGCCAGTCGACAGCTTGAGGTGCCCTATGGTCTAGAGCTGAACGTTCGCTTGAGTGTCCCTGAAGGCCCTGCCTTGATTGAGACACCAAGCCACCCGACGAGCCTCTCGCTGAGTGATGGGGTTGTGGTGATCAGCCTCGCTCATGAAGAGGTCGGCCTTGACCGCGACTTCGTGCTGACCTACGACGCGCTCACTGAGGCTAAGCAGGGCGCCGCGACCTTTGAGCGAGCCCTCGAGGGGGAGGGTGGCTTTGTGAGCGCGACCTGTACGCTCCCCGTGATTGAGCGTCAAGAGGCTGAGCCAGTCGAGCTTCTCTATGTGCTCGACTGCTCAGGTTCTATGCATGGAGAGGCGATCCAGCAGGCAAAGCGCGCGCTCAGCCTCTTGCTCCGTAGCCTTGAGGAGGGAGATCACTTCAATCTGATCTGCTTCGGAACCAAATTCAAACGGATGTGGCCCAAGGCTAAACCCTTTAATCAAACCAGCCTTGAGGAGGCGCTCGCGTATCTTAATAAAGTAGACGCTGACCTCGGTGGGACACAGCTCCTCGCTCCCTTCGAGTCGATCTGCGCTCAGCTCGCCAAGGCAGAGCGACACGCGAACGTCGTTCTCCTCACAGATGGACAGGTGAGTAATGAGACTGAGGTGATCTCCTTATGCGAACGACACCACGCTCATCTTCGTGTTTTCAGCTTCGGGATTGGCTCCTCTGCGAGCGAGACCTTGGTCCGAGAGCTAGGGAGGGTGACCAACGGCGCTTCTGAGTTCATATCAGATGGCGAGCGCATCGAGCCCAAGGTCTTACGTGTGGGTAAGCGACTGCGACAGCCCTGTGTCCGCATTGAAAGCGTGACGCTGGGTAAGCGCTCCCTGAGACTCCCAAACGGTCCGCTCTCCTTATTTGAGGGCGAGCTACTCACGTTTTATGGCTCGCTTGATGAGGCTCCTAAGCGTCTGCCCAAGACCCTCAAGGTTAAAGCGGGCGACCGCGTGATCGAGCTACCTATCCACAGAGCGGTAGAGCGTGAAGGCATGAAGGGGTCGATTGGCGCGCTCTGGGCGCGTGAGGCGATCCGCGGATTAGAGCGCAAGAGCACAGGCTTTCACTTGGAGGAAGACGCGCGCGTTGAGCTCCTTGAGCTCGCATTGCGTCACTCACTGATGTCCTCTCAGACGAGCTTTGTCGCGATCGAGGAGCGCGATGAGGCGGACCTTGAGCTGGGAGATGTCCCGCTCCGTAAGGTCCCACTCATGAAGCCAAAGGGTCAGCAACTATACCGCCCTCCAAGCATGTTCAACAACATACTAGCGAGCTTTTTTGGCCCTAGAGCTCCGGTTGTTCACCGCTTTGAGAGCGCGCTACCACCTGAGCCCTTGATGATGGCTCCCGCTGCACCTGCCCCAGCCCCTCGCTCATTAGGAGCCTCTACGGGCGTAACGAGGTCCTCCGCGCCCTACGCGAAGATGTCGCCTCTCCCGAGCTCAGCGCCAACCAACTCTACTACGGATGAGCTGTTTGAGCTCCTAGAACTCCAGCAGGCGAGCGGAGCCTTTACCTGGGGTGAGGTCATGAGGAGACTCTTGAGCGCTGAGGCTTGCCCCTCGACGCTTGAGCGAGGAGACGAGCGCCTGCTTACGGCCCTCGCCCTAGAGCTACTCAGGGCTGACTTTGCGGGTGACCATGAGCTCTGGGAGCTGATCGCTGAGAAGGCGGAGCGCTTCCTTGAGCGGGGTGGCCCGCTGAGCGACAAGATCATCGCTAAGGTGAGCGCGCATAAAAAGACGGGACGCCTGTAGATCGAGAGCGTTAGACCTCGTAGGTTTGACGACACCTGACCCTCAAGCTAAGACGCTACGCTTACGCGTCAGCCGGCTCAGCTACCTCACCCTCTTCAGCCTCTTCAGCCTCTTCAGCTTCAGCGCGCAGCTCAGCGGCACGGTAAGTGGCGCGGAAGAGCACTAAACCGATTGGGGTGAGGAGCGCCATACCACCGATCCACACCCAGACCATGTAGTGCTCTGGGTATGACGATGCCCCCTCAGGGGTGTAGGTCGCGACAAGCCAACCGGACATTGGCCCCGCGATAATCTTAGACGCGAAGCCCGGGAGCGCTGAGAGCTCGATATACGAGCCCTCTTTCCCCTTTGGAGCGATCTCCGCGGTGAACTGCATCAGGCGTGGGCTCCAGATCGCCTCCCCGATCGTGAAGATCAGAATGAAGATCACGAGCGACAGGTAAAACGGGATCCGGTCTGGGTGTGGGACCTCTAGCCACCAATCAAAGACGAGCTCTCCAAACCAGGTGTCCGCGAGAGGCGCGAACACCTCAGGGTTGATGATGACAAAGAACACCGAAGCGGTTGAGATAAAGGAGCCAATTAGAAGCATCCAGTAGGAGCGGATCTTAGTCGTGAGGCTCGCGATGAGCTGGACTAAGAAAATGATCAAGATGGGGTTAAGCACCCCAAAGATGCTCCCAATCTTCACCCCCTCACCGAACAGGCGGATCCCATACTTCGGGAAGGTGTAGTGGAAGTGATAGAAGGTCAGGCGAACGAAGACCGTCACGCCAATCAAGCCAATGAAGATCCAGAACGCGCGCTGAGTAAAGACCTCTTTAATCACCTTGACGGTGTCGGCGCTCCCCTTCTTAAAGCTACTTGAGAAGCGCTCGCTGAAGCTCGCACCACTCTGCTTCTCACGAGCATGAATCACCACCCCCTCCTCAGTGCGCTCAACGTTGTGACGCATAAAGGTGATCGCCATGAGGTCAGGGAGCGTGAGCAAGAAGCCCAGCCCAATGATCACTTGATAGGTTGAGAGCTCTGAGCCAAGGACCATCAGCGTCCCCTGCTCACCCATCGCCCCTCGGACCCAGTCAAAGATCTGCGCGCCGAGCGCCCAGCCCACATTCATGAGCGTGTAAAATAAACCAAAGCCCAGCGCGGCGCCCGCCTTCGTTGTGAAGCGCTTGACCCCCACCGATAAGACCGGGCCGGTGACCGCGATCCCAAAGGCCAGCGGGACAATCCCAAAGATCGTAACGAGGACCCAGTTGTCCATGAACGGCATCAAGCCACGGCTAAAGAGGAGCGCGTAGCAACCTAGCAGGAGGGTCGACTTGATGCCGATCGCGTCACAGATCGCGCCCACGAGCATCGTGAGGACCGTGAGCCCCATCGACCAAAACCCAATGTACGAGCCCGCGCCGACGTCCGTAAACCCTAGGTCATGGCTTAAGTACAGCACAAAGGCCATGTTCGCCGCGCCATAGGCTGAGTACTCCGTGACCTTCGTGAAGAAGAGCAGGTAGATCTCTCGGGGGCTACCTGCGAGGCCACGGACATAGTTAATCATGATCCAGCCAAAAGAGCTCAACAGCGCGAGGAGGCTCAAGGCCGCCATCACGTCAAGGGTCGAAGAATTCCCTGCTTTGAGTCGTGAGATGAAGCTCTCGGTGGACTGAATGTCATAGAGCTTGAGCTCATTAAAGTTCGTTTTTGGCCCCTTCAGGATCGCGTAGAACGGGAGCTCCTCACCAGCCTTTGAGGTCGCGAGCCCATCTAAGCGATAGCCATCCTCTTGCGTCACGCCACTCGTGATCTTAAATGAGGTGACCTCACTGAGGATAGCCTGCTTGAGCTGAGCTTGGAAGCTCTCGACGCTGTGAGAAGCCTTTAGCTGCTCATGAGCGTTGTCATATACATCTGAAGGGCGTGAGCTACTCAGTGAGGTAGCGAGGGAGTCAAGGGTCGCTTGAGCTACACTGTCCTCCCAGTCTGGGCGCTTTGTGTCCTCAGCAGGCTTCTCAGCGGTTTTCTCAGCAGTTTTCTCGGGCTCCTCAGCGCTCGGCTCTGCAGGCACCTCAGCGCTTGGCTTAGGTGCCTCGTCGGCGATGGCCTATGGCGTCGTCGGTTTAGCGGTCTCAGCGCCTTGCTTCGCCTCAGCGCCTGCGGAGGTAGGCTCCTCGCCACCTGCCTCTGGTGCCCATTGAGCGACAAACAGCAGGGCGATCGCTGCCAGCGCAAAGCGGGCGCTCGACAACTTAAGCTGCTCTGTTAATGGTCTCTTGGTCATACATGCTCCTGTGCCTCCATCAGACGCTGAGCATGGCCCAGCTGTTGAGGGAGGGTGTTCAATGATAAAACTGAGTGAAGGGGCGAATGAAAATTTAGGGTCAGCTCATCGCTGATCAAAGTGCATGACCTTGCACTGAAAGCACCTCGAAACGCAAGAGCGACTCCCCGCTTGATTTTAGGACCTGAGGTCTATTTGATGGTCATATGTTATTCACAAAGCGGAGCTTAAACATGGAACTAAAGAAGTGTACTCAACGAGCGCGAATCATCATCGCGCTCACCGCCTCAGCGCTCGCGTTGAGCGCTTGTGACGGAGCAGAGGATGAGCCCATCATCACCTCAGGTGTGGAGATGGCGGGCATGGGTGGTACTCCTGCGGGAGGTGAGCCTGCAGGTGGCGCTCCTGTCGCCGGTGAGCCTGCGGGCGGTGAGCCTGTGGCCGGAGCCCCTGCGGGTGGTGAGCCTGCAGGTGGTGAGCCTGTGGCCGGAGCCCCTGCGGGCGGTGAGCCTGCGGGCGGTGAGCCTGTGGCCGGAGCTCCTGCGGGCGGTGAGCCTGCGGGCGGTGAGCCTGCAGGTGGTGAGCCTGCGGGCGGTGAGCCTGTGGCCGGAGCTCCTGCGGGCGGTGAGCCTATGGGGGGGGCTCCTGCGGGCGGTGAGCCTATGGGCGGTGAGCCTGCGGGCGGTGAGCCTGCGGGCGGTGAGCCTGCGGGCGGTGAGCCTGCGGGCGGTGAGCCTGTGGGTGGTGGAGTGGGGAC
>Ga0181594_10001587_pt1 | contig 21010 bp, 20 predicted proteins | sample 071ome_18_FD_145603 | JGI IMG/M metagenome (GOLD analysis project Ga0181594, IMG submission 145603) | Coastal salt marsh microbial communities from the Groves Creek Marsh, Skidaway Island, Georgia - 071413BT metaG (spades assembly) | ecosystem: Environmental > Aquatic > Marine > Intertidal zone... | reverse complement strand
TGTCACCTTCCTTTTGCGCGCGGGCAACGTCAGGTTCGATGTGCTGTATGAAATAGCGATCCGCGAAGCCGATCGCCTCTCGAGCCAAAGGCATCGTCTCGTTGAAGACGTCCATCGTTTTGAACCCGGCGCGGGCCATGCACCAGTCAAAGTGTGATTTGAACGGCTCTGTGTCGCAGATCGCGAAACCGTGCTTTGCCTCTATCGCCTGAGCTGGCCTGAACCGCCGGATATTGTGCTGAAGCCAGTATTCGGCGTGAACGGCAGGCGCATCAGCAGCGCCCAGAACCTGGCCTTCTGCCTCAAACTCGGGCACGCAATACTGCTCGCCAAAACGGCGCGAATATGTGGTCTTTCCCGCGGCGCTGATGCCTTCGATGACAATAATCATACTACACCAGTCAGTGTCGCCGGGTGACCCGTTTGATTACTCGCTTGGCGCAAGATCCAGCACAGCTGCGATCATCGCTCGGGTGCCCACAGTCACACTCTCGCGCGGGGCGATCTTGAATAGCGGTGAGTGGTGCGAAGGCACTGCAGGGCCGCCATTCGCCGCCGCGTCGAACGCCTCCTGAGGCGTACCACCAACGGCGAAGTAATATCCCGGAACGCCGGTGTCCTCAGCCACGAAGAAAGCAAAATCCTCTGCCCCCATCCCCTGCTGACGGAATGCAGGAGTCGCTTCTTCGCCAAAGGTTTCACGCATCACACCGTTGAGGCGGCGCGCCAGCTCGGGATCGTTGTAAGTCACCGGCGTGCCTTCGGTCACGGTGACCTGCACCGGCATGTCGTCCGGCAGGCCATGGGCCTTGCCGATGTTCACCGCCACCCGTTCGATCGTGGAAAGCAGCTGTTCGCGAACGCGCTCGTCATTGGAACGCACCGTCAATTGCAAGTCAGCGCGGTCTGAAATGATGTTGTGCTTGGTACCTGAGTGGAACGCGCCGACAGTGATGACGGCTGGCGACAATGGCATGACTTCGCGGCTGATGATCGATTGCAGCGCAGTGACGATTTGCGATCCGATATAGACCGGATCACGCCCAGCATGCGGGCTCGCGCCGTGCGCGCCAATACCCGGCACCATGATGTCGACCGAATCCGCGCTGGAGTACTGAATGCCTTCCGACGCGCTGACGGTGCCGGTCGGGATCATAGAAGCGACGTGGAACGCGACTGCGTAATCGGGCTTGCCAAAGCGTTCATACAGCCCGTCTTCCATCATCGCTTTCGCCCCGCCCACACGCTCTTCAGCGGGCTGGACCACGAACATAAGCGTGCCCGACCATTGGTCCTTCATCGACGCCAGCAAGCGCGCCGTGCCGACCATAGAGGTGATATGCACATCGTGCCCGCAGGCATGCATGACCGAGTATTCCTCGCCATCCTGCCCGACCTGCTTGGCCTTGGACGCATAATCGAGCCCCGACTTTTCTTCAACCGGCAGCCCGTCCATATCTGCGCGCAACAGGATCAGCGGACCGTCGCCGTTGCGCAGCATGCCGACCACGCCGGTTCCGCCAACATTCTCTGTTACTTCAAGCCCGGCATCACGCAGTTCTGCCGCCATACGCGCGGCGGTTTTGGTCTCCAGAAACGAAAGCTCGGGGTTCTGGTGGAAATGCACAAACAGATCGTCGAGATAGGCGTCATAATCGGCTTCGACTGCCGCTGCGATCTCGCCGCTATCCGCCATAGCCGGCATTGCCAGCATTGCTGTGCTAAGGGCCAACGACATTGCTATATTGCGCATGAACTTCATCGGTTCTCTCCCAATCCCCGTGTTGATGACTTCCAAGCATCTTCGCGCCCAAGTCGCAAGCCCGTTCCTGATTGCGCACGCGTCACCACGCGCCTATTTGCACCAACATGCGTATCGCAATCCTTCCCCGCATCCGTGATGGCTTTGGCAATCTGCGCCGCTCGCCCGGACGCACCCTGCTGCGCTGGACGGCCAAGGCGATCCTTGGCTTTGTGTTTCTCAGCTTCGTGCTGGTCATATTCTACAAATGGGTGCCCGTACCGATCACCGCGACAATGATCCTGGACGAAGAAGTGTGGGAGCACGGGCTTAGCAAAGACTGGGAATCGCTCGACTCTATCGACCGTAATCTGGTCAGTGCCGTGATCGCGGCGGAAGATGGCAAGTTCTGCAGCCACAACGGGTTCGATGCAGAAGCCATCGCCAAGGCCGCCGCGCGCAATGCCCAAGGGGGGCGCATTCGAGGCGGCTCGACCATCACGCAACAGACCGCCAAGAACGTCTTCCTGTGGCAAGGCGGTGGCTATTTCCGCAAAGGTATCGAAGCCTGGTTCGCGTTCCTGATTGAGCAAATCTGGGGCAAGCAGCGGATCATGGAAGTTTATCTGAATGTCGCTGAAACCGGCATTGCAACCTATGGCGCAGAGGCTGGCGCGCAGCGTTACTTCGGGCATTCCGCGGCAAGGCTGCCCCAAAGCGAAGCTGCGCGCATGGCGGCGGCGCTGCCGCTCCCCAAGCAACGCCCGGTTGTCAATCCGACCGGTTTCACAAGGCGTTACGCAAACACGATATCCGCACGAATGGGAGTTGTAAGGCGTGACGGGCTTGATTCGTGCGTCTATGACTAGAAGCCATGGGCGGGGCGCATAGCCATTCACACTCGCATTCGCATGGCCACAGCCATGGGGCTGGCGGTCATTCTCATGCACCGGCCGATTTCGGGCGCGCCTTTGCAATCGGTATCGTTCTAAACAGCGCCTTCGTTATAGTCGAAGCGACCTACGGCTTTCTGTCCGGATCGATGGCATTGGTCGCCGATGCAGGCCACAATCTGTCAGATGTGCTCGCATTGATGCTCGCCTGGGGCGCAAGCGTCGCGGCGAAGAAACCAGCCTCCCCGCGCTATACCTATGGCTTCAAGAGCTCGACGATCCTGGCTGCGCTGGCCAACGCGATGTTGCTGGCGATCGCCATTGGCGCGATCCTGTTCGAAACAATGCACCGCATTCTTGAGCCTGCTCCGGTCGAAGGCATGACCATGGTGGTGGTTGCCGGGATCGGGATCGCGATCAACACATTCACGGCGCTGATGTTCATGCGGGGACGCAAGAATGACCTCAACATTCGCGGAGCCTTCCTGCACATGGCGGCTGACGCGCTGGTATCATTGGGCGTGGTGATCGCAGGCGTTGCAATCCTCTATGCCGGACAAATCTGGATCGATCCGGTCACCAGCCTGATTATTGTTGCAGTGATCGCGTGGGGCACATGGGGTCTGGCAAAAGACAGCATAAAGCTGGGCCTGCACGCAGTGCCCGAAAATGTGGACGAGACCAAGGTGCGTGCTTTCCTTGCGAAATGCGAAGGTGTGAGCGAGGTGCATGATCTGCACATCTGGCCAATGTCGACAACCGAGACCGCGCTGACCGTGCATCTGGTCGTGCCCAATGGCCATCCGGGCGACAGCTTTCTGCACTCAATCAGCCACAAGCTGGAACACGAGTTTGGTATCAATCACTCGACGATCCAGATCGAGCGCGAGCGGGATTGTGCGACCAGCGGCTGCTAGACTAGCGCAGCATCGACTGCTGCCAGCGCATGCAATCCGGTCGTATCGAACAGCGGGATCTCACTGTCTTCCTGTCCAACCAGCAGCATAATCTCGGTGCAACCGAGGATGACCGCCTCTGCGCCGCGATCGACCAGACGCGCGATCACTGCGCGGTATATCTCGCGGGACTCTTCGCGTGCGGAACCATTGACCAGTTCTTCATAAATAATGCGGTGCACTTCGACCCGGTCGGCATGCCGGGGGATCAGGACTTCCAGCCCGTGCCTGTCCTCCAAGCGTCCCCGATAGAAGTCCCGCTCCATGGTGAAAGCGGTGCCCAGCAAGCCGACCTTCGTGAAACCCTGCAGTTTAATCGCTTCAGCTGCAGGGTCCGCGATATGCAGCAGTGGCAGGTCGCAGGCTGCTTCGACTTCGGGCGCAAGCTTATGCATGGTGTTGGTCGCGATAATGAGCAGGTCTGCACCGCCTGCCTGCAATGAACGCGCGCTTTCGCCGATCATTCTCCCCAGCGCTTCCCATTCGCCTGCGTGCTGCAACCTCTCGACCTCGCCGAAGTCGAGCGAGTGCATCAGGATTTTGGCGCTATGCGGCGCACCCAGCCGTTCGCGAACCGCGCGATTGATGATCGTGTAGTACTGGGCCGAGCTTTCCCAGCTCATCCCGCCGATGATGCCGATGGTTCTCATGCTGGTAACCAACGCCGCATTTTCGATTCGAGCAAGCGGACCAGTTCAGTGTCCATGAACTGGTACTCGTCGGGAATGCCCAGCACGATGATGCGCTTGTCCTTCAACGCCGCGCGGTGCCGGTTTTGCAGCTTGGTTCGATGGGCTCGCTCCATCACGAAGATGAAATCGGCCCATTCGACAAGCTCGTCCGAGAGCGGATATTCAGCGTCGCGTTTGGTCCCTACCGAGATTGTGGCGATGCCCTGGACTTCAGCGAAGAGATGTTCAGCTGTCGGACTACGCAAGCCGTTCTGGCTGCATACGAACAGATAGTTGCGATCAGCCAAACAGAGCGATGAGGTTGCTAAGCCGCTTCGTCGTTCTTGCCCTTCTTGGAAGAGCTGCTGACCACGCGGACCGGGTCCTTGCGGCCATGGACCACATCGGCATCGACCACGATCTCACTAACATCTTCCATGTCAGGCAGATCGAACATCGTGTCGAGCAGAATGCCTTCAACGATTGAGCGAAGTCCGCGTGCACCGGTTTTGCGCAAGATCGCTTTCTCGGCGATTTCCTTCATCGCTTCGGGCGTAAAGGTCAGCTCGACATCTTCGAGCTCGAACAGTTTCTTATACTGTTTGACCAGCGCATTTTTTGGCTCTTGCAGAATAGTGACAAGCGCATCGACATCCAGATCGTGCAGCGTTGCGATCACCGGCAGACGACCGACGAATTCGGGGATCAGGCCGAATTTCAGCAAATCTTCCGGTTCGCTCTTTTCGAGCAGTTCGCCCACTTTGCGCTTGTCCGGATCGGCGACATGGGCTCCGAAACCGATCGAGCGTTTCTGCAAGCGGTCAGCGATAATCTTGTCCAACCCAGCGAATGCGCCGCCACAGATGAACAGGATATTGGTCGTGTCGACTTGCAGGAATTCCTGCTGCGGATGCTTGCGGCCACCCTGCGGTGGAACGCTGGCCGTGGTGCCTTCCATCAGCTTCAAGAGAGCTTGCTGCACACCCTCACCCGACACGTCGCGCGTGATCGAAGGATTTTCCGCCTTGCGCGTAATCTTGTCGATTTCGTCAATGTAGACGATGCCGTGCTGTGCCTTCTCGACATTGTAGTCCGAGCTTTGCAGCAGTTTGAGAATAATGTTCTCGACGTCTTCGCCAACATAACCCGCTTCGGTCAGAGTGGTCGCGTCAGCCATTGTGAACGGCACATCGAATGTGCGCGCAAGTGTTTGCGCGAGCAAAGTTTTACCCGATCCAGTCGGGCCCACCAGCAGGATGTTCGACTTGGCCAGCTCTACATCGCCAGCCTTGTTCGAATGCTTCAAACGCTTGTAATGGTTGTGCACCGCAACAGCGAGAACGCGTTTCGCGCGATCCTGCCCGATGACATAATCATTCAGCGTCGCAAATATCTCTGACGGCGCAGGCACTTCGCCTTCTTTGCGTCCGGTCAGACCAGCCTTGGTCTCTTCGCGGATAATATCATTGCACAGCTCAACGCATTCATCGCAGATGAACACGGTCGGCCCCGCAATCAGTTTACGCACTTCGTGCTGCGACTTCCCACAGAAGCTGCAGTAGAGAGTGCTTTTGCTGTCAGTTCCGCTCAATTCGGTCATTCCTAAGGCTTCCTAGCCCCTGAAAATCAGGGATTCGCTGACTTTATAGCCGCGTAATGATGAATCAACCTATAGCGCAGCGATTTTGGATGCTGCCCTAGTGAATCTGTGCAGATTCGCGGTTGATGTGGTCTTAATGTCCCGCAAAGGGGCGAAATCCGGCAGAATTCCTTACTCTGGCGCGCCGCCAGAGCCTTCTTCGTCGCCAGTTTCTTCGCTTTCCGGACGGGTTTCGAACACTTTATCGACCAAGCCGAATGCCTTCGCTTCCTCTGCTTCGAGGAAGGTGTCGCGATCCATCGCCTTTTCAATCTCTTCCAGGCTCTGCCCGGTGTATTTGACATAGAGGTCGTTCATACGCGCCTTGATCCGCAGGATTTCGCGCGCCTGGATCTCGATATCCGAGGCCATACCACGCGCCCCGCCAGATGGCTGGTGGATCATGATGCGCGCATTGGGCAGCGCGACTCGCATGCCGGGTTCACCTGCGGCGAGAAGGAAGCTGCCCATCGACGCGGCCTGCCCCATGCACACGGTCGAAACGCGCGGCTTGATGTATTGCATCGTGTCGTGGATCGCCATGCCGGCCGTCACCACGCCGCCGGGCGAATTGATGTACATGCTGATCGGCTTGGACGGATTTTCGCTTTCGAGGAACAGAAGCTGCGCTGTGATCAGCGAAGCCATGCCATCTTCGACCTGACCGGTTACGAACACAATCCGCTCGCGCAGCAGACGGCTGAAAATGTCGAAGCTGCGCTCGCCACGGCTGGTCTGCTCGACAACGACCGGTACCAGCGCGCCCGTTAGTGGATCGTGCGTAAACTGGCCTTGGGTAGAATGGGCGTCTGAGCCGAACAGGTCGATCATAGTTTGTCCTTGTGAATCTGAATGATTACCTATGTCGGACGCAACGCCGCGATGTTCAAGGGGATTAACCTTTGCATCTCGACAAAAAACTGGAACCGATGCGGCGACCAATGATTTCAACCGCAGCGGGCAGCGCATGCACGCCATCGCCGTTCGTCGGATGGCGAGAACTACCGGTCGACGGTGGGTTCAATAAATCTTGTCCTTCGGCAACAGCGCGGCTTCAAGGGAACTGGAATCATCACGTATCGCCTAGATCTTCGCCGGGCCCTGCTTGCTGCCAGTGCGATGCCATTGGCATGGTCGAACGCCGCACTTGCAAGCGAAGCAAACGCTGCCACAGCGTCTTCGCGCGAGCCGGGTGCTCCGGCTGCGACCATGGATGGCCGCGTCTTCGAGCCGGACTATTTCGAACGATTCGCCCCTCGCAACGCACTCGATATGCTGCGACAGGTGCCGGGATTCTTGTTGCAAGGCGGCGGCGGTGGAAACAGCGGACGCGGCTTTGGCCAAGCGAATGAGAATGTCCTTGTCAACGGACAGCGTCTAACCAGCAAATCTGAAAGTGCGCAGGATCAACTCCGCCGCATACCCGCTGGAAAAGTGATCCGTATCGAAATTGTCGATGGGACAGCACTGGATATTCCGGGTCTTACCGGACAAGTCGCCAATGTGATCGTCGAGTCAGGCGGAATTTCCGGCCAGTTTACCTGGGAGGGCGCGGTGCGCACAACCGAAGTCGATCCGGAATGGTATGGCGGAGAAATCTCCATTTCGGGCAGCACAGGCGCGCTCGATTACACATTTGCCTTCGAGAATAACAACAGCCGGTTTGGCGGCACGGGGCCTTCCTTCTTCGCTGATGGATTTGGGGACCTGAGCGAGCGACGCGACGTCGTGCGGGTCGGAGCATCTGACTTGCCGCGTGTTTCAACCGCGCTTGGCTATGATTTTGGCAATGGGACAATCGCAAACGTCAATGCCTATTTCGGTCATACCTTCTTCGAGCGTATCGAAGACGAAGATCGGCAATTGGCCGATGGTTCGCAGATTGCGCGCATCAACTCGCGTCGCGGTTCCACGCCGGAGTATGAAATCAGCGGCGATATCAGTTTCGACTTGGGCGCCGGTCGGCTCAAGCTGATCGGACTCGAAGCCTACGACACCGAAGAGATCAAAAGTGTTGTGATCGATACATCGCTAGCGACCGGGGGCACATCCGGCAGTCGTTTTGTGCAGACTGGCGGTGAAGGAGAGCGGATCGCCCGGTTTGAGTACAACTGGCCGATGCTGGGCGGGGACTGGCAGCTTGCCGGCGAAGCGGCCTTCAACCGTCTCGACCGGGTTTCGCGACTGTTCGAAATCGATGACGAGGGCGACTTCAACGAGATCGCCTTTCCAAACGGAACGGGCGGCGTCACGGAAGAGCGCTACGAAAGCATACTCAGCTATAGCAAGCAATTGACCGGCAAGCTTGCACTGCAGATATCGGCTGGCGGCGAATACTCCAGGATCGAGCAAACCGGTAGCGCGGCAAATTCTCGCACGTTTCAGCGGCCCAAAGGTGCATTTTCGCTCGCGTGGCAGCCCGAGACCGGATTGGATATCTCGCTTGGAATCGAGCGACGCGTCGGGCAACTGGATTTTGGTGATTTCCTCGCTGAGATCGAACTCGATGAAGACAATGAAAACACAGGCAACAATCAGCTTGTCCCGTCCCAGACATGGGAGGTCGTTGCAGAGATCAGCCAGACCTTGGGGCCGTGGGGCACGACCACGTTGTTCTTCGAAAAGCGCTGGATTGATGATTTCACCGACATCATCCCGCTAGCCGGCGGCGGAGAATCCCGCGGCAATATAGCCAGCGCCCGTCGCACGGAGATTGAATGGACAACGACACTGCAGCTCGACCCTATCGGGTGGCGCGGCGCACAGCTTGATATCCGGCTGGAGTATGAAGAAGGCGAAGTCCGCGACCCTCTGACAGGCCGACTGCGTGACTTTTCCGGCGGACGTGACCGCGAGGTGGAGATTGATTTTCGCCACGACGTTCCCGGTAGCAACTGGGCCTATGGCGGCGGGTTCGAATATAATCGCGATCGGCCAAGTTTCCGCCTTTCCCAAGTGCGCCTTCAGCGCGATCTGCCTAATCGCCTCAGCGCCTTTGTAGAGCACAAGGATGTCTTTGGTTTGACCGTCAATCTGGAGGCCGCGAATCTGCTTGGCGCTCGAGACGAGGAATTTCGAACCGTCTTTGATGGCCCGCGCACCAATGGCATTGTGCAATTCACCGAAGACCGAAGTTTTCGCGAAGGCCCGATCTTCCGCTTCAACGTCAGCGGGAATTTTTAGACGCTCGCTCTTGCATCGCCCCGCGCACGTGGCAGTGTGCCGTACATGAGACATACAACCGCCGCCGCGCTGGCGCTCGCACTCCTTGCTTCTCCCGTCCTGGCCGACGAGCCATACGATGCAGCTGCCGAAGCGCAGCAGCAACTGGCGCGCATAGCGGCGCTGGATGATGCTGGGCCGCAACTGAACGCTGTCATCGTTTATGAGCCAGAGGCGCCCAATTATGCCAACGAGGCGAGCGAAGCTGGCATGCCACTCGACGGGCGCACAGTGCTGGTGAAGGACAATATCGAAACATTCGAATGGCCGACCACCGCAGGATCGCTGGCATTAAGAGACAATGCGACTGGCCGCGATGCTCCGCTGATTGCCAATATCCGCGCAAATGGCGGCGTGATCATGGGCAAGACCAACTTGAGCGAATGGGCAAACATTCGCGACAACCGTTCCACCAGCGGATGGAGCGCGATTGGCGGGTTGACGCGCAATCCGCACGCAACCGACCGCAACGCCTGCGGCTCGTCGTCGGGCAGCGGCGCAGCGATTGCCGCGGGCTTTGCCTGGGCCGCGATCGGAACCGAGACCAATGGCTCGATCACTTGTCCCGCCAGCGTTAACGGCATTGTCGGTTTCAAGCCGACCGTGGGAATGGTCGGCCGCACGCATGTTGTGCCGATCAGCGCGACGCAGGATACTGCCGGACCGATGACGCGGACAGTCCATGACGCGGCGCTCTTGCTAAGCGCAATGGCGGGTAGCGACCCGCTTGATCCCGCAACAGCAGAAGCAGACACGCACAAAACAGACTTCACCACCGGCTTGGACGATTTCTCGCTCGCCGGCGTACGCATCGGCGTGATGCGCAATCAGGTGGGCAATGTGGCGGGAGTGACGGCGCTATTCGAGCAGGCACTCTCTGACCTCGAATCGCAAGGCGCAGTGCTGATCGATATCGAGTACGACTGGCCCGACGGTTTCTGGGGCCGCTCTTTAACGGTGCTGTTATTCGAGTTGCAACGCGACATGGCGGCCTATCTCGGCACGCTCGAAGACGGGAGTATGCCCGATACGTTGGCAGACATCGTCACCTTCAATCGCGAAAATTCAGAAAAGGAGCTGCGCTGGTTCGGGCAGGATCTGTTCGAACAAGCGCTCGAAACAACCGATGAAGCGGCTTATCGCGAGGCGCTTGAGACCAATCTCAAAGCGACGCGCGAGGACGGCATCGACCGCTTGCTGGCAGAGCATGGCGTCCAATTCCTGGTCGCCCCGACCACCGGGCCCGCGTGGTCGACAGATCTTGTGAACGGCGACAATTTCGGCGGCGGCGTGGGCGCAGGATCATTGCCCGCCATTGCAGGCTATCCGCATATCACTGTGCCAATGGGTGCGGTCGAGCGCTTGCCCGTGGGCTTCAGCATCTTTGCCGGCAAGTGGCAGGATCACGAAGTGCTGAAAGCAGGCGCTGCATATGAAAAGGCGCGGACAGCCGAGCTGCCCACGCCTTCATTCGATCCGTGGAAACCAGCAGAGTAATCCCCCGCCGGCATTCCGGTTGATTACTTCTTCGCTGCCTTCTTGGCCGGTGCCTTCTTTGCTGGCGCTTTCTTGTCAGCAGCCTTCTTGGCAGGAGCCTTCTTCGCAGCTGGCTTGTCGTCCGCCTTTTTCGCCGGAGCTTTCTTGGCAGGCGCCTTCTTGGCGGCTGGCTTCTTGTCGTCAGCTTTCTTAGCCGGAGCCTTCTTGGCGGCTGGCTTCTTCTTGGCTGGCTTGGCTTCAGCAGTTTCTTCCGCTTCGATCGCCGCTTCCAGCTCTTCTTGCGTTACTTCGCGTTCGGTCACCTCTGCCTTGTCGAACAGGAAGTCGACGACTTTATCTTCATAAAGCGGAGCGCGCAGTTGAGCGGCAGCCATTGGCTCGCTCTGAACATACTGCATGAACTTTTCGCGATCTTCCGGGCGATACTGCTGTGCAGCCTGCTGCATCAGCATGCTCATTTCCTGCGCGGAAACCTCAACTTTGTTCGCCTGGCCGATTTCCGAAAGGAGCAGACCCAAACGCACCCGGCGCTCGGCGATCTTGCGATAGTCGTCCTTCTCGGCTTCGATTTCCTTCAACGCCGCAGCGGGATCTTCTTCCTGCTGAGCTTCCTGCAAAAGCTGCGCCCAGATCTGTTCGAACTCGGCGTTGACCATGCCTTCCGGCACTTCGAAATCATGACCAGCAGCCAGCGTATCGAGAAGCTGGCGCTTCATCTGCGTGCGGGTAAGGCCGGCGGTCTGCTGCTCCAGCTGGCCGCGCATCAATTCCTTGAGCTTGTCGAGGCTGTCGAGGCCGAGATTCTTAGCGAACTCGTCATCAACCTGGGTCTCTGTTTCGACCTTCACCTGTTTTACAGTGATGTCGAACTCGGCATCCTTGCCTGCCAGATTTTCGGCCTGATACTCTTTCGGGAAAGTGACTGTGATGGTTTTCTGGTCACCGGTCTTCACGCCAACCAGCTGCTCTTCAAAGCCGGGGATGAACTGGCCAGAGCCAATCACCAGAGCCGCATCTTCCGCCTTGCCGCCTTCAAATTCGACACCGTCGAGCTTGCCAACAAAATCGATGATCAGCTGATCACCTTCTGCCGCCTTCTTGCTCTTCGCAGCATCCTTGTAGCTCTTGTTCTGGCCTGCGATGCTGGCAACGGCTTCATTAACCGCTTCATCGGCAACCGGAACAACCAGACGCTCAAGCTTCAGGCCATCGGTTGATGGCACTTCAACAGTCGGCAGCACTTCCAGCTCGATTGCGATTTCAGCGTCCTTGCCTTCTTCGTAACCTTCGCCCAGCTCGATCTTGGGCTGCATCGCCGGACGCAGCTCTTTGTCTTTCATCAACTGATCGACCGATTCGCGAATAACATCGTTCACGGTTTGCGCATGCAGCTGTTCGCCATGCATCTTCTTGATGAGATTCGCAGGAACCTTGCCAGGGCGGAAGCCGGGCATCTTTACCTGCGGGGCGATCTTCTTGACCTCAGCCTCGATTTTAGCTGCGATATCCTTAGCTGGAATGGTCAGCTGATAGGCGCGCTTGAGGCCTTTATTGGTGGTTTCCTTGATCTGCATGGGATTAAAACTGAAGCCTTTTCAACAATTTCGCTGTGTCTATGCGACGTAATTGGCAACGTTCAGGCGAATTGGTGCGGGCGAAGGGACTCGAACCCCCACATCTTACGATACTGGTACCTAAAACCAGCGCGTCTACCAATTCCGCCACGCCCGCTAGCCCGAACGAAGCCGTGCGCGCAGTAACCTGCGACGCATGTAGGGGTGCGCCATTAGTCGGGCGGGCGCAAAAGGGCAAGCGGAACTGGCTTGTTAGTAGGGCAAGTCGGCTTTAAAGGCGCGCAGCATGACTGAAGAGACACAGAACAATACCCCGCCTGACCGCATGTCGGTCAATCCCCGCAGCGAGTATTTCGACGGCGAGCAATTGCAGCGCGGCGTCGGCATCAGGTTCAAGGATCGCGTACGCACCGACATTGAGGAATATTGCATTTCCGAAGGTTGGGTCCGCGTGCAGGCAGGCAAGACGGTCGACCGCAAAGGTAACCCGTTGACGATCAAGCTGACCGGTCCGGTCGAAGCCTGGTTCGAGGATCTGGGCGACAATCCGCCGGTGGCCCGAAAAGACGTAACACAAGATTAAGCACGCGCTCTTGCTTGCCATTGCGGCCGGCAAGGGCCAATTGGCAGCAGCGCAATGAAACCCGAAGTCATCATCATCGGCCGACCCAATGTCGGAAAGTCCACGCTGTTCAACCGGCTAGTGGGCAAGAAACTCGCGCTGGTCGATGACCAGCCGGGCGTCACGCGTGACCGGCGCATGGGTGATGCAGAAGTCGCGGGAATGACTTTTACTGTGGTCGATACCGCTGGGTGGGAAGACGAAGACCCGGACACCCTGCCCGGCCGGATGCGGATGCAGACAGAGGTCAGCATCGAAGGCGCAGACGCAGCGATGTTCGTGATTGATGCGCGTGCAGGCCTGACCCCGCTCGACGAAGAGATCGCACGCTGGCTGCGCGAACAGGAAGTGCCTGTGGTGCTGGTGGCCAACAAGGCTGAGGGCAAAGCTGGCGAGGCCGGCGTCTATGAAAGCTATTCTCTGGGACTGGGCGAACCGGTTCCCCTGTCTGCTGAACATGGCGAGGGTATTGCAGACCTGTTCGGCGCGCTGTGGCCCATTATCGGAACCAAATCCGAGGCGGCTGAGGAAGCTGCCAAATTCGCCGCGAGCGAGGGTGAGGAGACACCGCTCGGCCCGCTCAAGCTGGCGATTGTGGGGCGGCCGAATGCAGGTAAATCCACTTTGATCAACCGGTTGTTGGGCGAGGATCGCCTGCTGACTGGTCCGGAAGCAGGGATCACCCGCGATTCCATTGCGATCGACTGGAAATGGACCGACCCCAAGGCAGGGCCGGACGATCCGGGCGAGCGCGAAATCCGGCTGATCGACACCGCCGGCATGCGCAAGAAGCGCAATGTAACCGAAAAGCTGGAAAAGCTCTCGGTGGCCGACGCGCGCCGCGCGGTCGATTTTGCCGAAGTGGTCGTGTTGCTGCTCGATGCGACTCAAGGCCTGGAGCACCAGGATCTGAAGATCGCGGACATGGTGCTGCAAGAAGGCCGCGCTTTGATGATCGCGATCAACAAGTGGGATATCGCGGAGAACCCTTCGTCCCTGTTCAACGGTATTCGCGGAGCGCTGGACGATGGCTTGGCGCAGGTACGCGGCTTGCCGCTGTTTGCAGTCAGCGCGAAAACCGGCAAGGGCTTGGACGACATGCTACGCGCGGCGTTCGAGATCCGCGAAAGCTGGTCCAAACGTGTACCCACCGCTGCGCTTAATCGCTGGTTCGACGATGCGATGGAGGCAAATCCGCCGCCAGCACCGGGCGGCCGCCGGATCAAGCTGCGTTACATTACGCAGGCCGGTACGCGACCTCCGCGCTTCGTGGTGTTCGGTACGCGGCTGGAATCGCTCCCCACCAGCTACGAACGCTATCTGGTGAACTCCATCCGCAAACATTTGAGCTTTGATGCGGTTCCTGTTCGGGTCGTGTTGAAGAGCCCCAAGAACCCGTATAACGCCAATCGCGGTGGCGGCGGCAATTACAGTGGCAGCTCGGGGAAAACATGATTGTATTTGACCTGCTAGCCTCGGGCGGCGGCAATATCGCAAGCGATTTGCTCGAGCGCACATCAAGCACGCTACGGGTGCAGGAAATTGTGCGGCTAAGCCTTGCGCCAGCATTCTTGCTCGCCGGTATTGGCGCGATCATGAATGTGATGATGACACGGCTGATCTGGGTTGCAGAGCGGATCGAACGGCTCGAAGCGCGCATGCGCGGAAAAGAGAACCCGACCGCCGAACACGAATTGAAATGGCTGCGGCATCGCCGCCAACTGGCGCAGCGGGCGGTGATGTTCAGCACCTCTGCCGCGCTGACGATTTCGGTTGTGATTGCGCTGTTATTTATCAGCGCTTTCATCAAGCCTCAGATCGGGACATTGGCCGCGCTGGCCTGGATCCTGACGATGGCCCTGCTGTTCACAGGCCTAGTCAACTTCGCGCGCGAGACGATGGTAGCAGCGAAAGGCCACCGTGTGGCCCGCAGTCAACCAGGGCAGGAACAAGACGAGCCCCATACGTAAAAAGGGCGGAGCATTGCTGCCCCGCCCGGATTGATCGGTATTACCGTTCAGTCGTTCATTACAAGCTCACGCAGGATGTAAGTGCCTCTAATCTTGCGGATATTGTTGTACAGCTCCCTTACGGTTTCGTTGCTGCTTTCCATGTTGGTGTCACCCCAGGCTTCCATGAACTTTTCATACTCGGCCTTGTCGGGATCAAGCGATGCCATGTTGGGATAGTTGATCCGCAGCACGAGGTTCACTTCGTTCGCGCCATAAGGAACGGTGTAGATACCGTAATCGGTTATTTGGCCGAGCTGCTTGGCCACTTCGTTCGCTTTCACCCAGGTCTGCTGCAACCCTTCTAGGTAATAGGGTAGCTGCCCCTCATCCACCTTCACATAGGTCAGCTCAATGACAGTTTCCTGAGGGGTATAATCCTCCCAAGCTTGAAGCTGAGCCGCAGCAGGTGTCGCAAACGCCACGGCGGACGCGGCAAGCAGTCCAAGACCAACTGATTTAAATTTTCGCATGTGTGTACTCCAATCATTAACAGCTTGAGCGACCCAGAAAACTGAAGGGGCGCTACCCAAGCTAACATCCCCTCCACACTTGAAGGTGACAGGATAACCAATCTAGTCAACGGAAAAGGGCTGATGGATTCCAATCTGGTTTGCCGAAAGAAGCCTTCAGGTGGCATGCATGAAAGCCTGGGAGAACCGCCGGAGGACTAACTCTCCTTAAGCCTCGCCAGCCGCCTGACTTTGGAGCTGCACATAATTTTCCAGACCCATCCGCTCGATCATGTCGAACTGGGTTTCAAGGAAATCTACGTGCTCTTCTTCAGCGTCGAGGATCTTCGCAAATAGATCGCGGCTCACATAGTCGCGCACCTTCTCGCAATATTCGACCGCATCGCGCAGCAGGGGGATCGCGTCTTCTTCAAGCGCCATATCCGCTTTCAGAATTTCTTCGACGGTTTCACCCACGCGCAGCTTGTGAACCGCTTGAAAATTGGGCAGCCCGTTCAGGAACAACACGCGTGCCGCCAATTCATCGGCGTGCTCCATCTCTTCGATCGATTCCTTGCGTTCGTAAGCGGCAAGTTTCGTCACGCCCCAATCGTCAAGCACGCGATAATGCAACCAATATTGATTGATCGCGGTCAGCTCGTTCGTGAGCGCCTTGTTGAGATATTCGATGACTGTTGCGTCGCCCTTCATGGCGATACTCCTGTTTGAGACCGATTGCGCGCATATATGCCCCAACCGCGCCTCGCGGACAAGGCGATACCATGAAAAATTGTCGGATTTCCGCTACTTGAGAGCGATAATCACTAGCACGCAGTCAGCTTATGCTGCGACTGATTTGCAACTGAGCTCGCGCTCTTCAAAGAGGATCGCATCCGCATCGCTCAGGCAGGTTCCGCAATTGGGCCTTTTACCCAATGCCACATAGGCCGCTTCGGCATCGCCAGACGTTTTGCGCGCCATCTGACGCAAGTCGGCCTCTTTAATCGCATTGCAGATGCAAACGTACATCGGACAGCAATCTCCTGCGAGTGATTCGCAAGAACGAGAATATGCGAATTATTCTCAATAGCAAGGAGAAAGGTGCTTGCCTGTGGACTAGGGTCACCTCTTCAACGGAAACATCTTCCTATAGGTCAGACATCTCCACAGCCACTCAAGCGGACCGTAGCGATAACGCTCAAGCCACGGCTTGGACCACGCCAGCATGACAATCCATGCGGACAGAACGACCAGATAGAGCTGCGGTCGATTGAGCTCACCAAAAAGACCCAGCGCCCAGCCATGGAATACAAGCAGCATCAGAATCGATGTGCCGAGGTAGTTTGTGAACGCTGCGCGCCCGGCCGCAGCAAAGCGTTGCGCGAGCCAACCCTTCCAGCCTGGCCCGTAGACGGCCAGCAAGGCCATGATCCCGAGCACCATCATCAGGCGCGGTAGTGGACTGACCCCCACGAATGCCGCGAGCGTGCCATAATAGGTAAATCCGATCGATTGGACCCATAGGCCGATCAAAAGGTGCAGTAGACTGCCTCCTAAAAAGCCGATCCAGCCCCAGAACCGCATCCGGCCTGGATCAATACCTCCATTGAAGAACCCAAGCCGATAAAGCCCCATCCCGATCAGCATCAGCGGCAGCGATTCCAGTCCCAAGAACAGCACGTTGGTCAGCGGCTCGAACCAGTGCTCTGAAAAGCGGTGCTCGACAAACCCGATGTAATCGCCTGATTGCTTCAACCCGGATTCGATCACATCATCCGCAAGCGCCTCTTGCTTACCTTCTTCAAGCCCGACGCGGGTTTCAGCCATCGCCACATTCTGGCCGAATGACGCGTCGGCAATAAAGTGCAGCGGCAACATCATGAGCGCATAAAATATTGCGCCGGCAAAATAGCCGAGCAACCCCACCTTGAGCTGGTCCTTGGGGCTCCAGTCCAAACACAATAGCGCGATGAACCCAATCACAGCGTAGTAGAACAGAATGTCACCGCGCCAGATGAAGAAGAAATGCACCATTCCGAACAACATTAGGAAGAATAGCCGCCGCGCTTGCAGCCAGCGCGTTTGCCCCCTTGCCCAGGCCCGCTCCATAAACAGATACAGCCCCACGCCGAACAGGACTGTAAATATCCCGCGCATCTTTCCGTCGATCAGCACAAATTGTGCGATCCACATCCAGCCGCCATCGTCTCCAGCGGGAACAAGGAATGTTTCAGGGAACATGTAAGCGCTAAACGGCTGCCCGAAGGCAACAATGTTCGCAGCCAGAATGCCCAGCACGGCAATCCCGCGCATCAGATCAAGGCTGCCGATACGCTCTGCAAGCCGGGCGGGCGCAGCCGCCTCCAAATCCGGAGTTACCGCTTGATCGGCGACAAGAATCTCCCTTTGCCCCTTTTTCGGAAGCCAGCTTAACAGGCTTTCGGCACAAGCAAAGAGCCAACCAATCGGTCCAAGTTAACCTAAAAATAACGGTATCCTGCGATCCCCGTATCCAGAAGTCGCATTTGCGGCACCAACCTAAGGGCTAACCAGGGGGATTAAGGCGTTGCGAGTACTAGCATTAGCATCGCAGAGGGGCGGATCGGGTAAAACTACCCTGTCAGGGCACCTTGCCGTACAGGCACAGCGCGCAGGCGCTGGGCCAGTCGTACTTATCGATATCGATCCACAGGGCTCGCTGGCTGATTGGTGGAACGAGCGCGAAGCGGAATATCCTGCTTTTGCTCAAACAACAGTAGCGCGTCTTGCCAACGATCTTCAGGTTCTGCGCCAGCAGGGCTTCAAGCTTGCAGTGATCGATACGCCGCCAGCGATTACCATGGCGATCCAGTCAGTGATTAGCGTTGCTGAACTGATTGTTGTGCCAACTCGCCCAAGCCCGCACGATCTGCGCGCTGTTGGTGCGACGGTTGATCTGTGTGAACGTGCCGGCAAACCGCTGGTATTCGTAGTCAACGCAGCAACCCCGAAAGCAAAAATCACTTCGGAAGCTGCGGTTGCCTTGTCACAGCATGGCACAGTCGCTCCGATCACTCTGCACCACCGCACAGACTTTGCTGCATCAATGATCGATGGCCGCACAGTCATGGAAGTCGATCCGGAGGGCCGCAGCGCTGCAGAAATGACCGCGCTTTGGAAATATATCTCGGATCGTCTTGAGAAGAACTTCCGCCGCACCGTATTCGCAGCGCCCGGCACACAGCCGCAAGTTGCAAGCGCACATCGTCCGGCTGGCGGTTTCAGCCGCCGCGTAGCACAGTAAGAGGAGGCGCTGGCCATGTTTGAAGCCACATTCGCCTCTCTCAATCAGTCGCTGCTTGCACGCAAAGGTGGCGCAAAACCCGCCATGCGTCCGCAATCAGGACTGCCGATCGCAACTGCCACCGCAGAAGCGCTCGAAGATCTGGGCTGGAACGATATGGGCGGCGATGAGCTGTCCAATGTCGTGCCGATTTCACCGGCCTCGAACGATGCAGATGACGCACCGGTTCTGACGCTAGCCAAGAAGATCGCCGCGCCTGCCAATACAACAGCCGTTCGCAAGAGCGCTCTCAAGCAAGGCAAACGCGCTGCATTCACGCTGCGCCTGGATGCTGAGCGTCACCTCAAACTGCGCCTGGCTTCGACCATCAAGGGTCAAAGCGCACAGCAGATTGTGACTGATGCTCTCGATTCGCTTCTGAACGAGATCAAGGAACTCGACGCTCTTGCCGCGCAAATGCCGCAGCATTGAGTGATTTGAGCAAGAGCAAGGGAAAGCCCTCATGAGCAAGACCGCACACAACACGCCAAAGATTGCACTCGCACTCAGCACCGCGCTGGTCAGCGTCGCACTTGCCGGTTGCACGACTTCTGCCGCGCCGCCCGCTTCTGCTTCGCTTGCAAAGGCGCAGGCTGCGATTGAAAAGGGCAAGGCTGCCAAAGCGGTTGAGTATGCGGAAGCCGCTGTCTTGGCCGATCCACGCAATGCGTCAAACCGTGCCCTGCTTGGTGCGGCCTATCTTGAAGCCGGCCGGTTTCAGGCTGCGGCGACAAGTTTTGGTGACGCGCTTGCTCTTGGCGACACCGACAACCGCACGGTTCTGAGCTATGTGCTGGCGCAGACTGCACTAGGCAACAATGCCGAAGCGATCCGCATTCTGGACCATTATGAAGGCCAGCTCGATCACGCTAACCGCGGTCTGGCACTTGCTCTGGCAGGCGAACCACGTGATGGCGTTCGCATTCTCAGTAATGCACTGCGCGGTGGTCAGAACACAGCCAAGGTTCGCCAGAATCTGGCCTACGCCTATGCGCTGTCGGGCGACTGGCGCGCGGCTCGTGTGATGGCTGCCGAAGATGTGCCGGCCAATCTGGTTTCCGAACGCATCGCCGAATGGGCAGAACAGACCCGCTCGGAAGCTTTCCAAACGCGCGTCGCAAAACTGCTTGATGTCACGCCAACATATGATGCTGGTCAACCCATTCAGCTCGCTTTGGGCAACTTCCCGAGCCAGGATGTGATGGTTGCACAAGCTGCACAAGATGCAGTCGAACCCCAGGTGGCGGTTGCAGACACACAAAGCACCGAACTGGCCACATTTGACGCGGACGTTGTTTCGACTCTGATCGCAGCACCCGCTCAACCGGAGAAGGTTGCAGCTGCTGAGCAAGTTCAGGTGGCCTATGCGCCAACACCTCAGGTCGCTACCGCACGCGTGGTTTCGAACCCGGTGGTTCAGGAATTGCCCGCCAACTATTAAGCGGCAGGTCGCAAACCTGCCTCGCGTTGGGCGGCCAACACCTCACAACGCCTTATGGCAGCGACAAGCAACGCCACCGATGGCACGCATCTTGTCCAGCTTGGCAGCTTCTAACCAGTGACGCAGCCGAGCGTGCATGGTCGATCTATCAAAGCCGCCATTCACAGCTTGACGGCCGCGATCTCGTGATCACCCAGGCTGAAGTCGATGGCAAAACCTACTACCGTGTAGCCGCCACTGGATTCAGCGCGCGTGGTGCGGCTTCGATGTGTGCAACTTTAAAGGCCGGTGGTGCCGGCTGCATCGCACATGCCGAAAGCAGCCCCTTGCCAGGCGCAATTGATCGCGGTGTTCGCTTGTCTTTACGCTAACCAAGAGCTTCTCTCTCCAGCGAGAATAACCCCCGGGTGCGAAGGCGCTAGGGGTTTTGTTTTGTTGGCTAGAACAGCCGCATCCCGCCTTTCCAAAGCGCGGTTGCGCGGCCTTGCATCGGCTGCTTGTCAAACGGCGTATTGCCGGCGCTAGCAGACATTTTGGCGCTATCGACAATCCAGGGCTTCTCAGGATCGATTAACGCGATGTCCGCCTGATTTCCAGGGGTAATTTCGCCCGCATCAACGCCCAGGATCTTCGCCGGATTGCCGGCCAGAAGCGCAAAAGCGCGACCAAGATCAATAACTTCATCGCGCACCAATGTCATGGTCAGCGACAAAAGGGTCTCCGCCCCCGCCATGCCAGGTTCGGCATCGGAAAACGGCAGGCGCTTGTCCTCGGGCCCGCGCGGATCATGCCCTGAAGCGATCACGTCAATCGTCCCGTCTGCAATCGCCGCTATGACCGCCTGACGATCAGGCTCGCTGCGCAAGGGAGGCGAAAGCCGCGCAAACGTGCGAAATTCAGCGGTCGCCAAGTCTGAGAGCATAAAGTGCGCCGGTGTTACACCTGCGGTAACGGCAACGCCGCGCGCCTTC
>Ga0181594_10001584_pt1 | contig 21044 bp, 13 predicted proteins | sample 071ome_18_FD_145603 | JGI IMG/M metagenome (GOLD analysis project Ga0181594, IMG submission 145603) | Coastal salt marsh microbial communities from the Groves Creek Marsh, Skidaway Island, Georgia - 071413BT metaG (spades assembly) | ecosystem: Environmental > Aquatic > Marine > Intertidal zone... | reverse complement strand
GAGCTCAACTGGAGCGCCTCGCCCATCACCTCGCCGGACCCTTAGGAGGGGCGCCTATGCTGACCTCACTCAACCGCTCTCGTCCCCTGCGCCCGCTCTACATCAGCGTGGGCGTCGCTTTTGTGTTCTGCGGGCTCCTCCAGTCGATCCAAGCTCAAGCGCCAGAGGAGCGTGTCTATCTTAAGTATCACGGGTACATCAGCGACGCGCCCGAGGAGCTCACCCAGCTCAGCTGTGAGTTTCGCTTCACGCCTCTCGATCAGCCGGATGACGCGCTCTATCAAGAGCTCCAGTCCACGCTGAGCGTAGAGGCGGGTCGATTCACCACTACGCTTGGAGCCCAAGAGGAGCCACTCCTCGCGGCTTACTTTCGTGACCCAGTTACGCTGATGGTCTCCTGTGATCTAGACGGAGATGGAGAGGCTGAGCTGTCTGTGACCGAGCCCATCGGTCAAGCCCCCGTGAGCGCGCGCGCCTTAAGCGCCTCTACGGTTGACCGTGTAGAGGCTGGCGCTGTCTACGTAGGCGACAGCCCCCTCTTTGGGGTCGATGGCGCGTGGCTCGGCGCGCCCATGATCCCCGAGCATCAAGGGGTGCCGCTCATCGATGGAGATGGGCGGTGGGTGGGCTCGGTCAGCGCGCCAAGCGCAAACATTGAGCTCCTCAGCGCAGGTCAAGCCCTCGCTGACAGCCTCTACGCGACAGAGCTCACGAGTGACTCAAGCTCGACCGCGACCCACCAGCTCAGTGAGCTCTACCTACGAGCGACTGATGAGAGCTCAAGCCCTACGCTCCTCATCGATGAGCAAGGGACATGGTCTGGTGGGCTCAATGTGGAGAGCGGGCGTATAGGGACGCTTGACGTTGACCTCCTGCGCGCGCCCTCCTATGCGAGCGAGAGCGGTGACCTGCTCATCGATGAGCTCGGGAGGTGGGTGGGCCCGCTCCCAGATGGAGACCGAGACGCTGACGGCTTCTCAGATATCCAAGAGCTCGCGCTTGGCTCAAACCCCCTCGACGGCGATGAGCGCCCCCTTGATCGAGATGAAGATGGCCAACCAGACGCCCTTCAAGAGTCCACCTCCCTCGCTGACACAGTGTTCACGACCGTACAGGGTACAAGCTCCGTGACCACCACTGAGACCCTCCCGAGCTCACCCGTCACCGACTGGACGCTCGCCAAGGTGACCCTAGAGGCGCCCCCTAACGCGACCCTCAGCGCCTTAGAGGTCACGCTCGCCCTGAGCTATAAAGACACAGAGGGCAACGCCCTCCCCTTTGACTCGCTCACCATTCACCTCATCCATAATGAGCGCGCGCTGACCCTGCACAACCAAACGGAGACGCTCGCGGGTCGTTACCCAGAGGCTGAGCGCACCCCAGAGGAGTGGCCGATTGAGGGCATCTCACCTCAAGGAGAGTGGAGCCTACAGGTGACAGACAGCGCGACCCCACCTGGTGAGCTGAGCTTGAACGAGCTCACGCTGACCGCGAGCTATCACGTTACAGGCGAGGCGCTTGTCAATCAGACCCTCAACCTTGGGGGTACACAGAGGCTCACGAATGTACCTGAGCCCTCTCAGCCTACTGAGGTAGCGACGAAGCGCTACGTGGATGAGCGGATCAGCTATCCAAGCCAGCTCACCTACCGTCACAAGACCTTCAGCCCGATTAACCCTACCGTGGAGGCCACAATAGGCGTGGAGGCCTCGCGCGCCCTCTTTGGTGGCCTCTCTGCGTCTGAGTGGGCCTCAGGTCCCCTCGCGAGTCAGCTCGACCCTAATCAACTCACCCCTTTGCTCACGGAGGTCGCTCAGGCAGGAGACAGCGCGACCCTTGTGTCTACTGTAGACATAGCTACGCAGGTCTTTGGTATAAGCTCAGACCTTTTTGTCGCTCACTTTGAGGTCGAGAACCTCACGGAGGGCGACATCAGCTGGCCCCTCTCGCTCCTGATGACCTGTGGGACGCTCCCGAGTAGCTTAGCCCTCAACGGGGTGACTCAATGGCAGACGACGACCACTGTCGACAACGACACCCCTTGCACGAGTGGCCTCCGATCAGACAACGTAAACCTCTCGCTCCCCCCCGCGCAGGTGAGCTCACTTGTCCTCATCGCCCGCCCTGACACAGTAGGACGACTGCTCGTGGCCCTCCTTAATGGGAGCGCCTCGCTCCCAAGAGGGTTACGTTACCGCGCGCGTTGGCGGAATTGAGCGATCGCTGATCACCCTCCCACAGACCCACCTCAATACAGCTGGGCCTGATAGCTTAACCCTAGGTTGCTCCTGAGCTCGATATAAGGCGGAGAGACCGCGAAGAGCAGGAGCTTATAGAGGCGCGCCTCAAAGGAGTCTCCTGAGATCGAGGGCTCAGCGCGCATCAGCTCAATGACGCTCTTGAGATCACAGCTCATCAACAGCGCGACGCGATAGGCGCTCTGCTCGACCCCTCGTAGCCAGCGGTCGAGGTCTCCGACAGGCGAGGTCTGCTTCAGCGCTGTGAGCAGCTCGGGCGAGAGCCCCTTGAGCGCGCCCAGCATTTTTTGGGCCTCAGGGCTGACCCCCTCTCTCCCTAGGAGCGCGAGGTGAGCTTCTCCTAAGCTCCTTAAGCGCCCTAATCGCTCCTCAAGTGGCTCATGGCAGAGCCCATATCCCGCCATCCAGCGCTCCGCCTGCGCTAGATAGAGCCCATATGAAAGCCGAGCGACCGCGACCTCAAGCGACTGGGTCGCGAGAAGCTCATCGCTCAGATACATCCCAAGCTCTCCAAAGCTCACGACCCCGATCGACCCTGGCGACTTAAGCCCACCAGACCAAATTTTAGGGAGCGCGAGCCCTAGGCTCGTGCTGAGGTACTGCGCGATTCGGCCAAAGGTGCTCGCCTCTCCACAGTCAACCAGCCCTCGCTTAACGTGGCTCTGATAGAGCTTCGGTTTGATCTGGAGAGGGCCCGCGAGCACCTGGGCGCTCGCGCCGATCACAACCCCCCAGGTCTCATCTAGCCCTGTCCACGCGAGTAGCCTCCACTCCTGCTCTGAGAGCGGTCGGGTCAGCCGGCTACCGATCTGAGCGCGCGCCTGCTCGATGAACTCTGCCCGCTCTGGGTGATCATCTCCAAGAGAGCGGAGGACGTTCGCGACACACCACGCCCAGTCTAACCGGCCTGCCTGATATGCACAGTCATAGAGGGCCTTGTACGCGTCGACATGTGTCGGGGCCCTCCTCACCCACTGGAAGGCGATCTTTGTCGCCTCGAGGGGCGCCCCCTCCTGGAGCTTGACCGCGATTAAGCCTCTGTGCGCCTCATCATCCGCGGGCTCATAGCTCAAGACCACCTCATACGCGCGTGTCGCCTCCGCCTTAAGGCCAAGCTCATAGAGGTTCATCTTCCCGAGTTGACGGCCGAGCTCTGCGATCAAGGAGGCGTCGAGCTGATGCTCAACCGCACGCACGAGCATCTTGCGGTAATACCGATCACGTCGAGCGTGGTCATCACTCCCGCTGAGGGTGTCCTCAATCGCCTGAAAGGCCTTTAAGAAGGGAGGGTGAACATCTAAGGCCTCATCAAATCGACGCACAGCGAGGTAGCTGTCGCCAAGGCGATCTCGTTGAATTAAGCCCATTGTGTACGTATAGAAGGCCCGCTTCTCAGGCTCAGGGTCGAGCCGTGAGAGCTGCTTGAGCACCTTGACGGCGGCGCCCCATTTCTCGGTCTCTTGATAGACCTCAAGGAGACGCACAAACACCTGACGGCTCTCAGGGATCGCCTCGAGCGCCTCGAACCACGCCGCCACGGCCTTAGGGATGGACTTGATTTGCTCGCGATACACATCACCTAACGCGAGGTTAAGCTCAAAGCGCAACTCAGCGCTCGTCGCGTGCGGTACGAAGCGCTTAATAAGCTCGGTGAGCTCACCCCAACGCCTCTGCTGCTGAAGTAAGACGCGCGCGCGCTCGAAGACCTCTTGGTGGTTTGGGAAGAGCTCGAGCACCTCTTGAAAGCGCTCCACTGCCGAGGGGGTCTCGTTGAGCTCATCTTGTAAGACGACCCCTAGTGTAAACGCTCGTCGCGCTCGCTCAGTAGCGTCTCTCCCCACTAAAGCCTGCTCTGAGTAGAGCGCCCTCTGATAGAGCTTCACCCACAGACGCCACTGCGCGCGCGCTGAGGCGGCCTGCCACAGGAGTGGCTCAACACGAGCCTGCTCTTGTGCGTTGAGCTCATGTAGCTCACAGAGCGCCTCAAGGTCAGACAAGAACCCCATTGGGTTCGTCTCAACTGCGTCCTCACGCGTGAGCTCAGACCACAGCGCCCCGATCGGGTCATCCTCACGAAACGCCGTGTCTTGGGCCTCTAAGTCAATCTCACCGATCGGCGCGTCTATGCTCTCTAAGCCTGACAGAGAGCCCTCCGAGAGCGACTCAAGGGGAGCCTCTATGGGCTCAAAGGAGGCGCCCTCATCCTCTATACTCGGCGCGCCTAGCGCTTGACGTCTCGCGTTAAGCAGGCCTCGGTCCTCCGTACTCAGCTGGGGGAGCTGAGTGAGGAGGCGCTCGAGACAGGAGGCGGTGTGATGATTAAGCGTAGCGCTCTCATGAAGGGAGCGGAGCTCTTCGATCCGAGCCTCAATGACATGGAGTGGCCCCCCCCAGAGCGCCGCCTCCGTGAGCATGTCCAGCGCCTGAGGTACATCCGCGAGGTGAGTCGCGAGCAGCTCTGAGCGCTCCCAAGCGTAAAATAAGCGCTGCTCGAGCGCCACATCTGCATGGCAGAGCGCCTCATAGGTTGACGCTAAGCCCACCCAGTCACCTTGAGACTTTAAGGTCACCAGCTGTGCTTCAAGCTGTTGGATCGACAAAGTTGATGACATCCCGTCACTCCAAAGAGAAGGGTCAATGCGCACGCGTCGCTAACGTCGGCGCCTCTTAATGTAGCGAGAGTTGAGCTTTACGAGGCTAAAAGAGGAGCGCATCGCTCGATTACAGTCCCGGTTGATCGAGCAGTCGCGGAGCTTTTGTAGGTCAAGTCGCTCAAAGTCAGCGCGCTTGAGGCTGATCGTGAGGTAAATTTTGACCTGATCGGGCTCCTTTGACTTCCTGCGACCCTCTTGCCCTGGGCGAATCACCTCGTGGAGAGACACGGTCACGCGCTCAAGGCCATCGAGGTCGCTGAAGAGGCCACGCGCCCCACTCGAGTACTTAATACGGCCAAAGACAAGCCACGAGGCGGCCTCAGACCACAGCTCCACCATCGTGCGCTGGCCGATCGGTCGCCAGAGGTGAAAGTGGAGGTGGTTCGTGCTGAAGTCCACCCGCTCAGACGCGTGACGACGAGGTGGGTCGACGAGGTACAACCCAAGCATCTGCTCAGCCCACAGCTTGACGTCACGATCCGGCTCGGTGGGCTCATAAAAGTCTGCGCTCACAGGGAAGGCCTGCGCTTGTGGGACGAGCGTCGTCGCTTGAGTCAAGCCTGGCGCGGCATAGAGCGCGGGCGCCCCAGAGAGGGTCATCGCTCCAAGCAGACCGAGACACGTCAGACGACACAGCCTAGAGAAGTCGCTCAGACGCCTCGTTACCTCAAGTAGACACCACATCTTCACCTCCCTGTAAGGCTCAGTGCTCCCGTTCACGTCTTGGGTCGCGACCCATTAAGTCTAACAGCACCTCTTTAGGGTCTTTTGATTCATATAACATAGCATAGACCTCAGAGGTAATAGGCATCTCTACCCCTTGTCGCTGTGAGAGCATGTACGCGCTACGGGCCGTCTTTACTCCCTCTGCGACCTGCCCCATAGCGCTCAAGATCTCCTCTAATTGACGCCCCTTACCTAGCTCAACTCCCACGTGTCGGTTACGAGAGAGGCCCCCTGTACAGGTGAGGATGAGGTCCCCAACCCCAGAGAGCCCAGAGAGGGTCAAGGGGTGAGCTCCCATCGCGACCCCAAGGCGAGCGATCTCAGCGACCCCACGTGTGATGAGCGCCGCGCGACTGTTATGACCTAAGCCGAGCCCGTCGGCGACCCCAGAGGCGATCGCGATCACGTTCTTGAGCGCCCCCCCAAGCTCAACACCAATGACGTCATCTGTGGTGTATACCCTAAAGTATTGAGTCCTGAACCAGCGCTGAGCGCGCTCAGCCACCTCGAGGCTCCGTGAGGCGATCGTGACCGCGGTCGCTTGTTTTTGGAGGGTCTCTTGTGCGAAAGAGGGACCAGAGAGGAACGCGAGCTGGTCTCGATGCTCGGGCAAGAGCTCGGAGAGGAGCTCCTCCATCGTGCTGAGGCTCTCATTCTCAATCCCCTTTGAGGCGCTGATGATCAGCGCCTCAGGGTGAAGGTAAGGCCTCAGCTGAGTGACCACGTCTCGCATCACGTGCGTGGGGACGACCAACGTGACCAGCCGAGCGTCTCGCGCGACCTCTTCAAGGCTGAGGCTCGCTTGAATTCGAGGGTGGAGCAGGGCGTCGCTCTGGTAGCGAGGGTTCACATGTCGCGCGTTGATAGAGCGCACAACCTCTCCGGAGCGAGCCCACATCCGCACTGGTCCACCTTGGGCGAGCACATCCGCGAGGGCGGTCCCCCAGCTCCCACCACCAATCACAGCGCCAAGCGGTCGAGAGGGCTGGGCTAAGTCTTTCTCTTGCGTCATAACATTCTCCTCTTGGTCACGTCGTTCAAGGCGTTCGAAGACGCTCAAAGGCGCTTGTTAAGGGTCACGTGAGTCATCACTAGAGGGAGCGCGTCCATCTGCGCGCAACGCCCGCTCCTCTAGGAGGCGCTGTTGGCTCGTCTCAAAGATCCCGTCGACCTCGAGCTCATCACCGGAGGGGCTGATGAGCGCGTCAAGCCCCCTGAGCTCCTGAGAGCCTGCGACAGGGTGACGCGTCCACATGCGTGAAGGGGAGCGCTCATCTAAGCGAGACTCGCTCCATATCCGCACCTGATTACGGCCTCTGCGCTTCGCCTCATAGAGGGATTGATCAGCCCGGTCAATCAGCTCTGTTTTCTCCGAGGCGTCATTCGGGAAGAGGGCTACCCCCAGCGAGATTGTGACCTTCACCTCCTCACCCTTGTAGCTAAACGAGAGCGCCTCAACCGCTGAGCGAGCCCGCTCAGCTGCGATCTTTACATCCTCAATCGAGGAGTCTTCAAGGGCGACCCCGAACTCTTCACCGCCATAGCGCGCGACGAGGTCAACCTCACGCATTGACTCCTTCAGCGCGCCCGCGACCCCCTTCAGCACCTGGTCACCAAAGGGGTGACCATAGCTGTCGTTGATGTTCTTAAAGTGGTCGATGTCAAGCAAGATGAGCGCGGTGGGTCGCTCTGCACGACGAGCGCGTTTTAGGATTTGATCGAGCTCTGATTGGAAGGAGCGGTGGTTAGACAGCGAGGTGAGGCCATCAAACATCGCGAGCTGACGAAGCTGTTCATGAGCGTGTAGCCATGACAGCTTCACCGCCGCCTCATCAATGATCAGGTTAATGGGGTTAATGTAAGGCTCAGCGAGGAGCGCTTGATGCTCAACCCCCAGCACGATCGCTCCATACACCTGCTCCCCATATGGATCGAAGAGGGGCTTGACCTGCACGCTCGCGCAGCGCTCGAGCGCAGGGAACGAGAATGGGAACACCTCGCTAAGCGCGACCCGCTCCGGCCCCTTACCCTCATCCCGAGGGACGACGGCGCCCGCCTCGATCACCTCTCCGCTCGTCAAACAGCGTGAGACCGCGTCTGTGCCAAGTGGGTATCGCTCGCCATCGAGGTAGAGCGCCTGGTCCTTACTCCAGGCCGACAGGAGCGTAACCTGATCCTCAAAGCGACCACAGACCGCGATCCAGCGACAGGCGTCATGGACCATGACCCCCTCAAGCAAGGCGCGAGCGAGCCCGCTCACGTCCTCGCTCTCGTTGAGGTTAGAGAGCCCTAAGAGGAGCGCGTCAGACAGCCCGCTGTTATGGACAAGCTGCTTCATGAACCGGCTAATATCGACGTCGAGGTTAATCTTCTGAGCGAGCCGGAAGCTCGCGTCAAGCTCAGCCTCCGTCCATGGCTCATCAAGGTCTCGATCGATCATCAATAGCCCATCCGCTTCACCTTCACCATACGGGCAGATCGGGACAGCGAGCATCCTCGCGACCTGCTTCTCAGGGAGATAGTAAGGTAAAACACCATCCCAGCCGTCCGACTGACTTAAGTGAAAGACCCCCGAGGTAGACATCGCCTCTCGGATCAAGTCTCGCTCTACGCTAAAGTAACACGCGCGCCACAGGTCATTTGACCTCTTCGTCCAACGCCAACGCACCGCCGCCTCTTTCCCCCCGCTCTTGTTCCGACGCCAGACTAAGACCGCGGAGTCCGCTTGTAGCTGCTCAGCGAGGTGGCCCAAGGTGATCGCGCACGAGAGGTCAAGGAACTCTAGAGGGCGCTTACGTTGCTCTAACGCGTGCTGGCGGATGTGATCGAGCTGATCAGGGGGTGAGAACGGCCGAACCTGGCGAGTCGCCAGCCCAAGGTCATGCTCCCCAGACACCGAAGACCCATAGTAAGGGGTTGAGGACGAAGGGAGCGCCACTTGTGGCGCGTCAGGCGCATCTAATGACCTCTTATCTTGGGCGTTCAGGTCGCTCACCTCAGGGGGAGCATCGCTCGGACGCTCTTGTGAGAACCGTGGCGCGCTCAGCTCTTGAACCGTCACGTCTGCCTCAGCGACGAAGCTCTTTTGTACCCCTGAGGGGGCGCCCTGAGGCGCTTCATTGGAGGGGAGCTCATACAAGGTAGCCGACACATAATGAGAGGACTGAGGCTCATGGACAGCCTTAGAGAGCGCACCGCCACGCACCTGCCTCATCAGCCAGAACATAAGCCCGAGCCCTGCGCTATAGATCACAGCATGAGAGCTCGCCTCATGGACGGAGCTCGCGTGCTTGAGCGTCCAGCCAAGCTCGAGCGTGAAAACCAGCGTCATCAAGATCAGATGCCTCTGCGCGGGGCTCAACAGCAGGGCCGCCGCGACCGCGAAGGCCCCAAGTGGCGCGAAGCTTAACGCGTACCCCGCGAAGCTTGTGTTGAGCATAAACACCAAGCTGATGACCAGCAGGTGAGCGTCTGCTCGCGACCCTCGTGGCTCCTCTAGCTCAGCGCTCGACTTCTGAGACAGCGCGATCAAGGCGACATGCAGGCTGACCAAGACGCCAAGCGCCACCTCCCCCTGTAGTCGCCACAGCGAGGCGATGATCCCGAGGAAGGCGACCCCCCTAGAGATCAGCTGCCAGTGTGGCCAGCTGAGGAGACGCTCACCCACCCCGCGAGGCTCATCTACCTCAGAGTCCATCTGGGTCCGCTGCGCTGATCGATTCAAGACTGGGCTAGAGATAGGCTGTGGGCTCGCCGGGCTACGACGCTCACCTGAGCGCTGAGCGCTCACGGCTCAAACTCGCGCTGGTCCGTGCCCGTCGTACTGAGCTGGTAGACAGACTCAGAGGGTAAGACGACCCCTAAGATGGTCCGCGCGAGAAGCGAGCTGAGCTCACTGTCTACCTTCAAGTGAGCGATCTCACGCTCAAGCATGTGAACTTGGCTCTTGAGTAACCTAGTCTTTTCACGCTTGGACTCTATCATATTCAAGTGATGTTCAGCAGTCAGCTCGAGCTCCGCCGACTCTTGAATCAAGGCCCGATAAGAGAACTGAAGCGTCACCAACATAAAGACACCGAGCCCGATTCGGACAAGCAAGAGCTGAGCGCGTGACATGAGGTCCTCCGAGTAGCGTAGGTCAAGGCGAAGGCGCTCTGTCTCATATAGCAGAGCTGAGCGGAGGAAGAAACGCCCCCGCCGAACTCTCCATGTGACCTGAACACGCGCCCAGAGCCTACAGCGCCCCTCAGCGCGCTACGATCGCTAAAAGGTAGGTCTTCTTTCGCCAAACCAAGGCCTGAAAGAACAGCTCCCCTCGCTTGCTTCTCACCCTAAAGTTAGCCTTTTTCTGAGGGATTGACACCTTAAAGGTCACCCCTGAGGGCGCCTCCTCCTCGAGCGAGAGCTCTGCCGAGAGCTGATCAGGGAGCGCTAAGCGCCCCAGCTCCCCAAGCGAGAGGTTCAAGCGATGCTGGGTGTGAAGCTTAAAGCTCGTATACTTCGGAAAGGTAGAGCGGAGGGTCTGGGTGACGCCACGCAGGCGGGGGTCGACCCCCTCTGACCCCATGTCAGCCTCAATGACGTCCACGTTGACCTTCAGAGGGGTCGCGAGCGAGGCCCCCATGAGGAGCGTCGTGAAGAGCACGCTGTAGAGGGGCCACAGAGGCCACTTAGATCGGGTCATCTTCACCCCCCTCAGCCCCGCCTAGCTCCTCCTCTTCATCAAGCACCCAGATGACAGGCGCCGCGCCATCTGTCTTAGCCTTATCAAGGTTAATTAAGACCGTTGAGCTCCCCGCAGGCCCCCCGTTAGAGGACGCTGGCTGAGGGACCTCTCCGCTACGTAATGAGAGTAAGATCGCCGCCGCGACCGCCGCTCCGATCAAGAGCGGTGTGAGCTGAGAGGCGAGCCAGGCGACCACGCCACGAGGCTCACCTTGAACAGCGGTAGAGCGCACAGGCTCCCGTCGCCCTGCGTGAGCCTCATGAGGGAGCGCGTCCATCACGCGCGCAGTGAACCCCTCAAGGTTAACCTGCTCTGACTCGCGGTGAGCGACCTCAGACAGCAAGGCGCTGAGCTTGAGCTGCTCCTCTAAGAGCGCCATGAGCGCAGGCTCACGCTCAAGTCGACCCTCAAGCTCCTCGGCCTCCTCCTGGTCAAGCTCCCCATCTAAATATAATGTCACTAAGTGCTCGTCATTCATGCTGTCCTCCTTGCTTCGTCTGTTGAGTGGGACGCTTCGTCCCAACCCCCTCACCCGCGAGGCTCGCTAAGACGTCCTCCCCGATCGACTCGTAATAAGGCTTAAGCGCCTCTTGAAGCTTTTTTCTTGCGTGATGTAATCGGCTCATCACCGTACCGAGGTGAGCGCCCGTCGCGTGTGAGATCTCCTCATAGCTGAGCTGCTGTACTTCACGGAGCACGATGACCTCTCGGTGCTTATCGCTCAGCGCGCTTAACGCCTCATTGACGACCTCATACATCTCTCTTGCCTCGACATTTCGATCAGGGATCGCGTCTCGCATATCCGCGGATAGGCTACGTTCATTTGAGGTGTCCTTACGCGCATATCCATCGTCGTATTCTACAGACCTGCGTTTTTTTTGCTTCCGGTGATGGTCGATGCAGACGTTCACCACGATGCGATGAAACCACGCATAAAATGAGCTCCCTAGCTCAAAGCGCTCAAGGGACCGATACGCCTTGACAAAGGCGTCTTGGACGAGGTCTTGCGCGTCCTCTTCGCTCCGGACATACCCAAAGGCGACCTGGATCGCGCGTCGCTGATAGCGGTCAACGAGGTCAGCGAAGGCGTCTCGATCGCCGTTGAGACAGCGCTCGATCGCCGCTCGATCTAGCCTCCGCTCTTCTGCGTACTGCTCATCTCTTCTCTCTTGAGCGCGTGTCCGCTTACCAAAGCTCGGTAAGGCTCGGCGGATTCTCGCTGAGGCCCCCTCTGCTCCCTTTGGCTCGCTCGCTTGCTTCTGTCCTTGATCTTCCACCATACACCTGCTTTGTCAGTTACGGTCGAGGCTACATTAACCGAAGGTGAGCAGATTGAAAAGACGCTCTCAGCAGGGAAGAACGTCAGCCAAGCGTGGGTTAGGCATGAGGCCAGTACAGCGGTGAGCGATGGTTGCTGTGTAGAGGATAAGACGCTACCTTCTCGCGTTAAGGTGAGCTATGCGTTAGACAAGCAAGGGGGACTATGCGAGAGGCTGACACACACATCGCGATGAGGCTACGTGAAGCGCGACGTCGGCTCGTCACACAGCGCTTCGTCGCCGTGAGCGCCTGCGCGAGCGCCACGCTTGTGCTCGGCGGGACAGCGGTCTTATTCGCGCTCTCTGTCGGTTGGAGAGGCCCTTGGGTGTATTGGGTCCTCTGGCTCCTCGGCCTCAGCTGGGGTGGAGCGGTGCTCTGGAGCGCGCTGAGCGCCCTCTGGCGTCTCAGGAGCGATGAGCGGATCGCACAGCTAATCGAGTCACGTGACCCACGGCTACAAGACGCCTTGCTGGCGAGCGTTGACTTCGGCGCAGGTCGACACATCGGCGCAGAAGACCTCAGCGAAGCGCTCAGCGCACAGGTCGCGTCAACCCTCAGCGCGACTGAGCTGTCTGTTTGGTTCCCTTGGAGCGCCCTCAAGCGAGTGAGCGTGGCGGTCGGGCTGAGCCTCCTTGTCAGCCTCGCCTGGTGGAGCTTGCGCGCGGATCAGCTCTCCGCAGCCTACCGCGCCTTGAGCGAGCGCCCTGAGCTCATCACTCACCGGCGCTCTTTAACTCCCCTTATCGGCGATATAAAGCTCCTGTTGACACCCCCTGCCTATACGCAAGAGCCCCCAAAGGCGCTCGACTTTGGGAGCGGTGATTTTGAGGCGCTCATAGGGACCCAAGTCACGCTTGAAGCGACGCTTACGAGGCCTGCGCGCGAGGTTGAGCTTCTGTGGCTCCCTCCCCAAGGGCAAAGCAAGCCCGAGGAGCCCTTACCCGAGCCTACACCTGTTCAGGTGAGCGGTCGCTCAATCCGCGCTTCGTTTGCTGTGTCTGAGCCCTGCGCTTGGCGCGTCCGACTCACCGACCTTGAGGGGGTTGAGTGGATCGAGACCGTCTCTCGTCAAGTTCTGGTTCGACCCGACCTCCCCCCTAAGGTTAAGCTGCTCTCCCCAGTCGCACAGCAAGAGGTTGACCCCCGTCAGGCGATCGACGTCAAGCTCAGCGCCCAAGACGACTTTGGCTTGAGCACAGGTGAGCTCTTTCTTGCGCTCAACACCGCGATGGAGCACCCAGAACGTCAGCCCATCAGCGCGCTCAACGCACGCCAGTGGAGCGGTGAGGAGCGCCTTGACTTACAGCTCATTGAGGCTCAAGGCGGAGACACGATCGCGCTGTGGGCTGAGGTGAGAGATAACCGCGCGACAGAAGAAGGGACACAGCTAGGGCGCTCAGAGGTGATCTATCTCAAGGTGAGCGGGATCGCGGATCAGCATCACGCGCTCCTAGACCAGCTGAGAGAGCACATGGAGGCTCAGCTCACCTCGCTCGCCGATCGCCTCACGCTCACCTTCGAGGTCCTCGGTGAGTCTGGTGACGCTCCGCTCTCCCAAGACGCCCAAGCGAAGCTCCTGAGCTCATGGATGTCGCAACGAAGCGCCACCGAGTCCCTGATCGAGACGCTCACACAGCTCATTACACAGCAGATGGCTGAAGATGAGCTCACCCCAAAAGAGATCTACCTCGCCTTTGTGAACCGCTTAGAGCGCTATGAAGAGGCCTCTAGACAAGAGGCGCGCGCGGTCTCAAAGCTCACCGCGCTCAACTCCGGCACACCGCTCACCGTGACCCAGCTCGACAGATCACAAGCTCCACTCGTCGCTGAGGTTGAGGCGACTATTATCCTGATCGAGGCGATGCTCGCGAGGCTCGCCCTCGATGAGATGGCTGACCTCGCGCGAGAGCTCAAGGAGCGCCGGGAGCGGCTCCGAGCGATGATGGAAGAGTATAAACGCGCGCCAAGTGAGGAGCTCAAGGCACGTATTAAAAGAGAGCTTGAGCGCTTTAAACGCAAGATGGCCGCGATGCGTGAGGCGATGAAGCGCCTTCAAAAGAAGCTCCCAAAGGAGTTCCTCAACCTTGACGGGCTCAAGAGCGATGAGGTGGTCGACAGCTTAGAGCAGACCGCCTCTCAGCTAGACTCGATCGAAAAGATGCTCGACGAGGGCCGTATGGAGGACGCGCTTAAGGCCCTCGATGAGATGTCTGAGGCGCTCGACGCGATGAGCGACCAGCTCCAAAAAGACCAGCAAGAGCTCCATGAGCAGACGAACCCTGAGCTCGACAAGGCGCTCAGCGAGCTCATGGATCAGACCCGTGACTTGATGCGCGCTCAAGCGGAGGTGTCCCGAGACGCACAGGCGCAACAAGAGGCGATGGATCGCGCTCAACAGGAGGCGCTTGAGCGTCAAGAGGATGGCTTGATCAAGGAGATCAAGGAGCGCCTCGCGAAGCTCAAGTCACTCTCCACCGGCCTCTCTTCTCAAGTTAAGGGTGAGGGCTATATGCTCCGCTTATATGAGGAGGCGAACAAGGCGGTCGTCGACCTCGAGCGGAGCTTAGAGCAGGCCCTGCTCCCTGAGGCGCTCGGCGCCGCTGAGCGATCAGAGTCTGGATTCGAGAGCCTCGAGCGCTCTGCGCGCTCCCGAGCCATGTATGGGCGTAATCAAGCCCAAGACCGAGCTGTACAAAAAGATGCTACCGAGGCCAAAGCGCTGAGCGGTGAGCTCCTAGAGCGCCTCGAGAGGCTCCGTGATGAGCTCGGTCAGGCGGCGCAGGAAGCGCGTCGACAAGCTCAAGAGCGACAGGCTCAAGCGCGAGCTGAGCACGACCAACAAGGTCAGCCTCAACAGTCCTCTCAAGGTCAAGCACAGCCGGGAGGAGCAGGGCAGCCCCAACCTAATGGAGCAGGGGAACCCCAACCCAATGGAGCAGGGCGACCCCAACCAAGTGGAGCAGGGCAACCGAGTGGGTCACAAGGCCAACCCTCGCTCTCACAGCGCCAAGGTCAAATTAGCCGAGGGGTTCAGAGCCTCCGTGAGCGCCTTGAAGCCAAGCGCGACAAGACGCCTAGCCTCCATCAGGTCCCCGATGCGCCCTTTGATCAAGCGCTCGAGGGCTCTCGTGAGGCGGAGCGCGAGCTCCGACAGCAACCCGGGCGAGGTCGACCAGGTCAACAGCGTGTCGAAGACGCGCTCGGTCAGATCATGGAGGGCCTTAAACAGTCTAAGTCGCCCTCCCCCTCACCCGGTCAAAAGCCAGGTCAACAGCCTGGGGGTCAGCGCTCCTCCGGACAGGGCCGAGATCACTCAACAGAGAAGGTTGAGCTCCCTGAGACGGGTGAGCGGAGGCGGGGCTCTCTGCGTGAGGACCTCGTAGAAGCGATGAAAGATAAGCCCGCTCAGGGCTATGACGATCAGGTAAAGGCGTACTATGAGTCTCTTGTACGATAATCGACGTCACAGCTACCGTGTAATGAGCTGTCTATGCCTCGCGCTTTACGTCCTCATGTCCCCAGCTCTCTCAACCCACGCTGAGCCTCCTGATGTCGTCTACGGTAAGGTTCATCGCCTGCTCAAGGCTTGGCGGGTTAAGGACGCAGGGGAGGCGCTCAAGGCGCTGGAGCCCATGTCTCAAGCCAGCCAGCTGAGCGCCACCGAGCTCGGCCTCCCCCCTACCCATGACCTTATGAGGGGACGCGTTCAATTTATGAGCGGTGACTATGTGGGCGCTGTCCGTCACTTTGACGCGTTCAAACAGGCGGTTGGCGAGGAGAGCGCGGCCTCTTTTGAGTTTATGATGGGCGAAGCGTACGCCTCCGCTGAGGCGCTCAAGGGGATGAGCGAACAGCTGAGCCCGAACGGGCGGTTCTTGATCCGTTACTTTGAAGCCGACAAGATGCTTATCCCCTACCTGAGCGAGGTCTTGAGCGCCGCGGACCTGGCGTTAACAGAGGACTTTGACTTTAAGCCGGAGGGGCCGATCCTCGTCGAGATCTACCCGAGCTCAGAGTATCTCGCTCAGGTCAGTAGCCTCACCAAAGAGGACATTGAGACCAGCGGGACCATCGCGCTCTGTAGCTATAACCGCCTGATGTTCACCTCACCACGAGGGCTCGCCCGTGGCTATGGCTGGCGTGACACGGTCTCCCATGAGCTCGTTCACTTCTTTGTGACCAAGCTCAGCGACAACACGGTCCCGATCTGGCTCCATGAGGGGATCGCTAAATTTCAAGAGGTGCGGTGGCGAACCCCCCCTGGCGCGCACCTCGCCCCTCCACAAGAGGACCTGCTCGCGCGCTCGCTCGAGGCCGACAAGCTCGTGACCTTTGACCAGATGCACCCCTCGATGGCGAAGCTCCCTAGCCAAGAGGCCGCAGGGCTCGCCTTCGCGGAGGTCCACATGGTGATCGACATGCTCTATAGGCGCGGTGGCTACACTCAGCTCCGTGGGCTGATTCACGCGCTCCGTCGAGGTGCTGGGATGGACCAGGCGCTCGGGGAGACCTTTGGTTTGAACCTCGCCTCGCTGTGGGAGACCTGGGTCAAGGAGATGAAGGCCCGTGGCTTTAAGCGCTACCCTGGGCTCGTCCAGCGCTCGCTTCAGTTCAAGCGTCCAGGGGAAGGGGAAGGGGAGCTTGAGGCGGAGTATGACAGCATCGAGCAGAAAGAGGTGAAGGACCACGCTCACCTCGGGGAGCTCCTCCGCGCTCGTGACAGGCTCAAGGCGGCGCTACGCGAGTACCGTCGCGCAGAGGAGAAAGGTGGAGACGCGCACCTCGTCGTGCAAAACGGGATCGCCTCCGTGCTCCTCGCGCTCCAGCGACCGCAGAAGGTCCCCAAGGTCCTTGAGCGGGTTAAGTCTTACTACCCTACGTTCTTGAAAACATACCTCCACCTCGGCGAGGCGTACGTGGCCCTCGGGCGCCCTGATCTCGCGGTTGAAGCCTTTGAAGAGGCGGTCGGCATCAACCCCTTTCACCCTACCCCCCACCAAGCCCTCTCCAAGCTCTATGACACGCTTGGGCACACCGAACACGCGGCCCGCGAGAGGCGGGTCTTGGAGATGATGAGATGAGTGATACACAACAGCACACAGCGACGCGCGAGGCGCTCGTGGCCCGCGCCTCCACCGCCTACCAGTCTGTCCTCGAGGAGGTCGGGCGCGTCATCGTCGGTCAGCGAGAGGTGATCGAGCAGAGCATGGTCGCGCTGTTCGCTCAAGGGCACTGCGTCTTTGTAGGGGTGCCAGGGCTCGCAAAGACCCTCCTCGTGAGCACCCTCGCCCGCTCACTTGGGCTCAAGTTTAGTCGCGTACAGTTCACCCCTGACCTCATGCCGAGTGACATTACAGGCACCGACGTCCTGCAAGAGGACCCCGAGACGCGTCGACGTAGCTTTGAGTTTATCGAGGGGCCGATCTTCGCCAACCTCCTGCTCGCGGATGAGCTCAATCGAACCCCCCCTAAGACACAGGCCGCGCTCCTCCAAGCGATGCAAGAGCGAGAGGTCACAGCGGCGGGGCGCACCTATGAGCTCCCGCGCCCGTTCTTGGTCTTCGCGACCCAGAACCCTGTCGAGCAAGAGGGCACCTATGAGCTCCCTGAAGCCCAGCTAGACCGCTTCATGTTGATGGTGACCGTCGGCTACCCAAGCCTCGAAGAGGAGCGGGAGGTCGTGCGTAGGACCACACAGCGCCCACCAGAGCCACCTGAGGCCTGCCTCACCCATGAGGAGCTCTGCGCCTTCCAAGACCTCGCCCGAGACCTCCCCGTCGCAGACGCCGTGATCGACTACGCGGTCCGGCTCACTCGCGCGACCCGCCCCGATGACCCGCTCGCGACCGACCTTGTACGTCGCTTCGTCCGCTGGGGAGCAGGGCCTCGAGCGGGTCAGAGCCTGATCTCCGCAGCGAAGGCGAGGGCCCTGCTTCATGGTCGTTTAAACGCCAGCCGTGACGATGTAAAGGCGCTCGCCCGAGCGGTGCTCACGCACCGCGTGCTCACCAATTACCAGGCTGAAGCAGAGCAGATGAGCGCGGGTCACGTCGTAGACCACCTCCTCGAGGTCATCACCCCGTGAGCGCGCCCTTACCCCCTCCGCTGTCTCTGAACCTCGCTCCACATGAGCTCCAGCAGGTCGCCCAGCGCTTTGGTGGCAGGTTCTCACTGAAGGGGCTCACAGAGGGGCCACTCAGCGGTGAACATAAGAGCCGAGCGATGGGCGCGAGCTTAGACTTCGCCCAGCATCGTGACTATGCGCCAGGGGATGACCCTAAGCACCTAGACTGGCGCGCCTTCGCTAAGAATGACCGCCTCGTCGTGAAGCAGTATCAACAGGAGACCAACCTCAGGGTGTATGTGGTCGTCGACCGCTCGCTTTCTATGGCGTACCAAGGCGGTGCGCAGGTGAGCAAAGGGGTGTACGCAGGTCAAGTCGCTGCGCTGATCAGCTGGATGCTGTTACTTCAAGGCGAGGCGGTGGGGCTGGCGACCTTTGGCGCTCAGCTCGCCCAGCTCTCTCCCTCTTCGAGTCAGCGAGAGCATTTCTGGAGGGTGCTACGCGCCCTTGAGGGTAGCCCTTGGGAGCCAGACACGAACTCAGCGCAGGCTTTAAGCGCCCTCGCTGAGCGGCTCCCGCCACGGAGCTTAGTCATCATCCTGAGTGACGCCTTTGACTTCGAGCTCAGCGATGATGAGCCTAGCTCAGGCTCGATCTTAGGGCGCGCTCAGCCCGTACATGGGCGAGGAGGCGAGGGGCTCAGCGCGCTCGCGGGGCGCCTCAAGGCGCAAGGTCACACGGTCGCCCTCTTACACCTGCTTGACCCCCATGAGCTCAGCTTCCCCTTTGAGGAGCTTAGCCTTTTTGAAGGCCTAGAGGGTGAAGAGGCGCTCAAGCTTGACCCAGAGGGGGTGCGCTCCGCCTATCTCGCTGAGATCAACGCGTTCTGTGACGCGCTCCGGAGGCGTCTCCTCTCACAAGGAGTGCGCTACGCGCGCTGCAGTACAGACCTGCCCTTAGAGCGTGCGCTCTCACTCCTTACGGGTCGAGAGGGGGGCGTCGCGTGAGCTTCCTGTCTCCTCTCCTGCTCTTTGGGCTCCTCGCGGCGGCCCTCCCACCCCTCATCCACCTACTCAACCGTCGTGAGCCGAAGCCTGTGAGCTTCGCGGCGATGGAGTTTCTGAGGCGCGCACATCAGCGCACCGCGCGTCGGGTGAAGCTCAAGCAGTGGCTCCTGATCGCGCTGAGGGCGCTCTTGCTCGCGGCGCTTGCTTTAGCTATGGCCCGGCCCTACTGGCAACCTCAGGTGGAGGGCGCGCTCGCGTCTCAAGTCAGCCAGAGCGACGCGGGCGCGCAGGTCATCGTGCTCGACCTTGGCTATTTTATGGCCGCTGAGCTCCCGAGCGGTGAGCGCCTGATCGACCTCGCTCGCTCACACGCGCTCTCTACCTTGAGCGACGCGCGTGGGCAGGTTGGGGTGGTCCTCGTCGGAGACCAGGTCATCGCTCCGCTCGGCGCGCTGAGCGCTACGCAGGCCTCTGCCCGTGAGCTCCTCTTAAAGGTCGCCCCCAGCGCCACACAGCGCCCGCTCGAGGAGGGGCTCCTCGAGGCGTACCAGCTCCTGCGCGCTGTGGAGCCCGCCGAGCGTAAGCGGGTCGTCCTGTTGACCTCCCCAAGGCGAGCGGGTCTCCCGATCCCCCCTCCCCCTCCTGAGCTAGGAGAGGTAGAGACGGTCGCGGTTGACCTGAGCGCAGACCTGCCCCATGAGGAGCGCCTGATCGCGAACCACGGGATCACCGCCCTACACGCCCAGCCCGCACCACAGCGGGGCGCTGACCAATGGAGCGTGGACGTTGAGCTCCATAACTGGAGCGATCAGGCGATGGAGCTCTGGCCGATTTGGGTCGAGCTAGAGGGTCAGGTTGAGGTGAGAGGCTTTGTGACCCTCGCCCCCGGCGCGACCGGTCATAAAAAACTATACTTTAGGGCCTCTGTAGACACGCCACCCACACAAGCTTCGAGCGGGCGACCTACGCAACGCCAAGGCCTCAAAGGGGTCGTCAAGCTTGGACCTGACGCGCTGTCTATCGACGATGAGCGATTTTTTTGGCTGTCCCCCTCACCTCCAACGCACATCTTAGCGCTGAACGGGGACCCACGGCCTGTCCCACAAGAGGATGAGCTGTTTTATCTGCGAAGCGCGCTGTCTCCTGCGGTCACTGGCGAGGGTCGCTTTGAGCTTCGGGCGCTCCCCTCAAGCGGAGAGGGGCTCAGCGAGCAACAGCTCCTATGGGCAGACGTGATCGTGCTCGCCAACCTCCCCCGCGTCCAGCCCGCGCTCGGTCAACAGCTCACGCGCTTTGTGCGCCGTGGAGGTGGGCTCTGGCTCGCCCCGGGGGACCGCGCTGAGGTCTCCTCATGGAACCGTAACCTCAGCGAGCTCCTCGCGAGGCCCCTGCGTGGGCCTAGGCGCTCCGGGGACGCGGCCGCGCGCCTGCAAGATCGACAGGTCGCTCGCCTGAGCGACTTCAAGGCAGGGCACCCGCTCCTGTCGCCCTTCCCTGACCCGCTCCGGAGCACGCTCCCACGCGCTGAGCTCAGCACATATATGCTGGTGGACCCTCGCCCCGCACCAGACAGCGAGCTCGTCGCCTCGCTCAATGAGGGGAGCCCCTATCTGATGACAAGGCGTCAACAGGAGGGGCGGGTCTTACAGATGGGTGGGCCTCTTGACCGCGCGTGGTCTAACCTCGTGATTAAAGCCGACTTTGTTCCCTTCGCTCAACAGGTCACCCGCTACCTCACGCGCCGGGCAGCCCCCCTCGGGCTCGAGGCTCGCTATGGAGAGCCATTGAACTTAAGCCTGAGCGGAGCGGGGCCCTTCACCTCCCTCAGCCCAAAGGGTGAACGCCACACGCTCAGCCCGCACCCTAGCGCCCCTCGGGTGTGGGAGCTCAGCGCTACCCGACCGCTTGGACATCACCAAGTCCTCAACCAAAAAGGAGCGCCACAGGCCCGCTTTGTGGTCAACCTTGACGCGAATGCAGGCGACCTGAGGCCCCTCCCCTCTGCTCAAGACAAGAGCACCCAACATCGCGCCACGCTCGCAGGTCGGGCGGTCGCTCGCACCGACCTGTGGCCACTCGCGCTCTTTATGCTCTTTGTGCTCCTCACGCTTGAGGCGCTCACCCTCTACCAGAGGCCCCCTGAGCGCCCTAGCGTCTAGCCCTCGGCTCGCCCTAGTTGATCTAAGTCCACCCACTGAGGAGGGAAGCCCCATGAGCTCGTGAGCGCCTCCCAATCTGCAGGGCGGAGCTGGACGGTCGCCTCGTTGCTCAGCGGGTGGAAATTGTTGA
>Ga0181594_10001576_pt1 | contig 21096 bp, 21 predicted proteins | sample 071ome_18_FD_145603 | JGI IMG/M metagenome (GOLD analysis project Ga0181594, IMG submission 145603) | Coastal salt marsh microbial communities from the Groves Creek Marsh, Skidaway Island, Georgia - 071413BT metaG (spades assembly) | ecosystem: Environmental > Aquatic > Marine > Intertidal zone... | reverse complement strand
CGGCGGCGGCTCATCCGGCGGCGGCGGCGGCTTGGGCTTACGATTCTTCACCTGGAGCTCTTCTTCCTGCTCCACGCGAACGAAATCCAGCACCCGCCCATCCGGGCCGTCGGTGAGGGCAGACCCATCGGTATGGATCAGCCACTGCATCAGGTAGAAGAGGCCAAAGGTCACTACGGCGCCAAGGCCAACGCCTAATAGATAGCGTTGAATCATCCTTAATCCTCCGTAGCCACGGCGACCTGCTGAATGCCTGCACCGCGCGCGGCGTTAAGCACTTCCATCAGCAGTTCGTTCTTAGCCCCTGCGTCGGCCTGCACCACCAAGCCCCCTTTCGGGTTCTCGGCGATGAGACGCTCGAGGTTGGCCCGAACCGAACGCACGTCTACGCGCTTCTTATCGATCCAAATCTCGTTCGCAGCATTGATACCCACCAATACGCTCACGGTGGGCTTGACCTCAGCGGTCAGAGCTTCGGGGCGGAGGATGTCCGTCCCAGGCTCCTTAATGAAGGTGGCCGTCACGATGAAGAAGATGAGCATAATGAACACCACGTCCAGCATGGGCGTGAGGTTGATCTCGCTCTTCTCTTCGCGGCCAGAAAATCTTGCCATGGACCTACGCATCGTTGGCTCCCAAGCTGGCCTTAGTGATCCATCGTGAGATGGTCTTCGAAGAGTTCCGTCTCCCGGTCCACCTTGCCCTGCAGGAACGTGGTCGCGAGCACCCCAGATAGGGACGCGACCATGCCTGCCATCGTCGGGATGGTGGCCATGGAAACCCCGGAAGCCATGGACCGAGCGTTACCGCCCTGCGTAGCCATGGCATCGAAGACCGCAACCATGCCGGTCACCGTGCCCATCAAACCGAGGAGCGGCGCGAGCGCCACGCAGGTTTGGATGAGCGGAAGGGTGCCGCGGATTTTCTCCGAGGCCTGGGAAATCATTGCTTCCCGTATCGCGTGGGCCGACCAGGACCGACGCTCCTCGCGACCTTCCCACTCTTGGATGGTGCCGTTAACGATGGTTTTGAATTCGGTCCGGAAAAACCAGAATCGTTCAAAGATCATCGTCCACATCACAAAAGTGAGCGCCGCGATCAGGGGCAGCACAGGGCCGCCCCGTTCCATAAAGGTAATGATCGCGTAGTACGCTTCGTTAAACATGGGCTTAACCTAGCGACTTACCCGATTGCTCCGCGTGCTTGGCGATGATGCCCGCGCTCTGCTCTTCCAGAACGTGGATCACCGACTTGGCGCGACCGCTAACCACTGCGTGCATGAGCACGGTCGGGATAGCCGCACAGAGGCCGAGTACGGTGGTCATCAACGCGGTGGAGATACCACCGGCCATGGTCTTCGGATCACCGGTACCGAACAGGGTGATGGCCTGGAAGGTCAGGATCATCCCGATAACCGTACCGAGGAGACCCAGCAGCGGAGACACCACGGAGATGACCTGGACAATCGCAATGCCGCGGTTGAGCTTCGGCGTTTCGCCCAGAATGGCCTCACCCAGCTTAAGCTCGAGGGTTTCAACGTCCACGGACTGATTGTCCTGGTAGACCTTGAGGATGCGGCCGAGGGGGTTACCCGTGTCCGGCGTGGCATTCTTCGCCTGAGCGGCCACCTTGGACCCCACCATGGCCAGATCCAGCATGCGGATCAAAGCGATGAGAATACCGATGGAACCGAGGGCGATGATGACGTAACCCACCGCACCGCCGTCCTGGATCCGCTCTTCGATGGTCTTGCCCTGGATGAGGAGCGAGAGCAGGGAGCCGCGGGTCGGGTCGATGGCGAAGGGTACGATGGTGCCTGTGGATGCCGCCTGCAGACCATCGACCGTTGCCGTAAAGCGGCTAGAGGGCTGGCGTGCAAGCGCCACGATGTTCTGCGTGTTCGGGTCGAAGTTCACGTAGCCCGCGTCGGTGACGAGGTTGAAGTCCCCCACCCGGGTGATCGTGGTGGCCGTCTGCCCCCCGTCGGCTTCGATGACCGTGCCCGGGAAGGACACGACCTTACCCGTTTCCGTCATCTGCTGCTGAAGGGCGATCCAGAGCTCTTCGATTTCTTCGATGCTGGCGAGCTGCGTGCTCTTCCCCATCTTGGCGGCGAGGGCCTGGAGGGGCTCACCGCGACCAGGGAACTGCGCGCTAACCACAGAGCCTTCGAAGACCCCGACCGTATCCCCAGCAACCTGCTGAAGCACGCCGAAGAGCTCCCGGAGGGACCCAAGGCGGGTATCGAGCTGCTCCTGGAGCTGACCGAGGCGACGCTCGTTCTCTTCGAACTGGGTCTCGAGACGGTCGGAGCGCTGCTCCTGTGCCGTACGCTCGGCCTTGGCGGAGTTCAGCATGCTCTGCTGCTGCGCCTTCTTCTGAATGAACTCGCGCTCCCGGTCCTTGTTCACAGCACTTTCGAACAGGGCCCGCTCTTTCACGAGCTTCAAGAGATCGTCGAGGTCGCTGGCCTGACGCATCTCAAATTCGGCGGCATTCGCCGTACCGGCAACCATGACGCCCCCAAGGAGGAGCGCTGCGGCGGATTTTACGAGTGACTTCATGATCATTGCGCCGACTCCGGACCGGGAACGGGAAGGGTGACGAGATCAACGGAGGCTTGCTTCCGCGCCATGCGGATGGCCGCCGTGATGGAGCTGTTGTAGCCCGAATCGAGGGGCTGCCACGCGCGCTCTGCCTGATTCCACACGCCCGCACGCTCGCCGTCGGTGGTTTGGTAAACCAGGGAAACGCGGCCCAGGCGGAGGAAGTCCACCACGAGGGTCTGGCCTTCAAGCTCGAGCTCGTCGGTGTAGGACTCGAGGGTCCGACCGTACTCGTTTTCGATCTGGTAGGCGTTCAGCACCTGGCTGAACTTCTCGGACACTTCAACGTCCGCCCGATCGAGAATGTCATGGAGGCGGTTGATGCGCTCGAGGCGATCGTCCTGCATGAAGGGCACGTCGAGTTTCACAAACTGCTCGAGGCCGTCGAGCATCCGCAGCATGAGCGGAGTGATCTGACGCTCCACGAGGGTGACCTCGTCGATGGATTGGTTGAGCTCGGCCATCTCCCGCTCTTGGCTAGAGATCTGCCGCTCGAGCTGCGCGTTGTAGACACGCAGACCCTCAACCTCCTTCATGACCGTTTTGTAGTCATTCAGGAGCTTGCGAGTTTCCTCGGTAAGCTCATCAACACGAGCCTGAGCGCTGCGCGCTTGGCTGTGAATGTCGTTTGCCGCGGCCAGTACGCCGTCTAACTCTGCGGCCGTCGCTTGGGCGCCTGCTGCGCCAAGGATGGCGCACGCGAGGGCGGAACGCGCAACCGTCTTCAGTCGATGCTCAATCATCTGATACCTGCGTGTCGGTGGATGGATGCCAACTGTCTATTCGGAGTCGAGCAAAGCGGCGAGGTAAAGCTAGACCGAGTGACCCGTGTTTCCCTCACTTCTTTTTCCCGTAACTGCCCCGAGGCCTTCGGGCGGCCATGAGTGCAAGCACCCTGGCCGGGCTGTTGCGCTACTCTCGCGGAGCCTCGCATGCACAACGTCCCTGATTTCTTACGAAGGCCGTCGAAGCATCCGAAATGCCTGAAACGATGTCAACCCGCGCTCATCGTGTTTCCTCGTCCTTATTTCCTCCTTTTTTGCAAGCGTTGGCCTTGACATCACGCAGCTGTAACATTCCAAGGGTGTAATTCGCCGCGATCGTAAGTCACTGAGGACAGCTCATGAGCGGCAACACCATTTTGGTGATCGAGGACGAAGCAGACATTCGCGAACTCCTCGCCTTCAGCCTTGAACGGGCAGGCTTTACGGTCTTGGAAGCCCGGGACAGTGAGGAGGCCCTGCGCCGCCTCGAAGGCCCCCTCCCCGACCTCCTGCTCATCGATTGGATGCTCCCGGGGATGACCGGGATCGACCTAGCCCGGCGCCTGCGCAAGGACCCCCTCACCGCCGAGCTGCCGCTCATCATGCTCACGGCGAAAAGTGAGGAGGCCGACAAGCTGAAAAGCTACGACGTGGGGATCGACGACTACGTTACGAAACCCTTCTCCCCCCGGGAGCTCGTCGCCCGAATCAAGGCGGTGCTCCGGCGCACCGGCGCCCCAGAGGCCGGGCAGCTCGCCTTTGGGCCCCTGGTCCTGGATACGCAAAGCCACCGCTTGTCCGTTGGCGAAGACAACATCCACATTGGTCCCACGGAGTTCCGCCTCCTTGAATTCCTCATGCGTCACCCGGAGCGCGCCTTCGACCGGGAGCAGCTCCTTGATCGAGTCTGGGGCCGCGCGGTCTATGTGGAAGAACGCACCGTCGACGTGCACATTCTTCGGCTTCGAAAGGTGCTGAAACCCTTCGGCGTGGCCGACTGGGTCCAAACGGTCCGCGGCGTGGGGTATCGCTTCTCCCCCCCAGCGGATAGCGCCGGACCGCGGTGAGCGGCGCCCTTGCGGTCGCCTTCCTCGCTCTCGCCGGCGCGCTCCTAGGAAGCGTCTTCGGCGCCCCGGCCCTGGGCGCCCTCCTGGTGGTTGCCCTCCAGCAAAGCTGGCAGGCCCTGCAGTTTCGTCGCCTAAACCGCTGGTTCGATCAGGGTTCGGGGCACCCGCCGGTGCTCTTCGGCGCGCTACACCGCGTTGCCTGGCGGGTCTACCGACAGCGTCGCAGCTCCAGGGCTCGCAGCCGGCGCCTCGCCACCATGCTCCGGGAGCTACAGCGCGCCACCCAAGCGCTCCCGGACGCGGTGGTCCTTCTCGAGGGAGAGGACCGCATCGTTTGGTTCAACAACGCTGGCGCTACTCTGCTCGGGCTCCAACAGCGGGACCTGGGGCAGCATCTGGGGAGCCTCTTTCGCGCTCCGGAGCTGCGCGCGCTCCTTAAGGCAGAGGCCAGCGAACGGCACATTGAACTCCCGGCCCCGGGGGATCGGGCGGAGATCCTCGACCTGCGCCTCGTGCCCTACGGCCACGCGCGGCAGCTGCTGCTGGCTCGGGACGTCACCACCGTGGCCCGGCTACGCACCATGCGCCAGGACTTCGTCGCCAACGTCTCCCATGAACTGCGGACCCCCCTCACGGTGATCCTAGGGTTCTTAGAGACGCTGAAGGAGGAAGACGACGCTGCCCTCCTTCAGCGAGGCCTCGGGCGCATTCAAAATTCCGCTGAGCGCATGCAGAGCCTCGTGGAGGATCTGCTCCTGCTTTCTAAGCTGGATTCGGACCAAGCCCCGGAGCTTGATCAAAAGCAACCGGTTCGGCTGGGCCCCTTCATCCAGCGCCTCTGCGCCGACCTGGCAGCGCTTCATCCCGCCCACCGCTTTGTGCTTGAGGTGGACCCAGACCTTACCGTGCTAGGCCTTGAGCGCGAGCTGCACAGCGCCGTCACCAACCTTATTACCAACGCGCTACGCTATAGCCCGGACGGCGGCGCGATCACCATTTCCTATGCAGCGACCGAGGACGGCGCGCTGCTGTCCGTATGCGACGAGGGGCTGGGCATCGCCGCTAATCACCTAAGCCGGCTCACGGAACGCTTCTATCGCGTGGATGTAGGCCGCTCCCGGGAGGCTGGGGGCACGGGCCTGGGGCTCGCCATCGTGAAGCACGTGCTCCGGCGTCACCACAGCGAGCTCAAGGTCACCTCCACCCTCGGTCAAGGCAGCGCCTTTTCCTTCGCCCTACCCCTGCAGGCTCGGAAGAACGCCCCGGAGCGGACCCATGCTTAGGGTATCCCGCAGGTGCCTCCTGGCCCTTTGCCTCCTGGCCCCGGGACTAGGGTACGGGGCGGCACTCGTCCTCGACGAGGCGCTCCCCGCCTATCGGCCGTCCCAGATCCTCGAAGCGCAGGCGGTAACCTCCGTGGGCTCAGACACCATGAACAACCTGATGAGCCTTTGGTCCGAAGCCTTCCAGGCCTACCACCCCGGCCTTTCCGTGCAGATCTCCGGCGCCGGCTCCTCCACGGCACCCCCGGCCCTCACGGAGGGCACGGCACTCTTTGGCGCCATGAGCCGACGCATGACCAGTGGTGAGCTCCAGGCCTTTGAAGCGCGCTTTGGCTATCGCCCCCTGGCCTTTCGGGTGGCCGTGGACGCCCTGGCGGTCTTCGTCCACAAGGACAACCCACTTCCGGGCCTTTCCCTAAGCGCCCTGGACGCGATCTTTTCCGTGGCCCGGCGCTGCGGCGCCCGGCAAAGCGCCGAGCGCTGGGGAGACCTGGGCCTTGAGGGCCCCTGGCAGACGCAGCGGCTCCAACGCTACGGCCGGAATGCCGTGTCGGGCACCTACGGCTATTTCAAGGCGAGCGCCCTGTGCAACGGCGATTTCCGCAGCGACGTCAACGAACAGCCCGGGTCCGCCTCGGTCGTGCAGGCCGTCAGCCGAACCCCCACGGGCATTGGCTATTCCGGCATGGGCTTTCAGACCTCGGGCATTCGCCCCTTGCCCCTGGCCCGGCGCGACGGCGAACCCTTCATCGCCGCCACCGCGGCCAACGCGATTGCGGGCACCTACCCCCTTTCGCGCTACCTTTACCTGTATCTGAACCATCCCCCGGGGACCGCCTTCGCGCCCCTGCAGCGCGAGTTCCTGCGCTTTGTGCTTTCTCGCGAGGGGCAAAGCCTGGTGCTCCGCGATGGCTATGTGCCCCTGCCCGCGAAGGTCGCGGCGCGGGAACGGCTCCGCGTGCCCTAGGCCATGGCAAAAACCCTCATTCCCAAGGGAGGACGGGATCGACGGCGGCAAAGGCTCGACCGGCTCGCCGCGCGCCTCATCCCCCTGGGGGGCTTTGGGGTGCTAGCGGCCATCAGCGCCATTTTTCTCTACCTCCTCTGGGCCACCCTGCCCTTACTGAGGGAGGCAAGCCAGGCGCCCTTCGGAGCACCGGGGGTTGCCCAAAGTGCGGCGCCGCTCCTCGCCCTCGATAGCCGCGGGGATCATCTCATTCAACTGGATGGCACGGGCCGCCTCACCCTTCAGACCCTAGCCAGCGGCGAAACGGTCTTTAGCGAGGCCCTTGACCTCGGCGGCGCTCCGCCCCGCCGCGCCTGGCCCGTGGGGGAGAGCGGCCACCTCTATGCGGTACTCCTCGAGACCGGTGCAGTGCACTTCTTCGCCCTCGAGTTTCCCGTGCGCTTCAGCGAAGGGGTCGCGCAGCGGACGATCCGCCTGTCCTACCCCTTTGGGGCGCGCGCCCCTCGTGCTCCCCGGGGGGTCAGCGGCGATCGGCTCCAGAGCTATTGGGAGGAATCCCAACTTACCCTCGCCTACGTCAGCGAAGCGGTGGCCCCCCCGGGCGCCGCCACCCTTCATTTGCTGGCCTTTGATGAAGTCGAGCTGGGCCTTCCCCTCCTCCCCGGGCGGCACTACCGCTATCCCCTCGAGACGGCCCCGGAGCGCCTCGCTCGCCGGGGGCAGCAGTGGCTGTTTCTCGATTACGGCGACCGTCTCGAGGCGTGGTTTGCTCGCTTTGCCGACAGCGCAGAGCCGGCGGCAACCCTAGCGCTCTCCCCGGCAACCCCCCGGGCACTTCTCTTCGGGGGGCAAACCTGGCTTCTGGGGGACGCCGAGGGCACCCTTCGGCGCACCTTTCCCGTGCGCGATGGCGCCGGCCAATTCCGCTTTGAGGACGCCCGCCCCCTCGCCCTTCCCGGAGCCGCGCAGGCCCTCCTCGCGGTGCCGGGACAACGGCGTGTCCTCGCAACCCTTGCCGGCAACGAGCACCGCCTCCTGGAAGCAACCTCCGGCGCCACGCTCCTCGCTCTCGCCGCCGATGGGCCCCAGGGCCGCTTCGCCTTCAATGATCGGGGGACCCGGGTTGCCCGCATCTCCGCAGACAACACGGTTCGGGCCTGGGATATTGAGGCGCGCCACGCTGAGCTGTCCTTCCACCGCCTATGGGAGCGGGTGTGGTACGAGGGGTACCCCGCTCCGGACTTTATCTGGCAAAGCTCCGGCTCCGGGGAGGACTTCGAAGCGAAGTTCAGCCTGACCCCCCTGCTCTTTGGCACCTTGAAAGCGGCCCTCGTAGCCATGCTCTTCGCCACGCCCCTGGCCCTGGGCAGCGCCATCTACACCGCCTACTTTATGACGCCAGGGCTCCGGGGCTGGATCAAACCGAGCATCGAGCTCATCGCGGCCATGCCCACGGTCATCCTTGGCTTTCTCGGCGCCCTCTGGCTTGCGCCGCTCATCGAACAGCACCTCTTTGGTACCCTAATTACGCTCCTGGCCCTCCCCGGACTTATGCTGGGCCTAGGGTTGCTCTGGGGCCTCCTGCCCCCGACGCTGCGCCACCGCGTCCCCCCGGGCGCCCACGCCCTCGTGCTTATGCTGCCCCTGGCCGCCGCGCTCTTCGCCCTCCAAAGCCTCGCTCCAGCCCTAGAGAGCAGCCTCTTCGAGCAAAGCTTCCGCTTCTGGCTCGATGCGCGCTGGGGTATGAGCTTTGAACAGCGCAACGCGCTCATCGTGGGCTTGGTGCTGGGCTTCGCCATTACCCCCACGATCTTCTCCATCGCTGAAGACGCTATCGTCGGCGTTCCCGATCGGCTGGTGCACGGCGCCCTCGCCCTCGGCGCTAGCCGCTGGGATGCGCTCAAGCAAATCGTGCTCCCCGCGGCCTCCGCGGGCATTCTTTCGGCCCTTATGATTGGCTTGGGTCGCGCCGTGGGCGAAACCATGATCGTCCTCATGGTGACCGGGAACACCCCGTACCTCTCCCCCAGCCTCTTTGAGGGGATGCGCACCTTCTCCGCCAACATCGCCATCGAACTGCCCGAGGCCGAAGTCAACAGCACCCACTACCGGGTGCTTTTCCTTACGGCCCTGCTGCTCTTTGCCATGACCTTCCTGGCCAACACGGCGGCGGAGGTGGTTCGTGGACGCCTGCGTAAACGCTACGGAGCCCTCGCATGAAGACGCCTTCGGGGTGGCGCTCGGGAGATGGCGCCCTTTGGCTGAGTACCGGTGCGGTGACCCTCACCCTGCTGCTCACCGTTACCCTCCTCGTGCTCCTAGGGCGGGTGGGCTTTGGCCACTTCTGGCCCGAGCCCCTGGGCACCTTCACCTTTCACCCCGGCACAGCGCAGGCCCCCCTGGTTGCCGCGCAGCGCGAACAGGGCGCCTTTACCCTAGCCGAAGGGGGTATGGAGACCCGAACCCTCCTGCGCACGGGAAACCGGGATACGGCCGCCCCAGATTTTCGCTGGATCGCCGATGCCAGCCTCCGCAGCGCCCATTTTGATCCCGCGGCGATCGAGCTCGAGCGGCGAAGCTGGGGACCAGCCCTTGGCCTCCTCGCGCCTCCGAAAGCCCCCGCCGCTGACCGGGCCGCACTCGCTGCTCGGCAATGGGCCCGCCTCGAAGAAGCTCTCGCCCTTCCTTCGCAGGTCCGCACCGGATCGCTCACGCTCTATAGCGCCGACGGCAGCGCTCGGCCCCTCCCCCTCGCCGAGGTGGTGCGCGCCTGGCGCCCCAACGCTATGACGTTCGCGGAAAAGCTCTCCCTCTATTTCTCTCGCATTGGCGCTTTTATTAGCGAACCCCCGCGGGAAGCGAACACGGAAGGAGGTATCTTCCCCGCCCTCTTCGGTACCGTTTTAATGGTCATGCTCATGACCGTGGTGGTCACGCCCATCGGCGTCGTGGCGGCGATCTACCTTCACGAATACGCGCCCCAGGGACCGCTCACGCAAATGCTGCGTATCGCCGTGAATAATCTGGCGGGGGTGCCGTCCATCGTTTACGGCGTCTTCGGCCTGGGCTTCTTTGTCTACCTGGTGGGCGGCAGCCTCGATCGCGCCTTCTTCGCCGACACCCTTCCCGCCCCCACCTTTGGCACCCCCGGGCTCCTCTGGGCCTCCCTCACCCTGGCTCTGCTCACCCTACCGGTGATGATCGTGGCCACGGAGGAAGGGCTCAGCCGCATCCCGCGGCAACTCCGGGAAGCCAGCCTTGCCCTGGGGGCCACGCGCTTCGAAACGCTTCGCTACGTTATCCTCCCCCAGGCCCTGCCAGCGGTGCTTACGGGAGTCATCCTGGCCGTGGCCCGGGGCGCCGGGGAAGTGGCTCCGCTTATGCTGGTGGGCGTGGTAAAGCTCGCCCCCGAGCTCCCCCTCGACGGCACCTTCCCCTTTCTTCACCTTGATCGGCAGTTCATGCACCTGGGCTTTCACATCTACGACCTTGCCTTCCAAAGCCCCAACGTCGAGGCCGCGCGCCCCCTGGTGTATGCGTCCGCCCTCCTTCTTGTGCTGATGATCGTATTGCTTAATCTCGGCGCCGTGCTCCTTCGCGCTTATCTACGCGGGCGCCACCGGGATCCCCTGGGCTAAACTGCTTCCCATGACTGACACGCCAACCTTAACTTTCGACCCCGCGGACACCTGCCTAAAGGTTGAGCAGCTCTCCGTCAGCTACGATGGCAAGGCGGCCCTCCGGGAAGTCAGCCTCACCGTACCCCGGCATCGGGTGACGGCCTTTATCGGCCCCAGCGGCTGCGGAAAGTCTACGCTCCTGCGCAGCTTTAACCGCATGAACGATCTCATCCGCGGGGTGGAGGTCACGGGGCAGATTCACCTCTTCGGGGAGGACATCCTGGCCCCGAAGGTGGACGTTACCGTACTGCGGCGGCGCATTGGCATGGTGTTTCAGCAGCCCAACCCCTTTCCCATGAGCGTCTTTGATAACGTGGCCTACGGCCTCCGGCTGCAAGGCCTCTCCGATCAGCGCGCCCTGGAACGGGAAGTGGAATGGGCCCTGCGATCCGCGGCGCTCTGGGACGAGGTCAAGGATCGATTGGAGGCAAGCGCCCTGACCCTTTCCGGCGGTCAGCAGCAGCGCTTAGTGATTGCCCGAGCCATTGCCATTCGCCCGGAGGTGCTGCTTCTCGACGAGCCCGCGTCGGCCCTCGATCCCATCTCGACCCTGAAGATTGAGGAGCTGATCGGTCAGCTGGCCGAGGCCTACAGCATCATTGTGGTCACCCACAACATGCAGCAAGCTGCTCGGGTTTCGGACTACACCGCCTTTCTCTACCTTGGCGAGCTCGTGGAATTCAGCGCCACGGACGACCTCTTCACCCGACCCCAGGCGCGGCAAACGGAAGACTACATCACGGGTCGCTACGGCTAGGGCCCCCAGGGAGACCGGCAAGGCCATGCGGGAACATATTTCAGGGCAGTACGACGCCGAGCTTGACGAGCTGCGGGCCATGGTGACGGAGATGGGCGGGCTCGTGGAGCGCCAGCTGCAAGCCGTATGCCTAGGCCTCAGCACCTGGGATGCGGATCCCGCGGAGCCCGTGGCCGCCCTCGACAAGGCCGTCAATCGCCTTGAAGTCAGCATTGACGACGCCTGCACCCACATTATTGCCCGGCGCCAGCCCACGGCGAGCGATCTGCGCCTGGTGATGTCCATCGTTAAAGCCATCACCGATCTCGAGCGCATCGGCGACGAAACCACGCGCATCGCCAAGATGCTCGAAACCCTCTGTGCGCTACCGGCGCTTCGGGATCCGCTTCCCGAGCTCACGGAGATGATGGAGCGGGTGCAAAGCATGCTCGCCGACGCCCTGAACGCCTTCGTGCGCGTGGACGAGGAGCGAGCCCTGGAGGTCATTACCCGGGATCGCGCGGTGGACCGAGCCTACGAGGCCCTCGTTAGCCGGCTCCTGGAGGCCATGGAGGCGTCCCCCGAGCGCCTGCGCAGCTACCACAACATCATCTGGTGCGCCCGAAGCTTCGAGCGCATCGGGGATCACGCCAAAAACGTCTGCGAATACATCATCTACCTGGCCCGGGGAAAGGACGTTCGCCATCAGGGACTGGGGTCGGCGAACTAGCCCCCCGCTAGAGCAGGTGGTGCCCTCCATCGAGAAGCAGCGTCTCCCCCGTCACCAGGGACGCGCTGGTGATCAGCATGGCGATCGCCTCCGCCACCGTATCCGCCGTTGCCGTTCGCTTTAGGGGCGTCGCCCCTTCGAGGAAGGCCTGGGTGCGGTCGTAGACCTCCGGCCCCATGCCCTGGCGCAGCCACTCGCCCTGGATAAAGCCGGGGCACACGGCATTGATGCGCACCTCGGGCCCGAGGACCCGGGCGAGGGATTTGGTCATGGTGATCATGGCGCCTTTGGACGCGGCGTAGGCGATGGAGCTGCCAATGCCCTTCACCCCGGCGATGGAGGCGACGTTCACCACGGCCCCGTCTCCCGAGGCCCGCAGCAGGGCTGCGGCGGCCCGGGTCATTTGGAAGGCCCCAATGGTGTTCACACCGTAGATATGGTGGAAATCCTCCGCCGTAAGGCCCTCCAGATCGCTGTGGGCTACGAACTTCGTGGTGCCGGCGTTGTTCACGAGCGCATCAAGACGCCCAAAGCGTGCCTCCACCGCCGCAACGAGGGCCCGGCAGGCGCTATCGTCGGCCACATCCGCTTGCTGCAGGAGCACCTCGGCCCCGGCGGAACGGCAGCGCTCCGCCACCGCTTCCGCCGCTTCGGCGCTACGGGAATAGTTCACCACCACATCCCATCCGGCCTTCGCGAGCTGTTCCACGCAGGCGGCCCCCACGCCGCTCGACGAACCCGTTACCAGTGCCACCGGCTTCTGTGCCATTACCCCGCTCCTCTCTCCAATGGGAATTTCGAACCCTGCCTGACAGGCACTTTCGCAAGGCACGGGGGACCTGACAAGGGTGCCTCGGCGGTGACGCCCCCGCCCCCCTCACGTAGACTCGAGCGCGTTTTTACCTTGGGGAGAGATCACATGGCATTTGCACCGTTTAACCTTGAAGGGCGCGTCGCCCTGATCACCGGCGGCAACGGCGGCATCGGCCTCGGCATGGCCGAGGGCCTGGCGGCCGCGGGGGCTTCCGTCTGCATCTGGGGCACTAACGAAAGCAAGAACGCAGCGGCCCTCGCGCGCCTAGAAAGCTACGGCACGCCCGTAGCGGCGATGCGCTGCGATGTCTCCGACGAGGCCGCTGTGGAGCACTGCTTCGCCGAAACCCTCGAACGCTTCGGCCGGGTCGATGGCTGCTTCGCCAATGCCGGCGTGGGCGGACGCGCGGCCAGCTTCGACACCATGACCGCCGAGGAATGGCGACGGGTGCTGGCCGTTAACCTCGACGGAGTTTTCTACACCTTGCGGGCTGCTGCGCGGCACATGAAAGCCCGGGGCGAAGAGGGAGATAGCTTCGGTCGTCTGATTGGCACGGCCAGCCTAGCGGCCATTTCCGGGCAAGCCCGGGGCGAGCACTACGCGGCTACCAAGGGCGGGCTGATCTCCATGGCCAAGGCCCTTTCCGTGGAGTACGCCCGCTATGGGGTGACGGCCCACACCATCCTGCCCGGGTGGATCGAAACGGAGATGACCGAGGGCGCCTTCGGGAACGATAAGTTCGTCACCGCCGTGCAAAAGCGCATCCCGGCCCGGCGCTGGGGCCAACCCGAAGACTTCGCCGGTATCGCCGTTTACATCATGAGCACGGCAAGCAGCTATCACAGCGGCGAAACCTTCCTCATCGACGGCGCCTATTCCATCTTCTAGCTCTAGCCAGGATTTTGACTATGCACGAATTTAAAGCGGTCCTTTGGGACTTCGGGGGCGTGCTCACCAGCAGCCCCTTCGAGGCGTTTAATCGCTTCGAAGCGGAAAACGGCATCCCCAAGGATTTCATCCGCACCATCAACGCCACCAACCCCGATGACAACGCTTGGGCTCAGTTTGAAAGTAGCGCCCTGGACCTCGACGGCTTTGACGGCGCCTTTCTCGCCGAGACCACAGCCGCCGGCCACCCTATTGCTGGAAAAACCGTGATCTCGCTCCTCTCCGGAGACCTGCGACCGAAAATGGTGGAGGCCCTTAAGACCTGTAAAACCCGCTACCAAAACGCCTGCCTGACGAACAATGTGAAGGCCGGCAGCGGCCCGGGCATGGCGCGCGATGCCACCCGCGCGAGCGCCGTTGCCGAAGTCATGGCGCTGTTTGATTTGGTGGTGGAGTCGAGCGTCGAAGGCGTTCGGAAGCCCGAGCCCCGCGCCTACGAGCTGGTGCTGGAGCGCCTTGGGGTAGACGCGGAGTCCGTGCTTTACCTCGACGATTTGGGCATCAACTTAAAGCCCGCCGCTGCCATGGGCATGACCACCATCAAGGTGGTCAGCGAAGCCCAAGCCCTTGAAGATCTGGCCCGGCATACGGGGCTCGCGCTCTAGCGCGACCCCGAATCCCCCGGCCCCTCCGGAAGGGTCAGCAGCACTTCCTCCAGCGCGGGGCGTACCCGAGGGGTCGGCTCGCGCTCCGGGGTCCCCAGATAGATCCATCCCGCCAGCCGATCCTCCGGCGCAAAGCCTAGGGCCTCGAGGAAGGGCCCGTCGTAGGCGCTCCAGCCGGTCAGCCACTGTCCTGCAAAGCCCGAAGCGTGGGCCGCCAGCAGCAGGTTTTGGCACACCGCTCCGGCGGAAAGCTGCTGCTCCCAAGCAGGAATCTTTTCGCTGGGGATAGGGCGATGAATCACCGCCACCACCACCGGCGCCCGCAGGAAGCGCTCTGCCTCCAGGGTGACCAGCGCGTCCGAGGCGTCGGGATTGAGCGCCTTAAAGCGCTCCGCGAGCCGCATGCCGGCCCAGGCCCGGTCCGTCCCCTGAAGCACCAGAAGGCGCCAAGGGCCCAGCTTGCCGTGGTCGGGAACGCGAATAGCAGCCTCGAGAATTCTTTGAAGCGCTGGCCCCTCCGGGCCCGGCTCCGTGAGTTCGGCGGCGCGGCTGCTACGCCGCTGGGAAAGCAGTTCTAGCGCATCCATGGGGGCCATCCTTCCTTTGCTGCTACGTTGTGGGGTTAGGGGGACGGAGGCAGCGCCGCCCGGAGCGCTGCCGCCGCCGCTTCCGGCGTGAGATCGCGCTGAGTTTCCGCGAGGAGTTCATAACCCACCATGAATTTCTGCCGATCCGGGCCGTTGAGCAGGGGCGGCAGGAGATGGGCATGGAGCAACAGCCCCGGAGGCGCATTGGCCAAGCCGTGCCAGCCGTGCCAACCAAAGCTATAGGGGGTCCGGCAGGCGAAGTGGCGATCATAGGCCTTGAGGAGCAGACCCAGGTGGCGCGCAAGATCATTTTGCTCGTCCTCCGTGAGGACCAGAAGGCTCGCCAGATCCCGCCTCGGCGCCAGGAGCACCTCGTAGGGCCAGCGAGCCCAGAATGGCACCCAGCTTACCCAGCCCTCGGTGACGAGCACGGCCCGGGGCCCCTCAGCCTCTTGATCTCGCACCACCGCGAGCAGCGACGCTCCCGTGCGCTCAAAATAGGCCTGCTGGCTGCGCAGCTCCTGAGCCACGAGGCTCGGAAAAAAGTCGCTGGCCCAGAGTTGCCCATGGGGGTGAGGGTTCGAGCATCCCATCATGGCGCCGCGGTTCTCAAACAGCTGCACCCAGGCCATCTCTGGCCCAAAGCGCTGGAGTTCGTCGCGCCAGAGGGCGATCACGTCCCGGCGCAGCGCGTCATCCCCTTCGGCTAAGGTCAGATCGTGGTTAGGGCTAAAGCACAGCACCCGTCCGGCTCCCCGGGCCGGCGCTCGGCGGAACAGCTCCTCTCCTGCTTCCGGGGCGCTCTCGGCGGTCAGGGCGGGGAAATCATTGGCAAAGCTGTACACCCCCTCATAGGCGGGCATAGCAATTCCCGAGGCGCGGATATTGCCGGGACAGAGCGCACAGGCGGGATCAAAGCTCGGTCCCGGCGGCTCTGGGGTGCCCCGGGCCCCTAGCCAGGGCCGGGCGGCTCGCTGCGGTGACACCAGCACCCAGGCATCGAGCAGCGGGTCATAACGGCGCTCGGCGCCGGGGGGCGCTTCAGCCATGGGAACTCCCTAGGGGAAGCGCCCGCGGGGCCCCGCCGGGGGTCGCAATAAAGGCCTTCGGGAAGCCCTCCGCGGCAAAGGTCCGGTGAAGCTCGGGCCAGGCGTCTAGCTCCACCAGCAGCTGGGCCCAGCCGCCAAATCCGGCCCCGGTCAGGCGGGCGCCATGGACCCCTGGGAGGCCCCGAGCGAGGGCCGTCAGCCGGTCGAGTTCGGGAAGGCTGACCCCGTAGTCCTCCGCGAGGGACCCATGCGAGGCGTCCATCAGGGCGCCGAAGGCGGCTGCGTCCCCGGCGGCGAGGGCCTCGCAACCCGCCCACACCCGGGCCTGCTCGGACTGCACATGGCGCAGCGGCGCGGCCCGAACCCGCGCACCCTGGGGCGGTAAGCGATCGGCGGAAAAACCCTCCTCCGCCAGCGCCGCCGCGAGCCTGGCCCGCACCCGGTTATAGGCCCCATCGTCCAACCGTCGCCCCACGCCGCAATGCACGAGAGCGAACACCGCCTCGGAGAAGCCCAGGGCGACGGGAGTGGCCGTGCCCTGCTCGCAATCGAGGCGCAGCGCTCCGTCTACCGTTCCCAGATCAATGGCGAGGGGGTCCATGAGACCGCAGGCCACGCCAGCATGATCTCGCTCCACCGTCTGGAGGATTCTTGCGAGGCTCCAGCTGTCGTGGGCTTCTCCAAGCCCTTCCCCGCGAAGCCAGCGGGCCAGCACAAGGGCAAAGCTGGCGGAGCTCGAAAGACCACCCCCGGCGAGCGTTCCGGAAATTGCGATGCGAAAGGGCACGGTCTCCGGGGTGAGGCCCAGCGCCGCCAGCACGGCCACGAGGCGTCGGCGCCAATCTCCCAGGGGCCGCTCCAAATCCTTCGAAGAAAGAAGCGCCTTTTCCGAGGCATCGAGCGCCCACACCTCAAGGCCGCCCTCGTCCCTCCGTGCCTTAGCCTCGGCCGCCAGCACCGTACCTTCGGTCAGGCTCATGGGCAGCACGACGCCGCCCAGGTAATCGATGTGATCCCCCATGAGATTGACGCGGCCGGGGGCAAAGAACGCGCTCTGGGCCTCGGGCAGGGCTTCGAAAACCCGAGCCTGCGCCGCGCTGGCGAGACCCTCGGGGTTAGGGGCCCCGGGAGAATACAGCGTCATGCCCTAGCCCCCGCCAAGGCGAGGAAGGAAATGGATCTCGCTGTCCGGGGCCACGGCCTCCAGCAGAGGGCTATCGAGAATTTCTCCATCGAGCACAAAGGCCTTGTCCCGCACCAGGGCCGCTTCCAGCGCCGGATAGCGGTCCCGTAGGACCGCCATGAGACTTCGGTAACAGCTCCCTCGCAGCTCGAGCACCGCAGCGCCCTCGGCCAAGTGGCGGAGATCGAAGGGCACATGGACCTTGGCCACGGCTGCGCCCTCCTCCCCTAGGCCTGGTCGAGAGCCTCGAGCACCCGCGGCGGCGACAGAGGCAGTTCGGTCATGCGCACCCCAGCGCTCGCGGACACCGCATTGGCCACGGCGGCCAGCGGCGCCACGATGGGGGTTTCCCCCACGCCCCGCACCCCGTAGGGATGGCCGGGATTCGGCACCTCGATGATTTGCGTGTCGATCATGGGGAGATCGGAGGCGACCGGGATTCGGTAATCCAAAAAGCCAGCGTTCTCCATGACGCCCTCGGGGCTGTAGACATACTCTTCGTTGAGGGCCCAACCGATGCCCTGCACTGCGCCGCCCTGGAGCTGTCCTTCCACGTAGCTCGGGTGAATGGCCTTGCCCGCATCCTGAATTGCCGTGAAGGCCTTCACTTGTACCTGCCCCGTTTCCTGATCGACCAGGGCATCGCAAAGGTTCACGGAGAAGCCTGGCCCCGCGCCGCGCGCATTCAGGGAGGCCTTGCCCAGCAGGGGCCCCCCCATGCGCCCGGCCTGGCCCGCCAGATCTTTCAGGGACAGGGGCGTCGCCTCAACGTTAACCCCGGGCCGGGGATGAACGGCGCCGTCACGCCATTCCACCATGTCTTCGTCCGTGCTCCAGAGGGACGCCGCCCGGCTGCAGCACTGGGCGATGATGTCCTTGGAGGCTTCCACCACGGCCATGCCCGTGGCGAAGGTTACCCGGGAGCCGCCGGTGACGTTGGAGAAGCCTGCGGTTTCCGTATCGGCCACCACCACGCGCACGCTCTCGTAGGGGACGCCAAGGGTTTCCGCCGCCATAAGGGCCATGGACGCCCGGGAGCCGCCGATGTCCGGATTGCCTTCGATGACGGTCACCGTGCCGTCTTCGTTGATATGCACTTCCGCGGAGGACTGGAGCCCCACGTTGAACCAGAAGCCCACGGCCACGCCCCGCCCCACGCCGGCGTCCTTGGCCTTCGTGTAATGGGGATGGGCCGCCGCCGCTTCCAGGCAGGCGCGCAGGCCAATGGGGCCAAACTTCGGGCCGTATATAGCTGAATCCCCCTCCTCTACGGCGTTACGGAGGCGCAATTCGATGGGATCGATCCCGAGCTTCTCCGCGGCTTCATCCATGGCACTTTCCGTGGCGAAAAGGGCCTGGGGGGCGCCGGGGGCACGATAGGCTGCGGCCTTCGGCTTGTTCACCAGCACATCCATCCCTTTGATACGGAAGTTCGCTATCCGGTAGGGAGCGAACACGCACATGGTGCCCGGGCCTACGGGGGACCCCGGGAAGGCTCCGGCCTCATAGGCCATGGTGGCTTCTGCGGCGGTGATCTTGCCGTCCTGGGAAAAACCCATGCGCAGATCAATGGTGGCCGCGGACGCGGGGCCGGTAGCGCGGAAAACCTCCTCCCGGGTCATCACCATGCGCACCGGGCGGCCGCTCTTCTTCGAGAGCTGGAGCGCGAGGGGCTCGAGGTAGACCGTGGTCTTCCCCCCGAAGCCGCCGCCAATTTCACTGGGAATCACCTTCAAAGAGCCCACGGGCTGGCCCAGCACCTTGGCCGTCATGGAGCGCACGTCGAAGGCGCCCTGGGTGCAGCACCACAGCATGGCCTGATCGTCCTGGCCCCAGCGGCCTACGCACGCGTGGGGCTCGATGTAACCCTGGTGCACCGTCGGAGTTTGGTACCGCCGCTCGATGATGAGCGCGGCCTCTGCGAAGCCGGCCTCCAGATCGCCGTTCCCCATCTCAATGACCGACGCCAGATTCGAAGGCGCGGTGGCTGGCTCAGGGAGCCCGGAGGTCATGAGCCCTTCATCGATTAAGGGCGCGCTTTCCGCGAGGGCCGCGTCGAGGGACAGCACCGCCGGGAGTGGCTCGTACTCCACCTCGATGAGGGCCAGCGCCGCGAGGGCCTGAGCCCGGCTTTGCGCCGCTACGGCCGCCACGGCATGGCCGTGATAGCGCACCTTACCCCGGGCAATCACGTTCCCCGCGAGGTCAGCGAAGTCGCCGCCCCCTTCCCCCCCTTCGATGGCGCCCGCAGCCACCTGGGGGAAGTCTGCCCCGGTCACCACGGCCTTAACGCCGGGGGCCGCAAGGGCCGCATCCGTCTTAATGCTCTTGATCCGCGCATGCGCGTGAGGCGAGCGCAGCACCGCCCCCTCGAGCATGCCCGGCAGGGAAAAGTCGGCGCCAAAGCTGGCGCGCCCCGTGACCTTGTCCACCCCATCGGGACGGATCGGGCGGGTTCCAATGACCTTAAAATCCATGGCTTCGCTCATGCCGCTTCTCCTCGCATCTCCGCCGCGGCGTCGAGCACCGCCCGAATGATCTTGTCGTAGCCCGTGCACCGGCAAAGATTCCCGGCCAGGAAGTAGCGCACCGCTTCCTCCGTGGGATTGGGGTCCTGCTCCAGCAGGTGCTTCGCCGCCACTACGATGCCGGGGGTGCACACGCCGCACTGGAGCCCGGCACTTTTCAGGAGATGGCTTTGCAGGGGATGGAGCGCCTCCGGGGTGGCTACCCCTTCGATCGTCGCCACGGAACGCCCTTGCGTTTCCGCTGCCAGAATCAGGCAGCTGCAGGCCAGGGCGCCGTCGAGCTCAACGCTGCACGCACCGCAATCTCCGGTCCCGCAGCCTTCCTTGCTGCCCCGAAGGCCAAGGTTGTCCCGGAGCACTTCCAGCAGGGTGGTCGTGGGATCGCAGAGAAACTCCACCGCTTCCCCGTTCACTTCCGTTTGCACATGAACCTTCATTACTTCGCTCCTCCCGTCGTGCAGCGCTCGAGCGCCTGGGCCACCACGCGCTTCACCAGGACCCCGCAAATGCGTCGGCGGAAGTCCGCCGAGCCCCGCTTATCGGAGATCGGCTTTGCCGCCGCCATCGCCGCGGCCGCGGCAGCCTCAAGGGCCTCCGGCTCACCACGGGTCCCCACGAGGGCGGCCCCCGCAGCCTCCGCAAGAAAGGCCTGGGGCGCCACGGCGCCCAGAGCGATACGCGCCGAGGCGATCACCCCGGCGTCGTCAAGCGTGAGGCGAGCGCCCACCCCTACCACCGCGATGTCCATTTCCGTGCGCGGCGTAAAGCGCTGGTAGGCATCACCGCTGCGAGGACCGGGCACCGGCGCCTTAAGGGCAAGGAGCACTTCTCCGGAAGCGAGGGCATTTTTGCCGACGCCGGTCACGAAGGCCTCCACGGGCAAGGTCCGGAGGCCGCCAGCGGTGAGGATCTGCGCTTCAAAACCATTGGCGATGAGGGCCGGGATGGTGTCCCCGGCCGGCGACGCATTGCAAAGGTTACCGCCGAGGGAAGCCCGCCCCTGAATCTGCGAGGAGCCGATGAGGTCAATGGCGTGAGCTAGCCCCGGGAAGGCTTCCGCCACGAGGGGGAAGGCCTTCGCCTTCGCCGCCGGCACGGAGGCACCGATGGTGAGCGATTCGCCATCTACCGTCAGGGCTTGCGTCTCCCCCACGCGCTTAATATCGAGAATCAGGCCCGGCGCCCGCTGCCCCTGCTTCATTTGCACGAGCAGGTCCGTCCCGCCAGCTAGAACTTGGGTCAATTCCCCGGCCCCCTGGGCCGCCGCCAGCCGCGCCCGAAGCGCGTCCAGCGATGATGGTGCCTCGTAGGCAAAACCTTGCATAACCCTCTCCCTCGGAGTGCTTAAAACCTCCCGTTGTATACCATGGCGGCGCCCCCGGACTCCATGGTCTGGGCCTGCCCCCGGGCCCTCGCTACACTGCGCGTCCGGCCCCGCGAAGCTCCCTGGAGATCTTGATGCTTTCCGACCCAACCCTTGCCGATCACCACCGCGATCACCTCCGCACGCTCTTGGCTCGCTACCAAGGGGCGCTTGCACAGGAGGGTA
>Ga0181594_10001574_pt1 | contig 21106 bp, 24 predicted proteins | sample 071ome_18_FD_145603 | JGI IMG/M metagenome (GOLD analysis project Ga0181594, IMG submission 145603) | Coastal salt marsh microbial communities from the Groves Creek Marsh, Skidaway Island, Georgia - 071413BT metaG (spades assembly) | ecosystem: Environmental > Aquatic > Marine > Intertidal zone... | reverse complement strand
ATGACCATGTGTTCGCCAACGTCCTTGATGGCGGCATCGAGATCAAGCGCACGAGCGTCGATCGTGACACCGGCCTGCTCATCGACTGCAGCGACGATGTCTGCGGCGCTCACCGAGCCGAACAGACGGCCACCGTCGCCCGCCTTGGCGGCGATGGTGATGGTCTGCGGAACCAGCTTGGTGGCGATTTCCTCGGCATCGGCCTTGGACGCCGCATCTCGCAGCGAGGCAGCCCGCCGCATCGATTCCGCCTGCTGGGCGGCGCCGGCGGTGGCCTTCATCGCCAACCCTTTGGGGCTGAGGAAGTTGCGGAAGTAGCCGTCGGCCACATCGACGATCTCGCCCTTGCGGCCGAGACCGCTCACATCGGAACGCAGGATCGCCTTCATCACTCGGTCCCTTCATCCGCAGCGTTGACGGTGACGCCCTCGACCTCAGCGACCGCCTCTTCGTTCGAGACGACCTCGTCAGTGGCTTCCTCACCGCTCGGGGGCGGACCGCTCGGACGCGGTGCGCCCTCGCCACGCTCGCCACGCGGACCACGATCACCGCGGTCGCCATCGCGACCACGGTTGTTCCGCTGGCTCGTGATGCGGGTGGCGTAGGGAATCAACGCCATCTCGCGGGCGACCTTGATGGCGTCAGCGACCAGCTTCTGCTGCTGCGTGCTGTTGCCGTTCACCCGGCGAGCCCGGATCTTCGAACGCTCCGACACGAACCGGCGGAGCAGGTTGACGTCTTTCCAGTCGACATAGTCGATCTGCTCAGACGTGAGGACACTGACCTTCTTCTTGCGGCCCCGGTCGTTGTTCTTTTGACCGGGCTTGCCGCGCTTCTTGACTTTCGCCATGACTCTTTCTTCTTCTTCGTTCGTTGGTTGGTTGTCGTCTTCCAGCGCGGGCTAGAAGGGTTCTTCGTCCATGTCGTAGGCCGGAGGTGCCTGGTTGGGCATGGGGCGATCGCCGCCGCCGCCCATCGGGGCACCACCGCCACCACCCTTGAACTCGTTGCGGCGCACATCAGCTGACGCCCAGCGCAAGCTCGGCGCAACCTCGTCGGCCACAATCTCGACCTTGGAGCGGCGCTCACCTTCCTGGTTCTCCCAGCTGCGCTGGGAGAGCGTTCCGGTGATGACGACGCGGGTGCCCTTGGTGATGGACTCAGCCACGTTCTCTGCGAGAGAGCGGAAACAGGTGACGTCGAAGAAACTCACTTCGTCCTCACCGTCCTGCTTGCGCTTGTTCCACGCCACACCGAAGCTGGCGACGGCCATGCCGCCCTGTGTGAAACGAAGCTCAGGGTCACGGGTCACGTTCCCGATGACGCTGACGTTGTTGTCGATACCCATGGTTGGAACCTCCTGGTCAGCCGGCTTCGGCCGGCGCTACCTCACCGAGAAGGCCACGTCGAGTGGCTTCCTTTTCGGGGAGACGGAACAGCTTGTGGCGGACGATGTCGTCCGCAAGACGGAGCTGACGCTCGGTGTTGGGCAGACCGGCCGATTCGGTCACGATCTCCCACACCACATAGGTGCCTTCGGTCTTGTGGTTGATCTCATACGCAAACTTGCGACGACCCCAGTTGTCGGTCGACGCAATGCGACCGCTCTCTTCGGTGATCAGCGCTTCGGTACGAGTAATCACCTTCGGAATCTCGATGTCGACGACATCGGAGTCGATGATGATCATCAATTCATAGGCCCGTGTGATCACAGGCACTCACCTCCTACGGACCCGACATGGTCGGGGCCCCTTCCCGGGGCAGGGGTTGGTTGGATTGTCCCGGCCGGGTGGACCGGGTTGTGGACGTCCCCCAAAAGAGGACCTCGCAAGGTTACCGGTCCAGTGGTCAGCTCACGACGGGTCATGGCCTGAGTGTGGCGACGGGGTGTGACAGTCCCTCCGTGCGGTGCAACCAGACGAGGACACCCGTCACCCAGTCCGTCACCGCTACGGTCGCGCCGTGCCTTCACTCACCCCCGATGACGTTCCACCGATCGACGACTGGAATCACCTGCTCGCTGGCCGCACCACCGTCGTCACCGGTGGTGGCGCAGGAATCGGCCGAGCGACCGTCGAACTCTTCATCGCCCACGGTGCCGAAGTGCACGTCGCCGAGTGTGATGCTGACCTCGTCGCCGAACTCGAGGCCCTCGATGGGGTGACCGCCCACCACGTCGATGTCCGAGACCCAAGTCAGGTCGCCTCGTTCGCAGCGACCGTCCCGACCCCTGATGTCATCGTCAACAATGTCGGGGACTATCGGCCGTCGGTGCGGTTCCCGGAGAGCGGGCCCGACTCGTGGCAGGCCATGTACGAGATCAACCTGCTCCACCTCTTCACCGTGACCCGAGCCTTCCTCCCCCAGATGATCGAGGCCGAGCGAGGCAGCATCGTCAACCTGCACTCGGTCGAAGGCATGCGTGGCTATCCAGGCGAACCGGTCTACGCCGCCATGAAGGCGGCTGCCGCCCACTTCACGACCTCCCTTGCGGCCAGCGTCGGCCGTCACGGCATACGCGTCAATGGGGTTGGTCCTGACCTCACGCAGACCCCCCAGGTCGATTATCTCCGCCGCCCTGAAGACACGGACCCAGATGCCTGGCGCAACTGGGCGCCGGTCGGTCGGGTTGGTTGGCCCGCCGAGACAGCCCGAACGATCCTGTTCCTCGCGTCGGACCTCGCCTCATTCATCACCGGCCACAACGTCCCGGTCGATGGCGGGAGCCTCGCCCAGTCCGGCTGGACCTGGAGCCCCCACGCCGGCCGGTTCGTGAACCGGCCAACCACACAGTGACCGACTCAGGCAACGACTCGGACCCCGCCAACCTCAAGTCCTGCGTGGTTACGCACCGGGTCAACTTCGACATCGACGACGAAGCCGAGGTCGCGCATCAGCCACAAGACTGCGGCCTCTGACGCCCTGGTGGCGCCGTCACGCGCCTTGAGTGCCCACGCCAACCCAGACTCGGGATGCACGCCACAGAACACGCCTTCGGCCCCCGTCTTCACGGCGATGCCGGACGAGGCCTCCATGATCCGGGTGCACATCCGTCCGGTACCAGCGACCATGAACGGTTCGGCCTGCATGGCGGCGAAGAGCCGTTGACCTTCCTCGGTGGTGGCAAGGGTCGCCCATCCCTGCGCAAGGTTCACCAGTGGCATCCCCCAGATCGGGATGCCACACCCGTCGACCACCGGCGTCTGATCAGAGAGGTCAACCTCACATGCCGCTTCGGTCGCCTTGGTGATGTGGTGAGCCTGCACCGGGTGGCCCGGCTGGAGGTACCCGGCCGGATCAAGGTCGAGATGTCGACACACGGTCAGGAAGCCAGCGTGCTTGCCTGAGCAGTTGTTATGGCGACGATCGGGCGTGATCTCGTCGTGTACCAAGGCATGCGCCGATGGTTCGTGGATCGGGAGGTGTGCACCGCATTCAAGCGTGTCAGCGTCGTACCCGAGCCGACCGAGCCACTCTGTGACCGTGTCGACGTGGCGAGGTTCGCCGTTATGGCTCGCACACGCGAAGGCCAGGTGCGCCTGCGTGAGATCGAACGCGTCTGCAGCGCCGGTGGCGACCAACGGAAACGCCTGAATCGGTTTCATGGATGAACGGGCCAGCGTCCACCGCTGGGGCTTGCCAAAACTGGACCGGTGTCCGTCGGTACCGACGATGGCGACATCAACTTCGTGATGGCTTTCCACCACACCCCCGCGGGTGACTTCGACGATCAATGGCGGTGACATAGACCCTCAGCATGCCGGATCGGAGACGATACGGTCGCCGCATGCCGATCGATGTCGTTGCGGCACGAGCCGCGACACCGGGTTGCCAGGACCTGATCCACCTCAACAACGCCGGTGCGGCGCTGCCGACCCAAACGGTTCTCGACACCCAACTCGACTACCTCCGACTCGAGGCGCAGATTGGGGGATACGAAGCTCACGCCCACGAGCAGGCCCGTATCGATGCGATCCGGCCGACGGTCGCCCGCTTGATCGGAGCGGACCCGACCGGCGACGAGATCGCGTTGGCCGCCAACAACACGGCAGCCTTCGACCTCTTCCTTTCCTCCTGGGCGACCTCGCCGTCACACCGCCTTGAGCCCGGTGACCGGATCCTCACGACCGAAACCGAGTACGGCGCCAATTTCGTCGCCTACCTCCACCTCGCCCGCCGAACCGGTGCCGAGGTTGAGGTGGTTCCCTCCAACGAGCACGGCGAAATCGACCTGGACGCGCTCGACGCCACCATTCGACGGACGCAAGCCGGGCCAACCAAACTGATCGCGCTCAACCACGTCCCCACCAATGGTGGCCTGATCAACCCGGCCAGCGCGGTTGGCGCGATCGCACGGGAATACGGCATCACGTACCTCCTCGATGCCTGTCAGTCCGCTGGTCAGCTTCCCCTCAACGTCGACGAACTCGGCTGTGACGCACTCACCGCCACCGGACGCAAGTTTCTGCGCGGCCCCCGAGGCACCGGGTTCCTCTATGTGCGGTCCACCCTCCTGCCGTCGATCGAGCCGATCATGCTCGACCATTTCGCCGCAACATGGGTCGAACCGAACCACTACGAGATCCATCCCACCGCCCGCCGCTTCGAGCAGTGGGAACACAACTACGCAGCGCTCCTCGGGCTCAGTGCCGCCGTGCAGGAGGCGCTCGACCATGGGCTCGACGCGATCGCACACCGGGTGCAGGCCTTGGCTGACGAACTCCGCCATCGACTCGACACCGAGGTCGCCGCCGCGACGGTTCGGGATCTCGGCCGAGAACAATGCGGCATCGTCACGTTCTCTCTTGATGCAGCCGACCTCCCCACGGTCAAGGGTTCCCTCGGCAGCGCTGGGATCAACGTCTCGGTCGTCCCACCCGCCAGCACACTCCTCGACACCCGAGCGCGTGCCCTTCCCCCACTGATCCGGGCATCCGTGCACTATTACAACACCGACGACGAACTCGACCGCCTGATCACCGAACTCCAACGGCTCACCTGAGCCGATCCAGCACCGCCGGTGCATTCCCGATCACACCTCACGGCCAACAGGTAGCCTGATCGCTCAACCCCACGCCTGACCGGGTCAGGCGGACATGGCATCAGCCAGAGGAGAAGTCATGAAAAAGCACATGCTCGTCCTGACCATCGCCCTCGCCCTCGTCGGCACGGCCTGCGGCGGCGGCGACAGCGACGGGGGCAACAAAGCCGCCCCCTCAGACCCCAAGGCCCAAGAACTCCTCGCCGTGATCGAAGCCGACGACGAATTCCCCCTCACCGACGCTGAAGCGAACTGCACCGTCAACCGGTTGGTGAACGACCTCGATGGCTCCACCATCGACACGATTCTCGCCAACCCCGACAGCGACCTCGCTGACGTCATCTCGCCCGAAGAGAACCTTGTGGCCGTCAACGCCCTCCTCGACTGTGTCGACATCGAACAGATGATGATCACCGGCATGATGGAGGACGGCGCCGACCGCGAAACCGCCGAATGTGTCGCCGCCAGCTTGGGTGAAGACGAACTCCGGACCTTCATGGAAGCCGCAACGCTCCCCGAGGACCAGATCGACGAAGCTCTCGCCTTCGAAATCGTCGGCAAGATGTTCGAAATCGCCGTCGAATGCGGTCTCGAGTAGCGAACGCCTAACGGCCCGCCGCGAGGACCCGCCACGTGCGGGCCTCGCGGCGGCCTCACACTCGCCGAGGCCTCCTAACTCTCCGAGCCGTACAACCCCAACAACTCGTCGGCCTCGGTCTCACACATGTGGTAGCTCTCGTCGTGGTTCGGGAACGCACCTGAACGCACGTCGGCCGCAAACGCCGACATCGCCTCAACCGACATGCGCTTCACATCGGCGTAACGGCGAACAAACTTCGGCACAAAGCGGTCCTCGATCCCCAGCAGATCGTGATACACGAGCACCTGCCCATCGGTGTGCATCCCCGCACCGATGCCGATCGTCGGAATCCCGACCGCTTCGGTCACCGTCTCCGCAACCCGAACCGGCACCCCTTCAAGCACGATCGAGAAGCAACCGGCGTGCTCGAGCGACTTCGCCGCCTGCACCAACTTGCGAGCCTGCTCGGCCTGCTTTCCCTGCACCTTGAAGCCACCCATTGTGTGGATGGACTGCGGAGTGAGGCCAATGTGTCCCATGACAGGGATCTCGGCATCGATGATCTTCTCGATCATCGGAAGCCGTTTCCGGCCGCCCTCAAGCTTCACCGAGTGCGCGCCAGCCCGCATCAACTGAGCGGCATTGCGCACGGTTTCCTCAGGCGACACGTGGTAGCTCATCCACGGCAGGTCGCCCACGATGTGGCAGTCGGGCTTGGCCCGAGCGACCGCCGCCGTGTGATGGGCCATATCGTCGATCGTGACCTGCAGCGTGTCGTCGTAGCCCAACACGACCATGGCGAGCGAGTCACCGACCAGGATGAGGTCGGCGCCAGCCTCGCTTGCGATTCGAGCGCCCGGAGCGTCATACGCGGTGACCATGACGAGCGGATCGCCACCGTCACGCACCTTGCGCGCCGCAATTGCAGGGGCAGACATGCCCATGACTCACTCCTTTGACTCGTCCAGCGCCCTTCGGCTGCCGGCGACACTCATCAGGGTAGCCACAGCGAGTGATGCGTCACAAGAAAAGTTCGCCGCTGAATCGCCTGCGGCTACCGGTCCGTCGACAGCATCGACATCACCACCGCATCGTGGAACTCGCCGTCCTGCCAGAGCGCATCGCGCTTCACTCCCTCGACCCGGAACCCCAGTGCCTCGTACACGTGGCGCGCTCGCGCATTGAAGGCGTACACCTCCAGCTCGATCCGATGCAGCCCGACATCATCGAAGGCGAAATCGATCACCCGCTGGGTTGCCGCTGTGCCCAGCCCCTGGCCAAACAGCGACTCGCTGGCAAGCGCAATCCGGAAATGGGCCGCCCGATTGTCGTCATCGATGTCCATCAAGACGACCTCACCGACATAGGTCAGGTCTCCCGGTCGCGTGATCGCGAAGTCGTGCCGGTCAGGCGCAGAGACGATACGGGCCACGTGTCTCTCGATTTGCTCGAGCGTGAACGACCCCTGCGTGCCGGTCAGGCGCGTGCTTTCCGTATCTCCGAGCGAACGCAGCATCGCCGGCGCGTCGTCCACGGTGATCGGGCGAAGGTCGACAACCGGACCCGGCAGGGTCGGCGTCGCCAGCACCTTGATGCTCACGCTCCGCCGATCGAGCGGCTCTCGGTGAGGTGGTTCCATCGACACGACGGGCACACCTCGACCACATAGCCCTGGCTAACCGACTTGCGGGCCGCTAGGCGGGCCATTTCTTTGTCCGACGTGACGCAGCGGCCGTGCTTCGGTAACCGAGGACCGAACACGTACGTGACCTCAACCAGGGTCGGCTGTTCACAAATCGGACAGTCACGACCCGCCGGCGTGCCGCAGAACTCTGCGTTTCGCTGGAGTTCGCTCTGCGCGTCGCACACCTGCTCGCGGGTGAGTTCCCCATCACGGAACGCCGTCACCGTCGCTTCGCGTGCAAGCCGATAATCGACACCGCCCGACGAGGTCACGTCGTGAAGGCCGAGCTTGGTCCGCGCCATCATGACCGCCGAGGGTACCCCTCACCCGTCGTTCTGGTCACTGCGGCCTAACGTGCAAGCATGGTGAGCTACGAACACCGAGCACCGGCTGCCCGACCGCTCGACCATGTCGAGTTCGGACCAAGTATCGGTGCCGAGGTCGACCGGCGCCTGCTCAGCGACGTGTCCGGCAAGCGAGTCCTTGATCTGGGGTGTGGGGCCGGACACACCGCCGTTGGGCTCGCCCGCCGGGGCGCCCGCGTCATCGCCACCGATAGCGACGGGGAGCAGCTCTCGGCTGCTCGGAACCTGGCCGCCACGCAGGGCGTCACCGTGGAATTCCACGAGGCTCGGCCAGCCGAGCTTGCGTTCATTCGTGCGGATCAGATCGATCTCGCCGTGTCGGTCTGGGCCTTGAGCCTCGTTGACGATCTCGATCGGGTCTTTCGACAGGTTCACCGGGTTGTGCGCACCAACGGCCACGCCGTGGTCGCGCTCCCCCACCCGGCGGCGCTCTGCGCCGATCCGGTCGACCCCGACCGGACGACCCGTTCATGGGCGACGGGCGGGCCGGTCGGTGGTCGCTACGTGCACACGGTGGAGGGCGTCGTCACGGCGTTCACTCGCACGAACTTCGCCGTGGACCTCGTTCTCGAACGCCACCACCAGGCACTCGTACCCGAGACGCTGATCGTCCGCGCTCGACGGCTCGGCGCCTAGCTTCGCTCGCTCCACCATCGGTCGAGCAGGGCCTGGGCCTCCGAGGCGCTCATCGGCCCGTGCTCAAAGCGATGCGCAAGCAACCACGCATGTGCTTCGCCGATCACCGGACCGGGCTCGACACCGAGCTGCTGCGCCACCTCAAGACCGGTGAGCGGTGGCCGTGGCGCGTCGAGGTCGGGTTCGGTGGCTCGGAGTTCGGTCAACGTCGCAGCTGCCTCCGCAAGATCCGCACCGCTCCGGAGAGCCGCAACAAACTCCAGCCGTTGCTCGACCGTCATCCCCTTCGGTGCGGAGGCCGCCACGCGGCGCAGGGTCGGCCGGTCGGTCGGCACCGCACCAACGGCCAACCAGGACGCAGCATCGACCAACCAGCGGACCGATTGCTCGAGTTCTGAACTGGGCTTCAGTCGCTGCAACTCAGGTCGGCGACGATCGGCGTCAGCATCAAGCAGGAGCGCTGCCCAGCGGGCGGCGACCCGATCGCCAGACGAACCCGCCGCATTGACCAGTGCAACCCGTCGACCGACCAACTCGTGGCCGAGTCCTGCCGCTGCGACCGCCGGCAGGAGTTCGGCCAGCAGACCGGTTGAGGACAGAAAGGCGAACCCGGGTTGGGGGTCGGTGAGCGCCATCATCTTCGACAGTTCCTCACGCATCCGCTCAACCGACACGATCCGCATTCGGCCGGCCATCGAGACGACGGCCTCAACGAGCGCCGGATCCGGTGTCAGGTTCAGGGTCGCCAGAAATCGCGCCGCGCGCGCCATCCGCAACGGGTCATCGGAGAACGAGATCGCTGGGTCGAGCGGGGTGCGCAGCACGCCCGCGGCGAGATCGGCTGCGCCATCGAACGGGTCGACCAGACGCTCGTCGGCAAGATCAACCGCCATGGCGTTGATCGTGAAATCACGCCGGGCCAGGTCATCGTGGACATTGTCGCCAAAGGCGACAACGGGTTTCCGAGAGTCGGGTTCGTACGTATCAGCTCGATGCGTGGTGATCTCGTAGTCCTGCCCGCCAAGTGAGCACCCGATCGTGCCGAACCGCTCGCCAAGCGACCACACGGCGTCAGCCAACGGGCTGACGAGATCCTTAATCCGATCGGGACGGGCATCGGTCGTCAGGTCGTAGTCAGCGGAGTCAGGGCGACTTCTCCCCGCACGATCGTCACGGATGATCCCGCCCACGAGATAGAGCCGGTACCCGGCGGCCGCGAAAACATCAGCCAGGGGTCGCGTCGCCGAAAGCGCCGCTCGCACACCCTGACCGTGATCGGTCACAACTCGGGACGCAGGGCGGCAGCGGCGCGAACGACCTCAATGCCGGGACCGCCGTCGGTCGGTGCTTCGGGACGGGTTCGCTCGCCAACGAGTTGCGCAGTGACTGCCGCAGAGGAATCCCGAACCGCGTCGAGGTCATACCCGCCTTCGAGCACGGTCACGACGCGGCCGGATGGGACAAGCACGGCGAGGTCGGCAACCAGGTCGGCCAGATCAGCCGAGGAGTAGCCGAGATCGGTGAGGGGATCCGCACGGTGGCCATCGAACCCGGCCGAAATCAGCAACCAGGTGGCCTGATGTTGCTCAATCGCGGGCGCAATCACGTCGCTGACGGCTCGGCGAGCGACATCGCCGGTCGCTCCTGGCGGCAACGGCACATTGATGGTCGAGCCGGCACCGGCGCCCTGGCCGGTCTCCCCGACCATCCCCGAGCCTGGGTACAGGGGAGATTGGTGAATCGAGGCAAACAACACCCGCGGGTCGTCGTAGAAGATGTCTTGGGTGCCGTTGCCGTGGTGGGCATCGATGTCGACGATCGCGACTCGCTCGCCCACCTCCGCAAGTGCTGCGGCCGCGATGGCCACCGAGTTGAAGACACAGAACCCCATCGACTGGCCGGTCGTGGCGTGATGGCCCGGCGGTCGGACAACACAGAACGCCGCCATGTGGTCACCCTGCTCGAGCGTGTCGACCGCACTCACGACTGCGCCCGCAGCGAGGCGAGCGGCGCCCAAACTCGACGCGTTCATGATGGTGTCCGGGTCGAGGCGGCCCCCGCCACGCTCGTCGACCGCACGCACATGCTCCAGCAGTGCAGCGTCGTGCACCCGAAGGATCTCATCGTCGCGAACCATCCGAGGTACGGCCGGATCGATCGCATCGACCACCCCCGAACGCTGGACACCATCGAGCGCAGCCCGGAGCCGATCCGGTCGTTCTGGATGGGTGGAGCCGGCCACATGGTCGAGGCAGCGTTCATCACTCAGCAACAAGAGCACCCGCGGAGCGTACCGCCCCGGCCGAAGCGCGTATCGTGCATTGACCCATGGGGATGTACGCACTGACCGCCGAGACGGCTCGAGTCCGCGCCGGGAGTTGGCGAGGACGAGACGATCTCGCCTACCTGGTGCCGCTGAGCGCCGCCGCGACCTTGACCCCAGCCGCCCTCGCCCAGATCCGTGCCCGGCTTCGAGACGACGGCTTCGATGCCGTTGTGACCGCCGCCGTCGGCCCGTCTGAACGCGATATGCTCGCCGCCGACGGCTTTGCGGAGCACGAATCGCTTCACCTTCTGCGACACGACCTCACCGACCTCCGGGCCCGACCTCACCGGTCCCGCAGGCTTCGTCGTGGGAGCCGTCGAGACCTCGACGCCATCCTCGCCGTCGACCACCAGACCTTCGATCCGTTCTGGCGACTCGATCGAGGCGGTTTGCACGAGGCGATCAATGCCACACCCGTCAGTCGCCTCCGTGTCGTTCGAGCGTCGACCGTGGTCGGCTACGCCATCACCGGCCGGGCCGGAAACCAGGGCTACCTCCAGCGGCTTGCGGTCCATCCTGCCCATCAGGGCAGGGGACTCGGCGCCGACCTGGTCACCGATGCGCTCCATTGGCTTCATCGACGTCAGGTCGCTACCTGCTGGGTCAACACGCAGGAAGCGAACGACGCTGCGCTCGCGTTGTACCGGGCCATCGGTTTTTGCGACGCACCCCACCAACTCACCGTCCTCCGGCGGGACCTGTGAGGGCGCTACGACTCCCCTCCCGTGCGCAGCAGTGCAGTGCAGTCGGCATGGCCGCGATCGTCACCATCCTCGGCGTTGCGTTCACGAGCCTGTTTGGCAGTCCCGCAGGGGCACAGCCGGACACACGCATCGACCTTGTCGCCCAAACGACCTTCGTGACCGACGATCCCGTCGTGTTCGACCTCCGGATCACCGGTGCGCTCACCGACCGGCGACTGAACGTCCGGGTCTTCGAACCGATCGACGATCACCAAACACTGGCGACGGTCTGGGCCAACCCACCCGGCGAAGAAAGTGTCGGACAGATCGCCAACTTCGACATCGTCGACCTCGCCACCCTCACCGAAGGGAGCGATGTCTTGTCGATCACGCTTCCCGATGAGGAAATCGGGCTGATTCTTCGTCGCGAGACGGGCGCACTTCCCGTCGTGATCGAACTCCAAGAGGAAGACGGAACGGTCGTCGACACGTTCGTCACGGCGATCGTCGTCGACGATGACGGCCGAAGTTCACGCATCGATTTCGGCTTTATCAGCGACGCCCGCGCGCCGCTTGCCCACACCGCAACCATCGATGCCAGCGTCAATATCGACCCCGCAGCAACCATCGACCGACTCACCGAAGCGATCGACGATGCTCCCGGCCCCACCCTGGTCCGGTTCACGCCCGAAACGATCACCGCGCTCGCCAACCCCCAGACCACCGACGGACTCGCCGCCATCGACACCATCCGCAGCCTCCTCACCCGGCATCAGGTACCACTCTCGCCCTGGGTTGAGATTGACGAGGCCGCCTGGCGAGGTGCCGGCGAGGGCGACCGTGTCTTCGCGCAGTACGCGCAGGGTCAGGCGGTCATGGAGGACTTCCTCGCCATCACCCCAGCTTCCGTCGTTCCCTTCGACTTCGACACCGACCCCGAAACGCTCAGCCTCTTGCGAAGCGTCGGGGTGACCGGCGGGGTGGTCGAACCCGAACAACTCAATCCCGCCGACCTCGACCGGGCCGATAACCGTCCCATCGCCGTGGCCGACGCGAATGGCGTCACCATGCCGGTGCTCGTCATCGATCGGGCGTTCGAAGCATCGCTCGATGGTTTGGACCCCGAACTGGTCGCCCAGCATCGGTTCACCGAACTCGTGCTCCGGGCTCGCACCGCAGGAACGAACCGCGCCATCGTCCTTGACCTTGCCACCGTCGACCATGTCGTCCTCAACCACCTGCTGGAGTTGGCCGCAGGCACGGGTCGGGTCGGCACGGCATCGCTGACCGAGTTACTCAACCGGTCGCCAGCCCGAGACGCCACCGGAGCCGTGCTCCGCGCCGAACTCATCACGACCGAACCGGGAGACGTCGCCGGTGCCGCGAGCGACCTCCGGCTCAACGAAGCGCTGCTGATCTCCTACGCCGAGATGGTCGCGCCGGCCGACACGCCCGTCGTCGCGCTTCAGACCGTGTTGACAGCCGCCATGTCGGATGCGCTCAGCACCGAGGAGCGGCGCACCTACACCGACATCGTGTTCAACCTCGTCAGCAACGGTGCCGCTGACTTCTCGGTGGTCGAGGCAAGTCGGATCACGCTGGCGACCCGTACGGCAACACTTCCCATCGAGATCCGCAACGACCAGACCTTGCCGATCAATGTCATTGTTCGGGTGACGAGCGAAAAGCTCCGCTTTCCGAGCGGTGACCAATTCCAGATTGTGCTCGAACCGGGGCTCAACCTCCTCGAACTCCCCGTCGAAACCGTTGCGTCGGGCGACGCTCGCATGCAGGTGTCGATCACCTCGCCGGACGACCGTCTCAACCTTGCGACCGGAGCTCTCGACATCCGATCCACTGCCGTCTCTGGGCTCGGCCTCATCGTGTCGGTTGTGGCGTTCGCCGTGCTCCTGACCTGGTGGGCCCGCACGATCGCCCGTGTCCGCCGACAACCTCGCACTGCTAGCGTGCCTGGCGATCCGCCCGAGGAGCCCACTGCACCACCACCTGATGGTGCACCCGTCACCTCACCAACCACCGACCCGGATCCCAACCAGGGGGAAGCCTCGTGACCGTCCGAATCGTCACCGACTCCGCATGTGATCTCCGCGGCGACGAGGTCGCCGACCTCGGCATCGAGGTCGTACCGCTGTCGATCCGCTTCGGCGATGACGAGTACACCGACCGAGAAGAACTCACCGTCGATCGCTTCTACCAACTTCTCGCCAGCTCGGATCAACTGCCCGAGACAGCCGCGCCCTCGCCTGGGCGGTTTGCCGAGGCGTTCCAGCGTCAACTTGATGCCGGTGCGTCCTCGATCGTGTGCATCAACATCAGCGCTGCGCTGTCGGCAACGATGCAGTCCGCCGTCACGGCAGCCGAGACCCTCGACGCCGACATCCGTATCGTCGACTCAAAGTCGATCACGGTCGGACTCGGCTCGATCGTCCTCGCTGCCGCCCGCGCAGCTGCCGGAGGCGCCGGCACCGACGAAGTCGTCGCGATCGCCGAATCGATGAGCCGCCGCACCCATGTCTTCGGGGCGCTCGACACGCTCGAGAACCTGCAGAAGGGCGGCCGCATCGGCGGTGCGCAGGCGCTTCTCGGATCGATGCTGTCGATCAAGCCACTGATCGATATCTCCAGCGGCGAGGTCGAGGAGGCTGGCAAGCAGCGAACCCGCAAGAAGTCGATGGTGTGGCTGCGCGACAAGCTGGCGGAGTTCGGCCCGATCGAGAACCTCGCCATCATGCACGGCCAGGCACCCGACATTGATCAGTTCATCGGGCTGATCAGCGAAGTCGCCGATGTGAGCGGCGCCCGCACCGAGTTGATCGGTCCGGTGGTCGGGACCCACGGCGGGCCACGCGTGGTCGGCTACGCGTTCACCGTCCCGGAGTAACGCCCGGGTATCGTCGCAGCCATCGCGCCCGATCCCGAAGACCTCCGGCTCATCAAGGCCGCACAACGCGGTGATCAGCGCGCCCTCGATCGCCTGCTGCGCAAACATCAGGCCCGGATCTATGCCGTCTGCCGACGGCTTGCGGGGAATGACGCCGATGCGCTCGACGCCACCCAGGAGGCAATGATTGCCATTGTGAGGGGGCTTGACCGATTCGACGGTCGAGCTGCGTTCACGACCTGGTCGTATCGGGTCGCCACCAATGCCGCACTCGACGAACTCCGACGTCGCGGGCGCCGACCCGACCCGGGACTCCCCGATTTCGAGCACGCCGACGACGCGTACGTCGCCGGGCGAGCGGCTCGGGACCCCGGTGACATTGTGGCCGCCGGCCTTGACGTGGACACCGCGCTCGCCGAGTTGCCTGACGAGTTCAAGGCGCCGGTCGTGCTGCGCGACATGGCCGGGCTCGACTACGCCGAGATCGCCGAGGTGCTCGACCTCGCTCCCGGGACGGTTCGCAGCCGTATTGCTCGCGGTCGAGGACGGCTCGCTGACCTTCTCGCTGATGGTCGAAGCATCGATTCCGCGGAGGATTCACGCCTCGCCGGGAACCGAACGACCCCTGACGAACGTCAAAGCCCATGACCATGCCCGATGAACCCGACTCCGTGGACGAGTTGATCTCTCGGTACCTCGACGGCGAGGCGACCGACGTGGAGCGTGCGCGCATTGAGCGCGATCCAGAACTGGCGGCCCGGGCATCGGAGGTGCGCACGGCGATCGACTCGGTTGCGGCACCGGTCACGGTTCCCGAGTTGGAACTCGACCGGATCCGGGCAACGGCGATCGCGCAGAGTACGACGAGCGAGCGGGTTACCGACTTTGCAACAGCGCGTGCCGACCGCCTCCAGCGCCGGAGCCGGGTGATGACTGCAGCGGCTGCCTTCGTCTTTCTGGCCATCGGTGTGGTCGCAGTCCAGTCGCTCGGCGGCTCCGATGACGACGATCGCGGCGTCGCAACCGAGTCCACCGATGCGCGGTCCACCGACGACGCAAGCGACGCTGCCGCTGATGAAGCGAGCGCCGAGGACGGCGCCGACCTCTCCACAAAGAGCGACGGCGATATGGCCGAGGTGGAGATGGCCGATGCCGCCGAGGCCGAAATGGTTCCAGAATCCGGGACGGACTCCAGCGCGGCGAGCGATGATGCCGTCGGCACCTCTCAGGAGGAAACGGCGGGTCAGGAGCCGCCAAGCGAGAGCACTGGCGAGTCCATGTTCTCACTCATCCCCGAGGCACTCCCCGCGGTAGCCGATGCTGACGAGCTCGTTGCGGTGATTCGCGAGGCGTTCGACGGGGCCGTGGATGCTGAGGCGGCCATCGGGATGACCAGCGACAACCTCCTCGACACAGTGTGCCCCGAAGCTGGCGACCTGCTCGGGGCCCTGCAGCCGGCTGGAACGGCCGGTGTCGAACAGGCCTCCGTGACGATCGGCACGGACGTGACAACCGTCGTCGTCGGCGCTGGTGTCGATGGATCACTCGTCGTCCTCACCCACGAACCAGGCGACTGCACCGTCATCACCACCCAGGCCGTCATTGTCGGACCCTGACCGCTCGGGCCGACCTCACCGCAGCCCGATAAGCTCCCCCGCCATGGCGACCGAGCAGCACGCGGAGCAGGACTGGCAGGCAACCGCCACTGACTGGATCATCGACAAGGTCGACCTGGTCAAGCGCATGGCTACCGACAATGCCGTGCTCGTGCTGCGAGGACTCGTGTTCGGTCTCGTCATCGTGGTGTTTGGCTTGGCGGCCCTCATCATGCTGATTGCGCTTGCGATCCGGATGGCCGACGCCTACCTGCCGATTGGTCATGGCGTCGGTGATGCCACCTGGGCCGCTCACCTGTTCGTCGGAAGCCTGCTGACAACGCTCGGGCTGGGTGCGTGGATGTCGCGCCGTGCGAGCAGCCGCCCGCTCGCCCTTGCCGCGGTTCTCGACCTGGTGATCGTGGTCGTCATCGTCTGCTACGGCCTGTTCTCCTGATCTGAATGTCTCGGGCCGTTGCGGGGTTACCGCTACGGTCCCTCCAACCCGAAATCAGCTCGTCGCCACGAGCCGTGAGAAAGGCAACGACATGTCCGACGTTCGCGACGTCATCATCATCGGTTCAGGCCCGGCTGGGCTGACGGCAGCGATCTACACGGCCCGGGCCAACCTGTCACCGCTCGTGCTCGAAGGCGAGCCAAGTTCGACGAGTGACCAGCCGGGTGGCCAGTTGATGCTCACCACCGACGTCGAGAACTTCCCCGGCTTTCCCGACGGCATCATGGGTCCCGAACTCATGATGAACTTTCGCTCGCAGGCCGAGCGCTTTGGTGCGGAAATTCAGACGGTGAAGGCGAGCCGGGTCGATCTGTCCGCCGCGCCCTACGGCGTGTGGGTCGGTGACCCCGACACGGCCGCGCCAACCCACCGAGCGAACGCCCTGATCATCGCGACGGGTGCCCAGTCGATCATGTTGGGGCTCGAACGCGAGACCGATCTCATCGGCCATGGGCTGTCGACGTGCGCAACGTGTGACGGCTTCTTCTTCCGCGACCATCACATTGCGGTAGTCGGAGGCGGCGATTCGGCTCTCGAAGAAGCCAACTTTCTGAGCCGGTTCGCCGAGAAGGTCACGATCATCCATCGTCGCGACGAACTCCGGGCGTCGAAGATCATGCAGGATCGCGCGTTCAACAATCCCAAGATTGAGTTCCTGTGGGATTCGGTGGTCACCGAGTATCTCGGTGAGGCGTCACTTGCCGGGGTGAAGGTCGAGAACGTGAAGACCGGCGACAGTTCCGAGCTCCCCGTGACCGGCGTCTTCATCGCTATTGGGCATCGCCCCGGCACCGATCTCTACAAGGGTCAGCTGGCCATGAAGGACAACGGCTACCTCGAGACTGCGCCGGGCCGCACGGCTACCGATGTCGCTGGCGTGTTCGCGGTCGGAGATGTGACCGACGACTACTACCGCCAGGCGATCACTGCGGCCGGCTCCGGCTGTCAGGGTGCGCTCGAGGCCGAGCGCTACCTCGAGGCTCTGCACGACGCCTGAGGAGCAACCGCGACGAGCTAGCGTCGGCGGAATACCTGGCGTGCGCGTCGGGTTGACCATGAGGTCCACCGGATTCCCGGTACTGCTACGAAAGGAGCACCGCCATGGCTGGTGCCGTCACCACCCTCTCCGACTCCACCTTCGACGAGACCGTCGCCGCTGATGGCGCGCCGGTGTTGGTCGACTTCTGGGCCGAGTGGTGTGGGCCCTGCAAGATGATCGCCCCGATCCTCGAGGAGATCGCCGACGAGCAAGGCGAGTCGCTGCAGGTTGCCAAGCTCAACGTGGACGAGGCTGGCGATATCGCTCGCCGCTTCGAAGTCATGTCGATCCCGACCCTGATCCTGTTCAAGGATGGCGAGCCGGTGAAACGCATCGTGGGAGCGAAGCCGAAGCAGGCGCTGCTCGACGACATCGCCGAGTACCTCTAGGCCCTCGGTTGGGGGCGGTTCCGTGGAGCTGCGCTCCCCCACCCAAATCCATCCGTGACAGCCGACCTTCGGGTCGGCTGTTTCGCGCATAGCACCTGCTCAAGGAGGACGGTGTCGGCCCGATAGTCTCGGCTCGATGACCGAGCAGGGGTTGCCGATCCGAACCGGCGACACGGGGGCCGCCGTGCGGGATCTCCATCGACGGCTTGCGGCAGCTGGCTTTACGGGCGGAGCCGATCCCGACACCTTCGATGCCGACACCGTCCTGGCGGTTCGACGCTTTCAGGCATCACGACGGCTCGTTGAGGATGGTGTGGTTGCGCGTCAGACTTGGGCTGCGCTGGTCGAGGCCGATTACCGACTCGGCGATCGCATGCTGTATCTCCGCTCCCCCATGACCCGAGGCGATGATGTCACCGACCTACAGCAGCGGCTCGGCAGTCTGGGCTTCGACGCCGGCTATGTCGATGGGATCTTCGGGCCTGACACCGAACGAGCCGCTCGCGATTTCCAAGCGAATCAAGGCGTCACGCCCGACGGGGTGGTCGGTCCCGACACGGTCACGGCGCTCCAACGACTCTCCGGTCGCCGGTCAGGCGAGAAGACAATCGCCGAGGTGCGAGAAGCTGCGTGGCTGCAGGAACAGGCCGGGCTCGCCGGACGGCGGGTGATCGTTGGCGAGTCCGGTGGTGTCGCGGGACTCGTTGACACCATCGCCCGCGGCCTGCGAACGGACGGGGCCGAGGTGCTTACCCTTCACCACCCCGACCTGTCGGCGCAGGCGCGAACCGCAAACGACTGGGACGGCGCCGTCTATCTCGGTCTCACGCTGGCGGTCGAGGATCTCTCGGTCGCGTACTTCGAGACCGAGGGGTTCGTGTCGTATGGGGGCCGGGGTCTCGCTGCCCAAGCAAGCCGCGTACTCACCTCGGGCCTTGAGCACGCTCATCCCTCGGTGGGCATGCGCATCCCCATCCTTCGGGAAACTCGAATGCCGGCCGTGTGGTGCCGTGTCGGTCCACCCGCTCACGTCGTGGAGCGTGCGCCCGCGTTGGCCGCTGCGCTCAGAGGCGCGCTGGCCGCATGGTGCGACGAACCCGAACAAACGTTCGCCTAAGCGGCCTATCCACGGCCTTCCCTAGCGTTATCCGCAGGATTTGAGCCCGCTGGTCCCCAGAGTTATCCACAGGCTGGTGCGGAGGTGGGGCCGTCAGGCAACCGTTCCACGCGGCGTAATGACGCGGTAGATCCGCTCAAGGTCGTCGAGATCAGCGAAATCAACGATCAGGCGGCCAGGACCTTTCCCCAGCTGCACCTTCACTCGAGTTTCAAGGCGAGCCGCGAGGAGCTCTTCAAGCTCAAGGACCCCCGGATCCGTCGTCGTGCCGACGGTTTCGCGAGTTGGCGCCGACGACGAGGAGGCTGAGTCCGACTCAACGGCCTCTTCGCCCTCACCTCGCAGCAGCTCTTCGATGTCCCGAACGGTCAGCCGCTCCTTGACGACGCGGCGAGCAAGTGCTTGTTGGCTTGCCGCATCTGGAGCGGCGAGCAGGGCCCGCGCATGGCCGGCCGAGAGCTGCCCCTCGATCACCAACCGTTGCACCGGAGCAGGTAAGTGCAGGAGCCGGATGGTATTTGCGACCGCTGACCGCGATCGGCCCACTCGGGTCGCAACCTGATCCTGTGTGAACGCGAAGTCCTCAATCAACTGTTGATACGCAGCAGCCTCTTCGAGCGCATTGAGGTCCTGCCGGTGGAGATTCTCGACCACGGCAGTTTCGAGTGATGAGAGATCATCAGAGTCACGAAGAATCGCCGGGATCGAAGGAAGACCGGCCCGCTTCGCTGCTCGCCACCTCCGCTCCCCCGCGATGAGTTCGTAGCCATCGTCATCGGTGGCTCGCACGACGATCGGTTGAATGACCCCAACCTCTGCAATCGATGCGGCGAGGGCCGACAGGCTTTCCTCATCAAAGTGATCTCGAGGCTGGTACCGGTTTGGGGTGATCTCATCCACGTTCAACTCGCGGAACGTCCCCTCATCACCTTCCACATCGGCGGGGATCAGGGAGCCAAGCCCCTTACCCAACCCGCTACGCCGCGTCTTCGACACCGAGAATCTCCTTCGCCAGGTCCGTATACGCAATTGCGCCGCGGGACAGTGGATCGAATGTTGTGATCGGCTGCCCGAAGCTGGGGGCCTCGCTCAGCCGCACCGTCCGGGGAATCACATGCCGCATGACCTTTTCGCCAAAGTGCTCCCGAACTTCGTCCGCTACCTGCCCCGAGAGTTTGGTGCGAGCATCAAACATGACCAGGACGATCGTGCTCAGGACAAGGTCGGGGTTCAGGTTCCGGGTCACGAGGTCAACATTTCGAATCAGTTGGCCGAGACCCTCCAGCGCGTAGTACTCGGTCTGGATCGGCACGAGCACTTCGGTTGCGGCGGTGAGACCGTTGATCGTCAGAAGCCCAAGCGAGGGTGGGCAATCAATCAAGACGATGTCGTAGTCGTCGGCAACACTCCCGATCGCCTCCTTGAGTTTTGTCTCGCGGCTGAAGGCCGGAACAAGTTCGATCTCGGCCCCAGCGAGATCGAGGCTTGCTGGAGCGACATAGAGTTGTTTGACCGACGTCGGCTCGATTACATCCTCCATGGGCACCCCCTGCAGGAGCACGTCATAGAGGGAGTAGTCGAGTTGGCGGGGATTGAGGCCGAGGCCCGTACTGGCGTTGGCCTGCGGGTCCAGATCCACAATCAAGACCCGCTGACCAAGGCCGGCAAAGCAAGCCCCGAGGTTCACGGTGGTGGTCGTCTTTCCGACCCCACCTTTCTGGTTGGCCACCGCGAAGACGCGGGGCCCTGACGACATAGCACCGTCCACTGCGTGTCCTTTCGGCTAAGCCTCCATCCTCGCCGCGCCTGCAGCCAAGTGCAAGGACCCTCACGGAATGGGTGACGGCCGCCCAGGATGTTTCACATGAAACAGCGACGAGCTCTCAGTTGTCCTTGGCGCTCGGAGGTCTGATGTGTTTCACGTGGAACAGCACCGGGCGCCCATCCCAACGTTTCACGTGGAACACGTCAACGAGGCAACAGGGGAGTGCGGGTCCGTGCTTTCGCCCGTCGGGGCCAATCGGGATGCAACGCGCCATCACGCCGGAGGGCAACAAAACACCCGTGACCCTGTGACACCGTCACGGACGCAATCGGGAGCTGTCCGGCGGCCGCGTCTCGCCACTGTGGGAGTTGGTCAGCCCTCGCGGAAACAACCAACAGCCCTCCATTGCGAACAAGCGGGAGGAGTAGTTCAAGGGTTTCTGCCGGCTCAGCGAGGAGTCGAGCAAC
>Ga0181594_10001553_pt1 | contig 21287 bp, 35 predicted proteins | sample 071ome_18_FD_145603 | JGI IMG/M metagenome (GOLD analysis project Ga0181594, IMG submission 145603) | Coastal salt marsh microbial communities from the Groves Creek Marsh, Skidaway Island, Georgia - 071413BT metaG (spades assembly) | ecosystem: Environmental > Aquatic > Marine > Intertidal zone... | reverse complement strand
TAGAACAACAGGCGGAATGTTGTCTGAATGCGATCTAGACACCTCTCGCATGTAAGCCGGATTGTTCAACTGATACCTGGGATCGTTCTCCCCAGTGTAGGAAACAACAAAGTTACAAGGAGTGTGCTGCTCAGTCTTGACCATGTTGAACGGATCACTGAACCCAGCCGTCTGCATCTGATAGTCGTTGTACATGTTTCTGTACAAGACCGGGAAAGACTGGCTGTATCCGGGAACTTGAGCGAACCTCATCAGTCCATGAACTCAGGAGCTTTAAATGCGCTTGCAAGCATGCCTTGGACATCTAAGCCGGACTTAGGTGCGACGAAAGATTGCTTTTGTCCAAACAGTTTGGGTATGTAGCCTTTCAAAAAACCTAGGGTTAAAGAAGGCTTCTTGTCCTTCTCCTCGACCGGAGGGGGAGGCGTCAGCATCGGCTGAGGCTTGGTGGTGCTCTGTACATCGCCACCGGAGCCCAAGACTTCTTGTACTTTAGGAAGGTGCTTTTTGTAGATGCCTTGGGAATAAACCGACCAGGCGTTTAAACCCTGGCGATTACGAATATCTAAAGCAGCTTTAGCGTTCGTAAGAGGATCTTTTAGCTGCTCATTGCTTCGCAGACCATATCTAGTGCGACGTTCTCTACCAAGTTCATATCCAGGCTCGTCCAGCATGTTGATTTGGAACAGGCCGTAAGAATTATCAGGATATCTTGGATTATGTGCATCAGGCCTAAGACCTGATTCGCCCATACCGATGGCGACCATCGTAGGAATCTCTGACTCTTTGAAACCTGCCTGACGAAGGACGTTCGCAGTCTCTTGGATTGATAATGCCATCTTCCTATCGGTGGTTGGTTTCGAGAATGAGGCGGGTGCCGACAGCAACATCAGCAGGCCCAGGCAGAGCTTGAATAAACTCGGCACCTTCCCTGTTGAAGCGGTAACGAGCCTGTTCAGGATTCCTGTAATTGGGAACATATAGATGCAACGCCAATCTGTCAGTCTCGTACATATAAATCTGAGTCCAAGTTTTCAACGTTTCCTTGAAGTCAGTGGTCGCGATAGTACGATCGACGTCACCTGCAATTGACTCTACTCGCCCTCTTGGGACTGTCGAGTTATTCATCGTCCCTGTCATGTCGGTGCGCTTTTCAGCTTCATCACACCGCTCAATCTGCTCCACGATCTTGGAGTACCAGAAGGAGTCAGGAACGTTATCTAAAGCCTCTTCTAATCGTGCTAAGTCACCCGCTGGGATTGAGGTCGTGTTGTACCCCAAGTGCCAGCGGATTTTAGACTTAAGAAAGGTATCGAGCTTCATTAATGCTCACCAATGCATTATTGTGCAAGAACTATATGCACCAATAACACATTAACACGCGCCAATAATCACTCGACGCGGACAAGGTTCTCCTTGAAGATCTCATCCCAGTCAACACGCTTGATCTGACGGAGCTGCTCCAAACGGGTGTACCTTTCACCTGCAAGAGAAAGCTGGATGTCCTTAATTTCACGAGCGGTCTTAAGACCAACGCCCGGAAGTGCATCGGCGATCTGACGAGCAGATGCCATGTTCACATTGACGCGAGTATCAACAGGGAAAGTCTCTTTCTTGGTCGGCTTCGCAGGTTTGGCTCCATCCTTAGCAAGGTCTGCAGTCAGACGCTCTTCATTCCTGATCTGCTCAGAGGTTGCATCGATGTGAGGAGTCAGGTCCGACTCGTCAATATAAATGACTTCTTCATTGGCATCCAAGCACATGAGAATGCCTTCCCCGTGCTGGGAAACAACTTCTACAAGCCCTCCAGTCACACGGTTCTGGTACAGCATAATTACATCCAATTACTGATATAGCATACTGGAATTCATACCTCCGGACAATAAAAAAGCGGGTCATTACGACCCGCCATGTAAAGATCAGAACAAAGTCATCACTCGTCGTTACCGCCCACTTGGGAGGCAAAGTCGATGAAGCCTTGGATGTCAGCGAAGGTAGCTGCGGCAGCAGGACGGACGTAGTTAACACGACCGACGATGTAAGCAGCCTTGCCAGCGTCAACGTCAGCAGAGCTGATGGAGATACCAGCACCGTCAGGGGTGGTGGCGGTCAGAGCGGTCACGTTGAACACCTTCATGGTGGTGTCAGAGGTGCACTCGAACATCATGGCGTCGACGAAGTCGCTGTCATCGATGGTGCCGGAGACGGCGTCGATGAAAGGAACCTTAGAGGTCGAAACACCGGAGTCACCCTGGCTGATTGCACTCGAAGCAAAAGCAGTCAACTGAGCGGTTGCAGCCTTAATACCGTTGAGGACGGTAGCGGGGGTGGGGACGGGGTTAGCGCCAGAAGCAGGCTTCAGGCAGACGATCTCGGTGTTAGTACCAACGAGGTCGGCGGTGATGGGAGAAGCCGGGAAAGAAGGCTCACCAGCGGCGGGGATGTCCTGACCCAGGGCAATAGAAGCCGAGTAGATATAAGCAGGACGATCGCTGCTGGCCTGAACGACCATGGAGGTGCGGTCATCGCGCACACGGTCGCTAGAACGGCGATCGGGGGAAGGAACGATCAGATCACCACTGGTCACGCCGGTGGTGGAGTCGACCTTGAAGTAGCCGACGAGCTCGTAGAACTCGAGGCCTGGCCATGCGTACACACCTTCGGTGTTGAACGAGGACAGACGGTTGATTTGATTACCGGGCTGCAGGATTGCGCCCTTTTCAGCGGTGTAGGTTGCCATTATCAGTTGACCTCCTCATTGATGGTGAAGGCGGTGGTCACGAAGTCCTTATTCAGGTTGGCGAAACCAGCGTACAGCTGCCAGATCAGGATGATGAAGCGGCTGAAGTCGTCGTTGTTGTTGATAAGCACCTGGGCGTTGGGGCCACCGATGCCGACGCCAACGGCCTGAGGACCGAAGAACAGGCCAGCGGGGGTGTCGCGGGTTCCAGTAGCGGTGCCTGCACCAGTCAGGGTGGTGGTAGCGGTCTTGCTGGGGAAGTTGGTGGACTCGAAGAAGCGAACACCTTCGAACACGAAGCCGGAAGGCATCACGGGCTCGCCAGCAACGAACTGGGCTTGACCGTACTGACCGCCCTGGTACAGAGCAGCGTTAGGAGCGCTCATACCCATCAGAGGGTTGGGAGCACCCATGCCGGGGTAACGTGCCACTTCGCGGAAGCCGTCGTCAGCACGCAGATCCTTCATGAAGGAGGGATCAGCGATACAACGGTAGTAGCCGTCCTGGAACACAGGAACGTTACGCTTACGCAGGCTCTTAACAACGTTCAGAAGGTCAAACTTGACGTTGAACTTGAAGCGCTCAGCAGCGTATTCAGCGGCGGTATAGGTAGAAACGGTGACACCGGTCTTGGTGTGATCGTTGGGGTAGTAGTAACCACCCTGGGTGTCGCCGGACTGGCCACGGGACTCAGACTTGAACAGCTCGTCCAGGAACACACGATCGCGCCAACGACGGTAGTCGTCGAGCAGGGTCAGCGAACCGATGGACTGGTGGAACATGTTGAGGTTCCCGGTGTCCAGCAGCAGGCGCTGAGCGGTCATGAGGGTCTCACGAGCAATCTTGAAGGTGCTCGGGAGGTTGGTGTTGTTCGGGTCAGCAGGGCCGGTGTACTCACGCAGAGACACAAGCACCTTGTCCTTGACGATGGAACGGCTGTTGGCAGTACCGATCGTCTGGTCTTGGGTACGCTCGCGGCTGGTCTTCGTGCCGGGGTTACCGAAGAAACGGTAACGATCCAGCTGCACGGTCTGACCAGGCTGCTTGGTGAAGTCGTGGACTACGACGGGCTCGCAAGCCATCTCCACGACATAAGCCGGGTGGGGGCGGTACAGTTCCGCACCCAACAGCTTGGGAAAGTCGTTATCGATGAACATAGTAATTTCTCAGCTAAGTTTTAAGCGCTGATACTTGAGGACAAAGTCCTCTGGATATGGAACTTTTCATTCCATTACAAAAAATTATAGCAACGCTTTATCAACCTGGATTATTAAAGTCGTCGACTTTTACGGCATCAAAGTGCGATCAACAGCACGAGCACGGGGGTCAGGAGATCCGTCAACCATGTTGCCGAGACTAAACTTAGTCGGGGGAACAGTGCCAATGCGACCGTAAGGATTGAGAAGACCATCAGCGGGTTGGAGCGCAGGGCTCATGGCCTGGATCTCAGGATTGATAGGGCCTTCGGCAGCAGCTTGTTGTGCAGCGGCTTCTGCAACAGCCTTTGCCATCAGGGCTTTCGAAAGGGCTTTCTTAGCTTTGCTGTTGTCCATCATTTTTGTCCTTTTTGATTAGGCATGGGGGCGTATCCCATCGGCAGCTGTCCGGTAGGAGGCATCATCGGGAGTAACTGATACTGCTGCTGCACTTGAATCTGGTTCTGGAGCATCTCTGCTTGGCCCAGAGCACGAGGAGCTAAGAGGCCGTTAGCAGGTAAAGGAGAACCGGGGAGATTGAGCTTGAGATAAGCGTTATCCAGATCGCGAGGCATGCGGGGCTGAGGAGCACTGGGGTCCCCAACTTTTGCTTCCATGTCCTGCATTCGAATAGCTGCATACTCGTCAACGTTGCCAGACATGACTTGACGCGACGTATCGCCAGCACCGAATTGAACAAGGCCGGGAGCGCCAATCGGCCCGCCGGCAGTACCAATCGCTGCCAGGAACTGATCAGCTTTTTCTCTTGCTCCTGCCTTCTTCTTTGCCATGTTAAATAAAAAATATGGGGGCAGCCTTAGCTACCCCCTATTCTAGAACTATTTATATTTAGCGATCACTCCATCACCAGGAGCTTGTTGCGGAACACCTCGGGGTTCTGCGCGGCGGAGTTCAGATAACGCCAGGCATTGGAGGGGTCGCGGTCGGCCAGGTTGCCGAAGCTGTTCCAGAAATCGCCAGCGTTAGCGGGGGACTGAGGCTGGGGAGGAACAGGCATCTCAGGGCGCTGGGGAGCAACGCGCTGAACGGCAGGCTGCTGTTGGAACTGCTGGCCAACTTGCTGACCCTGAGGAGCAGCGGCTTCATCGGGGATGGGGTGGGGGCCATTCTCACCGAAGAACTCGCAGGTGTAGTCGGCGAGGACGTCGGGATCAGTCAGGATGGTCTCATAAGCTTTGTGCTCATTGGAGAGTTCCTGAAGCAGTTCACAAGCTTGAATCAGCTGCTGATTGGTTTGAATCAGAGCGTCTTCGACATCACAGGCATACTTATTAACGATCGCAGCGGCGTCAGGACCGAAGTGATCAATAACCTCAAGACTTGCCTCGCTTACCCCGTTGGCGCGGAGCATTTCCGGAGTTATTTCCAGCGAAGTTTGGGAAGAGTTGCTGGAGAAGTCCTGGCTGTTGTTGATCCCAGGCGTAGAGGTCTGCATCCCCAGGTTGTTGAACTGGGTTGTTTGCTGGGAACCGTAGCTGGCCGGGTCGATTGCCTGGTTCGGATTCGATTGTTGACCCAGGGACGGGAATTGGACGGGCGAACTCAGGAGTCCGACCACCTTGTTGAACGCCTCCTTGTAAGGGTTGTCCGCTTGTTGGGGCGCCTGGTACTGCTGGGGGCTGTACTGAGTAGGGATTGAGGCCGGTGCCTGCGTCCCCATCTGGGCCTGCATTACTGGGGCTGGGGCCGTCACCTGTTGGTAAGGCGCCACCCATTGCTGATTGGTAGAAACCGCCGGAGCCTGCGCCGCCGTCTGCGCTGGAGCCGCGTAGCTGGTCGGTTGGGTCGGGGATACTTGGGGTGCCGATTGGGTCGGCATTGCGGTATCGGCCTGCATAAGTTACCTCTTTTTGTAGGCTTTCGAGTGTGCGATAAAGGAAGGGGGTGAGATCAAGTCTCGGATCCGCAGCCATTGGAAGGTTTGGTTGCTGCGGATGTGGTGTCCGCATCTCTTGATTGATTAGATCAATGAATGCGGAGTAAGCCCTCTGTACTTCCCCTACCACACGGAATGGGAAACCGGAGAGCATGCCCGCGATTTCGTCATCCGTTTTAGAAGGGAATAGATACTTCAGTGCTTCTATGCTATCAACTCCTAACTCTTGCAAGTTTCTGGTGAAGATAGACTGGTTGAGTTTATCCTGTGTTGTGTCTTCATACACAGGACCTAACCAACGCCATTGAATGGTTCTATCACCATCCGGCGCAAGACCTAAAACTCCGTCCGGAATCTCCTGCTCTTCGATTGCTTTATCAATCGCAGCTTGAAGTTTCTTTTCGTACCGAGCTTTCGCACGATCGTATTTCTCAAGGTCTTTGTCGTCAGGCTCCTCGGGGAGCTCGGGATACTTGATCCCGCTCTCGTATGCCAGGGACTTACGGAAGATTTGCTCTTCCTGGAAGATGATCAGCTCCAAGCAACGGCAGATGCCATAGGTATAGAGCTGAAGGCACTTCTTCTTGGCCGTGGCGCTGACCCGACCGTATGCAGACTTGTACTCAGTCGCAGTGACGTTCGTAATGCTCAGGTCGTCGATACCACCCAGGGCAAGGCGAATCTCACTCCGGAGCTGCTCGGCGTAACGAGCCTGGTCAGTGCTGACCGCGTTCGGCGTGATGAAGCCGACACGGTCGGTGGGCTCCAGGTTTGCGATGACGCGGGGGACACGCATGCCGGAACCGGGCTTGCCGTTGTACCCAGGGGACTGCCTGGTTACATTGTCCTGCTTGTAGGTCGAGCTGGAAAGGAAGAACTCAGACTCAAAGCCAGACTGGCTGGAGATGCTGGGGCGCTGGGTCGCGTCCTTCTGATCGAACTCAACAATGTCCTGCTTAGGACGAGAAGAAAGCAGGGTGGGGTTACCAAAGAACGACAGGTTTGCCCGGATGTTCTTGACCATCTCGTCATGAGCGACGATCTGGTTGGCAAGCCATTCGAACTCACCGCTACCCTCAGTACCGAAAGCATCTGGGTTATTGAGAACCTCAACGCATGGAATGAACTCCATGGTGTTCTTCAACACCTTCTTGTCGTTGAACGGGAAGTCCATCGACGGATTGTCAAAGCTGACTTCCTGCTCGCTGTGGTACTCCTCAATGGTGTCCGCAGTGATCCGCAAGCGCATGTAACGCTTGTCAGTGTTCAGGCCAACGCCCTGGAAACCACGCGAGGACTTGACCTTATATGGATAGATGATGATGACTTCTTCTAAGTCACCTTCGGGTGAGTAGTAAGTACGGTACGCATCACGATCGAACCAGTAAATACGATATGTCTTCTGTGTAGGCCGGATGTAGAAAAGACCCTTGCCGAAAGCGAGGAATCGGTCCCAGATCGAATCTAAGCGTGCGTCCAGTTTGTTGAACTTGATGACCTGCTGGATAAAGTCGTACCGCTGGGTGCCGAAGTTATCCTGCATCGGATAGAACTCCACACCTTGGCGGATCCCAAACATCTTCATTTGGGACAGGTGGGCGTTCACCAGCATGGTGTCCGCAGGGCCTGTACTGTCGCGTGAAACTACCGACTTCAGGATAGATTCAAGCTGTGATTTAGCACTATCGCCCATTCTGTTTAAGAGGTCTACTGATCAATATCGTACCCAGCTTCCAGCCTTTTGAAAATGATGGTGCCGTCCTCAACTTCTACATCGAAACTTTCGTTCGGCTGCAGAGCCATGTCGTGACACAATTCGTCAGGCAGAGGCAAGATTGCAGAACCATAAGCATCCTGCTCGAGCTCAACTAAGTAATAGCTGGGAGACATCGCGTGTGAATATCTATAGTTTAAATCGTCAATACTCTAACTCCAGTTTGCCTCTTGTCATTAATCCGTTGCACAACCAAACCAAAGCGTCGACGCAGTCATCGTGTGAGCTCACGCCGAAGTTGACGATCTCATCAGTCAGCGCCTGGAATTTACGATATTTGTTGAAAATTATTTTCCGTTGCTCGAACAAACCCATGATGCCACGGAAACGTGCGACTTTATCGCCTCTGAAACCCTTAACCGGATGCCAGTGCAGGTTGTAGAGACCATGTTCTCCAAGACAGATGCGTTTGAAGTCAGCTTCCAATGAAGCCTGGTAGGCCACAGCTTCTGACCAGATCTCAACATTGGCTCCTGAAGGGAAGTATTGGTCTTTTTCTTTGTGCACCACACCCCACTCTTCCATCATTTCCATGATTGCCTCTAACTTCTCGAGGTTTCCCATGATCCTGAGACGTTTGCAATCGATGATATGAATCTTCCCTCCCACTCGCCCTCCCATCACGAAGACCGTATAGTCGTTTCGTTCCCTGACACCTGCAGAAAGGTCAACGCCGACTCCCAAACAATCGAACTCAGTGGCGATGTTTCCTTTGACGATCAGATCAGGAGAGAGCGATAGCTCGCTCGTTTGGACGACCTGATTTTGGTACTGAAAGCTAAAGGCGACCGGAGCTTGGCGACGGCGATCTTGAAGGTATTCAAGAGACCACATTTCAGGCCAATAGGATTTTTCGTCCCCGTTTTCGTCTACCGAAATTGCAGATTGGACGATTTGCACCCAGTCATTGGCTGGAATGAAAGTGGAGTTGTGAATGTCGTCATGACGAAATCGGGTTCCGAGGCAAATCGCCCGTCCGCCCTCAAACATCGTAGGAACAATAACGGAGTTCCAGTTGTCCTCCATTGCTTGCCGGATGTCCCGGTTCTTGATATCGTCCGCACTCTTGATCGCGTCATCGATGATACAGAGATGTGAACGCTTCGAGGTCACAGCACCTTTGAGACCTGCACAACATACCGTGAACTCTTCTTCACCGGTTGACTTGATCCCGGCAAACTTCCAATCAATACTCCAGTACTCGTTGGAATTGATGCCCTTTGCGATCTTGACGGTGGGAAAGATCTCCTTGTAATTTTTACTTTCTTCAATGATCCTCTTGATTGCTGCACTTTTGGGTCGTGCCACATCAACCGTGTAGGAGATGTAGAGGATTTTCAAAGGTTTCTTCGCCATGGCATGGACACCAACAGCCCAAGCCGTGTACAAACCGAGGATCGTGGATTTAGCGCTACCGCGTGGTGCCAGGATGTCGATATTGGGGCCACCGATACCAATCAGACACTCGCTGTCATCCCCGGTGCACAGGTACTTATGCCACTCCTGGTGGTGCGCTGCAGGGGGTTTATCTCCAACTACATCACAAAAATATGCAAAGTCTTTACGCGCCCGTTCGACATCAATATTCGATGACTTCTTTACAACACGCTGCTGTGCTGCAGCCCGTGCAGTACGTCGATAGACGCTATAAATACTGGTTCCTGCCATGCGCTAAGCATAGCTCCATACATCAATTAGAACGACGTTTTAGGAAGTCAACCAGGAACTGAAGTTCATTCATCTGCTTATCTGCCTCGTCAATCTTCTGAGAAAAATCGCTCAGGTCATTCTCGTACTTAGGATTGCCGAAAACATCCGTGTAACGGGTATCCCGCTCAGGCACAAAGATAAAAGGTTTTTCAGGCGGCATAGCCCCTGGAGTACCTGGTAAAGGTAAGGCCGACATCGACGCAGATTCTTTTTCTGATTCTACTAAGACTCTTCTTGCAGGATCTTCGTCCAGACGCCCATTGAAGCTTCCTGAAGCGGACCTTCGATCGGATCATCACGGAAGATCGTAAGCATCTCCCGAAGTGCACGGTCGGCTCCAGCAAGGATCAAACCCTGCTTGTCCATCAAGATCTTCTCGTCATTCAATTGCTTGATGCTGCCGCGCAGTTCCTTCTGCATCATCGCGATGCGAGAGGCGCCCATGTCTTGCTTGACCATTCCCATATCAATCGCATCCCGCAGCTTCGAGATGTCCATCGTCATGGCGTCGATCTCCATCTCCAAGACGCCAGAAAAATCCCGCTTCTTGAATTCCTTCTGGGACCACTCGTCGGCTTCAACGATGGAACCAGTGAACCCCAAGAAACGGGCGTATAGGTAGATCTGGATGGGAGTTCCTGCCTTTTTGCAGAAAGCTAGAAAGGATTCACGGTCTTTGTCAGTCAGAGAGTGAATCCAATCAATCATGCTCGATACTGGCTCTGGGCCTGCTCGTAATCCCTTTGCTCTTTATAGCGACGGAACATCTCCCTTTGCAAGTCAGTGGTTCGGGTTTCTTCGCCCTCAACACGAGTCGTCTTCCGGGTCTCCTCACCAGCGGTCTCAAGGCCACGGCGATACTGAGCACCGGTCTCGACGATGCCTGCTCGCTCTTCCTGGCCGCGAACACGGGTCAGGCCAGTTTCAATCTCACCAGCTTGCTTCTGCGTAAGGCGCGATTCAGAACCTGCAGCTTGCGTACGGCGGATGTCCTGACCAGCAAAGAACTCAGCATTGGTACGGTCTAACTTCGCACCGAGCTCCATGTTCAGACGGGTCTGCTTACCGCTGACCTCATTCAATGCAGTCTGGGTCGCCACAGATTGCGTAGGAGCCTGCGTCACCGTCGGCGGTGGAGGGGACGGGGCGTAGACGATTGACGGTGGTGGTGGAGGGGAAGGCCTGGATCCGCCCATAGTTATACCTTTGCTTTTGTTATTTTAGTTTAGGCAATACGACGGCCAGAGTAACGACCGATCCCTTGGGTGCCGAAACCAGTGGCTGCTTGCTGCTGATTCGCAATGGCCTGTGCTTCAAGGGCAAATGCTCTGGAGGCATCAGTTGCCTGACGTTGTTTCGACTCCATGATGGCCTGGATGCTGGAGGGCAGCATCTCTTTGAAGGCCTTGTAACGCTGGCTGACGCTTAGAGCTCCCTCTCTACCTTCGACACCAGCTTGACGCAGGTAAGGATAGAGGGCCTGCATTTGAGCAATAGATTGCCTAGTGCCAACGTCGCCAGCTCGTTCAATCTGCTCAAGAGCAGACTTACCCCTCATTCTCTCGATTTGCTCTAAAAGATCAATGTATCGAGCAGTATCGGTGGCTTTATCTTGCTCGTTCCGTCGGCGCTGCTGCTCAGTCTTCTCGTCGACCTCTCCTTGGAAAGACCTGAGCTCGGCCTGCTGCTGATTTTTAATGGCTTCCGCTATATCAGCGGCGCGTCCAGCTTCATAATCACGCTTTTGGTCGGGATCAAGTCGACCATAAGGGTTCGCCTTAGGGATCAACCCAAAAGTCAGATTCGCCGGAAGATCTTGAAAGAATTCGTTCAGACCTTCCTGAGCAGTCTTAGGACCGCCGTAATCAGGCGAAAGACTGAAATCAGAGGGGAGGTAACCCCCTCTTTTTAGTACCTCAATCTGAAGGTCTGTCATATCACTGATATTGATATTGCTGGGTCAGAGCGGTACCAGCTTGTTGGAGTGCCCCGAGACCAGCCTGGAGACCGGCTTGCTGAGCACGTTGTTGCATTGCAGCGCGGGTTGCAATGTTCTGGCGGATGCCGGCTGCAGCCATTTGGCGCTCCATGTCCTTTTTGGCAGTCGCCTCACGCACACCCACAACTTCGGGCATCAGAGTGCGGAAGACATCACGCTGGGTTTGGGCATCCTTCAGGGTCTGAAGACGCTGGCCCATTCCTGCGGGGCCAAGGACATCGAGAGGCCCACCATAGGGAGAAGTCGGTCCATATTGGCCAAGTCCCTGAGGAAGTGCGCCTCCTCCGATGTTGCCGTAAACAGGAGCACCGTCAGCGGTGTAGCCAATGACACCAGCACCTGTTTGAGCGACTGGGCCTAAGCCTTGTTGTACACCTTGAGCAGCCTGGCCAGCTACTTGATTAGATGCACCACCTAGAGCTAAAGCACCTGCGCCTAACCCAAGGCCGGTGAGACCGTACGCCGCCCTACTAAGAGCAGCGGGCGTAAACTTCTCGGCAACCTTTGGAGCGACGGCAGTCAAGAGGCCTGGCAGCTTTCGAGTACCAGCCATTAGAACGCCGCGTGCGGGTCCCATCAAGGCGCCGCCTCCGAGATAACCCAGTCCACCCTGTAAAGCTGCCTCGACCGGACGTCCCTGGCGAAGGGAAGGCAAGGCTGCCCCGGCTGCCATGAGCAGTGGGAGGTTGCCCATCGCGAGTTTTCCAGCCGCTGCTAATGCTGGAATTGCTACTGGAGCAGGCATAACTAAATACTTCTTCTTATGTTAATTAGTTTAAATTAGGTAACTCCTCAACCAGATCAGAACTGGTCTAAGTTCTGTGAAAGGGAGCCGAAAGTTCCGCCAACGGCACCCATGGGGCCTCCGGCAACAAAGCCTTGTAGCGCTCCAAGTCCTGCTTCAAGAGCAACTTTGCCAGCACCCTTCTTGCCACGGACGTACTGACCAGGGGTCATGTGCATGTAGAAGGGATCACGAGTCTCTGTCAGACCTTCTGCAAGTTGTCTGGTGGTCGCGCCGAATCCGAACATCTCCGGTTTCTTGTCTTTTCCCTGACCTTCGCCTGCACCTGCGCCGCTACCGGTCATGCCTCGGGATTTCATGAAACCTTTAAGAAATCCTGCGGTCTTTGGGTTCTTTTGAGACCAGTCTCCAAAATTCCAACCCTTGGAGCCCCCAGAGGTTTCAGAACTGAAGCTTCCTAATGTAGGTCCGTTCAAGTCGACCTTGTTCGCGTATTCACCAAACATTGTTTTTAATTAGTACTGAGGAATAGAACCAAGCATTTGTTGTCCCATCGCCAATGGGTCAAACAGGTTGGCGCCAGACATTGGCTGATTTCGCGGAGTGCGTGCCTCTTGACGCGCTTGAGCCATCATCAACTCGTGTTGTTGACGCTGCTCTTGCAAGTAGGCGGAGCCCATGAACTTCTTCATAGCGAGTTGCTCGTTGCCGAGCTGACGAGCTGCATCAGCCTGGAGCTTGGCATCGATGATCCCGTAGGCCGAAGCTTCACGGGCGGCAATCGTGTCCATTGCTGCCGAGTAAGCAGTTTCAGGTTTTGTCAGTGCACCACCGACAAGAGCACCTGTTCCTAATACAGCCACTGCTTGAGATACTGGCTTGGCAACTTGCCCAGCCATCACCGCAGCATCGATAATCTGATTAGTCGGTGTAGTCGCCACACGTTCGGCAACCTTACCGACCAATCCGGGTTTATCTACAAAGCGCTCTGCAAACTTTGCAGCAGCAGGACCACCAGTAAGGACTGCCTCTTCAGCAGCGCGTCCGGCCATGGAACCAAACTTACCTAATGCCTGGCCACCTTTCCTTGCAGCAGCCATGCCATATTTGGCCCCTTCACCTAAAGCTTTACGGCCTTGTTCAGATTCTAAAAACTTAAGCAGAACTTCTCCTGCTGGTCTAATTGCTCCTGTCATTAAACTTTTACTCCACTAGCACCGGGGAACTTCCCAGCGGTGTTTTGGCTGCTTTCGTTAGAAGCTGCCGTTGCAGGTTGTGAAGCTATTCTAGCGACAGTCTGCGGACCCACGGCCTCATCTTCTCCGACAAATCCGCGTTGTACGCCAACACTGTATTTTGCCAAGAAATCCTTAGCAAAACTGTTGTCGCCAGGATTAGCAAACGTCGGTTCGGGACTCGCTGCGGCCTGATCAATCTTCGCCTGCGACATAGCCGCTACGTCGTTGAAAGTCCTGCTCCCGGAGTAGAAGTCGTCGTAACGGGGATTCTCTTTGCGAAGCCGGGAGGCAAACGCATCAAAAGTATCCGTATCACGGTTCGGCCCCAAAGTCCCCTTATAGGGGGTGTCTCCGGATAGAAATTTTTCGTCGGACGTATTAGTTCGTCGGTTGAAACTTACCATTATCAGGCGGAAGTGTTGACCTTAGCGGTGATCTCTTCAGCGGCTTTACGCTGTTCGAGGGGCATGCCGTTTTGCTCAAGCAGACGCACCTTCTGGGCAGCTGCACCAGGCAGCCAGGATTGCGCCATGTGGACAGCCAGTTTCTTGATTTCGTCAGAAGAAAGCTTGCCGTCAGCCACCGACTCAACTGCGAGTTCGAAAGCCTTATCGACCTTAGAGCCATCCCAGTTGCTCAGGTTCTTATCAAGAACCGGGTCGATAATGTCATAGGCCTTCTCAACAAGAGGGCCGTACTTGAGAATAGCTTGGGCAGTCATATTCTTCTTCAGGAACACCGCCAGGGCAGTGACCGCTGCGCCGAGGATAGACGCAATAACCGGTTCGAGGAAGGACATGGATTCAAAGTATATATGAATATATTACTTCGAAGTTATTTTTGCTTCATGTAGAAATCAATAAGCTTTTGCCTCTGAACAGGATCTTTCACATCGCCGTGGCTCTTGATGACCAACTGCTCGGCTTGTTGCCGTTTTTGGGCTTCCGCCTTTCTATCTTTGAAAGGGTTTAAAGCACTGACAACATCTCCAGCGATTTCACCAAGGGTGACAGGCTTAGCTGCTGCAGCCTTTGCTTCCTCTACTCGCTTCATCACAGCTCCGACTTCACGGCCTTTATTTGTCACAAAAGCAGAAGGAGTGAGACTTTCTGGAGCTGTTTGACCCTCTTTGACCATTGCTCCCGTCTTTTTCATTCCAGAAAGCAGTTTCCCCATGGAACCCATCTCGGATTGCTCGAGACTGCTTTGTTCTGGATCGGAAAGGCGATCCATCTGAGACATCATTGCGCGGGCGAAAGTCGGGGTAACGGCTTGCCTGTAAGTTTTACTCGGATTACTGGTGTAGGCCACACCCATGTATTGAGGGTCTTGAGGATCAAGTTGAATACTGCTAACTGCAGAGCTTCCAGGAATGTCAGTCGTAAAGACGGAGCCTGCCATGCGAACCTTTCCTTCGTCCGCAAGACCTGAAAGGATTTCTCGTGCCAAGTCCTTTTCTTGCTTGTCAACAGACCTACTCTGTTCAGCGAGTAACTCCATGCCACTCTTAGGGAAAGCTTCTGTCCCCGGTGCCTGGAAAGGACTAATGTCTTGAGAGGCTTCGTAAAACTCGTACTGCTGAGCTAACTTATTCAGCTCAGGGTCCGTGATCATTTCAGTGCCTGGCTCGATCTTGCCAACGCTGTATTCTTTCGCGGCAACGTTCGATAAATCAGTCTGTATTACGCCAGAAGAAGGTTGTTGACGAACACCGACCCGAGGTTCAGTCGGGGCCTGGACCGAAGCACGTTGGGCCGCCAGGCTTTCGTTCTCAACTTCAGGAGAAGCAACAGGAATCTGCGTCTGACCTGAGTAGCGGTTGCGGAACTCCTGAATCTGCTCTGGAGTTGCAGCAGTACCAACTAACTCTTCACCGGAATCAGTTTTGAAGCCTTGAACAAAGTCCTGGACCTTATCTCGAATCGAGGGCGCAGCAACTTCACTATCAGTTGCACTGACAGTCACCTTTTGACCGCCAGTGGTGGTTTCAGTGGAGCGACCCGTATCGGTCAGGTTTTCAGTGACTTTCGCTTTCTTCTCTCCACCCGTCTTGGCCACCTCTTCCTGAGTGGCTAATGCCAAAGCGCCTGCACCAGCAAGAGCACCTGCAGCTAATGCACCTTTGGCGGCACCACGGAGAACACGGCCAAAACCACCTCCGCCGCGACGCATGTTATACACCTGCGGGGCGATAGCCATACGCCCTGCTGGAGTATTGGGAATGGGCTGCCCCGTCATCCGGGAATAAAACTCGAAGTCTGCCGGAGATACAGGCATAACTATCTCTATTTACCACGTTATTCCTCAGTTTAAATTGACTCAACTCCCTATGGCCGGATCCCCCTAAGTGCCCTATATTGGGGTCAAATTGGGGGAATATTTTGGAGAGACATCTGGCCCGCCCGTCACATAACTTCACGTTGTAGGAAAAAAAAGACCCTGTGTAACGGGTTTGTAACAGTGTTACGAACGCTTCATTAAGCAAGTCACATTCAGTTACAAAGCCGATCGCTTCTATATGTATTGGCGATTCGATCGCGATCGGTTGACTTCTGGCGCGATCTATGGGCAAGATGGATTCAGCGGCAGCTCTGGCCGCTTCTGATCTCTTCGCTGATCGCCCGATGTATTTCCAGCACTGCTGCACGCACAACGACCGCAACGGCAACCCGCGCCGGCTGTTCGTCCTGGTTCAGGACGGGCGCCGGGTGGCTGCCTGGGATGAGGGCTACCGGGGCTATCACTGCGTTCCCTCCCACTTCTGGCCTATGGCCAGGGAGGCCGAGCGCGTCGACATCCGTCCCGGCCTGTATCTGGAGCTAAAGCGCACCATGGGCCAGCCCTGCTGATCCCTCACCCCCCCCCTTCTGATCTCATCGCTTGATCGTCATGCCCCGTCTCATCCTTCCCTCTGACCTGCGCGACCTCCGCGCCCGCTATGGCTTCACGTCCAGCAACGTTCTGACGCTGACGAACCCTAAGGTTCTGAAGTCTGAGAGCATCGCTCCCACCGCCGTCTTGCACCTAACCCCGATGTGGCTGGGATCCTGCCCGGCTGCCGGGTCCTGCCAGGCCGTTTGCCTGAACCGTGCCGGTAACCCGGCCTATCTCAAGGGCAAGCTGCAGCGCCGGAAGCTCCGGAGCCAGGCCTTCCACGAGAGCCCTAGGGCCTTTAAGCGCCTGCTGATTCTTGAGATCCTGCGCTTCGCCAGTAAGCATGCCGGGGCCGCCACCCTGGGCCTGCGCCTTAACGGGACCTCCGACTTTGCCTGGGAGCGCGAGACCGTAGACGTGGACAGTGATTTGGCCGGTTACGTTGGCCAGGCCTTTGGCTTCACCCTGCCCGTGGGGACGTGGTCCCTCTTCAGCCTGCTGCGAGCCGTGGTCCCTGCCCTGAAGCCGTATGACTACACGAAACGGACCGATCGCGATTGGGCAGCCGCTGCCCGGCAGGGCTATCACCTCACCCTGTCTCACGGGTCCCGGTTCAACACCCTGGCCAAGGCCTCTGAGCTGGGCCTCAACTACGCCGCCGCCATCACCCTGCCCCGTAGCGCGACCCTGCCCGAGACGGTGGTGATCGATGGCCAGACCTACCCCACCTTGGATGGGGACGTGACCGACTGGCGCCCCGGTGACACTGCAGGCCGGACCCACGTCGTGCTCCTGCGGATCAAGCGGACCCCTGGCCAGACTGAAGAACAGCGCCGCGCCTTCTGTATCGCCTGAGCCCTACGGGGCTCCCCTCCATCCTGTCAACCCTTACAACAACGGACCCATGCCACGCTTTTCCATCACCCGTACCGACGAATACGGCCAGGACTACTCAGTCTGGGAGGCTGACGATATTAACGAGGCCCGCTGGCAGCTCGATTCCCTGGAGGCCGCCCTGGATGAGGCCACTCAGCCCAGGTCCTACCAACTAGAGGCCATTATCTCCGACCTCCGGGACCAGATCTATGACGCGGAGCAGGATGAGGCCCCCCAATACAGTGAAACCATGCAGGAGATCGCCAATCTGGTGTACCCCGAGGAGTGAAATTCCCCTCCCCCAACATTAATTAAGGAATTTTCGTCGATTTTATTTGCAGAACCATGGGCAGACACCTGATCAGAGCACAAGTCAAGGCCGGGGAGGCCGATCTCCTGGACATGCTGGACTGGATCGCGGCCTACGCCGCCCATCACCGGGACGATCGGGGCCGCCAGGTCTGGGAGGTCCAGAAGCGGGACGATCCGGAGCCCCTGGGAGAGTTCGGACCCCTCCGGAAGGCCGAGATCACCCTGATCGAGGTGGACTAGGGCCGTCTCACCCGTACCAAACCAGTCTCACGGGGCCTCGAGCCCCTTTTTTTGTGGTCAATCCTGCGTATCTGCACTTCAGACAGGTACGCAAGGGGCCGGGGGCAGTCAGGGAGAGGGATCCGGGGACCTGGACCAGTGGCCTGGACACATCTGGACAGGAATCAGGTGGGAAATCTGGATCACATCGAGGGAATTCTGTCAAATATGACGGAAATGTGACAAATTCTTGACAAATTGGCCGTTTTACCCCCTATTTTGCCCCTTTATTGCGAATTATTCGCAGGAAAGCAGGGCCGGGCGGCCAGGTAGCTGGTGGATCTCTCGGGTCGCCTGTAGCGCGTAAGCCCCTGGGGAAAACTCTTATTGCAATCTATTCTCAATAACCGAGAGGCTCATCTGGTGCTGTCCTAACCCGTAGTCACTCCGACTTCACCTTGATCACACATAAGGAACTGATAAGTGCACTTAATATTAAGCGTTGTTACTTTCTGGCTGGGTGGCTGGGTCTGGGTTGTAGATTGAGCGCAGCGAAATCGAGATAACGGCTTCGCTTCAGCCCACCTCGCAACGGCAACCATGTTCTGGCAATCCCAAGACGAGCTCAACGCCCTCGCAGCATTCCGCGCCGATCGCAGGCTGCGTGAGGAGCTCACCCAAGAGCTGGCCGACTTCCGCGCCATCTTCTGGGACCCTGCTTCACCCGAGCAGCAGGCCTGGGCCGGTCACATGATCCGGTCAATCGAGCACGAGCTGCATCAGCTCGACGCCTGACTCAACCTCAAGCCCACATCGCAACGGCAACCATGAACGCTTCTTTCCACTACACCGCTGAGCTCTTCTTCAAAGGCCAGGACAACGGCTACCTGGAGACGCTCACAGCACGCTCTGCTGCACAAGCCCGCAGCAAGTTCAAAGAGCTGGCCTACTACCGCAACATGGACCTGGGCCAGGTCGACCGCAACGACGACTACGAAGTCTGCGGAGTCATCTCCGCTGGCTGGGACTTCGATCCGACCCTTTCCTGATCACCTCAAGCCCACCTCGCAACGGCAACCATGAAACGCAGCAACGGCACCGAAGGCAAAGCACCTTTCACCTGGACCTTCCACCACCACGATCTGAGCGTCGATCCCCTCCACGTCACCGCCGATAGCCTGTCCGAGGCTCTCGCCCAAGTGCCCTGGCACGGAGCCACCTGGATCGGTACAAAGGACGCTGAAGGCTTCCACGTCTGGTGATCGCTCACCACCTCAAGCCCACCTCGCAACGGCAACCCTGACCATGACCAAGCTCACCCGCAAACAAGCCGAGCACGTCCGAGCCTGGATCTGCTCTCAGATCGAGATCAGCTCAATGCCCGACTCCTTCTGGAAGGACATGCAGGAGCAGGGGATCGATGAAGACGCTGTCTCTGAGTACGTCACCCAACGCTTCAACCGTATCTGCGTTGACCTGAACCAACCACAGTTCCTCCTCTGGGACTGATTCCCACCACCTCCAGCCCACCTCACAACGGCAACCATGAAACGCGGCAACGGCACCGAAGGCAAGGCACCCTTCACCTGGACCTTCCACCACCACGACCTGAGCGTCGATCCGCTCCACGTCACAGCCGACAGCCTGTCTGAAGCTCTCGCGCAAGTGCCCTGGCACGGGGCCACCTGGATCGGTACAAAGGATGCTGAAGGCTTCTACGTCTGGTGATTTCTCACCACCTCTAGCTCACCTCGCAATGGCAACCATGAACACCTACATCAGCAAGGATCGCCGCCAGGATCTGATCGAGCAGTACCTCGATTGTTGGTGGGATACCAACAGCTACTCAACCGAAGCTGAAGCCGAGACAGAAGCCATGTTGATTCGAACAGAGCTGGAGGCCATGAACAACAGCCAACTGGTCGCTGAGATCGAAGCAACCGGCTGGGGCATCATCTGATCCCACCTCTCAATCGCCCACCCCACAACGGCAACCCTGATGTTCACTCTCAAGCACTTCAACCGGGTCTCCTACTACACCTGGAGCACCTCCCACAAGCGGACCTTCGCCACCCTCGAGGCGGCCCTGGCCGACGCCAAGCGCACCATCGATCACGACATCGACAGCGACTTCAATAGCTGCGACGAGATTCAGATCCTCGACGACGACGGTGAGCCCATCAAGCGTTGGGCGTGGTGCCCGGATGACATCGACGCCCCTTGCACCTGGCACGAGGTCGGAGCATGACCAAACCCAACTTCAAGATCGGCGACCGCATCCGCTACAGCTCCAAGTTCTGCCGCCAGATCGGAGCCATCTCAGGCTTCACTCCACAGGCCAGGGGAGTCATCACCGGCTTCTGGGGCCACAAGAAGGAGCTAGCCCACATCGTGTGGGACTTCCCCGATCCTCAAGGCATGCTCTGCGGCGGAGCCAACATCCACAACCTGGAGAAACTCAAGTGAAGAAGGACCTCGAACGCATCTTCAAGTGGTTTGTTGTTCCTTTTATCTTCCTTGCAGCAGGTGACATCTACTACCAAGTTCTAACGAACAACTGCCAACCCAAGATCCCATTCTGTACTGACCAATGAAAACATTCGACGTGATCATGTCATCCAAGGACAACCCAGATCAGGCACTATTTACAACTGTGACTGAGTGTGTCGATATGGATGACGCCATTGAGTTCCTTCAACAGACTCACCCTGACCATTGGATCGAACAGATCAAGCTTGTGCCCCATGACACTGCCTGAACTCGAGCTTCTGGTTTTACTACTGAGCCCAGCAATGCTCTTCAGCATTCTGATCCTTCTCACGTTCGCCGCCGGAGGCTGACATGACCGCCGATCAACGCCAGGTCCAAGCCCAACTGACCTACGCCGAGATGCAACTGTCCATTGCCGACACCCTCGAAGACAAAGCCTTCTGGGGAATCCGAGTCGACCAATTGGAAGCTGCGCTCCTCGACATGGACACCCTGCCTCTCAACCAATGATCTACTCCTATGCGATCCAACCCCACCAGTACAACGAGCTGAAGGATGGCGAGTACTTCACCTGCATGACCTTCCCCCAGGCCGAGATCCTGGCCCGCAAGGAAGTCGACGACACCAAGCAGGACCACGCCATCTGGAAGCTCCCTCACGGTGGTGAACCCATGAAGTGGATGCGTGTCTACTACAACGACCCACTGGACAAGCCGTTCGAGAACCCAGGCGACGACGGCGATCTGCTCGACTACCAGTCAGGAGACGTTATCTAATGCGACAGCTACTTGCACGTCTCCTACGTCTACGGCATCGTCTACACGTCTCGACCTCTCCGCATGGGCCGACCCCGCTCCAAGAACAAGCGACGCACGGATCGCTACACAGCTCCATCCCGAGGAGCTTTCGCAAGGCACCTTCAAGCTCAGATCGATTCCGAAGGAAAGAACCTCAACCTCTTGCCGCCAACGGACGACGCCCGATCAAGCTCCCAAGGTTCCGAACCTATGAGCGACCAATTGCGACGCCAGCTCCTGCTCGACGCCCAGCGCAAAAGGCAATCCGATCGCACGGCCCGATCATCGTCCTCGGAATCCTCAACCTGATCACCCTGCACTTCGTCCTTTCCATCCCGGTCCCACCGCCACTACCGCAGACCCATGACCTCTCGGAATCCCAGCTGCAGCGCTAACGAGGCTGAACTCAAGGACCTGTTG
>Ga0181594_10001552_pt1 | contig 21291 bp, 15 predicted proteins | sample 071ome_18_FD_145603 | JGI IMG/M metagenome (GOLD analysis project Ga0181594, IMG submission 145603) | Coastal salt marsh microbial communities from the Groves Creek Marsh, Skidaway Island, Georgia - 071413BT metaG (spades assembly) | ecosystem: Environmental > Aquatic > Marine > Intertidal zone... | reverse complement strand
TATTCCCTCGTATCGCCGCCGAGCACCGGGCTGCTGGACACTCTCGACTTCCTCACGAAGACCCGGGTCGCAACGGCGAGGTACCGGTCCGCCTGTGGCATCGAAATGGAGACGGAAGCGACCTTGGAGTTCGACACTCTGGGAACACCGCCGGTCGAGAATCGTGTGGTGGTGAACGGCTTCGGCCTGTCTCCCGAACATCTTCAGGCGGGGACGATCACCCTGATGCCGGTTTCAGCGCAGAAGGCCTTCCTGCGTGGAGACTGCAACGGCGATCAGGCGGTCATGCTGACGGATGTGTTCGCCCTGCTCACCTTCCTCTTCAACACCTACGGGATGGTGCAGTGCGCGGACGCCTGTGATGCGAACGACTCCGAGGCTCTCGACATCGCGGACCCCCTCTACCTTCTCTTCTACCTGTATGCCAGTGGGCCCCCGCCCGAGGCTCCCTCCGGTGAGTGTGGAGTCGACCCCACGATGGGCAGTCTGGGGTGTCAGACCGCGCCGCCCTGTGGACCGTGCGCGCCATGAGGGGCGGAGACCGCGTGACCGGGGAGCGGCTCGTCGGAGCCCCTCGGAGCGGAACTTCGAGGATCCCCTCGACCCGGCCCCGATCGCGGGGGGCGGACACCGAGACCGACCCGGACCGGGCGGCCTCTCCGGCTCGCGGCTCGAGCCCGGACCAGACTCCGAAGCGCCCCGAGGGGCGGGAGGCGATCATGAGCTCTCGTATCGTGCAAGGCGCTCTCTGCGGGCTGCTGCTCTGCATTCTGAGCGGGGCGGTCCACGCCCAGCCGGCCGACGACTGGACTCCTCCCACCGGCGACTGCGGCGGCAGCGCGTCGGACGTAAACGGGAATGGGATCTCCGACGGGTGCGACATCGCCTACGGCTTCTCGTTGGACCAGAACGGGAACGGGATCCCGGACGAGACCGAGTGCCCGCTGAGCGCGCTCGTCTGTACGGCCTCCCCGACCATGGACGCGGGGATCTGGCAGGTCAACCTCGACTGGGAGACGCCTCTCCTCGACTTCTGGAACTATGAGTCCTTCGAGATCGGCGCCGGGCTCGGCGATCCCGTGTCGTTGACGAGTCTTCCGCACAGCTTCATGGTGGATGTGTCCGCCGATGGGGCACCCTGCGGCGGAGAGTTCTCGCTCGCGATCACGGTGACCGGCCACTGCAGCAACAGCTGGAGTCTCGTCACGTCGACGAGCGAGATCCCTCAGGAGATGACCTTCGACGCGGAGGGGGACGGACTGTGCTCCACGGAGATCATCCCGCAGCTGGACTACCAGTTCTCGCTCAAAATTCCCGGGACGGCCGACCCCGGCCAGGTTCAGGTCCCGCCCAACCTTCCGCATGCTCCCTTCCTGATCGACGCGCGGATCTTCGAGGGCTCGGGCGGGGATTGCGATCCCGTCGACTCCTCTCATGGATTCTCCATGGGAGTGGAGACGCCGCTCGGGCTCGATGTTCTGGAGGGTGTCGCCCATCCTGAGCTGGTGGGGGCGCTCGGCGGTCACCCGGAGTTCTTCGACCTGGACATCCTTGCCCAGGGCTGGACCGTCGGGGTGCTCTACGACCTCTTCGACCCGTTCGGTGGCAATCCGCCTCTGAGCGCGGACTTCGCTGAAACCGATGGGCTTGGAGTGGTGCGGGTCCTCTACTCGACGAGCTCCTGCGCGTCGACGGGCCCGACCGAGTACACATTGAGCTTTACCGAGGAGCTCGGTCCGGCGAACATGTACGGCCTCGAGAATCCCCCCGTCAGGAACCTCGTCGTCTACCAGGGAGAGGCCTTCCCCGCCGAGAAGAGCGAGCTGGTGTTCACGATCACCACGGGGACGGAGCACGCCTTCCAGCGCGGCGACTGCAATGGGATCTCCGGGCTGACCCTCGCGGACGCGGTCCTCGTGCTCGCGTACCTCTTCAGCAACGGAGGGGACCCGGCGTGCCTCGACGCCTGCGATGCCAATGACTCGGGGAGCCTCGAGATGGGGGACGCGATCTTCCTCCTCTCTCATCTGTTCGTCCCGGGGAGCGGCAGCCCCCCGGCGCCCCACCCGGCGGAGGGGAGCGATCCGACCGAAGACAGCCTCACTTGCGAGAGCTACGCCGCGGTCCCCTGCCCTTAGAACGGGGCGGTGACGCCAACGCGGTGACGATGGAGCGGGTGGCGGGGGATGACCCCCGCCACCCGCTCCCGTCATCCGGGAAGCGGGTCGTCAGGGATCGGGAGCGGTTGCAGGGAGGTGGGGGGGGCCGGGCCCACCCGGGAGACTCAGTGCGGGTCGCTGACCGGCGTCTCCGGCTCCGGCCGGGGATCGGGGGCGGAGAGGATCCGGGCCGGCAGGACCGGCTGCTCCTTCCCCTTGAGGCGGATCTCGGGGAGCGGCTCCTGGGTGAAGCCGGAGGAGAGTCTCTCGATGGTCCCCGGGCCGGCGACCACCTCGCCCGGCTGGCAGGCGAGGGCCTCGAGGCGCTTCGCGGTGTTCACCACGTCGCCGATCGCGGTGTAGTCGAGGCGACGGGGGTGGCCGACCCCGCCGACCGTCGCCGAGCCGGAGTTGAGCCCGATCCGCAGCTGCAGACCGTCCTCCTCCGCCTCCTTCTCCGCGTTCAACTGTCGCAGCGCCCGCTGCATCTCGAGCGCGGCCCGGACCGCGCGGTCCGCGTGGTCCTCCTGGGGGCGCGGGGCGCCGAAGAACGCCATGATCTCGTCCCCGATGTACTTGTCGAGGGTGCCGCCGTGGCGAAAGACCACATCGGTGAGGCGCTCGAACGCCTCATTGAGGACCGCCGTCACCTCCGGCGCGGTGAGGCGCTCGGAGAGGGGGGTGAAGCCGACGATGTCGGCGAAGATCACCGAGATGTCCGCCTCGCGCGTGCGCATCACCTCCTCGGCGCCGAGCTCCCCCGCCACGATCTGGTCGACCATGTGGGGAGGGAGGATCTTCTCGAGCTCCTTCCGCTGGTCGCGCTCCTTCTGCATCTCCTGACGAAGCTCCGCCTGCTCGACCGCGACCGCGCTCAGCATCGTCAGGGTCGAGAGCACCGCGAGGTCCTCCTCGGTGAAGGGATGCCCGAGGGTCGAGGTATCGACGTAGACGATCCCCGCGACCTTGTCGCCGTGGGTGAGGGGAGCGCACATCACGGAGCGGATCCGCATGGCGACGATGCTCTCCGCCGCGTTGAAACGCTCATCGAGGCGGGTGTCCTGGACGAGGACCGCCTCCCGCTGCTCGATCGCCGCATCGGTCACGCTGCGGGAGAGGCGGAGCTTCTGCACCCGGTCGCTCGGGAAGGCGGAGCGGCTCGCCCGGGGGACGAGCTCGTCCCCCTCGAGGAGACAGACGAACCCGCGCTCGACCTTCGGCAGCGTCCGGAAGACCAGCTCGAGGACCCGGTCGAGCATCGAGTCGAGCCCCTGACCGGAGAGGAGCGCCTCGGAGGCGTTCTGGAACATCTCGAGGAGGGGCATCCCCTCCGGGAGCGCGATCGAGGATCGCGCGATGGAGGGGGCCTCGACCGCGGCCTGCGGCCCGGAGAGGCCGCTGCCCAGCTGGGCCGCGAGGTCCATCATGCTCAGGGAGCCCGCGATGCTCTCGGCGGGATGGTCGTCGGAGAGCTCGAGGCTGGTGCGGGAGCGGTGGCCCCGGGTGAGGCCGCAGACGAACTCGATCGTCCCGAGGTTGATGACATCCCCGTCCTCGAGGGGAGCCTTCTCGACCTTCACGCCGTTGATGTAGACCCCGTTCACCGCGCCGAGGTCGCTCACCGACCAGCGCCCCTGCTCCCGCCGGAAGAAGGCGTGGCGGCGGGAGATCGTCTCCCGGTCGATCCAGATGTCGCAGTTGGGGTCGCGACCGAGGGTCGCCGAGGCGCCCTCGATCGTGTGGCGGCCGAGGCGACCGTCGATCTTCCAGCTCAGGACGCAGCTCGAGTCCAAGGGCGTGCCTCCGGGCGCGGGAGAGGGAGCGACGGCTGGAGTCGCGCCAGCCGGGAGTCGTCCCGCGGACAGGATACCCGAATTCCCGAGGGGACGGACCCGCCCGATCGGCGGGGATCGGCTCAGGGGGGGGTGGGGTCGAGGGCTTCGATCGCGCTGCGGTGGCGCTCGAGGACCGGCGCGAGGGCGCGGCGCCGAGCGGGATCGGGCTCGATCCCCTCGGGGTGGAGGGGGACGAAGCGCGCGGCCGCTCCGTCGACGCCGCCGACCTCCGGCGCCACGAGGGCGAGCGCCTGGAGCGCCCCGCCGAGGGCCGCGGACTCCTGCTCGACCGGGAGGAGGACGCGCGCGCCGAGGAGGTCCGCGACGAGGGTCCGCCAGAGGGGGTTCCTCGAGCCGCCGCCGACGAGCCGCACCTCCGCCACTTCGACCCCGAGCGCCCGCAGGCGCTCCACGCCGAGGGCGATGTTCGCGGTGACCCCCTCGAGCGCCGCGCGGAGGAGGCGCGCCGGGCGGAGGAGCCCGGGGCGGATGCCGGTGAGGATCCCCGTCGCGTCGGGGCGGTCGGGGACCCGCTCTCCCTGAAGGAAGGGAATGAAGGTGAGGCCGTCTCCCCCCGCCGGGATCTCCCCGGCCTCCTCGGTCCAGCGCTCGAGGGCGGTCGGGTCTCCGGGCGCGAACGCGGCGCGGAGCTCCTCGACCACGTTCGTGCAGTTCATCGTGCAGAGGAGGGGGAGCCACGCTCCATCGGAGGAGCAGAAGGGGGCGATGAGCCCCTCCGGATCGATGACGGGGGCGTCGCACCGGGAGAACACGGTGGCGGAGGTGCCGAGGCTCATCACGACGACTCCGGCCCGCGTGGCGCCGGCCCCGATGGCGCTCATCATGTTGTCGCCTCCGCCGCAGGAGACGAGGACCGTCGGTGAGAGGCCGAGCTCCGCCGCGATGGCGGGGGTGATGGGACCGACCGCCTCGTCCGGAGCGATGAGGGGGGGGAGGCGCCCCGGCAGCTCCGGGTGGATCGCGGCGGCGACCTCGAGGTCCCAGGCGCGTCGGACGGGGTCGAAGCAGCCGGTCCCCGAGGCGTCCCCCGCCTCCATCACCGCGCGCCCCGTGAGTCGCAGGTTGATGAAGTCGTGGGGGAGGAGGACGGTCGCGGTGGCGCCCCAGTTCGCGGGCTCGCGGGAGGCGAGCCACGCGATCTTGCTCGCGGTGAACCCGACGGGGATCCGGCGGCCCACCCGGGCGGAGATCCGCTCCGCCCACTCGGCGGTGGAGGTGTCGCACCAGAGCTTCGCCGGGCGGAGCACCCGCCCCTCCCCGTCGAGGAAGACCGACCCGTGCTGCTGCCCGGAGACACCGATGCCGCGGACCGCGGCGGCGTCCACCCCCGGGCTGGCGAGGAGTCGGGAGATCACCCCCTTCGCCTCGCTCCACCACACCTCCGGGGACTGCTCCGCGGCGCCGGGAGGGAGCCCCTCGATCAGGGAGAGGGGGGCGTGGGCGCGGGCGAGGATCGCCTCCCCCGGTGCACGCGCCCCGTCGAGGATGACCCCCTTGACGCCCTGCGTCCCGACATCGATCCCGATCGTCAGCGTCATCGGCGGCTCCCCCCGTGCACCTGTCCCCCGCGGGCTCGCCCCGGTCAGCTCCCCCGCACGCCGAGGAGGTGCTCGACCACGAGCTGGTCCAGCCGCTCGTGGCGCTTGCCGGCGCGGGCGAAGGGAGCGACATCGATCTCCCGCTCCGCGAGGGCGGCGGCCCCCTCCGGCGAGTAGCGCAGGAGCGCCTCGAAGTCGGGGTCGCGCGGCTCGGCGAGGAGCTCCTGCACCTCGGGGTCGGCGTCGAACGCGTGCGCCTTCTCCCGGAGGAGGTTGTAGGTGCGCATGCACCCCGCCGCGAAGTCCCAGACCCCCGCCTCATCCTCGGTGCGGTAGGCGTGGGCGTCGAAGTGGCGCATCCCCTCCCACCGCGGGAAGCGGCCCCCGCTCCCCTCGAGCATCCGCACCAGGAGGAAGGCCCCCTTGAGGTCCTCGGAGCCGAAGCGGAGGTCCTGATCGTAGCGGCCGATCTTCTGGGCGTTGAGGTCGATGTGGAAGAGCTTCCCCGCCTCCAGCGCCTGCCCCACGTTGTGGACGAAGTTCAGCCCCGCGAGGTTCTCGTGGGCGACCTCGGGGTTCACGCCGACCATCTCCGGATGGGCGAGGGTCTCGATGAAGTGGAGCATGTGACCGGTCGTCGCGAAGTAGATGTCCCCGCGCGGCTCGTTCGGCTTGGCCTCGAGGGCGAAGCGGTAGCCGTACCCCTGGGCCTTCGAGTGCGCGCAGAGGAAGTCGAGGGACTCCCGGTAGCGGGCGATCCAGGTGCGCGGGTCCCTCGCGGCATCCGCCTCCGCTCCCTCGCGCCCTCCCCAGAAGACATAGACCTCGGCGCCGAGCTCGGCGCCGAGCTCCATCGAGCGCATCACCTTCTGCAGGGCGAAGGCCCGCACCGCGGGGTCGTCCGCGGTGAGCGCGCCGTCCTTGAAGACGGGGTGGCTGAAGAGGTTCGTGGTGCACATCGGCACGCGCATCCCGTTGTCGTCGAGGGCGCGCCGGAATTCGGCGACGATGGCGTCCCGCTCCGCCGCGCTCGCGTCGAAGGATACGAGGTCGTTGTCGTGGAGGTTGACCCCGTAGGCGCCGAGCTCCGCGAGCCGCTCGACGATCCGCACGGGGGAGATCGCCCCCCGCACCGGCTCTCCGAAGGGGTCGCGCCCCGGGTTGCCGACGGTCCAGAGGCCGAAGGTGAAGCGGTCCTCCGGCGCGGGGGTGATCCGGTCGTGATCGTGCATCGTCCCCTCCCTCTAGCTGCGCTCGACCGCGCCGAGGCGGGTCCACGCCCCGGCCTCGGAGCTCTCGAGCGCGGCCGCGATGAACTCGATCCCCCGCACTCCGTCCACGATCCCCGGGAACGGGTCCTCCATCGCATCCGGCAGCCCTCGCACGCGGCGGGCGAACGCGGTGTAGATGTTCCCGAACGCCTCGAGGTAGCCCTCGGGGTGCCCCGGGGGGGTCCGGGTGAGGGCCTGGCTCGTCGCGCCGGTCGCGCCGGTGGCGGTGCGGAAGGTGCGGACCACGCCCTCGACATCGGTGACATGGAGGTCGTTCGGGTGCTCCTGGGCCCACTCGACCGCTCCCTCGGTGCCGAAGACCCGCAGGCGCAGGCCGTTCTCCCGCCCGAAGCAGACCTGCGAGGAGCAGAGGGTGCCGGTCGCCCCGCCGTCGAGGCGGAGGAGGATCATGTCGTCATCGTCGAGGGCGCGCCCCTCGACGAAGGTGTCGAGGACCGCGAAGAGCTCGTCGACCCGCTGGCCGGTGACATGCTCGAGGAGCTGGAAGGCGTGGGTGCCGATGTCCCCCAGGGCGCCGACCGGGCCGGAGCGCGCGGGGTCGGTCCGCCACGCGGCCTGCTTCTGCCCGGTGCTCTCGAGGTCGGTGGAGAGCCACCCCTGGAGGTACTCGACGTAGACCTTCCGGACCCGGCCGATCCCCCCGCCGCGGACGCGCTCGCGCGCCTCGCGGACCATCGGCGAGCCGACGTAGTTGTGGGTCAGGGCGAAGACGCCGGGGTTCCGCTCGGTCGCCTCCCGGAGGGCGTACGCCTCGTCGAGGGAGACGCAGAGGGGCTTGTCCATGATCACGTGGAAGCCGGCGTCGAGGGCGGCGATCGCGGGGGCGGCGTGGACGTGGTTCGGGGTCACGATGGAGACCGCCTCGGCGCGCTCCCCCGGGGGGAGCGCGCGCTCGCCGGCGAGCATCTCCTCCCAGGTGGCGTAGCAGCGCTCCGGCGCGAGCCCGAGGGCGCGGCCGGTCTCCGCGGTGTTCGCGGCGTCGCGGGAGAAGGCCCCCGCCACCAGCCGGAAGTGATCGTCCATTCGCAGGGCGGTGCGGTGGACCGCCCCGATGAAGGCGCCGGCGCCTCCGCCGATCATGGCGATGCGGACCGGGTCGTGGGTCATGCCTCTACTCCAGTCCGAGCACGCGGCGGTTGAGGGAGGCGTCGCCGCTCCCGGCGAAGTCGTCGAAGGAGCGCTCCGTCACCTGGATGATGTGAGCGAGGACGAACTCGGCGCTCTCGGCCGCCCCGACCGCGGAGTCCTTGAAGGCGCACTCCCACTCGACCACGGCCCAGCCGGAGTACCCGTACTTCGCGAGGCGGGTGAAGATCCCGTTGAAGTCGATCGCGCCGTCCCCCGGGGAGCGGAAGCGGCCCGGGCGGTCCGCCCAGTCCTGGTACCCGCCGTAGACCCCCGAGCGGCCGCTGCGGATCAGCTCGGCATCCTTCACATGGAAGGCCGTGATGCGGTCGTGGTAGATGTCGATGAAGTCGAGGTAGTCGAGGGCCATCAGCTCGAAGTGGCTCGGGTCGTAGTTGATCGTGACCCGCGGGTGGTGGCCGGTCGCCTCCAGGAACCGCTCGAAGCTCACACCATCGTGGAGGTCCTCTCCGGGGTGGATCTCGAAGGCGCAGTTGACCCCGACCTCCTCCGCCACGCGCAGGATCGGCTCCCAGCGCCGCGCGAGCTCCGCGAAGGCCTCCTCGATGAGACCGGCGGGGCGGGGCGGCCACGGGTAGACGTAGGGCCAGGCGAGGGCACCGGAGAAGGTCGGCATCGAGGTGAGGCCGAGGTGCGCGCTCGCCCGGAGGGCGTGGATCACCTGCTGGGCGCCCCACTCCGCCCGCTCCTTCGGCTTCCCGTGCAGCTCCGGCGGGGCGAAGGCGTCGAAGGGGATGTCGAAGGCGGGGTGGACCGCCACGAGCTGCCCCTGGAGATGGGTGGCGAGCTCGGTGACCGCCATGTCGTGCTTCGCGAGGCGCCCCTTCCACTCGTCGCAGTAGTCCTTCGACTCGGCGGCGAGGGGCAGGTCGATGCAGCGCGGGTCCCACGCCGGGATCTGCACTCCGGCGTAGCCGAGCTGGGAGCACCACTCGACGATGGAGTCGAGGGCATCGAAGGGGGCGGAGTCTCCCATGTACTGGGCGAGGAAGAGCGCGGGGCCCTGCATGGTCGGCATGGTGCACCTCGATCCGGGTTTTCGGGGGGCTCGGGCGGAGAACCGCCTCCCGGTCCCACCGGGAGGGGCGCCACGAGAGCCCCGACTCTCGGTCAGGGAGGGAGGCGTGTCAAGGCGGCCGCCCCTCAGCGGGCGAGGAGGTTCGCGAGGAGGCGCAGCGCTCCCGGGACCCCCGCCGGGGCCTGCCGCCAGAGGCCGAGGCCGACATAGATCCAGCGCCCCTCACCGACCGGCGCCTCGACGAGGGCGCCGCCGCGGATCCCCGCGTTGTAGGGGAAGGAGTCCGCGATGGTGAGGAGGTCGAGGTACGGGGTGCCCGCGCGGAGCTCGAGGAAGTAGAGGCCCCGCTCCTGGACCCACCCCGCCCAGTCCCGCGCGTCGATCCGGTTCGGCGCGGCGAGGAGCGGGTGATCGGGGTCCTCCGCCGCGACGAGGGCGCGCTCGTCCGTGATCCGCCCGCGCCCGACCCGCGCCCCTGGAAAGGGGACGAAGGGGCTCGTGCCGTCCGCATCGTTGAACTCGAGCTTGTGATACTGCACCACGAGGGTGCCTCCCGCCTCGACCCACGCCATCAGGCGCGGCTGCGCCGCGCGCAGGTCATCCCTCACCTTGTAGGCGCGCACCCCGAGGACGATCACCTCGAAGCGGTCGAGGTCCCCCTCCGTGAGGGTGTCCCGGTCGAGGAGCACCGGGGCCAGCCCGAGGGAGCGCATCGCCCAGGGGAGGGCGTCGCCGACCCCCTCGACGAAGCCGATGGCGCGGTCGCGCACCCGGCAGGGGAAGCTGACGACCTCGATCTCCGCCGCCTCCTCGAGGCCGGTCGTGCGGATGTGGGGGTGCTCGATCCGCCGGTAGCCGCGGCGACTCTCGCGGAGGACCCGACCCCCATCCCGGCGGCTCGCGACCGCGCGGATGGTGGCCCGGGCGGTGTGCCCGCTCCCGGCGAGGGATGCGGGGGCGAGGACCGTGAAGGGGACCGGGACCTCGATGCCGCCCCCGGGGGTCTCGACGCGGAGGGAGCGCGGCTCCACCTGCCAGCCGTCAGTGTCGGGGGCGAGGAGCACCTCCACCGTGGCCGGGGTGATCGTCGACAGGAGGAACTCCCCGCGGGCGCTGGGGGAGGTGAGCTCAGCCGCATCGTCGTCTCGCGGGGCGAGCTCGACCGCGCGACCGGGGCGGATGCTCGGGTCGGGGACGACGCGGAGATCGGTGCGGCGCAGGCGCGGGAAGACCTCGTCGCGCCACTCCCCTTCGACCGCCCGGGGGACGAGGGGGAAGGAGGCGCCCTCCCGCTCGGTCAGGACCACGCGCCCCTCGAGCCGCACCGCCGGCTCGGCGGCGGGGATCTCTCCGCGGATCGGGCCGTCGAGGAGGGACGGCCGGAGGCCGCGGGGGAGAGCTGCGGTGCGGAGCTGGCGGCCTCCCTCCGCGGGGAGGTCGATCGTGACGGCGATGGGCTCGACCCCCGGCGCGATCAGGCTCAGCTCGAGGCGCAGGGGGACCCCGCGCCAGGACTCCGCCGCGAGGGTGACGAGGGCGCCCTCATCGGGGGCGACGAAGGGAGCGGCGGTGACGGCGGCGGTGCGGAGCCCCACCGCCTCGGCGAGGAGGCGATCGAGAGTGTCGAGGAGGGAGGCGAGGGCGGGGTGCTCCCCCTCCTCCTCCGCCACCGACGCGACGATCGCGCGCGCCTCGAGGAGCGACGGGATCGCGGCGGCATCGAAGGAGTCCTCGAGGCTCCGACGGAGGCGGTCGATCCGCTCCCCGAGCCCGCTCCGCCCCTCCGGCCCATCGAGCAGCCGGTCGGGGACCCCCGCGAGGGGGGAAGCGCGGGGACCGAGGGGGGCGTCGGCATCGCGGCGGAGCTCGAGGCGCGTCTTCCGGCGGGGGAGGGGGGGCTCCACCGTGACCATCCCCTGGCACTTGTGCATGGCGCGGGAGCGGCTCCCGATCTCGGCGTGACTCCCGCCGAGGAGCGGGTCGTAGTCTCCGAGGGGAACCTCGCAGGGGTGCGCCGCGGGGGTGTCCCCCCAGATGACGGAGAAGAGACGCGCGGTGCGGTGGGGGGGGCCGAGGTCGGGCCAGCGGGTCGTCGCCGCGATCTCCCACGCCTCGTCGGTCAGGCGCGCGGAGGCCTGATGGTGCTGCCCGCCTCCCTCGCCGTCGGGGGGGAGGGTCAGGATCACATCGGGGCGGTGGAGTCGGATCGCGAGGACGAGCTCGCGGAGCATCCGGGTCCTCCCCCAGACCTCCTCGGTCTCTTCGACGCTGAAGGAGTAGCCGAAGTCATCGGCGGAGCCGAACCACTGCTCCGCGCCGTCCCAGCGGTGGGCGCTCTCCAGCTCGGCGGTGCGGAGGGCCGCGATGGCGCCGTGGAGCTCCTCGCCGATCTCGTTCTGACCGCCGTTCCCCCGGGTGAGGGTGAGGAGGGTCACATCGACCCCCTCCCCGTGGACGAGCCGGGAGATCAGACCGGCATCCTCGTCGTCGGGGTGGGCGGTGACGTAGAGGACGCGGTGGGTCGATTGGAGTCGGCGGAGGAGGAGGGGTACCCTGCCGGCGCCGGAGGGCGGCGCGATGATCGCCTCATCCGCCCGGACGATGGCGACGCCGGACGGGAGGAGGCTCAGGAGAGCCGAGGCGAGGACGCCGGCGAGAGCGGAGCTCCGGACTCGGCCGGTCGTGAGCGGGGAGCGCATCGAGGACTCTCCTCCCGGAGGGGCAGGGGCGCCGGAGCGGCGGACAGCGGTACCGGCGGACAGCGGTACCGGCGGACAGCGGTACCGGCGGACACGGATCGTGGGAGAGGACGAGGCGTGAGTCTACTCGACTGGGGGGTCTTCTTCGCCTTCCTCGTGTGGGTCATCACCGACGGCGTGCGCCGCCATCGCCGGGATGCGGATGCCGAGGCGCATCTGCTCGCGGGCCGCGCCGCGCCCTGGTGGGTGATGGGGCTCTCCATCATGGCCACCCAGGCGTCCGCCATCACGATGCTGAGCACCACCGGGCTCGGCTACTCCGAGGGGCTCCGCTTCGCGCAGTTCTACCTCGGGGTGCCCCTCGCGATGCTCATCCTCGCGTTCACCCTCGTCCCCCTCTACCACCGCGCCCGGGTCTTCACCGCCTACGAGTACCTCGGCCAGCGGTTCGACGAGCGGACCCGCCTCCTCTCCGCCTCGGTCTTCCTCATTCTGCGGGGGCTCTCGGTCGGGATCGTCATCCAGGCGCCGAGCGCCATCCTCTCCCTCGTGCTCGGGATCGAGACCACGACGACGATCATCACGATGGGGGTGATCGCCGTCCTCTACACCGCGGTCGGGGGGATGAGCGCGGTCCTCTCCACGGATGTGAAGCAGATGGCCGTGATGGTGCTCGGCCTCGTCATCACCTTCATCATCGCCGTCGCGCGCCTGCCGGAGGGGGTCGGGCTCGGCGGGGCGCTCCACCTCGCGGAGCTGACCGACCGCCTCGACTGGCTCGATCTCTCCTTCGACCCGGGGGAGAGGTACACCCTGTGGTCCGCCCTCCTCGGGGGGACCCTCCTCTTCCTCGCCTACTTCGGCTGCGACCAGAGTCAGGCCCAGCGCTACCTCGCCGGGCGGTCCCTGGGGGACGAGCGGGGCGCGCTGCTCCTGAACGGCCTCGCCAAGTTCCCCTTCCAGCTCTTCATCCTCCTCACCGGCGTCCTCGTCTTCGCGGTGCACAACTTCGAGCCCCCGCCGGTGAGCTTCGTCCCGGGTCATCAGCGCGCGCTCGAGGTGGGGGTCGGAGCGAGCCCGGCGGAGGGGAGCGCGGCCCGGGAGGCGGTCGATGCGGCGATCGAGGACGCGCAGCGGCGTTGGGAGGAGCGGCGGCGCGCGGCCCTCGCGGCGGTCCTGGCTCCCGGCGATGCCGGCGCGGGCCGCGGGTACCGGGAGGCGGACGCCGCCGTGATGCGGTCCCACGCCGCGGCGGTCGCGACCCTCACCCAGTGGACCGGGGAGGACACACGGGAGCAGCGGTTCATCTTCCCCCACTTCATTCTGAACGCCCTGCCGATGGGGCTCGTGGGCCTGCTCATCGCGGCGATCTTCGCGGCGGCGCTGTCGAGCATCGACAGCGAGCTGAACGCCATGGCGACGGTGGCGGTGATGGACCTCCACCCCCGCGGCCGAGCGCGCGAGTGGACTCCGGCGGGGGTGCGTCGCGCCTCCTCCGTCGCGATGGTCGCGTTCGGCGCCCTCGCGACCGGCTTCGCCCTCGCGGCCCGGCGGACCGCCTCCCTCGTGGAGCAGGTGAACGCCATCGGCTCCTACTTCTACGGTGCCCTCCTCGGCACCTTCGTGCTCGCCGTCGGGGTGCGACGGGTCGGGGGAGTGGGGGCGTGCACCGCGATCGTGGCGGGGATCGCCGCGGTGTGGCTCTCCGAGCTGCTCCTCGGCGAGGCGCTCGCCTTCCTCTACCGCAACACGGTCGGGACCTTCTCCGCCGTGGCCGCGGGGATCCTCGCCTCTCTCCTCACCGGAGAGTGGCGGCGGAGGGGGATCGCCGGGGCGGAGGGGGAGGCGGGAGACGGGAGCACCACGGGCCGGTCTCACCTCGGCGACGCTGGACAAACGGCGCCGCCTCGGGAATAAAGCCCTCGCCCGAAGCCCCCACCGAACCCTTCTACCGGAGCCCTTCTCCCGGAGGTCGGACGATGGATTGTCCTCGCTGTGCCCTTCCCCTGGTCGAGACCGAGTACGAGACGGTCTCCGTCGATGTCTGCGAGCAATGCTGGGGCTTCTGGCTCGATCCCGGCGAGCTGGAGGAGGTGCTCCTCGTCGGGAGCCTCGTCTTCTCCGAGGAGGAGCGGGAGTCGGTCCTGGGGGCCCGCACCGCGTGGGATGCGGGCCCGGAAGAGCCGGCCGCCTGTCCCGTGTGCGCCGCCACAATGGAGCGGGCGAGCTACGACGAGAGCGTTCATCTGGTGATCGACCGCTGCTCCCGGCACGGCGTCTGGCTCGACACCGGGGAGATCAAGAAGCTGCAGGCGGTGGCCGAGACCTCGGCGGACATCCACCGAATGCTCCTGCGGAAGCTCGGCCTCTGAGGGGAGCCGGGGCGCCGGGGGACTTCCGCTCATCGCGAATTGCCGATGGCCTTTTCCCAGCGACTTCGGCACCCTCTCCCCTCTTCTGCCCCCGGGGGGCGCCCCATCTCCGAGAGGTCTCCGCATGGTCCGTTCGAGCGCTTCGCCAGCCAGCCCCGAGAGCCACCGCGCGCCGCGCTCCGGCGCGAGGCGCTGGGGGCTGCTGCTCCTTGGCGGAGTGATGCTGGTGGGCGCTTCGGGGTGCCGCTCGGTCGAGCCGACCGGCCCCCCCGGCGACGGCCTCTATCTCGGGGCGATCGCGGGGGCGTGGTGGGAGAACTTCGACATGCCGACCGCGTTCGCGGTCGATCAGTCGGCGCAGTTCGGCGCGCGCGTGGGCACCCGTCTCCTCGATCGAAGGGCGGCGCTCGAGCTCTCCCTGGAGCATCTCGTCCCGGTCGACCTCGAGGTCGAGGACCCGTCCGTCGTGGTGGGGGAGGTGTCGGGGGACCTGCTCATGGCCCACTGGAAGGGCTACCTCGTCGACGCGCCGCTGCAGGGCTACTGGCTCGTGGGGGCCGGGGTGATCGACGGCGAGGTCACCGAGGATGTCGGGGGAGGCCTCGCGTCCGCGGGGCGGGAGTTCACCTGGCGGGTCGGGGCGGGGGTGGAGATCCACACAGGTCCCGAGTGGAGCACCCAGCTCGAGGGGACCTGGACCCAGCCGGGCGGGGAGCTCGATGCCTTCGGGTACTACTCGATCGTCGTGGGGATGCTGCGGCGGTTCTGAGCCCGCCCCTCGCGCCGCGCGAGGACCGGCGTCTCAGTCGAAGAGCGCGTCGACGAAGCGCTCCGGCTCGAAGCGCTGGAGGTCGTCGATCCCCTCGCCGACCCCGATGTACTTCACCGGCAGGCCGACCTGATCGAGGATCGGGAAGATCACTCCGCCCCGCGCGGTCCCATCCAGCTTCGTGAGGACGAGCCCGGTCACCGGCATCGCGGCGTGGAACGCCTGGGCCTGGGTGACGGCGTTCTGGCCGGTGGTCGCGTCGAGGACCTGCAGGACCTCGTGGGGCGCGCCCGGGATCTTCTTCTCGATCACCCGCCCGATCTTGGAGAGCTGATCCATCAGTCCCTTCTCGGTGTGCAGGCGACCGGCGGTGTCGATGATGAGGACGTCGGCCTCGAGCTCCTGGGCCTTCTCGACGGCGTCGAAGACGACGGAGGCCGGGTCGCCGCCCTCCCGTCCCCGCACCATCTCGACCTCGAGGCGCTCGCTCCAGATCCCCAGCTGGTCGACCGCGGCGGCCCGGAAGGTGTCCGCGGCGGCGAGCACCACCGTCCGGCCCTCCTCGCGGAACTGCTTCGCGATCTTGGCGATGGAGGTGGTCTTGCCGACCCCGTTCACCCCGGCGACGACGAAGACGCTCGTCCCCGACTCGGCGAAGCGGAGAGAGGTGTCCTGCCCGAGCTTCTCGACGAGGCGCTCCTTCAGGAAGGGGGTCGCCTCCTCGCTCGAGAACTCCTTGCCCTTGTAGGCGTCGCGGAGCTGGTCGCAGAGCTCCATCGCGGTGATCGGCCCGAAGTCCGCCTGGATCAGCACCGCCTCGATCTCCTCGAGGAGCTCCTCGTCGAGCTTGCGCCCGATCGGGACGATGGCGGCGAGCTTCTCGCGCGTCTTCGACAGGCCGCGCCGGAGCGCGGCGAAGGCGCCGCCCTTGCGGCCGGGCTCCTGCCCGTCCTCCGCTCCCCCCTCGGGGGAGGGGCCGTCCTCCTTCTTCCCGCGGCCGAAGAGCTTACCCAGCGCCATGGGACTCCTCCCTCTCGGCGAGCATGCGGTCGAGGATCCCGTTCACGAAGGACCCGGAGCGCTCGGTGGAGAAGCGCTTCGCGATCTCGATCGCCTCGTCGATGACGACCTTGGGGGGCACATCGGGGAAGTGGGTCAGCTCGGTGATCGCGAGGCGGAGCACGTTGCGGTCGACCACCGCCATCCGATCGATCTTCCAGTTCGAGGCGCGCGCCGAGATCGACTCGTCGATGTCGATGGCGTTCTCCCAGTAGGTCTCCACCAGCTGGCGGCAGTAGTCCCGGACGACGGGATCGGTCGTCAGCCGACCGATCAGCTCGGAGGCCCCCTCCCGACCGGTGTCCGGTCCCTGGAGGTCCCACTGGTGGAGGCACTGAAGGGCCAGCTCGCGCGCCGCGCGTCGTTTCGCCATGGGACCTATCCCTCGTCTTCGTCCGAGTCGGAGAACTCCTCGAAGAGCCGGGCCATCTCGACCGCGGCCCGGGCGGCGTAGACCCCGTGGTGCGACTTCCCGCCCCCGGAGCGGGCCTCCGCCTGGTCCCGCGTCTCCGTGGTGAGCACCCCGAAGATCACCGGGATGGCGTCGTTCTGTGCGAGCTCCGAGAGCTGGTGGGCGGTCGTCTCGCAGATGTGATCGTAGTGGCTCGTCTCGCCGCGGATCACGCAGCCGAGGGTCACGATCGAGTCGTAGCGATCCTCGTCGAGGCAGCGGCTCACGACCGGCGGGATCTCGAAGGCCCCCGGGACCCGGTAGACATCGATGTCCCCGGGGGGGACGCCGAGCCGGGTCAGCTCCTCGAGGCAGCCGTCGAGGAGCCGCTCGCAGATCTCCTCGTTGAAGCGCGAGACCACGACCGCGACGGAGAGGTCGCTCCCGTCGAGCTCGCCCTGAAGGAAGTTCGGCATGCGCTCACTCCCACTCGATCGTGGAGGGAGGCTTGCTCGAGATGTCGAGGACGACGCGGTTGACGCCCTTCACCTCGTTGCAGATCCGGGTGGAGATCCGGGCGAGGGTCTCCTGCGGCAGATAGAGCCAGTCCGCGGTCATGCCGTCGACGGACTCGACGATCCGGAGGGCGATCACGTTGTCGTAGGTGCGCTGGTCTCCCTGGACCCCGACCGTGCGGACCGGGAGCAGGACCGCGAAGCTCTGCCAGATCCGGCGGTAGTCGGTGAGCTTCTCGACCTCCTCCTGCACGATGACATCCGCCCGGCGGAGGATCTCCAGCCGCTCGGGGGTCACCTCGCCGACGACCCGGATCGCGAGGCCCGGGCCGGGGAAGGGCTGCCGCTGGACGACGGTGTCGGGGAGGCCGACCTCCCGCCCGATCTGACGCGCCTCATCCTTGAAGAGCGTCCGCAGCGGCTCGACCAGCTCGAAGTCGAGGTCTTCGGGGAGCCCGCCGACGTTGTGGTGGCTCTTGATCGTCACGCTCGCGCCGTGGTGGGGCGACACGCTCTCGATCACATCCGGGTAGAGGGTCCCCTGGGCGAGGAACTTCACTCCCTCGAAGCGCGCGGCCGCGGTGCGGAACTCCTCGATGAACTGGTGACCGATCCGCTTCCGCTTCGTCTCGGGGTCCTCGACCCCCGCGAGGGCCTCCATGAAGCGGTCGGTCGCATCGATGAAGTGGAAGTCGAGGCCGAACTGCCCGGCGAACAGGTCCTGCACCTGCTCCGCCTCGCCCGCCCGCAGCACGCCGTTGTCGATGAAGAAGCAGCTCAGGCGATCACCGATCGCGCGGTGGATCAGCATCGCGACCACCGAGGAGTCGACCCCGCCGGAGAGCGCGCAGATGACCCGCTCGTCCCCGACCTGGGCGCGGATCTCCTCCACCGCCTGCTCCACGTAGTTCTGCACCTTCCAGTCCCCGCCGAAGCGGCAGATCTTGTAGAGGAAGTTGTGGAGGATCCGCCCCTCGTCCTCGGTGTGCGTCACCTCGGGATGGAACTGCAGCCCGTAGAAGCGCCCCTCGACATCGCGCACGGCGGCGAGGGGGGAGTTCTCGGAGTGGGCGATGGCGCGGAAGCGGTCGTCGATCGACATCACCCGGTCGCCGTGACTCATCCAGACCTGGATGCGCTCGGCGAGTCCGCCGAAGAGCGGGTCGGACTGATCGTCGATGATCAGGGCGGTGTCGCCGTACTCCCGCTCCTCCGCCGGCACGACCGTGCCCCCGAGGGTCTGGCAGGCGATCTGCATGCCGTAGCAGATGCCGAGGACCGGCACGCCGAGCTCGAAGATCGCCGGGTCGACGGTCGGCGCCCCCTCCTCGTACACCCCGCACGGCCCGCCGGAGAGGATCACCCCCTTGAGCGGCCGCTCGCGGAGCTCCTCCGCGGTGGTCTCGTGGGAGAGGATCTCGCAGTAGACCCGGTTCTCCCGGACCCGCCGCGCGATGAGCTGGCTGTACTGCGAGCCGAAGTCGAGGATCGCGCAGTACTCGTGGTCGAGACTCTGGTTCACGGCCGGACCTTTCCGGGGTGGTTCCTCACTGGGTGTCGCGGGCGCCGAGGGCGGGCTTCTCGTAGGAGTACATGTCGTGGACCCCGCCCTCGCGCTGGGCCGAGATCGTCCGCAGCTCGAAGGTCAGGTCGCCGGAGGCGAGGCTTTCGTGGAGGGCGGGGATCGAGCGCACGCCGATGTCCTGGAGGGCGTGGCGCAGCCCCTGCTTCAGGTAGGGGACGAGGTTCCGCACCGAGCCCTTGTCGACGACCATCCCGGAGACCCCCTGGGCCACCTTGATCTTCTCCTGCTCGGCGAAGTAGCGCTTGCCGCCGCCGGACTCCATCGCCTCGATGGAGGCCATGCCGCGGTAGCGCTTGAGGCGCACGCCGTTCTGGTAGAAGTACTCTCCCGGCGCCTCCGCCGTCCCCGCGAACATCAGTCCCATCATGACGGTCGACGCTCCGAGGGAGAGCGCCTTGACGATGTGTCCGATGTCGCGGATTCCGCCGTCCGCGAGGACGGGGACCCCCTGCTCCTTGCAGTGCAGGGCGCAGTGGTAGACCGCCGCGGCCTGACCGCGCCCGACCGCCATCGTCTCCTGCGTGGTGCAGATCGAGCCGGGGCCCATGCCGACCCGGATCCCGTCCGCGCCCGCGTCGATCAGGGTCGCGCACTGCCGCTTGGTGACGACGTTCCCCGCGATCACCTGCAGGTCGGGGTGGGCCGACTTGATGTGCTTCAGCATCTCGACCTGGTAGGAGGAGTTGCCCTGAGCGGAGTCGACGACGACGACATCCACGCCCGCCTCGACGAGGGCATCGAGGCGCTCCCGGTCCTCCGGGCGGGTGGAGAGCGCGGCGCCGGCGAGGAGCCGCTTCGACGAGTCCTTCGATGAGTCCGGGAAGTCGCGGTTCTTCTTGAGGTCGGTGCGCGACACCAGGGCGACGAGGCGCCCCTGTCCGTCGACGATCGGGAGCTTGCCCTTCTTCGAGTCGCGGAGGATCCGGTTCGCCTCGCGGAGCTCGATCCCCTGGGGGGCGGTGACGAGGTCGGTCGTCATGACCGAGCTCACCGAGAGGCTGCGGTCCTTCTCGAAGTCGATGTCCCGGTTCGTCACGATCCCGACCAGGCGACCGCCGAGGTCCCCGGTGTCGGTGATGGGGATCCCCGAGAAGCCGTATCGCGCGCGAATGGCGTCGATGTCGGCGATCGTCCGGTCCGGTCCGAGGGTGATCGGATCGGTGATGAACCCGTTCTCGAAGCGCTTCACCCGGCGGACGAGGCGGGCCTGCTCCTCGATGCTGTTGTTGTAGTGGACGAAGCCGATCCCCCCGAGGAGGGCGAGGGCGATCGCCATCTCCGACTCGGTGACGGTGTCCATCGGGGAGGAGCAGAGGGGGGTGGCGAGGGAGATCTCCCGGGTCAGCCGCGAGGGCAGATCCACATCCTCGACTCCGAAGTCGATGTATCCCGGGAGGAGGATCAGATCGTCGTAGGTGAGGCTCCGCTGGGCGGAGAAGAGCTCGCGGGCGTTGACGCCGTCCATCGCCTTGACCTTCCTTCGGCGGATCGGACGGAAGCCGGGCGCGGTGGGGGAGCCGGTCGTCGGGACCACCACTCTGCGATCCGGGCCTCGAGCCGGCGGCGGGGATGCGAACCGCCCGCGCTCCGGAGGGAGCGGCGGGTTCATCGCATCCAGCGGGCGACCTCGTCCTTCGAGGGCGCCGATGCCGGGTCCGCGTCCTGATCCTGGGGCCCCCGACCGAGAGCGGGGCGGGGAGGACAGAGGATAGGCGCCCGGCGAGGGAAGTCAACGGAGGCGAGCCAGAACGGGCGCGTCGAGGCGGTCCCCCGAGCGCCTCGGCAGACCGGCGTCGCAAGGTGGATCCAACCCCCGGTTCCGAGGCGAACTCACCAAGGGAGACCTCTCAGGGGCCCTAGTCTCGGGAGGCAAGGACCGATATTCTCCCCTGCGCGGTGGAGAAGCCCATGGAGAGGCGCCCCATCGTGCCGATATCGGGAGGAGAGGGGGAGCTCCCGACGCTCGGACCCGCCCGATGCGGCTCCCCATCCCCTGAAGCTCCCCGCCCCCCCCGGGGGGCCGTGGATCGACTCCGACGGCCGAAGTCGCCGTCCATGCGGGTCCTTCGGGGCCCCAGGCACGCGGACGCCGTCCCGCACGGTGCACCGCCCGCGAGAGGACTCCGATGCACTCCGATCCGTCGCACTCCGATCTCGAATCCCCCGGCTCCTCGGACTCCTCCGATGTCGAGCGCTTCGATCGCATCCAGGCCGCCTCGAAGCAGGTCCGCGCCGAGCTGGGCCGGGTCATCGTCGGGCAGGAGGATGTGATCGACCAGCTCCTCCTCTCCCTCTTCGCCGGGGGCCACTGTCTCCTCGTCGGAGTGCCCGGCCTCGCGAAGACCCTGCTCATCAGCACCCTCGCCGAGACCCTCTCCCTCAGCTTCAACCGGATCCAGTTCACCCCTGACCTGATGCCCTCCGACATCACGGGCACCGAGGTGATTCAGGACGACCCGGAGACGGGGGAGCGCCGGTTCATGTTCCTGCGCGGCCCGATCTTCGCGAACGTGATCCTCGCGGACGAGATCAACCGGACACCCCCGAAGACCCAGGCCGCCCTCCTCGAGGCGATGCAGGAGAAGCAGGTCACCGTGGGCGGGACGCGCCACGCCCTCGAGCAGCCCTTCTTCGTCCTCGCGACCCAGAACCCCATCGAGCAGGAGGGGACCTATCCCCTCCCCGAGGCGCAGCTCGACCGCTTCATGTTCAACATCCGCGTCGACTACCCGAGTCAGGACGAGGAGCTCGAGATCATGCAGCGGACGACCGGCGGCGCGGGCGCCGCGGTCACCCCGGTCATCGGCCGCGAGGAGATCCTCGACCTCCAGCAGCTCGTGCGGCAGGTGCCGGTGGCGGACGACATCATCCGCTACGCGCTCCGACTGACCC
>Ga0181594_10001549_pt1 | contig 21302 bp, 17 predicted proteins | sample 071ome_18_FD_145603 | JGI IMG/M metagenome (GOLD analysis project Ga0181594, IMG submission 145603) | Coastal salt marsh microbial communities from the Groves Creek Marsh, Skidaway Island, Georgia - 071413BT metaG (spades assembly) | ecosystem: Environmental > Aquatic > Marine > Intertidal zone... | reverse complement strand
AACCCCAAAACGCTACCCCTTTCAAACCGCCCCGGCTCTCCGGATGGTGTTTACCCGAAGCGGTTTAGTTCAACGTCGAAGTCCTCCTACACCTGCCCGGGGGCGCGGCTTCGACTGTGCGTTGACGGTTGAACGGTCATGGTGGATTGAACTCGCGGGGGGGAAGGTGTTAGGAGCGACGCCTTGTTCGCTTTTGTTTTGCTTGTCGTCATTGGGGGCTTCTCAAGACCCAGTATTCCAGCCGTGACTGCAGGTCTATCTTAGCCATTGCCCAATTGGAAAATGACCTATTCGGATATCATCGCCCGAGAGGTCTGCTGGTCCTCAAGATGCAGCGTCAATTGCATGCAAGCACGCGCTTGCTTGCCCGCGTGTGTTAAACCACTACCCCCATGGTATTCTCCCTTCACCCAAACCCAAAGCACAATGGGTTCGCTCGTTGATTGGAACTGCACGCTTTCAAGGTGCTCACCCCAGGTCGTGCCTGGACTACCACCCATAGAATCCCACTCCGGGATCTGAATGTCTTTATGATGAGACATAGAAGGACCGGAGAGCACAGCCGTGATTTCGGTGGAGTCTCCCTCGCGGCGCGGATCCGTCACCATAAACGCCAACAGCATGTCGATGCTCTCGTCCCGCGACGAATCCTGCATCAACGCCCCAAAGGTGCCAGCAATCAGTTCTTGCTTGGCGATCGACTCACCCTTCTCCAGCCGCTCGGTTTCGATGCGATAAGCCGTCGCGTCCCCGTTGTACTGGAGCCGATACGCGAGGGTTTGGCCCGTTATGGTCGAGAGCAACGACGCGTGCTCGCCCCCAAATTCGACTGGTGTCAGCGTCAACCCGGGCTCAGGGCCATCGGTGCACGACGTCAGTACAGCGGTAGCGAGGAGAGCGGCAATCGCGATGGTAATCGATGAGAGATATTTCTTCATGGGGAAAAGATTCCAAGTTTCGAAGGGGAAATACCCAGCTGGAAGTGCTTGCGTCTCAGGTGTCGTTGTGGACCCATCATTTCTTAGGCGAACGTTAAGCGGTGTATCCGCCATGCGCGCCGGGCGCTGGCGGGGTTTGGGTTTGAGAGCGCATGGCGGATATGCCGATGTTGAGCGAAACCGCAGAGCCCGCGGCCGGGTCACTGCCCGACAGGGGAAAGCATGGAAGTTTCCCGGCGGCGACAGCAGCGACTTCCTGCGGCGCCGCCTCCATCCCCGTTGTTCCCTCGTTCGTTCTCTCCCGGTTCACAGGGACCATGCAACCTCGGGTCGCGGGTTTCGTCAATCTTTGGGGGCCGGGACAGCGTGAGGCGCGGACCGGGACCGTTCCCTTGTTGCGGGATGGTCGTGGATCTTGAACTGGCGCGGGCGCGGGTCATGGCTTGTCCGGCGGCGCCTTGTTGCGCACGGCGTGGCGTTGGATGCCGATGAGCCGGAGCGCGCGTTGTCCGCAGCGGGGGCAACGGAGCGGATCGTGGGAAGCGTCGGCGCCGTTTCCGAAGTGGTCGCGCGGTTCGGGCAGATCGGGTTCGCCGAGGCGGTCCTTGAGTTGGGCCACGCGTTCGGCGCGGCCGCGATTGGCGAGGAAGCCGTAGTGGCGGATGCGCACGAAGCGAGGCGGCAGGATGTGCAGGGAAAGCCGCCGGACGAACTCGTTCTGGCCGAGCGTCAGGGTCTTGGACCGGGAGTTGTCGGCGTAGTCGCGGTAATCGAAGGTCACGGTCCGCTTGTCCGGGTCGTGGGCCTTGAGGCGGCGGTTCGTGATGCCGATGCGGTGGGTGTAGCGGGAGAGGTACTTGAGGACGGTCTCCGGGCCGGCGAAGGGACGCTTGCTGTAGACGACCCATTTCGGTCGGGCCGCCTGGGCGAGGAATTTGTCGAAGTTCTCCGGTCGGGCCAGGCCGGCGATCTTCCCGTGGAAGTCGAGTTCGTTTCGTTCGAAGCGTTGGCGCAGCCCTTGAGGTAACGGGCGCGGAAGACTTCCGAGAGCGCCTTCACCGAAAAGAGCCAATCGCGTTTGCGGGCGATCCATTCGCCGTCGTCCAAGGAGAGGCCTCCGGCGGCGACGATGCAGTGAAGGTGGTAGTGATCGATCAGAGTCTGTCCCCAGGTGTGCAGCACGGCGGTGAGGCCGATCTGGGCGCGCCAGTTGTTGCGACCAAAGTCCAGGAGCGTGGAGGAGGCGCATTTGAAGAGCAGCGCATAGAGTTCCTTCCGGTCCTGCCGGATGAGCGGGTTGAGGGAATGCGGCAGGGTGAAGACGACGTGGAAGTAACTGACGGGCAACAGGCATTCGCGCTGGCGTTGGAACCAGTCGGCGGCGTTGGCTCCCTGGCAATTGGGGCAATGGCGATTGCGACAGGCGTGAGGGGCCAGGTGTTCGCCGCCGCAATGGGCGCAACGATAGCGATGCGCCCCCAGCGCCCCGGTGCGGCAGGCAAGCAGGGCGTTGAAGACCTTCCAATGATGGGCGGGCAGTCGCTGGGCGCGGGCGAACTAAGGCAATGCCGCTGCCAGAACGTTGGCCAGCTTGAGAGCCGGTCGCCTGGGCGCGGTTTCGGACTGCCGGCAATCGGAGCCGGCGGCCATGGCGGGCGCTCAGTCTTTGGGAGCCGCCGGGAGCCCGAGGCGATCCAGCGGGCTGCGCACCTGGGCGAGGCGCTCATCGCGCACGTGCAGGTAGCCCATGGTGGTCTTGACGTTGGCGTGGCCGAGCAGACGTTGGACAATCGTAATCTCGACGCCCGATTCCAGCAGATGCGTGGCGAAGCTGTGCCGCAGGGAATGCGGACCGCCCTTGTCGGGAAGCCCGGCGCGCTTGACCAGTTTCTTGAAGGCAATCTGGATGGTGCGGCTGCTCAAGGGGATCTCTGGAGATCGACCGTAGAAGAGCCATTGCTGGGGCCGGTAAACGTGGTGGTAGCGGCGCAGTTCCTCCAGCAGCGTCTCCGAAAGGAGTGTGTGGCGTTCCTTCTTGCCCTTGCCCTTCTCCACGCGAATCTGCATGCGCGCGCTGTCGATGGCCTCAGGGCGCAGATGGCAGGCCTCGTCCACCCTCAGACCGGCGGAGTAGAGCGTGGAGAAGAACACGCGATGCTTGTAACGATCGCAGGCGGAGAGCAGTTGGGAGATCTGTCCAGGGCTGTAGACACGGGGCCGCTTGAGGGCGCTCTTGGTGCGCGGCAAGGCTCCGACCAGCGAGTCCGGCAATCGGCCCAGCACGTGGACGTAGAAAAAGCGCATCGCGCTGACGGCCTGATTGATGGAACTGTAACCCAGCCCGCGTTCGTGGAGATGCAGGACATAGGCCCGGAGTTGCTCGTCGTCGAGCCCGTCGGGCGACCGGTTGAAATGCCGGGCCAGTCGGGCGACCTGCAAGAGGTAGATGTCGATGGTTTGATCGGAGTAGCCGCGCAGGACCAACTCCTCCTTCATGCGTTTCTTGAGGGGTGTCATAACCCCAAAACGCTACCCCTCCCAAACCGCCCCGGCTCTCCGGATGGTGTTTACCCGAAGCGGTTTAGTTCAACAGTGTTAATACGTCCCCGCGAACGCGGGTATCGTGACGCCGAAATGGAGTGATTTCCCGCGCTTTCTGTTCCTCCGAACGTTCACGGTTTCGAAGTTGGAGGCTGATGAACGGGCTGTCAAGTTGGCTGTTTAGGCAATTGAGCGGCCGATAGGCGAGTTGATTGGGGCCTGCAACGTTAACGCCGAGTTGTGGATCCTTGCCATCGTGGGGAAGCGCGTGACAGGATACCCGCGCTGTAGGCGAGGACCGTAAACCGTAGTGGAATCTGCCGATCCCACATCCAGGATGGAGAGAAAGCATAGGGGGCGCCGCGCCACGTTTGGGGTTGTGGTCGTCTTGTTGGCGATTGAGGAGAGAGATGGCTCGCTTCACCTGCCGGCCTGGCCCAATGACTTGACGAGGTCGGGGAAGCGGCAGTCCTCGCAGATGGCGTTGGAATGGCAGCAGAAGTCGCGCACGACCTGCATGAGGCCCTGTTGGATGGCGGCCGTGGTCAGGCGTCGGGCATGCGCGCCGCCGAGGAGGCGTTGGCGCGCGAGTCGGAGGGCGGCATTGTCCTGCGCCTTGGGCCAGGCGAAGTAGCGGCGCTCGGCGGTGCGGCGGAGGCGTTCGTCGCCGCCGCTGGCGCAGCGGGTCCAGAACCAGGGCAGGATGACGTTGACGGCGATGTCGGTGGCCCGGGTTTCGCCCAGCAGGGGTTGGGGGCTTTTCATGGCTTTCGACCTCAAGGTCCAATGGGCTTCCCAAAACTCGTCGGTTCCGGCCTTGAGAACGGCGAGCAGCGACGAAACCAGCTTGCCGTCGCGAAGGGGCGAAGAGAACCAGTCAACAATCCGCGCGGGCAATTCGGGTCGGGCGAGCCAGTGGGCTGCAAGCGCGAGGCGACGCTGCGGATGGTTCGCCGGTCGCAGACTGCTCATCTTCCAGAGGCTGCGCGGAAGAATCGCATCCGCCAGCCGGTCGCGCTCGCGCCACCATTGATCCCAGGTCTCGCGGACATAGCGTCGCGTTGCGGGATCGGCGCGTGACTCGTCGGAGCCATCGGGCAGGAGTCCGCTGACGCCGAGCAGCCGGGCCTGCCAGATGCGGGCGGAAAGGGGATTCGCGCCGGGTTCATGGCCCAGTTCCGGCAGAAGCTCGGCGATCCGCTGCATGGGCCAAGGGTTTTGCTTGTACCCCAACGCGCGGAAGAGCCCTTCCCAGAGCGACTGTTCCCAGCCGACCTGGCGGGCGCGGGCATTGAACTGCGCCGCCTTCATCTGAAGCCGGCAAAGGGCGCCCTGCTTGAGCAGTTCGACCACGGCCTCGCCGCTGAGATCCTTCAGCGGCGCCATGCACCTGCCGCCGAGTTCCTCCGGAAGCATCCGCGCCGTATCGCCCGAAAGGCTGGTCGCCAGTTCCTCGATGGGCGCGTCCAGGAAGGGGCGCAGGACCAGTTGGGGCAGTTTGGCGCCCCGGGCGGCGTCCGTGGCCGGCTCTTCCCAGATCACATGGAGAATGACGCCGGTGAAGTTCGGGTCGCGATCGTGTCCGTGACCCCGCCAGCCGGCGAACTCCACATCGATCTCCACGTCGCCGTTGATTGGCGGATCGTCGCCGATCTGAATGACGGCCCGTTCAAAATCCGGACCGGCCTCGCGATTCCAGAAGCCCGGATGGAGGACGCGGACTTGCCGGCCATCGAGAGTCTGCAACCGATCGCGCAACAACCGTTGGTGCATCCAAACGGCCTGCAGCAGCATCTCCGGCGGCAGGTCCCGCTCATGCAGCGTGGTTGGGGGGCCCTCCCGCCCGGACCAACGGTCATACAGGCGTTCAGGGAGCGCAGGGCTCCCCTCGTTTTGATGCGTCGCCAGCCGTTCAAGACAACGCTCCGCATGATGAAAATGGGCGTTCTTCGCCATCGATTCACTCCAAGGTTTGAGTCAGAAACTCGTTGTGGTCCTCCCGGTCCTTGGAATTGCTTTTCCGCTTCGCCCGAGCCAAAGTCAAGCGTCATCGCGCTTCACCCGCGGTCCGGGACGCCGGTCAGGCATTGCCACCACGGGCGCGAATCCCGAACTGAACGAAGAGTTCACCCGAACTGTCTCTTGGAAGAGCCCTTTGAACCTATGCGAGCAACTATGAACGTCGTTGAAAAACGTGCCTGGCCGGCTTCGTTCGGCGGGGTTTGCCTGGCCGCGGCCGTCCAGCTACTGGGGGTCTCAAGCTCCACGTCGGCCGAGGCGTCGAGCGAGGGACAAGGCCAGGCCGATGTGCGACGCACGCCGACGGTCGTCGCCATCGAGCGGTCCATGCCCAGCGTTGTGAACATCGCCACGGAGGAGCTGGTCCCGATCCGCGATCCCTTTGAGCGCCTGCTGCGGGATTTCTTCGATCCCTACCACCGGCAGGCTCCCCGGGGGAGCCGGGTGAACAAGAATCTTGGCTCCGGGGTCATCGTGGACAAGGACGGCTTTATCCTCACCAACGCGCATGTCACCCGTCGCGCGTCGCGCATCTGGGTCAAGTTGATGGACGGGCGCGAACGCGAGTGCGAGAAGGTGGTGAGCAACCTGCGCAGCGACATCGCCTTGCTGAAGATCCTTCCCGACGGCGACGAGCAGTTCACTCCGATCACCTTCGCCGAAGATGACGATCTCAGGCTGGGCGAGACCGTGATTGCGCTGGGGAATCCCTTCGGATTGGGCGGCTCGGTCAGCCAGGGCATCCTCAGCTCCAAGAATCGTCGTCCGCCGATCGAGGACGAGCAACTCGACATCGCCGACTGGCTGCAGACGGACGCCGCGATCAATCCGGGGAACAGCGGGGGGCCGTTGGTCAACCTGCGGGGCGAGCTGATCGGCATCAATGTGGCCATCATTCAGGCGGGTCAGGGCATTGGGTTCGCAATTCCGGTGCGACAGGTCTCCACGGCCTTGTCGGAAGCGCTGACGCCGGAGGGCGTGCGGAACATGTGGTTCGGCGCCCGGGTCAGCGCGGGGTCGCTGCCCTTGAAGATCATCGAGGTGGAGCCTGAGAGCCCGGCGGACCTGGCCGGGTTGAGGGTCGGCGACCGCATCCTGAAGGTGAAGGGCAAGGCTCCCCGCAGCTTCATCCAGTTCAGCGCGCTGCTCATGCGCGGCGAAGAGACCCAGAAGGCGGAATTCACCGTCGACCGGGACGGCGAGGAGAAGAGCGTGACCGTCCATCTGATTCCCGAGGACGCCTTCTTCAATGCCGGACTGATCCGGAGGCTGACGGGGCTCAAGCTCGAGCCGCATACGGCGCGTCATGCCCAGGCCATGAATGACCGGGGCTACGACCCCTCCACGCCGCAATACCTGGTCACCGAGGTCAAGAGCGGCAGCGCCGCGGACAAGGCCCAGATCACGCCGGGGGAGGTTCTCTGGGCCATCGACGGCAAGCTGGCGCCGGATGTCGTCGCGGTGGCGCGGGCTCTCTACGCCAGGAAAGGCGAGTCCGCCACGCTGACACTGCGCTATCGCCAGCGACGGGGATATGTCATCCGCTACGGCAACTACGACGTCGAACTCCCGATTCAATGATTTTTGGATTTCAAGAAGGGCGGTTTGTTTCCATGGTGTCGCCGTCGATTTTGCCCTGACAGACACATGGACAACGCCCTGATGATCGAAGTGAACAACCTGACCAAGCGCTACTGCGGACGCGCTGCGGTGGATGGTCTGTCATTCGAGGTCGGTCGGGGCGAGGTGGTGGGTCTGCTCGGGCCGAACGGGGCGGGCAAGAGCACGGCCATGCGGATGCTCGCCTGCTACCTTCCCGCGACCTCCGGATCCGCGCGCGTCGCGGGGTTCGACATCTTCACCCAGGCGGATGAGGTGCGACGGCGGATCGGTTACATGCCGGAGAACAACCCCCTTCACACGGATATGCGGGTCCGGGAGTATCTCAAGTTCCGGGCCCGGTTGAAGGGGCTGAGCCGGGTGGCGAGTCGCGAGCGGGTGGACGTGGTGACCGAGCAGTGCGGCCTGCGGGACGTGCAGAAGAAGATCATCGGCCACCTCTCCAAAGGGTATCGGCAACGGGTCGGGTTGGCGGACGCGCTGGTTCACGATCCGGAACTGATCATTCTGGACGAGCCGACCATTGGTCTGGATCCGCACCAGATTCGCTCCGTCCGGGATTTGATCAAATCGTTGGCGGAACGCCACACCGTCCTGATTTCCACGCATATTCTGCCCGAGGTGGAGATGACCTGTCATCGCGCCCTGATCATCGAGGAGGGGCGGGTCCTGGCCATCGACACGCCGGAGAATCTCCAGCGATTGATCGGCGAGGGCGGCCAGGTCGTCGCCGAGATCGCCGCCAGTCGGGAGGAGTTGACCGCCTGTTGGGAGCACACCGGCGAGGTTTCCGAGCACCACGTGGACGCGGCCGACGGGGACTACTTCCGCTGCTCGCTGACTCCGTTGCCGGGCATTGATCTCCGTCCCATCGTCTTTGACATCGTGAAATCCAATGGTTGGCACATGCGGGAGCTGAGCCGCAGCCGGCATTCGCTGGAGGATATCTTCCTGCACTTGACCCGGTCGGACCGGGAAGAGGGGGAGATCTACTGAGATGCAGGCGTATGTGACATTGGTGCGACGCGAGCTGGGGGCGCTTTTTGTCTCGCTGACGGGTTATGCCGTCATGGCGGGCGTGTTGTTCGTGATGGGCGCCGGATTTGCGTTGCTGCTGAAGGACAACAACGACGTGGCGACCAGCCGGCCGGTGACCGAACAGTTATTCGGTTCCGGGCTTTTCTGGCTGATTCTCCTGGTGGCGTCGCCCTTCATCACCATGCGCTCCTTCGCCCTGGAGAAGCACACGGGCACCTTTGAAACCCTGATGACCGCGCCCATCAGCGACCTGCAGGTGACGCTCGCCAAGTTCACCGGCGCGCTGATCTTCTTCATGCTCATCTGGCTGCCGGTGTTTTCCTACCCTTACGTGGTCAGCATTTTCTCGATGGAGCCGGTGGAGCTGGCGGCGGGGCCGTTGTTTGCGACCTTGCTGGGCATGTTCCTGATCGGTTGCGTCTACATGTCGTCGGGCTGTCTGGCCTCCGCGCTGACGCGCAGCCAGGTGATCGCCGCGCTGAACGGCTTCGGCATCGGCACGACCCTGTTCCTGCTCAGCGCGCTGGTGCGCCTGAACATTCCGCAGGACACCTGGCAGTTCCAGGCGCTGCTGCAGATTTCCATGCTGGAGCACCTGGACGACTTCACCCGCGGCATCATCGACACGAGGCACCTGGTTTTTTACCTCAGTGTGACCACCCTCTTCCTCTACGCGACCCACAAGGTCGTGCAGGCGCGACGTTGGAAATAGGCGGCGGATCCATGGACGACGATACGCACATCAAGGAGAGCTTCTCGGCCGGCAAGCGCTGGAGCCTGCGGGTGAAGCTGGTCGTCGACCTGGCCTGTGTCCTTGCCCTCGTCGCCATGGCCAACTATTTCGGCGCGCGCTACAACTCGCGGAGCCACCTGACCTCCAACACCCGGCAGGATCTGTCCTCGCAGACCAAGCTGGTCCTGCAGGCCATCACCAACGATGTGCGCGTCACGGTCTTCTACGACCGCGACCAGCCGCTGTTCAACGAAGTCTCCGAGTTGATCAACGAGTACCGCCTGCTCTCGCCGCGCATCAAGACGGAGTCCATCGACTACCGGACCAATCCCACCGGCGCGGAGATCGTGAAGACCCGCCTGAACCTGGCGCCCGGGATGGTCAACGACATGATCATCTTTGAATCCGAGGGCGGGCAATCGAAGATCGTCCAGGCGTCGCAGCTTTCGGATCTGGACATGTCGAACGTGCTGAGCGGCAAGAGCAATGAGATCAAGCGCGTCGGGTTCAAGGGAGAGATGCTGTTCACCGCGGCGATTGCGAACGTCTCCTTCGGCGCGACGCCCAAGGCCTATTTCCTCGAGGGCCACGGCGAGCACGACCCGGACCGGGAGTTGTCCATCTTCGGCTACGCCAAGTTCACCGAGCTGCTCCAGATGAACAACGTGGAGCCCGAGAAGCTCAACCTGCTGTCGCAGGGCGGGGTGCCCGAAGACTGCGCGATGCTGGTGATCGCCGGTCCGGAGACGGCCTTGGACGCACGGGAGCTGGGCATCATCGACGCCTACCTCAACAAGAACGGGCGCCTGCTCATGCTGTTCAAGTACGACAAGACCTCCGGCATGGAGCGGACCCTGAGAAAGTGGGGGGTGGATGTCGGCGACAACATCGTGTTCGACCGGGAATACTCCAAGACCGGATTCGACATCATGACCACCAACTACGTCAGTCATGAGATCGTGCAGCCGCTCGCCGGAAGGCACCTGCACTTTTCCCTGGCCCGCTCCGTCGGTCGGCATGAATCCGCGTCCAACGCCGCCGATGCGCCGCAGGTCAAGGAGTTGGTCAAGACCAGCGCCGACGGCGAGGCCCGGGGCGACTTCGACTTCAAGACCGGCTCCTACAAGGAGAACGTCTTCAAGGACACGGTCGGCAAGGAGATCCCGCTCACGGTCGCGGTGGAGTCCGGCAAGATCGAGGGCGTCTTCGGCTCGACCCGGATGTTGGTGGTCGGCGACTCGCGTATTTTTGACAACGAGATGATCGACTCCGGCGTCAATCGCGACTTTGCGGTCTCCTCCATCAACTGGCTTCTGGATCGATCCTATCTGGTGGGGGGCATTGGTCCGCGGCCGGTGGAGAAGCACAAGTGGAATCTGACGGACGGCCAACTGCGCGCCGCCAACATCATCCTGATGGGAATCATCCCCGGCTCCATTCTCGGCCTGGGAATCCTGGTCTGGTACCGGCGGCGGCATTGATGACCCGCAACACTGACGAATGAACTGGAAAGGCACATTCTACCTGATCGCGACGACCCTGGGGTTGTTTGCGTTCATCTGGTTCTTTGAGCGGCATCTGGGCAAGGCTTCGCCGCCGCCGCCGCCCGGCAAGCTGGCGCCCGGTCTGAGCCCGTCCGCAGTCACCGCAATTGAGACGGTCACCGGAGGCGTCACCAATCGCGTGGAGCTCGTCGACAATGGCTGGCGCCTGGTGAGTCCGGTCGACTACCCCGCCGAGAAACTGTTCATCGAGGCCTTCATTGGCGCCTGCGCCGAATTGACGCCGCACACCTCGATTTCCAAACAGGTCACGGGCACCCAGCCCGAGGGCGTCGATGACTACGGATTCAATCCGCCGCGCGCGCGCATCGTGTTTCGGCAGTCAAACGACGAGGTCGTCATCGAGATCGGCAATCGCTCGCCCAGTGAGAAATGGGTTTATGCCCGCTCAGAGGGAACGGAAGGGGTCGAGATCGTGGATGCCAACATCCTCCGGTACATTCCCACCACGCCGGATGGCTGGCGCGACCGCTCATTGATCCGGTTGGGCGACGCGCCCTTCAATCAGTTGGACATTGCAGCCGCAACGGGAGGCTTTGAGCTGACGCGCTCCAACCTGACCTCCGCCTGGCGCATCACCCGCCCCAAACCCGCCAAACGGGCCAACAACTACCGCTCGAACATGCTGATGCAGTACATCCTGAACTGGCGCATTGCGGGTTTTGTCACGGACGATCCCCAAGCGGATCTGACGCCTTACGGCCTGAAGTCGCCGGCGGCGCGGATCACCTTCCGGCAGGGGACCAACCAGCTGGCCGTGGTCGAACTCGGCGGCAGTCCGACCAATAATCCCGCGCTGGTCTACGCCCGCCGGTGGAGTCATACCAATGTCGTGCTCGTGCCGCGGCAGTTGCTGGATTCGGTCAACACCCCCTTCGCCCATTTCCGCGACGAGCAGTTGCTCAGCTTCGATCCCGCGATCGCCCGACAAATCGTCGTTCAGGCTGATGAAACCTTCGCGCTGCAGCGTCAGACCAACGATGCCTGGCTCATCACGCGTCCGGCGCCGGCGGGCGGCAAGACGAGCGCCGCCGCGGCGCTCCCGCCCGCGCTGATTCCGGCGGACCCGGAGCTGGTGGGCCGGTTCATGACCAATCTCATGTCGCTGCAGGTTGTCTCCAATGGTTGGGTGAAGGATGTGGTTGCGGACTACGCGCCCTTCGGACTGGCGCCGCCGCGGCGCAGTTACGCGATTCATACCAACGCCGCGGCCGGGCTGGCCTTTCAACCCGTGTCCGCCACCAATCAGCCCTTTGCCCAGATCGGAATCGGCAGCCGGCCCCAAGGCGAACTCGCCACCATCCTCGCGCGCCGCATGTCCGAGGATTCCGTCTACAAGATTTCCCTCGGCGAAGTCATGCAACTCCCGGCCCGGGCCTACGAACTGCGGAACCGGCAGATCTGGGACTTCGATCCCCGACTGGCGGAGTCCGTCACGATCCGGCACGCCGGCAAGACCCGCAAACTGGTCCGCACGGACAATGCGGGCGGCGATCGCGGCTGGGCCCTCGACGAGGGTTTCCAAGGCATTATCAATGTCGCCGCGGTGGAGGCGCAGGTCCTGCAGCTCAGCCAGTTGCGGGCCATCAACTGGTCGTACCAGGGCGAGTCGCCCCAGGCCCTGCAGTCGCGGGGCATCTTCGATGAGTTCAGCCACTCCATCGAACTGGTGGTCTCCGAGCCCGGCGGGCGGAAGACCTACCGCGTGACCTGGGGGAAGAAGACCGCCCGTGGCGACATCTACGCCGCCGTGAAACTGGCGGGCGGCACGACGGTGTTCGAGTACGATCGCGGCAATTACGAGACCATTGCGCAGTTCCTTGGCGTCCCGCTGAACTGAACGAACCATGTCGGAGAACGCCAAGTCGCGCCATTGGCAAAGATTCAAGCGGGCGTTCCGCTGGTTTCGCATCGTGGTTCTCTCGGTCATTCTGCTGTTGGTCATCCTCGGCATCCAGGTCACCCAGGTCGGCGTGCCGGAGTTCATCAAGACCAATGTGCTCTCCCGCTTGCAGGACAAGGGCGTCGCGCTGGAGTTCGACAGCCTGCGCTATCGTTGGTTCGAGGGCCTGGTCGCCGAGACTGTCACCCTCGGCTCCGCCACCGATCCCAATTCCCCCGGTTTTTCCGTCGATCGCGCGCGCCTGAAACTGCGCGGGAACCCGTTCTGGGGCGACGACTTCGAGGTCGAGTCGCTGGACCTGAATGGCGGCAATGTGATCCTGCCGTTGGTCGTCTCGAATCAACCGGCCCAGAACTTCACGATCGAGAACATCGAGTCCGAGATACTGCTGCACGGGAAGGACACCTGGGAACTGGCGCAGCTCAAGGGCGATTGCATGGGACTGAAGTTCACGATCGCGGGCTCGCTGACAAACGCCAACTACCTGAGCCAATGGCGGCGGCAGAAGGACACCAATCGGACCGCCCAGGCGTGGCAGTATCAATTGAGCCGCGTGGCGCAGACCGTGAAACGGATGGAGTTTTCCGAACCGCCGGAGCTTTACCTGAACCTTGCCGGCGACGCCCGCTACACCAATTCCTTCAAGCTCGACCTCAAGCTCACGGCCAACCAGGCCCGCACTCCCTGGGGAACGGTCGACAACCTGCTGCTTGCCGTTCCCGTGCGGCCCCACGGCGACGATGCCGTAAAGACCGAGATGAGTCTCAGCTTTGACCGCGCCGCAACGGATCAGGGCATTCTCGAGGCGACCCATCTCAAGGTGGCGGTCATCCAGAGCGTCACCAATCCCATCCCCTTGGAAATCGACACGGATCTGAGAATCGCAGGCGTCCGGAGTCACTTCTTCAAGACCGGCGACATACAGCTGACGGCCCACAGCGTTCAGCCACCGGATCACCGCGACCCCCTGGACACGAAGCTTTCACTGACCCTCGCCGACTTTGACGCGCCGTTGTTCGCCCGCGCCGATCGTCTCACCCTTGCCGCCGAGGGCCGTCATCTGCTCACCAACGGTCCGCCCCTTTCCGCTTCCGTCCGGGTCGAGACAGCGGGGACCGAATCCATCGTGGGCTCCATCGACCGCTTCCTGCTGACCGGCGAGTTCGCGCAGGCGGCGGCGGATCGGAAGCCGCAAGCCAATGAGAGTTGGGCGTGGTGGTCAAAGCTGGAACCCTACCTGTTGCGTTGCGAGATCGACGCGGGCGGAATCCACGCGCCGGCCTATCGGCTGAAGATCGACGAATTGGGTTTGACGTGCCGTTGGGACGCGCCACGGCTCGACCTGTCTGATCTCCGGGTGAAGCTCTACGACGGCGAGATCGGCCTGGATGCCGGCGTCGATGTCGCCACCCGGCTCGCCAAGGCCAAAGCGCGGCTCCATTTCACACCGGGTCATGTGAAGCATCTGCTGGGTCCCAAGGGCGAGCGGTGGCTGGATCGCTACACCTTCGGGGAACCGCCGGAGATTGACGTCCGCAGCGCCGAGTGCCGACTGCCCGAGTGGACCCGCTGGACCGGCGGTCAAACCGATTGGCGAAACGAGGTCGTGCCGCTCGCCAAGATTGACGCCCACATTCGCGCCGCCAAGGGCGGCTACAAGAATTATCTGTTCGAAACCGCGGAAACGGATCTCAGGCTATCCGACGCGAAGTGGCATTTCCCCAATCTCGAAGTCCGCCGCGAGGAAGGACGGGCGTTGATCAAGTTCACATCCGATGCGTTGACCAAGTATTATCACTGGAACATTGATTCCCGCGTGAGCGTCAAGGCGGCGCGCCACCTGCTGGAATCCGAACAACAACGCAAGGCCCTGGATCGTTTCGAGTTCGGCGACACGCCGCATCTCCAGGGGGACATCTGGGGGCGTTGGTTTCATCGGGAGTTGACTGGCGTCGATCTGCGGGTGGCGCTCACCAACGCGACCTATCGCGGCGTGCCGGCGGACCGGGCCGCTGGCCGCATCGAATACACGAACCGGGTGCTCCGCGTTACGGAAGCCGCCGCGGAGCTCGATGGACGCGCCGCCTCCGCCGAGGGCATCCGTTTCGACTTCATCGGGGATCGCGACGAGCATCGCGTCTGGTTCACCAATGTCGTCGGCAATGTGGAGCCCGACCTGGTCGCCAAGGCCATCGGCCCCAATACCGAAGCCGCACTGAAGCCCTATCGCTGGGGCGCTCCCCCCAATGTCACCCTCAATGGCTCCATGGCCACCCGCAACTCGCGGACAACCGACATGCGCTTCCAGATCGATGGCGGCCCCTTCTCCTGGTGGCAGATCAATTTCGACCAGATTGCGGGCGACGTGCACTGGGTCACCAATCAACTGCGCCTGTCCAACATCACGGGCAGGGCCTACGACGGCGGCATCGAGGGCAACGCCAACTTCGACTTCGCCAAAACCGAATCCGGATCGGCCTTCGATTTCCATGTCGACGTGGACAAGGCCGACTTTGCGCCGTTGGTGAAGGACGTCTTTCAGACCACCAATGAAATGACCGGCACGCTGTCCGGCTTCCTCACGGTGGATTCCGCGCACAGCGGAGATTTCGCGTCCTGGAACGGCCGCGGCAGCGTGGACCTGCGCGACGGGTTCCTCTGGTCGCTGCCCCTGCTGGGGTTCTTGTCGGAGACCATGGACACGATCATCCCCGGCGTGGGCAAGAGTCGCATCGAGAAGGGAGTCGGCTCCTTCACCATGACCAACAGCGTGATGCATACCCGTGACCTCAAGCTCGACAGCCCCGCCATGCGGATCCTTTACAAGGGCTCCATCACCCACAAGGGCGGCGTGGACGCCAAGGTCGAAGCCGAGCTGTTCCGTGATTCGTCGACCTTGTTCCAGATCGTGGGGCTGGCGACCATGCCGCTGACGAAACTCATGGTGTTCCAGGTCACCGGCAGCATCACCCAGCCGGAGATGGAACTTCTTTACGTTCCCAGGTTCTTCATGCCCTTCCTCAAGCCGCGCGCCACCGTCCAGAAACTGTTCGGCATTGGCTCCAGGAAGGACAAGGCGGCAGAGGAATCGGAGTCCAAGTCGACGGAGCCGCGGGAACAGTGATCCCTACCGGAGGAACTCGTTCCACTCCCTTGCCACCTCCACCAAGCGTTCCTTTTGCATCAGGTCGCGTTGCCGGGCGGCGTCGGAGTATTGGGCCTCCTGGATCAGGCTGAGATAGTAGTAGGCCGGGCGGTTGGAGGGATCCATCGCGATGGCGCGCTTCAACTTCGTCGCGGCCTCATCCAGCAATCGCATCTCATAAAGCCGCTTGCCGTCCTGAACCAGCACGGAGACGTCCCTGCGCTCCGCCTCGCGCTTTCGGACCAGGGCCAGGACTTCGGGGCTCGGGACCTTTCCCTCGTGCGCCTTGGCAACGGCCCGGGTGTATTCCAGGTACTTCCGCGCCTTCTTGTTCCCCGGGACGATCGCCAGCAGGGAGATCGTGTGTCGCTCCGCCTCCGCAAACCGGCGCTGCTTGTTCGCCGCCTTGGCCAGGGCGAGGCGCGAGGTTGCAAGGCCGTCCATGGCCCGCTTCGTCTCATCCGTCACGTTCACCCCGCCCAGTTCGCGGGAAAGTTTCAGCGTCGCCTCGTAGAGCGCCGTCGCGGCCCAGTGGTTCTTCGCTTTCCGCGAGGCGTCGGCCCGCGCCAAGGTGCGTTGCAATCGACCCAGCGTCTCCTGCCGACGCGTCGACTCATCCTGGACCAACTCGAGAACCGCGTCTTTGCCAACGTCCAGTGCAGCGCGACGTTTGGTCGAGACGCTTGCTGCGGAATCGGCGGCAAGGACCGGCAAGGACGCCGCGCAGACCAGCGCGGAAACAGCGGGCAACAGGCGGACTCGGACAGGCATGGCGGGACAGTAGCACACCAGCGCACGCCAGCAAGGAGCGGCGGTCGGCAGGCAAGTCCCAAAACCTGAGGGACGGAAAGAAGGTAGCCGGTCGGTGTAGGGAGGAACGACCGAAACCACCGGAATCACGCGACAACGGTTTCTCAGCCCCGGCAGGGGCGATCCGAATCAGGCTGTATGAATGACGTGTGCATCCTGAGCGCCGGCGCTGCGGATGGACGGGTTGCGCAGCGTGGGTTCCATCCGCGACACGTCGTGGCGAGACCTGGTTCACGTTTCACTTCGTCCCCTGCGGGGCCGACGGCGACAGGAATGTCGCCGCTCCTTGGTTGACGCCCACGCCTCACCGACCGCCGCGATACTTCCGGTCGGCCTCGATCCACGCGGGTTGGGGCGGGGCGGTTCTCACCGACTTGAAATCTTTCAATGGATTGCCCTCCGGCCCAACCAGTGTCGGGACAACCAGGACATACAGGCGGCGGGTCTTGCTGTTTTCCCGCTTCCTCCGAAGTATGCCTCAATGACAAGGAGGGCGGATTCCGGATGGTGGTCGAAGAAGTCGTCTTCCTGACCTTCGATCACGGCGATATCTGGTTCGGGCTCGGAATCCGCCGTGGTGATCGGCCGTTTCTTGGCTGCGAAGATTCCCGGTCGAAGAACCTCTGACAAAAGGCGAAGCAGGCGAGCGACAATGAACTCGTGCAGGGGGGATTTGGACCTCTTCTTGACGATCACCCCTTCCAACAGCTCGACATCCTCAGAAATCATGCCCGCAGCGCCAGCCTCATGGTAGAAGCGGACCGAAATCGGACTGACATTCTCACGCACAAGCGGTTCTTCCAAGATTTCGAGCATGGCTTTGGGAACTACCCGGCCCCGGCTCGTTGCGCAACCGGCATTGCGCGCCAATCAACGACGCACCCAGCCGATCAGTTGCCCGTCCTCATCGAGCACGGGAACGACATGATCGCGGGCCGCGCCGGATCCCGGGCGCCAGCCAGAACCGTTGTCCGGCTCGATGGGGCGGGCCGAATCGGTGCGGAAGAATCCGAAGCTGCGATCGCGGGCATTGGCCATCATCGCCTCCTGGCCGGCGGCGAAGTAGACGAACGCCGCAATCAGCATCAGCATTGGCTGAAAGGTGATCAAACCGAACACCCCGGCGATCACCGCGAGCGTGCGACCAACCTTGGCCGCGATGTTGGTGGCGCGGACGAAGGGCATGCGCATGGCCAGCAGGGCTCGCAGAACGCGCCCGCCGTCCATGGGAAAGGCCGGGATCAGGTTGAACAGGACCAACCAGACATTCACCGCGGCCAGGGACGCCACGAACGACAGCCCGCCCAAAGCATGGCCGCCCAGTCCGGTGAGATTGACCCCCAGTCCCAAGACCAGAAGGAACACCATCAATCCGCCGGCGATCACCACGTTGACTGCCGGCCCCGCGAGCGCGACGGCCAACTCCTGGCTCGGCTTTTCCGGCATCCGTTCGAGTCGCGCGACGCCGCCAATCGGATACAGCGTGACATCCGGTGTGCGAACGCCAAAGGCCCGCGCGGCGAAAATATGGCCGAACTCATGCAGCAGGACACAGCCGAAGACGAGCACGACGAACAGAACGCCCAACGCGGCGGCGACGATGCCTTGGGAAAGATTCGCCAACGCGATGAAACCCAGCAGCAACGGGAAGGTCAGGTGGATCTTCACATCCGTTCCGGCAATTCGGGCAATTTTGTAGGACCAATTCATTCTTCGGTTTTCTGGAGCGGCTCGCCGTTTGACGCTGCGCCCCGGAAAACGAACAACATGTTTCGTGCCGATCGGCGCGGTTTCTTCAAATCGTCGTTGGGTTGGACCAAAAACCGCACCCTTCACTTCAAAATACGAGATTGGCGCATTGATTGGCCACTCGCCGCGCGTCCGTCCAGAGATCGAAAAGCGACATCCTGTCACCCCAATGCGACGTGATGGCGTCTACAATGGCACAGGCCCTGTCGGGAAAAAGACCGGGCGGATGCGATCGGCCCCGCATCCGCCCGGTTCGATAACAGGATCGCTGGATCGCTTATTTGGCGGCGATCGCCTTCTCGATGGCGGCGACCACCTCGCTGGAAGCCGGCTCCTGGCCGGGGTCAAACCGGGCGACGACCTTCCCATCCTTACCGACGAGGAACTTGGCAAAATTCCAGCCAACGTCGCCGCTGAACTTCGCCTTGGCGCCCGACAACTCCTTGTAGAGGGCGTGCTGGTTCTTCCCCTTCACGTCGATCTTGTCGAACATCGGAAAGGTGACGCTGTAGTTGGAGGAGCAGAACGCCTTGATCTCGGCGTTGGAGCCGGGCTCCTGGCCGCCAAACTGGTTGCAGGGAAATCCGAGCACGGCGAAACCCTTGTCCTTGAATTTGCGATGCAGCCCCTCCAATTGTTCGTATTGGGGAGTCAACCCGCACTCCGACGCGACATTGACGATCAACAAGGCCTTGCCCTTGTGCGCCTTCAAGCTCGTGGGCTTCTTGTCGATGTCCTTGAGGGGAATGTCGTAGATGGATTTGTCTCCGGCGTTGACGGTGGTCATGGCTGCGGCAACCAGCAGGGAAGCGAGTAGGGTTTTCATGGGGCGCAAAGATGGTCGGCTTTCCGCCAATGTCAACGCCGGCGGCGCAACGTCCCGACCCACGAATGGTTCGGGTTGCCAAGTCGGCCGGAGTTTCCGAAGCTGGGCTTATGTTCAAGATGATGAAGTTGATTCTGATCCTGGCGATCCTGCTGATTGGCGCGGGCGCCTACATGTTGTTCAAGACCACCGCGCCTTTCGGCCTGCGTTACAAGGAGGTCCCGACCGTCGCGGACACCGGCGTCGTGGACACAGCCTTCAAGATCTTGACCGGCAGCGCCCCCAATCTCTACGAGAAGCGCTTCGGTTTTCTCCCCGGTCCCAACTACATGAAGGTCGAGGTCGGCGAGAACGAGGTCATCGTCTCCAAGGAGCCCATCAGCGATGACGCCGCTGAATTGCTCAAGAAAGGCTCGGAAATCCTGGGCTCCGGCGACGACGACAAATAGCCGTCGGCCGCGTCGCCACCCTTGCGTTGAATGAAGTTGTCCGTTACCCGTCACACCATCATGAAAAAAGTCCTGACCCTGATCACCGCGTTGTCATTGCTCGGAGTCGTCGGCACGGCCGAGTCGTCCAAGAAGAAAGCCAAGCAAGGCAAGTTCAAGATCGCCTGGCAAATCACCGAGGGATTGAAAGCGCCGGAGAGCGCGTACGTTGACGAGGGCTCCGGCTTCCTGTTTCTCTCGCAAATTGGCGATGGCGGCGGCAAGGGCAGGGACCGCGATGGCTGGATCTCCAAACTGACGGTCACCGGCGAGATGGTGAAGAATCGTTGGGTCGTCGGACTCAATGCGCCCAAGGGTCTGCGCAGTCATGACGGAACGCTTTGGGTCAGCGATATCGACACGTTGGTCGCCATCGACATTGCCACGGGAAGAATCTCCAAGCGCATCGCCATCAAGGACGCCCAGTTTCTCAACGACGTCGCCATCGGGCCCGACGGCTCGGTTTACGTCTCGGACATGGCAGCCAGCGTCATCTACCGGCATCGCGACGGCGAGACCACGGTCTTCGCGTCGGGATCCGAGATCGAACACCCGAACGGCTTGTTGGTCCACGATGGGAAACTGATCATCGGCGGCTGGGGGCTCGATCTGCAGGACGACTTCTCAACGCCGACCGTCGGACGCCTGCAGGCGATCGATCTCAAGGACAAATCCCACACCCTCATCACCAAGCAGCCGACCGGCAATCTTGATGGCGTCGAGATCGACGGCAAGGGCGGCTTCATCGTCACCGATTGGCGGGCCGGCAAGGTCTTTCGCATCTCCAAGCGCGGCAAGGTCAGGACGCTCATGGAGTTCCCTCGCGGCTCCGCCGACCACGCCTACCTCGTCGACCGCAAGTGGCTGATCCTGCCCGAAATGTTGGAGAACAAATTGACGGCGTTCGTCTTGAAGTGACCAGGACGCCGTTGCTCAGTCGGCGCCTGAGCGACGCAGGACCGCCGCCTCGAGGCGGCCAATTCCATCAGCCCCCCCCCATCTCATGAACCAGAGCAAGAACAGGAGCCACGCTCCTCTCAAACGGACCTTCCTCAGACAAGCCCTTGGCCTGGCGGCGATCAGCTGCGCCGCCCTGGGCGGCGCCTTATCCAATGCCGCCGCGGCGGAAACCGCCAGGGGCGTTGTCTTCTACGACATCAACAAGAACGGCGAGCGCGACCAGGGCGAGCCCGGGCTGCCGAACATCCGCGTCTCCAATCAACGCGAGATCGTCTTCACCGATGAGGAGGGCCGTTGGGCCTTGCCGGCGTCCGACGACGCCATTTTCTTCGTCATCAAGCCGAGCGGCTTCACCCCGCCGCTGAGCGCGAACAACCTCCCGCAGTTCTACTACATCCACAAACCCGCCGGTTCGCCCAAGACGAAGTACGCGGGCGTCGCGCCCACCGGCGACCTGCCCGATTCGATCGATTTTCCCCTGCTGCGCCAGGAGGAGCCGGAGACGTTCCAGGCGATCTTCTTCGGCGATCCGCAGCCGACCTCCCAGCAACAGATCGACTACATCGCCCATGACGTGGTGGAGGAATTGATCGGCACGGAAGCGAAGTTCGGCGTCACCCTGGGCGACATCCTGTTCGACGACCTGTCCCTTTTCGAGAGCATGAACCGCACCGTGGCCCTGATCGGCGTGCCCTGGTTCAACGTCATCGGCAACCACGACATCAATTTCGACGCGCCGACCGACGAGCTTTCCGACGAAACCTTCGAGCGCGTCTATGGCCCGGCTTATTATTCCTTCGACTATGGCAAGGTTCACTTCGTCGTCCTGGACAATGTGAACTGGCTCGGCAGGAAGCCGGAAGGGCCGGGCAAATACGTCGGGGGTCTCGGTGAAAAGCAGATCGCGTTCGTGAAGAACGATTTGAAATCCGTGCCCGAGGAGAAGCTGGTCGTCCTGATGATGCACATC
>Ga0181594_10001545_pt1 | contig 21334 bp, 13 predicted proteins | sample 071ome_18_FD_145603 | JGI IMG/M metagenome (GOLD analysis project Ga0181594, IMG submission 145603) | Coastal salt marsh microbial communities from the Groves Creek Marsh, Skidaway Island, Georgia - 071413BT metaG (spades assembly) | ecosystem: Environmental > Aquatic > Marine > Intertidal zone... | reverse complement strand
ATGAGGATGGTGCCGCCGATTTGCAACATGTCCTGGCCGTGGCGCACGGTATCGGGACCGTGTTGGAAGATTATCGCGTGGTCGTAAACAAATCTACAGTGCCCGTGGGTACTGCAGACAAAGTGAAAAACGCTATTCAAAAAGCGCTCACGAGTCGAAATCAGGAAGTCGATTTCTCGGTCGTATCAAATCCCGAGTTTCTTAAGGAAGGGGCCGCTATCGAGGACTTTTTGAAGCCGGATCGGATCGTCGTGGGTATCGCCGACGAGCGTTCAAAAGAAATCATGCGAGAGCTCTACGCGCCCTTCAATCGTAATCATGAACGGCTTCTTTTTATGGATATCCGATCTGCCGAGCTCACGAAATATGCGGCGAATGCCATGTTAGCCACAAAGATTTCGTTTATGAATGAGTTGGCGAATATCGCGGAACGTGTCGGCGCGGACATTGAGACGGTGCGGCTTGGCATCGGTTCCGATCCGAGGATTGGCTATCATTTCATTTACCCCGGGTGTGGATATGGGGGCTCATGCTTTCCAAAAGATGTTAAAGCGCTCGCCCATACCGCTACCAAAAATGCGTACGAGGCGAGGCTGCTGAATGCGGTTGAGGCGGTTAATGAGGATCAGAAGGCGAGTCTCCTTGGCAAAGTCTGTGATCATTTCGGACAGGACCTCTCCGGACTTAATTTTGGTGTCTGGGGGCTGTCATTTAAGCCCAATACCGATGACATGCGAGAAGCGCCAAGCCTTACTGTGATAAGTGGGCTGCTTGGGCGGGGAGCAATGGTCTTGGGCTATGACCCCGTAGCAGGTCCTGAGGCGCAACGTCATTTCGAAAACGATAAAGGATTCAGTCTGGCTGAGGATATGTACGGCGCAAGCGAGAATGCCGATGCTTTAATTTTGCTCACCGAATGGAAAGAGTTTCGGGCCCCCGACATGGGACGACTGTTGAGCAATCTTCGGACGCCCGTAATCTTTGACGGGCGGAATGTATTTGATCCGGCGGTCATGAAGCGTTTGGGCGCCCGTTATTACAGTATCGGCCGTCGGCCTGTCGGCTGATCGAGATCCGAACCAACCAACAACGAATCGCGATGGAAACACTGAGCGAAAGGTTACTCGTCGGGGCGCGCGATCTTCGTTGTCTCGTGGTTGGAGACGCGATGCTCGATCGCTACTGGCTTGGTGATGTGGATCGCATATCACCCGAGGCACCGGTCCCAGTTGTAAGTGTCAAGGCAACCCATGAGTGTGCAGGAGGGGCTGGGAACGTCGCGGCCAATATCGCGGCGCTCGGGAGCCGATGCGAGTTGATCTCGTTCGCGGGTGAGGATGATGCGGGAAAGCGATTGAGCGCAATTCTTACTGAGGCGGGTGTAGGGGTTCATCTTCATATCGACCCCGATGGGCGCACAACCGAGAAACTACGCGTCGTCTCCAGAAATCAGCAGCTTCTTCGGATTGATTTTGAATCCCAACCGAATTCCGATCTTATCCGGCAAAGCGTATCGGATTTCGAAGCCTTAAGTGCTCACACGGATGTGGTTGTGATTTCTGATTATGGAAAGGGCGGGTTGAGGCAGATTTCTGAGATGATATCTATGGCGCGAACGGCCCAACTGCCTGTGATCGTTGATCCGAAGGGGGAAGATTTTTCGCGATATCACGGCGCCACCATCGTGACCCCAAACGCACATGAGTTCGAGGCGGTGACAGGTGTCGCGGTGGACCATCCGCGCTTTGAGACCGCCGCTTTTGAGCTCGTGCGAGAAGTGGGAATCTCCGCTCTTCTGGTTACCCGGGGTCCAGAGGGAATGACGCTATTCTCAGATGAAGGCACTCGGGTTCATCAAGATGCCGTCCCTGTTGAGGTGTTTGATGTGAGTGGCGCCGGAGATACCGTGGTGGCTCTCTTGGCTGTGAGTCTCGGACTGAGGTTTGGATGGGCGGATTGTATAAAACTTGCGACTCAGGGAGCCAGTGCTGTTGTTAGTCGTTTCGGAACAAGCGTTGTCCGGACCAGCGATCTCGCAGTGTGACCGTGAGGGGAATACCGATATGTTAGTTGTGACAGGCGGCGCGGGGTTTATCGGATCCAACCTCGTCAAGGCGCTAAATCAGCGGGGTCGCACAGATATAGTTGTCGTTGACGATCTATCGGATACCCGCAAGGTGAAGAATCTTAGCGATCTTGAGATTGCGGACTATATCGACAAGGATGATTTTCTCCGTCGATGTGATGAGCTCAATCGCATGACCCCCATCGAGTGCGTTTTTCACCAGGGAGCTTGTTCGGACACGATGGTCGAGGACGGTCGATTCGTCATGAGCATCAACTATGACTATTCGAAAGCTCTACTCGCATTTTGTCAGCAACGCGCTATTCCCTTGATCTATGCGTCCTCGGCCTCTGTGTATGGCCTGCACGGGCCGTTTACAGAATCCGCTGATAGATTCAAGCCTCTAAACGCGTATGCCTACTCCAAAACCTTGTTTGATCAATATGCGTGGCAGCCGAGCTTGACTCCAGCCTCTCAATTAGTGGGACTAAGATACTTCAACGTTTATGGGCCAGGCGAGCAACACAAGGGCCGGATGGCATCTGTAGCATGGCACCTAACGCATCAGTATTTTGAGACAGGCAAAGTAAAACTATTTAGTGGTACTGGCGGCTATGGTGACGGCGAGCAACGCCGCGACTTTATCCATGTCGATGACGCGGTGCGAGCGAATTTATTTTTTCTTGATCACCCCAAAAAAAGTGGTGTCTTCAACGTGGGCACCGGTACGAGCCGCAGCTTCAATGACGTTGCGCTTGCGGTGATTAATGCCTGTAGAGATGTCGATGGATTGGCCGCCTTGTCGCTTGATGACGCCCGCTCTCAAGAGGTTCTTTCTTATTATGAGATGCCGCAGACTTTGAAGGGCAAATATCAAAGTTTTACAGAAGCCAGTGTGGAAAAACTTAGGACTGAAGGCTTTGATGGGCGTTTTATTGATGTTGCAGAAGGTGTGGGGAGTTACGCCACTCTGATTTATCAAGAGCTAAGTTCGGGCTCAGCCCTCTCCTAGACACCGTTCATGCCAAACCAGCGCATTTCGTCAATTCCACCTCCCGAGCAGTGCACAGTGCTCGTGACGGGCGGCGCCGGGTTTATCGGATCGTCAGTGATAAGGACTCTGATAGCAAAGGGCTATAAATCGGTTATCAACGTGGACGCGTTGACTTATGCGGGTAATCTGCTGTCCGTTGAAAAGGAGGCGGCTTACTCCGGCTACCGATTTGAACAGGCAGATATTTGTGATGTGGATCGGATGAGGTGGATTTTTAATCATTACCAACCGAACGCGGTGATGCACCTTGCCGCTGAATCGCATGTGGATCGATCCATCGATGGCCCAGCGCAGTTTATAGAGACCAACATAAAAGGCACATTTAATCTTCTTGAGCTTGTTCGAGAGGCGAAGGAGCGCCGAGAGTCCGATCAATCCGACATAAGGTTTCATCATATATCGACGGATGAGGTATACGGCTCCCTGGGCGCTGAGGGGTATTTCCTGGAAGATTCCCGATATCAGCCTAATTCCCCTTATTCTGCTAGCAAGGCAGCCTCTGATCACCTCGTGCGGGCTTGGGGCGAAACATTTGGATTAAACATCGTCGTTTCAAATTGCTCGAACAACTATGGACCCTACCAATATCCTGAAAAACTGATACCGGTCGTAATCCACCGCGCGTTAAATGGAGAAGGGATTCCGGTCTATGGAAAAGGTGAGAATGTCAGAGATTGGTTATTTGTTGATGATCATGCACGGGCACTTGAACTTGTTATGCGAACCGGGAAAGCAGGGCGTACCTACAATATTGGAGGCGATTCGGAAAAAACCAATCTTGAGGTCGTTGAGTCGATTTGCGGCATCCTTGATGAGATTCAACCAGCGGCGAGCAGGCCTCATCGCGATCTCATAAGCTTTGTCACCGATCGTCCGGGACATGATTTTCGCTACGCGATTGATGCCACGCGAGTCAAAAGCGAACTCGGATGGCGTCCGTCGGAGAGCTTCAGTTCAGGTTTGCGTAAGACTATCCAGTGGTATCTCGATAACAGAGCCTGGGTTGATGCGGTAGGCGGCGAGTCGGCTGCCTCGCGTCGTCAAGGCCTTGGAGGAGCATCATGAGAGGGCTAATTCTGGCTGGCGGCGCAGGAACCCGCCTGTGGCCCGTTACACAAGTGATGTCAAAACAGCTTCTCCCTGTGTATGACAAGCCGATGATCTACTATCCCTTAAGCGTGTTGATGCTGGCAGGGCTTCGTGACATCCTTTTGATTTCGACGCCGCAGGACACACCTCGTTTTCAGGAACTGCTCGGGGATGGGTCGCAGTGGGGCCTGAACCTCTCATACGCCATTCAACCGTCTCCAGATGGTCTCGCTCAGGCGTTTATTCTGGGGGCGGAGTTCATCGGTCATCAGCCCTCCGCTTTGATTCTTGGTGATAACATTTTTTACGGTCATCACCTTACGGAATCGGTGCGGCGAGCCCGTACGCTATCGCATGGAGCCACGGTCTTTGCATATCCTGTCGGGGATCCCGAACGTTATGGTGTTGTCAGTTTCGGTGCGAATGGCCGCGCTGAGTCGCTGGAGGAGAAACCCAAGAATCCAAAATCGCGATATGCTGTAACGGGCCTCTATTTTTACGACGAACGGGCACCAGAATTTGCTCGCAGCCTAACGCCGTCCAAACGCGGCGAGCTTGAGATTACTGATCTGAATCGTCTTTACCTGGACGAGGGGACGCTGAATGTCGAACTTTTGGGTCGGGGAACTGCTTGGTTAGATACCGGTACGCATGAATCTCTGCTACAGGCGTCAGTCTTTATCGAGACCATCGAGAGCCGTCAAGGACTAAAGATCTGTTGTCCCGAAGAAATCGCCTTTCGAATGAACTTTATCGACCTCGAGCAATTAGCCAAACTGGCTAGCGAACTCAGTAAAAGCACGTACGGGCAATATCTTGAGCGGGTGATCGCGGAGGGCTCTTGATGGAAACGATCCTGCAGCGGTTCTAAAAAGCAAACGGGCAGAGGATTTGTGAGACGTTCTGAATATCGTGCAGGGCTTGCTTATGTCTTCAGTACCGTCTGGATTCATCGCTTTGTAATCGGCCAGCTCTCAAAGAGAGCCATTTACACCAGGTATAGGGGGACGATGCTAGGGTTTCTCTGGTCCTTGGTGACGCCAATAGTAATGCTAACTATCTACACGATAGTCTTTGGGCTTGTTTTTAACGCGCGATGGGAAGACAGGGGTGGGGGTAATCTGGAGTTTGCCGCGATTTTATTTTCAGGAATGATTGTCCACAGCGTGTTTGCCGAGTGTCTGACTCGAGCTCCGACATTGATTGTTGGCAACCCGCAGTATGTCAAGAAGATCCGTTTTCCGCTCGAAACTCTGGCATGGGTTAACCTATCTACAGCATTTTTTCAGTGTGTAATCAGTACCGCTATTCTTCTCGGATATTTAGTCTTATTAGGAGCTGGCGTGCCGTGGGTTGCCCTGCTTGCGCCTGTGCCTCTGCTTACACTCTTGCCCTTTTGCCTGGCGGTCGGGTGGCTTTTAGCGGCATTCTCGGTTTATGTAAAAGACCTAGCCCAACTGACAGCCCTTATGAGCACGATACTCTTTTTCATGGCGCCTATTCTCTACCCAAGATCGGCCCTGCCGGAGTCTTTGCAGCCCTTGATCGCGTTGAATCCAATTACCTATCCCATAGAGGAGTTTCGTAAGCTTATTCTCTGGGGTGATCTACCGAACTGGGGCGGTCTTTTCTTTCATTTTTTCATCGGCATGGTCTGTGCTTGGTGCGCGTTGGCTGTATTTCAAAAAATTCGGCGGGGCTTCGCGGATGTGCTCTGACTTAGCGATCGAGGCATCCTCTCTCGGGAAGGCCTACCGAATCTACAAGCGACCAATTGATCGAGTGCGAGAGCTCTACTCGTTACGAAAGCGTCGATACCACACAAAATTTCAGGCGCTGAAGGACGTCACCTTTAGCGTGCAATCCGGACAGACCGTCGGATTGATTGGTCCAAACGGATCTGGAAAATCGACATTACTCGAGATCATGAGTGGAACCCTCGAGCCAACCGAAGGTCGTATCGAAGTGCGCGGACGCGTTGCCGCGTTGTTAGAACTCGGGGCTGGCTTTAATCCGGCTTTTACAGGCCGGGAAAATGTTTATCTGAATGGCTCGCTGATCGGCGCATCCCGCGCGGAATTGGATGAACGATTCGATTCTGTCGTTGCGTTTTCGGAAATTGGTGATTTTATAGATCATCCTGTAAGCACGTACTCAAGCGGCATGTACGTACGCCTTGCATTCGCTACTGCCATACACTGCGATCCGGATATATTGATTGTTGATGAGGCGCTTGCTGTTGGGGACATACGCTTCCAACGAAAGTGCTATCGAAAAATCGAGGAGATGAAGGCAGAGGGGAGAACAATATTCTTTGTGACCCATGCGATGGATTTGATTGAAGCCCACTGCTCGCAGGCGATGTATCTACGAGAGGGCCAACTCCGGGCGATAGGCAATCCTAAAGAGGTGATTAATCGCTATCTTGAGGATTCCTTTGGACCAAAGAATGTGGAGTGGGATGAGGTCAAGGCCGCACCGCAAATGGAAAGCCCGGAGCAAATTGAATCGGCCCTCCCTGAAGCGCGGCAACGCGAGGCTCCAGACGACCGATGTCGTTCGCGATCATCCTACAATCCAGGCGAATTTCGGTGGGGGGACCAGAGGGCAGCTATCTACGATTATCGTTTTGTGAATGCGCAGGGTCAGGTTGAAGTTCATCCTCCTTTTCAGAGTGGGCAAGATATTTTCTTAGTCGTGCAAGTATATTTTGCGGAGCCGATTGCGCATCCTATTTTTGGCATCACTATTAAGACGGTCGATGGTCAGACCGTGTTTGGAGCGAACAGTCGGCGGCGGCAATTAGACCTCGGGCCGTACGCGGCCGGAGAGAGGGTACAGTTATCCCTTAAGTTCACCGCCGTACTGATACCGGGGCAGTATTTTATCTCTCTTGGGATTGCTGAGGATGATCCTTCCGATGATCATCAGGCGGTGGATCGGCGGTATGACCTGATACACGTAGCGTTAGGGGGGTCGCGATCAGACTTCGGTGTGGCCGATATCGGGCTTGAGATGAACCTCTCCACCGAGTCGCAGGACTAGGACGGCTTTAGCGTGGACGCGACTACACAAGCTTACGACTATATCGTTTATCTACTGCGCGGCAGGACGGATGCCTGAGACGCCCTCCATACCTCTTGATCTCCTCTTCAGCTTCGGGGATGGGGATGGTAGCTGGACTGTAGGAGCATCCCAGTGGGATCCAAGGCTTTCTCTTGAGGGATTAGCCTTTGCGGGCGCGACCGTTATTGATTTTGATCCTAATGGATTTCTCTCTCTCGGTGCCTCTACTGCACCGGACGCCTTGTTTCTGTCCTTGAATGATGGGGGCTTGCAAGGACAGGCAGGAGAGTTAAGCCTAGTTATTTCAGATGTGTTGACGGCGGGCAGGACAATTATCCTGGACTCAAACGCTCGAACGGTTCGAAGCGAAGGTATGTCGTATCTTTTGGAAGCTTTGGAGAAAAGTCGGAGAAGCACGCTTCTGATCTGCGAATCTGAGGGTAAGGAGCTCTATCTTGATCGAGACTTCCTGGAAAAAGAGCCTCACGCGTGGAGACACTTATCTGCATTTATTGATGAAGGTGGGCAACAGCGCCGCCTAAGTCAACGCATTCTGCCTGAGATGTGGGCGCAATTTTTCCGCTCGGGTTCGTTTCCAATAGGAAACCTTAGACAGATCTCGGTATTTCATCGGGACGACCTTCAATGCCGCATCAAACCGAGGGTCGATTTCGTCCATCGGACAAGCGGAGTTCGAAAGCGCGAGTACTGGGTTGATACGATTAAAGAAGTCGGCGCTGAGTATGTGAACCGACAGCCCAGTATCCCAGAGCTGGTCTCCTCCCTCATGCGAGAACACAAAGGGTCGCCTTCGTCATTCAGGCATGTGCTCGGATCAGAGAGGTATTCCGTCGGCGCTCGGTTGTCGGATGTCTGGCTAAGCGCTTTCGCACAAGACGAGAACACTGGCCCAATTGAAGCGCTATTTAATAGGTATTACAGCTTTTTGAAGGAAAATGCCCCTAGAGGGAAATCCGTTCTACTAGATCTTTCGCCCGACAACATTATTTACGCACCGAATGGCGACTATGCAGCGATAGATCAGGAATGGGAGTGGTGTCAGGAGAGGTCTGACATCGACCTCTTATTCGCTCGCGGCGTGCTGCAATTTATCTCGCGCTATCCGGAAATCTTAGAATGTTCGGTTGACTTCTTAGGGGTGAAAAGCACAAAGCTCGATCTCTTCAATTGGGCTTGCGATGCGGCCGCTGTATGTAGGACCGATCTGCTCGAGAAGCTTGACGAAGTCGAGACCTCGTTCCGCGAATCCGTACATACGAAAGCAGGCTCGCTGGATCTAAGGAGCAGCTTAAACCGCGCCTTTCGACGAGGCGACAGTACTACCGTCTGTTGTCAGCTCGTTGGGATCGGCAATGAGGCCATCAACATCCATGCAGAGCTGCCTTTCTCCTCTGCCGGCGGTTTGAACCACTTCACATTTTATTGTGATGTGGACGATATTCGGGGGTTTGGAGAATTTCGTTTTATTTTTGATCAGGACCTCGGTCCGGTCCGGTTTCAGACGTTGGCGGTGTCCTTCAGTGCCCCTGATGATGGGGGAGTTGGAGCCTTCCTGGAGTTACGTGGGCATGAGGATATTATTCAGCGCGCAAGTCATATCGAAACTGGGGATGATCCCACAGCAACTTCCTTCCCCTTGGGAAGTGTCATTACGAAGGTATGCTTTGCTCTCCCGCAGCCTGTTGCCGATCGCGGCCAAGGTGCCGGGCGTCTGCGCATTCAGTTAAAGACTTGCTGGCCCGATGCTTTGCTCGGCGACGGAGATATTAACCGTTTGGTCGGCGCGCTTTGGGGAAAAGAAACTTCGCTTGTCTCTTCGCAACGTCTCGTCATAGCCCAACGAGAAGAGCTCGCCCAAACTGAGCGGAAGCTGGCGGAAGCCCTTGTGCTCATTGAGCGCATGAAGTCTTCGAAGGTTTGGCGAGCAGGAGAACTCCTAAGACGAATAATCTTTTCGTGGCGAACAGTTGACCCTGTCGGCGCAGAGGGGCGTCCGGCGATTGAGGTTCTAAATCGGCCTGCAGCACCGCCCGCCCAGAGAGTTGCAGCTCTGCTTAACTTGCGCGATCGAGAATTCAGCTTGGCCTCAGAGAGCTCGCCCTCAATAATGATAAGTGTAGTTATCCCCGTCCACAACACTCCCCGCCCCTGGTTGGCCGATGCGATCCGTTCGGTGCAGGAGCAGTCCTACGCGCATTGGGAGCTTGTACTCGTGGACGATGGATCTACCTTGCTGGAAACCCGCGAATTCCTTGATCGCCTGAATGATCCAAGAGTTACTCGTATAAGCCTGGTGCGATCGTGCGGAATTTCTGGAGCAACTAACTTTGGAATTGAGGCTGCTCGAGGCGAAGTCATTGTGTTCATGGATCATGATGACATGCTTGCCCTGAATGCACTTGAGTTGTTAGCGGCTCCTTTTGAATCAGTGAACGCCGATATTGTTTATTCCGATGAGGCAGTTTTCACTGATGAGACAACTGTTTCTGATAATGGAGGCTTCGGCAGGGCCCATCTAAAACCGGACTTCTCGCCCGACCTTTTGCTTTCGCACAACTACATTACGCACTGTCTTGCGGTTCGAAAAAAGCGCATTCTCGAAGTGGGGGGTCTTAGGGGCGACTTCGATGGGGCACAGGACTATGACCTTCTACTCCGTCTGACTGAAGCCACCAAGCGTGTTGTCCACGTTCCTTCGGTACTTTACTTTTGGCGCCAGTCCGTCAGCTCTACCAGTTTAGATACCGGGGTCAAACCCGAAGCGCACTTGCGGGGCAAAAAGGCTTTAGAAGAGGCATTGGAGCGACGAGGGTTGGAAGCGGAGGTGCTCATGGGTAACGCACCGCACTTCTTTAGGGTTAGACGTGCCATTAAAGCGAGCCCCATGGTCGACATCATCATCCCTTTTCGTAATCAACCGTTCTTTTTAAAGCAATGTCTTGACTCTGTAATCTCTCGAACGCGCTATTCCAATTACCGTATCGTATGCGTTGACAATGGGAGCGACGATGAGTTAACGCTCGAATTACGAGACCGATTTAGCCGGGAAAAATCGAACGTGCATTTTATCGATTTTAATGGGCCATTTAATTTCTCAGGGATCAATAATTTTGCGGCAAGTGGCTCCGATGCCGAACACCTCGTGTTGATGAATAACGATATCGAGATAATTAATCCAGACTGGTTGGAGGCCTTGCTTGAGCACTCTCAGAGGGCCGAGGTGGGCGCTGTTGGAGCAAAGCTTTTTTATCCGAATGACACCATTCAACACGCCGGAATTGCCGTCGGGATCGGGGGGTACGCAGGCCATCCCCACAAACACGAGCAGGCCGGTTTTCGAGGCTATCTTAATAGACTGAACGTGATTCAAAACGTCTCGGCTGTCACGGCAGCCTTGCTGATGTGCAAACGGGCGGTTTATGCGCAGGCGAAGGGGCTTGATCAAGAAAACTTTGGGATTGCATGTAACGACGTGGATTTCTGCTTGCGTCTCATAGAATTGGGGTATCGCAATATCTTTACTCCCTACGCGCTGGCCTATCATCACGAATCGGTCAGCCGTGGTTATGAGGATACACCTGAGAAGATGGCCCGCTTTGCAGAAGAGAAGCGGCGCTTCTCAGAACGCCATGCGGCGACTTTGGCCGAGGGTGATCCGTACTACAATAGGGGGTTCAGGCGAGATACCGAGAACGTCTTGATCGCCTAGTATGGTCTGCCAACAGAGTCTCTGATCTCTATGAATAATATAGAGTTAAGCATTATCTTGCCTGTGTTCAATGAAGCGGAGAATCTTCGACCGCTGTATGAGGATCTGAACACAGTCCTTACGGGTTTGAATAAGGCATATGAGATCATTTTTGTTGATGATGGAAGTCGAGACGGCTCACTTGACGTATTAAAAGAGCTATCGGCAAACGATCCATGCGTGCTTGCTATTGAATTTAGACGAAACTTTGGACAGACAGCGGCTCTCGCGGCCGGTCTTCGACATGCGCGCGGCAACGTTGTCTTCACTTTAGACGCCGATCGCCAAAACGACCCCCAGGACATCCCGCTTTTATTGGCCGAGATTGAGAGCGGAATGGATTTAGTTTGTGGATGGCGTCATGACCGCAAGGACGGACTTTGGCTTAGGTTGATTCCTTCGCGCATCGCGAATTGGCTGATCTCCACCACGACCGATGTCAAACTTCACGACTATGGATGTACGTTGAAGGCGATGACTCGAGATGTGGCGAAGAACCTGAGGCTATACGGAGAGATGCATCGATTTATTCCCGCAATCGCTAGCTGGTATGGAGTGCGAATGAGTGAGATAAAAGTCCGTCACCATGCGCGCAGAGCAGGCATATCGAAATACGGGATCTCTCGCACTTTTCGAGTCCTGCTTGACCTACTCACGGTGAAGTTTTTGCTTGGGTATTCCGCGCGGCCTATTCAGTTTTTCGGCAGCATAGGCCTCGTAAGTGGGCTTGCCGGTGGATTACTGTTGATCTGGCTTTTCGTAGAGCGAACGTTCTTCGGAGTGCCTCTCGCGGATCGACCGGCGGTTCTGGCGGGAATTGTGCTTACGTTAGTGGGGCTTCAGTTTGTAACCGTCGGTCTCTTGGCGGAGCTTCAATCGCGTACTTATCACGAATCACAGGATAAGCCCATTTACGAGGTGCGAAATATCCACGGGCAGAGCGGTTAATCTCGCCGAGGGATTCCTTTGTGTGTTTAGTGATAAGCGACGGGTGACCGCTTCAGAAAAAATATCGGTCATCATTGTTAACTTCAATTCTGGGCCATTTCTCTTTGAGCTCGTACGGCACCTCGGGCAGTTTGATCACCGTTTAGACGTCATTGTTGTAGATAATGCGTCTGTTGATAATAGTGCTGGTTTTCTCGCCTCTGAGGAGGCGGTACGGTTTATCCCGCTTACGGGTAATGTCGGCTTTGGTGCAGCCTGCAATCGCGGAGCGGCGGTTGCCGCAGGCGAACTGCTGATTTTCCTTAACCCGGACTGTTTTCCAGACCCCAACGCTTTCGCTGTTATTCAGGAGTGTTTCGCGGGTAGCGCACGTATCGGGGCCTGTGGCGGCTTGCTGTTGGGCTTCGATGGCCGTGAGCAATTGGGTAGTCGCCGGTGTGACCCGACTCTTATCCGATGTGTAGGAAAGGCGGTCAGGAAGATTGCGGGGATGAACTGGGCGCCCACTTTTGACCGGATCGACCAGCCGCTTCCCGGTAAGCCCTGTGAGGTCGATGCAGTCTCCGGGGCTTGTCTCGCGGTCCGCCGTGATATCTTCGAAGAGGTTGGGGGTTTTGACGAATCCTTCTTCCTGCATTTTGAGGATCTTGATCTCTGCCGTGTGATCCGCGGCAAAGGGCACGAAGTTCGATTTGTTCCAAAGGCAATCTTCTATCATTACCAGGGTGCATCGGATGGCGTGTCGGACCGTGGTCTGCGGCATCATAAGGTCCGAAGTCTCGCACGCTACTTAGGGAAATATTCCAGAGCGCCCAAGCTCGCGGAGAGGTTACTAGCCTTTTTCCTAGAGACGTTCCTGATGCTATCGTCCCCGCTGCTTTCTCGCGGTCTTCGAAGTTCTCGCCCCACAGGAGCGCAAATCAGAGCCACCGTTAATGCGCTTTCAGGTCGCACCAGTTGTCTTCTTCTGCTTGGCGCTCGGAGCGATGTTGGCGAAGCGCTTCTATCTCGGTTTGCCGGCGCAGGCCGGACAGTGGTAAGTGTGAGTAGGCGGCCTGAGGAGATGCGCGGCTGTAGAAATGCCATAAGTGTGCATCCGGATCTTCTCAAGCGCAATCTTATCCCCAGCAGGTTGCGCTTCGGGGCAGTGGTCGCGTTATGTCCGATCTGGGAGTTGCCTGCCTATTCGGAAGTTCTCAATGACCTCAAGGAAGACCCCGTCAGTCTTATTGCCTTAAGCTCGACGAGCATCATTACAAAGGCCACGTCTGCGAAAGACAATCAGAATAGTATTTCCCAAAAATTGCGAGAAGGGGAGGAATGGATCCTCGAGCGGCTTAAGGATCAGATCGATTTGATTTCTATCGTTAGGCCAACATTGATTTATGGCGGGCGATGGAATCGAAATGTTAATTTAATAAAAGCGGTCATTGAGAACGTAAAAATAGGCCTCAATCTCGCCTTTGCTGTGGGTTTGCGGAACCCGGTTCACGCGGACGATCTAGCGGAATGGATCTTCTCTTGTCTAAATAGAGAGGTAGATGGCCCAGGGCAATCAATGTCCGTCGTCGAAATCCAAGGGGGGGAGTTGCTATCCTTCAATGAATTGATGTTGCGCTGTGCCGGCAGTGTCGGCCACGACTCGCACCGCATTTCGATTGGTTACTTTTGGTTGGCGAGACTCATTGCTTTTCTCCGAAGGTTGCCTAAATTCACGGAAATACCTGAAGACTTCGTGGCCCGGCTTGCCCAAGACTTTGATTTTGATGATGAAGCGGCGAGCGGGGTGGCAACAGTGCAAAAGCGTCGTTTCAGACCTTAGGCATTGATATGAATGGACTCATTACGTGGCCGATGTGGTGGATTTACACCATTGCGTTTGGAGTAAGTGCGACGAGCCTATGGCTTCTCCTAAAAACGAAGTCCCGGTTACTTGCTAGTGATGTTCCTAACGCCCGAAGTCTCCACGGAGCGCCGACTCCACGTGGCGGGGGTCTGTCTATTGGTATCGCGTTCGCGCTTTGTACCATCGTCGTCGCTGTATCGTATGGGACGTCACCGCGCGCCATGGGGCTTGCAGCGGTGGTGGGAAGTATAGGCGTGATGGGATGGCTTGATGACCATATTGGTCTGACGGTCAGGTCGCGACTGCTCGCAGGCATAGCGCTAAGCGCCGTCGCTTCCGCTCTTGTAGTGTCCAACGAGCGATGGGTTCTATTTGGCGGCGAGTATTTTTTTCCGACCGCATTCACGCTCATCCCAGTAGCTGTTTCCTTAATTTGGATTAAGAATCTCGTGAACTTTATGGATGGCGCCGACGGTCTTGTAGGCCTTCACAGCGTGATCATAAATCTCGTCTTGTCTCATGTATTTTGGGTATACCAGGCGCCAGAGCTGGCTGCACTGAGCATGGGTATGGCTGGAGCGGTGTCGGGCTTCCTCTGGTTTAACTGGACTCCTGCGAAGGTGTTTCTTGGGGACAGCGGGAGCTTGTTTTTGGGTATTTGGCTCGGCCTTGCCATGACCCTCGGCGCAAACCGGTACGGCATTCCCCTTGAAGTGCTTCTTGTAATTGGGGGGGTTCTTTTCTTTGATGCGACATTTACCCTCGTTAGGAGAATTCTTAAGGGCCAGAGGTTCCTCCAGGCCCATAGAGAGCACCTTTACCAGCGACTCGTACTAGGCGGATGGAGCCATGCTCGAGTGGCTGTGGTGACGGGCGGCGTGAGCATTTTGCTCGCGTGTATCGCTGAAGTCATGATCCTAAGCCCCGACCTCAGCCCGTGGCTCTTCTGTGGCGCAACTGCTATCCTCGCATTATTTATGAGCTATGTGATAGCCCATGAGAAATTTCAGCGAGCCAGACGATAAACAGGAATGCCCCAGACCGTATTGCAAACCATCGCGAATTCGTTGAGGTATCTCCTTAGTCGCTGGCCTGTATTCATCCACGATGCCCTTGCGGTCGTTATGGCATGGATAGGGGCTTACTGGTTTCGCTTCAATCTGGATCAGATTCCGGCTGTTTTTCTCGATCAGGCCCTTACTATGCTTTGGGTGATCGTTCCGGCTCATATTCTGTTTTTTATCGTCTTCGGCCTACATCGCGGCGCCTGGCGGTTCACGTCGACATACGATCTTACCGTTGTGATCAAGTCAGTCGTTGCCGGCACTTTGGTGTCGGCCCTTGCGATCTTTCTCCTCACTAAATTGGTTGCGGTACCGAGATCTGTGTTCCCTTTACACGCGTTGTTTTTAGTTGGACTGCTTATAGGCGGCCGCATCGTATACCGATTGTTTCGCGACGGTGAGATTCGCGGCACTAAGGGCCGACGTGTACTGATTGTCGGAGCGGGCGCCGCGGGCAACATGCTGCTTAGAGATCTGCAGCGAAACTCCGAGGTTGATTATCACGTCGTCGGCTTTATCGATGACGATCAAGCGAAAAAGGGACGCGAGATCCAAGGTGTGAGGATCTTAGATCGAGTCTCAGCGATTCCGACCCTTTCAAGATTGCTTCGGATCGAGCTCATTCTAATCGCAGTCCCTAGTGCGACAGCGGAAGAGATGCGAGTCATGGTTGATTACTGTGCGAGGGCCGGCGTGCGGTTCCGTACGCTCCCTAAAGTGCAGGACATTCTTGACGGTAGTGCGTCTACCGCAGACCTTCGCTCCGTCAAATTAGACGATTTGTTGGGTCGTGATCCTGTGGCGCTTGACTGGGATACGATGTCAGAGATGATTCGTGGACGCCGTGTCTTGATTACCGGTGGCGCCGGTTCGATCGGTAGTGAACTCTGCCGCCAGGTCGCTCGGCTGGATCCGGAGGAGGTAATTCTTGTTGAGCAGAATGAGTTTAATCTTTACAGTCTGACCCTAGAGCTTGAAGGGAAATTTACAGACATCCGGTTCAGTCGGCTCCTTGGGGATGTCTGTGACCGTGCATCGATGCGGTATATCTTTGATAAGCATCATCCTCATATCGTCTTTCACGCTGCGGCCTACAAGCATGTTCCGATGCTGCAGGATCAGGTTCGCGAGACCATTCAAAACAATACCCTGGGAACGAAATCGGTGGCCGACGCAGCCATAGCGGCTGGCGTTTCCAAAGTGGTTCTGATATCGACTGATAAAGCGGTAAATCCTAGTAGCTTAATGGGAGTTAGCAAACGCCTGGCGGAAATGGTAGGCCAGTTAAACAACAAGACCTCTGATACCCAATTTATTACCGTGCGTTTTGGTAACGTTCTTGGGTCAGCCGGTAGCGTTGTGCCGTTATTTGATCAGCAAATCCGGAATGGTGGGCCTGTGACGGTTACCCATCCTGAGATGACTCGATACTTTATGACCATTTCGGAAGCCTGCCAATTGATCCTGCAGGCATGCTCAATGGGCGCCGGCGGGGAGATATTCGTATTGAATATGGGTGAGCCGGTAAAGATTGATTATCTCGCGAGGCAAATGATTCGTTTGGCGGGGAAAGTCCCCGACGAGGACATTGAGGTCCGGTATACGGGGTTGAGACCTGGTGAGAAATTGTCGGAGGAGTTATTTCATCCGGAAGAGCGGCTTGCTCCAACGGCTTACGAAAAGATTCTCCTGGCCGAGGGAAGGCCCCTTGATGCGGACTTGTTCTGGAAGCTGTTTGAGGAATTGAGCGTCTCCGTGGAGCATTACGATCATCTTCGCGCTAAAGAGATTGCGGTGCAGTTGGTGCCAGAATACCAACGCTGCGGGTCTGAGGCGGGACAGGCCGCATCCGACGCGGCATAAGAAGGCCTTTAGGGCCTCAGTCCTTTTCTTCGACGACGACGAATACAGAAAAATTGGGTCCACTAAAAAGGTAGATGGTCCGCGGCGAGAGCGTTTCCTGCTCGAACAGTGAGTCTGTCGGGTGACCTAGGCTTTGTCCGGTTATCCCGCTAGCAGCCTCTCCTGGAACGTCTTGTTGGAGCGACGCACTCAAATTCAGAATGGGCCTAGGTTTTTTGGCGACGCTGAATGCGATAAGCAATTCGTGGTGGGTGGGTTTATTTCGTCCCCCTATCGCATAACGCGCAGTGAGAGGCTTTTCTGTAACGGGCACGACACCGTGTACAAGTATTTCGTGGCGACCCGAGGCAGCGAGTCGAGCCTTAATAGGGGATAGCGTTCGGGTGTCACGGACTACCTTGTGCTGACTCGTTATCGTTTCTGACGGCGAATTCAGCACTGCGGACACCATCAGATCGGCTCGAGTGAGTGTATCGTCGGTTTTAGGCCGCAGCTTCGGTATCACCGCCAGATACTCGATTTCAGAAGCTGCTTGCGCCGAAGAGCAGGGAAGGATAACCGTGGCGCAGACAATGATCGCGAGATGAAGTCGCTTTAGCACGTTAGGAATTCGATTCAGTTTTTCGAGTTTGGTGAGGAAGATAGTAACAAACCCAACTTAAAGATCTTCAAGCAGCGCTTCGAGCCTCATCGCGCTATCTCGCTCAGGATCAAGTTCTTGTAGGAGCCACTCACATAGCCGGGCCCGTGATGCTGCGGCATTAAGTTCGAGACTGACCCGCATTTTGATAGGGGAGGCCATCTCGAATCGCGAGCGCTGGGAAGACAGCAGGGCAGTGAGTGCGACGGGGTCGATTGCCGCGTTTTCCCGAAAAACTAAATGCCCACCGGAGCGGCCCAGACGTATCTCTGAAATGTTTAGCCGCATAGCCTGAAGCCTCAAGACGCTTTGTAGGAACAGCATCTCCCCTTCGGGCGGCAAAGGGCCGAACCGGTCCAGCATCTCTAACCTGAGATCGGCCAACTCGGTCTCCTCGGTTGCAGAAGCAAGTCGCTGATAAATCACTAAACGGGAGTACACATCGGGCAAATACGAGTCTGGAAGAAATGCCGATGTGAAAAGGTCAATTTCCGGCCTTGGGGAGTCCAATGCAGGATCGTCGAGGAGGAGGTCGTTTTCGCCAAGGCTTCGAATGGCCCGATTAAGGTACTCCGCGTATAGAGAGAAACCAATCTCCTCGATAGCGCCGCTTTGATCCTCACCGAGAATCTCTCCTGCCCCGCGAATCTCGAGATCGTGGTTGGCCAATGCGAAGCCGACTCCAAGCTCTGTCAGCTCAGCAATTGCGCCCAAGCGCCGTGTCGCGGTATCGCTTATAGAGCTAGGATCTGGTGTCAGCAAAAAAGCAAAGGCCTGATGCCTTGATCGCCCGACTCGCCCGCGAAGCTGATGCAATTGCGCCAGACCGAAGCGATCCGCCCGGTTGATGATAATTGTGTTTGCGGAGGGTATGTCGATACCGCTTTCGATGATTGTGCTGCAAACGAGAATGTCGAACCGTTGGTGATAGAAATCACGCATGACGGGCTCGAGCTGGCTCCGATTCATCTGCCCATGGGCTACACGGACTACTGCGTTGGGAATAATTTCACGAAGGCGTTCGGCCATTCTTTCGATAGAACTAACGTCATTGTGCAGAAAGTAGACCTGCCCACCGCGATGAAGCTCTCGTCCGCATGCCTCTTTAATCAGGGTCTCTGAGTACGGTTGGACGGAGGTTTTTATCGCGACACGACCGGAAGGGGGGCTCGCGATGAGAGAGACTGACTTGATGCCGGACAGCGCGATATTGAGAGTTCGTGGAATAGGCGTTGCAGTCAGCGTCAGGATATCAACCTCCTCACGCATCTGCTTAAGCCGTTCTTTTTGCCGAACGCCAAATCGATGCTCTTCGTCGATGATGATTAAACCTAAACGTTTGAAACGTACATCCTTTTGCAACAGACGATGCGTCCCTATAATAATGTCGACCGTTCCACTCTCGAGAGCAGAAAGAGCGTCCTTTAGCTGGGCGGGGGATTGAAATCGCGAAAGGCCTTCAATTCGAATTGGGTATCGCTGGAGTCGTTCTCGAAAGGTCTCCAGATGTTGTGCCGCAAGCAGCGTTGTAGGCGCAAGAACGCAGACCTGTCGATTGTTGTGTACCGCGATAAAGGCAGCCCGTAAGGCGACTTCGGTCTTACCGAACCCGACGTCCCCACATACCAGCCGGTCCATCGGCGTAGGCGATTGCAGGTCCTCAAGAACGGACTCGATTGCTGTTTCCTGATCGGGGGTTTCCTCATAGGGAAATTCGGATCGAAACAACTCATATTCCAGAGATGGTATGGTGAAAGGGGTGCCGGCTCGGACCGTGCGCAGGGCCTGTGTCTTGAGGAGCTCCGCCGCGACATCGAAGGCCCGTTTCTTTGCGTGCTCGCGCGCTTTGACCCACTGGTCGCCCCCGAGACGGTGAAGGGGCGCAGACTCGCTGTCTCCACCAATATAACGGGACAGCACGCCAATATTCAGGACCGGGACGTATAGCTTTCCTCCGCCATCGTATTCGACCACCACATACTCTCCTTGTTGGTTGTTCACCTCAAGGAATTCAAGTCCGTGGAATCGACCCACACCATGGTCCGCGTGGACAATCGGATCGCCCGTCGTGAGCTCAGCGATCGATCGAATAATTGCCTCGGGGTCGATGCTGCGGCCACGGCGCCGGCGTTGTGTGGTTCGAGATCCGTAGAGTTGGGATTCAACGATAATCTCGATAGATTGGTCGGCAAGCAGCAAACCCCGGTCGATAGACGAGACAACCAGGCCAGGGTCGGTATCCTTGCCGGAGACGAAGTCCTGCCACGAGCTTAACCGTGATGTGGTGATGCCATAGGATTCGAGCAGATCGCTTAATGTGGAAAGGCGCCCGTCCGATTCGGCGCTAATGAGAACAGATGGTCCGGACGACTGTTTCAGACGGGCTATCAAGGCTGAGAACGGCTCTGTGGAATGGTGGTCCACGTGATAGGTGGGCGGCTCTAAGGCCTCTTGGCAGCCTCCCACGACTTTTCTACTATGGCCAACAGAGACCCTAGGCACGGTATCCAGCGCGGACAAAACCTCTGATGGCGACAGCGATAGATCGGAGGGCGGAAGAGGGGGCCTGTCCTCGTCAAATTGGAATAATTGGAAACGATCATTCAGTCGAGCCCATTCAACAGAAAGTAGCCCCTCTAAGTCCTCGGGAATGACCCAAGTGGTGTCGACGCCAACATGATCAAAAAGCGAGCCTGCGTCCTCAAAAAACAAAGGTAGGTAATACTCGATCCCAGCAGGAAATCGGCCCTCGGAAACGCTTGTATAAATAGTGGAATTCTGAGGATCGCCACTCATGACCCGTCGATAGTTTCGCCGGAATATCTCAACGGCGCCTTTGTCCGTGGGGAACTCTCGAGCCGGCAGGATGGAAAGTGAGTGAGTATGACCCTCGGATTTTTGAGTCATCGGATCAAAGAATCGAATCTTCTCGATTTCGGTGCCGAATAAGTCCAGCCTGAAGGGTTGCTCAGCACCTGCAGGAAATACATCAATGATTCCTCCCCGAACGGCAAATTCGCCTGGAGTGCCCACTTTAGATACCGACAGGTAACCGGAATCGATCAAACGCTGCCGAAAATCTGAGATATCCAGGCTCTGACCTGTCGATAAGGTGAAGCAATGGTGTGCGACAAAAGTTTTCGTTGGGATCCGAAACAGAAGCTGCTCCACAGAAGTCAGCAAGATTCCATCCGTCCCGTTGAGTCCCGCAAGTGCGGCGATTCGCTGCGACACGATATCAGGATGAGGGGAAAATCGATCGTAGGCTAGGGTTTCCCATCCGGGAAAAGAACGCACACTTCGCGATCGATCGCCGAGGAAAAATCTTAGTTCGTCCTCTAATACTTGAAACTCCCGGGGGGACTGGGCTACGACGACAAGCGACGGAATAGTCTGGTTTAGCGTCGCTATATTCAGTCCAAGCGAGGCCCCTGGGAGGCGCGGCCATCGCAGTGGGGGCTTTTGCTGGGAGCGTCGCGACGCGACGTGGGTACTAGGCACTAAAGAATATATAAGAGAGATAAGCGGGTAGTCTAGCGCAAACTAATTACTGTTCTGCGTCATCCCTTGGTTCGACTCTGCCGAGGAACTACAATTCCCCGATGCTGTCTCGAATATGGGCAATCGTACCGGCCGCGGGTCTAGGACGGCGCTATGGTTCCAATATTCCAAAGCAGTACGCTCCGCTTGCCGGGCGGGCCGTTCTTTATCGGTCGCTCGATCAGCTCGCCCATATTAAAGCCCTCTCAGGGATTGCCGTAGGCCTGCATCCTGAAGATACGTGGTGGAATCCTAAGGAGGTGGCTTCAGGAACGCGCATTCGGACCTTTCGGGGCGGGTCGAGTCGAATGGAAACGGTTAGCAATGGTCTTCAGTATGTGATTCGGGAAGCATCAGAGGATGTCTTTGCGCTTGTCCACGACGGAGCCC
>Ga0181594_10001539_pt1 | contig 21361 bp, 19 predicted proteins | sample 071ome_18_FD_145603 | JGI IMG/M metagenome (GOLD analysis project Ga0181594, IMG submission 145603) | Coastal salt marsh microbial communities from the Groves Creek Marsh, Skidaway Island, Georgia - 071413BT metaG (spades assembly) | ecosystem: Environmental > Aquatic > Marine > Intertidal zone... | reverse complement strand
TGATTTTGGACAGTCCGATAATTTTTCTGTGCGGCAAGTAAGCCACATCTGCGGTGCCATCAATGGTCACAAAATGGTGCTCACAGGTGCTGGTCAGAGAGATGTCTGTGATCTTCACCATTTCGTCGACGGACATTTTGTTCTCAATGACTGAGATCTTCGGGAAGTTGGCATAGTCAAGACCCGAGAAAATCTCGTCGACATACATTTTCGCGATGCGATGCGGCGTTTCTTGCAAACTGTCGTCGCTTAAATCCAGACCGAGAGTCGTTACAACATCTCTCATAGAGGCCTTGATGGCCTGATACTTCTGGTCTCGAGTGAGGCCATTTTCGATCATCGGCGTCTCTAGCCCCCGAGCGACGAGTGCATCTCTGACGAGTTTGGCTTCACCGCTGAGCGTGGAGTGGAATCGCAGTTTGGATGTTGTTGCAAGTGATGACATGTGAACCCCCTTAATTGTTCGTGAGAGAAACTACGAGGATCGATTCTGATTGGATCAAAGCCTGCACAGCAGTACGGCCACTTGCGGCCGACTGATCTACTTGTTGTGCTAGGCGGTCCAAGCGAGGCCTATCGAGCGTTAATGCTGATATACCAGCGTTTTAGCGACTTGGGTTGCGCGTGGTCCTCGCAGAAAAGCAGCTCGATTTGAACTGAACTGCGCTGGACCCTAGATCAGCGCAGTTGCGTCACATTTGATGGTCGATTGAGTGCCTGCTTCTTCGGAGCGCGTCGATAGAGGTGCTGATTTAAACGGAACGCGGGATAACCGCTGTAACGACTGGGAGAACGCTGATCTATTTGAACCGGAGCAACGTTGAAGGATGACAGGGGCAAATGACGAGCAGCTGAGGGAGGTCATTTGGCACATTGGACATTGAAGGACCTAGAGTCTCGAACGGAGCCGGTTGAAGCGTTGGTGATCCTAAGTTGCGATCCCATGGTATACCTGGCCGAGGTTCACGATGAGGGCAAGATTGGATCTGTGCTGACCAATGCGGGGGAGCGGTGCAGGACGCGAAGTCTTGAAGCCATGCGATCTGCATTGCGCAACATTCCTCACCGTGCGGCGTGGCTTGAGCATCAAAGTGCGTTTGACGAAATGATTGGGTTGCGTTCGGCGCAGTCAACCCGGTTGAGGGCGCCGATCTCGATAGGCGACCCCAATGCTTAGCGCGCGCGGCCCCTCAGCAAGTCATCAGAACGCACGCAGCGATTAACAGCAATTTAAGTGCTGCGCTGGCAGCGCAACGCTGGCGAGAACGCATCTTAAAAAGGCTGAATTGAGTAGGCGCTGAGATCGAGCATGCCGCTTGCAACGGCAAGGATTAACCGAGCCGTTAAGTCGTCGACTGATGTCCATCATGGCCTCGCTCGTTACCACGCCTAAAAGAAGTCAGCGGTTGAAAGAGGGGGAGGAATGACAACCATTTGTTGGTTTAGGCAAGATCTGCGAGTCACCGATAACCCTGCCCTCGCTTGGGCAGCATCGCGCGGGCAAGTCATCCCTTTGTATATCTTGGAGCCTGGTGAGGCTTCTGTGACTCTTGGCGGGGCATCCCTCGCCTGGCTTGAGGCGTCTCTCGCAAAGCTCAATGATTCGCTTGATGGCGCCTTGTGTGTGATCGAGGGGCGCCCAGAGTCGGTCCTTGCGCAGGTGATTCAAGAGACCGGCGCAACGGCGGTGACCTGGAATCGCCGGTATGAACCGCTTGCTATCGAAACAGACAAAGAAACGATGGCAACGCTCAAGGCCTCCGGGGTTGAGGTCCAAAGTTTCAAGGCAAGCCTTCTTTGGGAGCCTTGGGCCTCGGTCAAAAAAGACGGCACGCCCTACCGTGTTTTTACGCCTTTTTATAAAAATGCGCTCGCTCAGCTGCCTGTGCCAGAAGCGCCGATAGCGCGACCGTCAACGTTGGATCTCGCGCGGACGAAGAGCGCACGCGCCGTGGCATCATCGCTAGGCTTGGCAGACCGGCGACCTTGGGTTCAGCGCATGCTCAAATATTGGGTGCCTGGCGAAGAGGGTGCGATGACGCGACTCAACGCTTTTATCGACCAAGGTCTTGCAGACTACAAGCGGGGGCGAGATTTCCCCTCTCTGGAGGCGGTTTCTCGCCTCTCGCCTCATATTCATTTTGGTGAGATCTCTCCTGGGCAAATTTGGCATGCGATGCAAACGCGGGTTGAGGGCGATCCGAATAAGGAGCACTTCCTTAGGGAACTCATTTGGCGGGAGTTTTCTTACCACCTGTTGTACCACTTCCCCACGCTACCCACGGAAAACTTGCAAACGCACTTTGATGGCTTTCCTTGGATGACCTCGAGCGAATCGCTGGCTGCTTGGCAACGAGGCATGACGGGGTATCCGATTGTCGACGCGGGTATGCGAGAACTTTGGGCAACGGGTTACATGCACAACCGTGTCCGAATGATCGTCGGTTCGTTTCTCGTGAAGAATCTCTTGCTGGATTGGCGCTTGGGCGAGCGTTGGTTTTGGGATTGTCTGGTTGATGCTGATCAAGCGAATAACTCAGCCAGCTGGCAGTGGGTTGCTGGATGTGGCGCCGATGCCGCGCCTTATTTCCGGATCTTTAATCCCGTCACCCAGGGTGAAAAATTTGATCCTCAAGGACTATATACGCGAAGGTGGCTCCCGGAGCTGGCGCAATTGCCAGACGCCTATCTATTTAAGCCATGGGAGTGCCCCCCGCTGGTGTTGTCGGATGCAGGCGTTGTCTTGGGGGATACGTACCCCCTTCCCATTGTGGAGTTAAAGCCGTCTCGTGAGCGGGCACTCGCCGCTTATCAGGCGATGAAAGATCATCGCAATGTCCACAGCTCGGGAGGATGAACCTGACCCGAAACCGGTGGGTCGTGGGGCTCAGCGTTGCAGGGTTGCTCCCCTTTGCGGGCCTTGCGCTCTCAGCTATGGATGGAAGCGCTTGGGCGCTTCGAGCATTCCTGATCTACAGTCTCGCGATCAGTGCGTTCTTGAGCGGCGCTTGGTGGGGGATCGCGCTTTCAAAAACGTCTCGCGAGCGTGCGCCCGTCCTGCCTTTGCTGCTGAGTAATGGGTTTGTCTTGATGAGTGTGGGCGCGCTGCTTTGGCATCAACCCGAGGTTGCGCTGCTGGCGCAGGCCGTGGTCATCACGCTCCTTGTGTTGGGTGAAAGCCGAATTAAACCCATGCAGGCGGCGCCTCGATACTATCAACGGATGCGCCGCGGCGTAAGTGCTGTTGTGGTGCTACTCCATCTCGGGCTTTGGTCTCTCCTTTGATTTAGAAAGGCCCACCTGATTCGCTTCCTTGCAGCGCGCTTTGAGACGAGCGGATGGGGTCCATAAGCTGAGGCCATAGCGGTCGTTTAAGCGCAATTAACAGTGGCTTGCATTGCAGCAGAAGATGAAGACCCCAGCGCCGATCACTGCTCGGGAACTGCTCTGTCCTCAATGGATCCTCACCAACTCAAGCTTTTCGAAATGATCTTCGAAAAGGTGTTCGAAACGTCGCTCAACACGCTGTTCAAAATGAGGGTCGGAATGAATAAACCAAGGCGTCTTTCTGTTACTTACGGCTCTACCTTCCCTTAAACAGAAGCTAACCAAAGCGCGAGGCCATTACCGATACATGTTGGTGCCACCGCAAACGGTCAGTGCCTGCCCAGTGATCCAGCTTGAGGCCTCAGAACCCAAGAACACAGCGATGCCCTTGAAATCTTCGGGTTCGCCCAGCCGCCGCAGCGGCGTCATTTCGTTGGCTCGTCGCTCACCCTCGGGGTTGTCCCAGAGTGCCTTGGCGAAATCAGTTTTGACGAGGCCTGGGCAGATCGCATTGACCCGAATGCCGTGCGGGCCCAGTTCTTGGGCCAGGTTTCTAACTAAGGCGATGTCGGCAAGTTTAGAGATATTGTAGGTGCCTAGGACTTCGGAAGGGCCGAAAGCGCCGGTGCTGCTGGTAATGGCGATGGCGCCTCTTTTTTTCTCGATCATGTCGGGGGCGACCATCTTGGCCAACCAAAGATTCGAGCGCACGTTTGATTCCATGATCTTGTTGTAGGCCTCATCAGGAATATCCAGGATGGACCCGTAGAACGGGTTAACGCCCGCATTGGCGATCAAGATATCGATTGGGCCCAAACGCGAGCGGGTTTCGTCAACCAAGGCTTGCAGTTGATCTTTGTAACCAATATTGCACGCGATCGGGATGGCGGCTTCTCTGCCGCAGCGCTCATTGATCTCGGCTGCCGTCTCTTCGCATTGATCGGCCTTTCGGCTGGATACCACCACACGTGCGCCGTGCTCAGCGAGCCCCTCAGCCATGCTTTTGCCCATGCCTTTGGACGAGCCCGTCAAAAGGGCGACTTTTCCGGTGAGATCGAAAAGAGAGGTTTCCACCACGGTATTGCTCCTGGGTTAGCTTACTTTTCTGCATGGTACTGAATCTTGCTTGCATCGGCATCTTATGATTTGTCAGCGCTGACTCTAGGGGTGTTGCCTAGCGCATGAGATGTGTTTAGTTTCGGGGGTATCACTTGGCACGTGGGTTTAGAAAAGCCTCTGGTGCCATCTTCATGAATTAGGACATGACAACGTCAACCCTCGACTGATGAGGCGAGATGCAGTCACGCACAAGGGAGGTGTCAACCATGGCTTGGGATTTCGAAACAGACAAAGACTATCAACTGCTTTTAGATTGGGCGGACAACTTTGTTCGAACCAAAGTCATGCCGCTCGATGTAGTGCTTGGCTCGGCCATGGAGTATCAAGATCCGGATTTTATTCGCTTGGTTCGACCTCTCCAGCAGGAAGTCAAAGACATGGGTCTTTGGGCCTGTCACCTTGGGCCTGAGTTGGGCGGTCTCGGCTTTGGTCAGTTGAAGCTCGCGCTACTCAACGAAATTTTAGGGCAATCACGATTCGCATCCGTGGTCTTTGGGTGTCAAGCACCAGATACAGGCAATGCCGAGATCTTGGCGCACTATGGTTCGGAGGACTTAAAAGATCGGTATCTGAAGCCGCTACTAAATGGCGAAATCGCGTCAAGCTACTCGATGACGGAACCTCAAGGGGGCGCAGACCCGACTCAATTCACGTGCATGGCCGTTCAAGATGGTGATGAGTACGTCATCAACGGTGAGAAATGGTTCTCCTCCAACGCGCGTTACGCCAGCTTTTTGATTGTGATGGCAGTCACCGACCCTGAAGCCTCCGCGCATGCAAGAGCCACTATGTTCGTTGTGCCAACGGATGCCGACGGTGTTGAAATCGTGCGTAATGTCGGAGTAGGCGAGGAAGGACCCAATCACGGAACCCATGCCTACGTCCGCTATACCAATGTTCGAATACCAAAAGAAAACATGCTTGGGCCGCGGGGCCAGGGGTTCGCGGTGGCGCAAACGCGTCTGGGCGGTGGGCGCATTCATCACGCGATGCGCACCGTGGGTCAAATAAAGCGGGCGTTCGACATGATGTGCGAGCGAGCACTGTCACGAACGACCAAGGGCGAGGTCTTGGCTGACAAGCAACTCGTTCAAGAAAAAATTGCGGATTCCTGGATCGAGATGGAAGCGTTCCGTCTGCTAGTGCTCCGAACGGCTTGGCGCATTGATCAATACAATGACTATCTCAAAGTGCGCAAAGACATCGCGGCGATCAAGGCTTTGATGCCGAAGGTCTACCACGATGTGGTTTCTCGGTGTATCCAAATTCATGGTTCGCTTGGGGTCTCAAACGAATTGCCGCTGACGGGCATGCTGATGAGCTCATTCGTGATGGGAATTGCGGATGGTCCAACCGAGGTCCACAAAGTGACGGTCGCTCGTCAGGTACTTCGTGATTACGAAGCGACAGAAGAACTCTTCCCAGCTTATACCTTGCCGAATCGCCGCCGCGCAGCACTTGATTTGTTGGGTGATCAGATCGAACGCGAGGTCGAGCTTTGGTAGGCGTCCGGACGCTGGATGGTGCAGATTGGGGGTGAACGCATAGGCTCGATGGCGGTGGACATCACCGCGGTTCGTGAGGGGGGTGTTGTTATCTGCATTGCGTGCTAACTCAGCGATCAATAATTTTGAGAGCCGTGAGCCCTAACCAATCGACCTTTTTAAATCGGTCTCTGCGAAGGGCTTTTGCGTTAGCTATTCTCGCGATCGCTGGAACGGTCGTACACAAGCCACGAGAGCGTCAGAGATAATAGAAAAGAGTGGAATATTAAAACGAGGGCATCATGAAGCGAATGGAACCGGAACAGTTAGGACTTTCCAGTGAACGGTTGGGGCGGGTCTCAAGCTGGCTAGCCGAGCAGATTGACCAAGAACGCCTCGCCGGAGCCAGTATTCAGATTGGTCGCCGAGGTAGTATCGCCTTCGAAGAAGCGGTCGGTTGGGCCGATGTCGAACGCCAAACCGCCTTCTCGCTCGACACCATCGCTCGCATTTATTCGATGACCAAGCCCATCACCACGGTGGCGGCGATGATGCTTTATGAAGCGGGCTGCTTTCAGCTGGATCATCCGGTAGGCCGCTACATTCCGGCGTTCAAAAACACCCCGGTCTGGACAGGTGGAGATTTGTCGAACACCGAAGCCCAAGCATCGCCGATGACGGTTAAACAGTTGATGACACACACGTCTGGGCTGACCTACGGTTTTATGAACGCCAATGTCGTTGATCAGGCGTATCGGGAGCGCGGCTTTGAAGCGAGGCATAACGACAGCCTGGAAACATGGGTCAATAAACTCGCTGAAGTGCCGCTCTTATGTCAGCCTGGCACACAGTGGAATTACAGTGTCTCGACGGATGTGTTGGGGCGGCTTGTCGAAATTTGGTCCGGTCAGTCCCTCGCGGACTTTTTTGCCGACCGTATTTTCAAGCCGCTGGGCATGAAAGATTCTGGGTTCTCAGTGCCGGAAAGTGAGCTTGCTCGTTTTTGCTCAATGTATGGGCCGACCAACGGTGCAGTCCTGGGTGGCGCGCTGGCGAGCCCCTTTGAGGATCGCTTGCCGGGCATCAAACGGCTGGATGATATGACGACCAGCGCGTATCGGGATACGCCCGCTTATTTGTCCGGCGGCGGCGGCCTTGTATCCACACTCGCGGACTATGGCCGTTTTTGCTCGGCGCTCTTGGGCGGCGGAGCGCTCGAGGGCAACCGAATTCTCTCCCCCAAAACGCTCGAATTCATGCGACTTAATCAGCTGCCTGAGAATCGAGATATGGCGGCCATGGGCCAACCCATCTGGAGCGAAACGACTTATGAAGGCATCGGGTTTGGCATTGGCTGGGCCGTGGTGATTGACCCCGCGACGGCGAATATCGTGACGTCAGCTGGGGAGCATCACTGGGGCGGCGCAGCCAGTACTTTTTTCTGGATCGATCCGACGGAGGACCTGTACGTGGTGTTTCTGACGCAGCTTATGCCGTCGTCAACTTATCCACTCCGTCGTGAATTGAGAGCAAGGGTTTACCAGACGTTGATCGATTAGCCTGTTGCGGGCAACCCCATGAATCTTTCTAACCCCTGACGGGAGTGCACCTGCACTCACTGCGTCTTGGCTATCGGGCGCTACCCCTTTTCTGGGGATTCAACCATCTGAAATCCCGAGTTTAACCGACACGCGCTCGCGCGCACTGGCCTTCCCAAATCAGGGGACTCCCTGGCGTAGATGACAGGGACTTAGATCAAGTGAGGGTCTAAGTAAGGTGATCCGAAAACGCGTGCAAAAAGTTAAGCAAGCGACGTCGACAAGCGCATGCGGCTGGCTCAAGCGCTAGCATCTTGTTCAATTCTTAACGGGAGCCTCACATCCGCTTAATGGCTCGTGGCTAAAGTTCGTTCCGTTTCTCCCGAGGACCCCCCAGCCCTCAACCTGGATTCCAACCGGCACTCCCCGGCCGGTTGGGATCCCCTTGGAGTCTGGCATTTGCTAACCTGGCGTTAAGTCGGGCGCACGTTGAAAGCTGAGCGCCCAAAAATTGAGTCAGTTTCATCTGGCCAAAGGTCCCCTTGCCCCGTGGCGTTGATCGCTCAAGCCAGAGAACGGCTCGCTAGTGGATGTCTGCCATTTTGGCGTAGGCGTCTTCGATGTCGCTGATGCTGAACCCGGGCTGCTGCGCGGCGGAGATGAGGACGTGTTCGCGTGCCGCAATCGTTTTGGCTTCGGCAATCACCGCTTCAACGCTTGCTTCGGGAATCACCACCGCGCCATGTTGGTCTGCGTGAATGAGATCGTCATGCTTGGCTTCCATACCATGTAGCGTGACTGGCCCTCCAAAATCCACCACATGCACAAAGGCGTGCGAGGGGTTCACCATGCCGGCGAGCATTTGAAATTGCGCTTGCGCGTCGGGTAAATCGCGCACGCTGCCATTGGTCACGACCCCGAGGCAGCCGAGCCCGTAATGGACGTTTGTGTTGACCTCTCCCCAAAAAGCGCCATAACCCGGGGTGTCGTCTAAGTCTTCGATTAAAACGATGGACGGCTGCGGGCCACCTTCCTGAATGTAGCGGTAGTACTCGATCATGTTGGCCGAGTGGCTCGGGGCATGTTGCGCTCGAATGCGCGCAGTTCTCGCGTAACCCACGATGGGTTTGAGCTGAGGGTGTGCACAAACAAACGGTCGAATGTTATAGCCATGACCTCGCCGCTTGGGTTCAACCACCTCGAGCGCGTTGCAGATCGTCGGCGTATCAAGGGCGGTGAGCGCCTCTAATAAGAGTGAATCCAACATTTGGCCTCCTAATTCATTTCCATACCGCCAGCGACAGTGAGCGCAATGCCGGTGACGTTTTTAGCGCGCGCGAGGTAGACGACGGCATCGGCCATATCCTCAGCAGTTTGTGGTTCGCCCATAGGAATCAACTGGCTTACATAGCTTGAGAACTCTGGAACTTCATTTGATGCAGATTGCGCTTTCGGCATCAGATGCTCCAACCACATGGCCGTGCCCACGATGCCCGGGCAAATCGCGTTGACCCGAATGCCCCTTGGCGCGAGTTCCTGCGCAAGCGATTGCGTGACACCAATTGCAGCGAATTTAGAGCCGCAGTAAGCCGCCATATGTCGCACACCTTTCTTACCCGCGATGGATGCTGTATTCACAACGGATGCGTTATCGGCTTGCGCAAGGGCCTCTACCGCTGCTTGGGTCATTAAGAAAATGCCTTTGGTGTTCACCGCAAAGATGCGATCCCAGGCGGCTTCAGAGAAGGTTTCGATTGGCCCAGAATCCACGACCCCGGCGTTGTTGACCAACAAATCAAGTTGACCAAAGTGATTGATCGTTGCGGCAACGGCCGCTTGGCAAGAGGCGGCGTTCGTGACATCTAGTGCGCAGGTTCTGAGTTGATCCTCATCGTCGTCAGCATGTCGCGCAGCAAGAGCACCAATATCACCCAGCTCATAGTTCCAATGCTCGCCACTGGCTGCAAGATCTGCGGCCATGACGCGATAGCCCTCATCGAGCAGCCGCTCGACCATCGCAAGGCCGAGGCCGCGCGCAGCGCCAGTGACCAGCGCAACCGGCGTCCCTCTCACGATGCTGATCCAAAGGCTTCCGTGAGCTTAGCGGCCACATGGTTCATCAGCTTCATGCCATCGTCAGTGATCGTCGACATTTGGAATAATACATGGGGTTGGCCCGCCCATTGGGTGAGCTCGGTTTTAACACCAGCCGTCATCAATCGTTCAGCATAGCGGTTGCCCTCGTCTCTCAGTGGGTCTAACTCGCATGTGGCAACAACGGCGGGCGCAACGCCTTCGAGGCTTTCCGCCAGAATGGGAGAAATTCGCCAGTCTTCAGCCTCTTTCGCAGGGTCGGCACTGAGTAGCGTGTTCTCAGCGAAAAACCGCATGCCTTCGAGCGTGAGCAATGGCCCGTCTGCATTCTCGTGGATGGATGGATAGTCAAAATGTTCGACGCTGCGAAGGTAGGATCTTGCGTCCGTCACGGGGTAGAGCAGGACTTGGAGCGCAAGTGCAATGCCTTCATCGCGCGCGGCAATAGCGAGATAGGCCGCTAGGTTCCCGCCTGCGGAGTCGCCCGCCACGGCAACCTTGCGGGCATCGATCCCATAATCTTCAGGGTGTCCGGTCACGGCCCGCAGCACTTCAAGGCAGTCTGCGTGGCCCGCTGGGAAAGGCGCTTCTGGGCCGAGGCGATAATGCACGGCAATCACCGTGCACTTGGCTTTTTGGGCAAGGTAGCGACATTCTTTATCGTGGGTATCTAAATCTCCGATAACCCAACCCCCGCCGTGCAGATAGATCACGCAGGGTGCGCTGACTGAGTCATGATCTTTATAGATTCGGATGGGAATATCTGCCGCGGCCGACCGCACAAGCTGATCGCTCACTGAGGCAAGTTCGGGGCCTGGGCCGAAAACTTCGGCCATCCCTAGGTACCCTTGCCTTGAGACTTCTGGCGTCTGTGGGGGTGGGTCGGCAGGCGCGTTGGCGGCGAGCATCGCGAGGAATTCAGCTGTCTGTGGGTTAACCGGCACCTTAACGTCCTTCTATGGTGAGAGCGCTCAAGAATCACCCAAGCGCCTCGGCAGGTCAATCCGCGGACGATCGCGTAAAAATGCTATTGCCCTAAATGAGAAACCCCGCGGTGCGGGGTTTCTTTGAATGGACGTCTCTGATCCTTAGGCGGCTTTCGCAGTCTCTGGATTTGAGAAAATCAGCGCATCGTCCTCAATGGGTGCTTTGCGAATCATGCGCTTGTCCAGACGATAATTCTGCGTGTTACACCAGGGCCCGTACCCTTGCTTGGGGAAGAGATGCATCATCCGCTGCATGTAACCCGGCGTGAAGTCCTCAATCCAGTCTCTTGCTGGCATGTTGTGGTCTTCTGGACGGAGCGTCGGTGTGACGACCTTGGCACCGATCTTGTCCATGTGGTTGAGCAACCGGCAAACGTATTCCGCTGTGAGGTCCGCTCGCAGGGTCCAAGAGGCGTTAATGTAGCCAAACGTTTGCGCCATATTGGGGATGGTGGAGTACATCATGCCTTTGTAAGTGAAGGTTTCGGGGAAGCGCACCGCTTTGCTGTCCACTTCAAATTCGACGCCGGACATTACGATTAATTTCAAGCCTGTCGCGGTGACAATGATGTCTGCCTCGATTTCAGTGCCGTCGGTCATTGTTAGGCCGCGCTCGTTCCAGCTGGCGATGTCGCCGGTTACAACGGATGCGGAGCCATTATTCAGCGCTTGATACAAGTCGCCATTCGGGATTAGACACATCCGTTGATCCCAGGGGTTGTAGCTGGGTGTGAAGTGCTTGGCCACCATGTCTTCGCCGATGGCGTTCTTGGCCATACCGAGAAGCTCGTTTTTAACCTTCTCGGGTGCCGTTCGCGTTCGATTGTAGAAATAGCCGCTGAGCGTGGTGTTTTTCAAGCGGGTAATTGCGTACGCCCAACTGTCTGGCAGTACCTTCCTCAGCGAGTTGGCAATGCGGTCTTCGGCCGGGCGTGAAACCACATAAGTGGGTGAGCGCTGCACCATGGTGACTTGCGCGCCTTTCTCGGCCATGGCAGGCACCAAGGTCATGGCGGTGGCACCACTGCCAATCACCACGACACGCTTGCCAGCGTAGTCGAGATCTTCTGGCCAGAATTGGGGATGAATCACTTGCCCCTTGAAGGCCTCTTGGCCTTCAAACTCGGGGCGATATGCTTCGTCGTAGTTGTAGTAGCCGCCGCACATAAACAGGAAATCGCCAGTGACGGTTGCCTCGCTGCCGTCGCTTAGCGTGCTGGTGACGGCCCAGTGCCCGGCGTCGCTACTCCAGGCCGCTCGGGTCACCTTGTGCCCAAAGCGGATGTGTTCGCGCACAGCGAATTCATCGGCCGTTTGATTGACGTACTTGCGAATGGACGGGCCATCCGCAATCGCCTTGGCTTCCGTCCAAGGTTTGAAGTTGTAGCCAAGGGTGTGCATGTCAGAGTCTGAGCGAATGCCCGGGTAACGAAAAAGGTCCCAAGTGCCGCCAACGCTGTCTCGACCTTCGAGCAATGTGAACGTTTTGCTTGGGCATTTTTGCCTGAGATGAACGGCGGCCCCAACTCCGGATAGGCCGGCCCCGACGATGATGACATTGACGTGGTCCATGCAGAATGACTCCCAAAAAATAGATGGATTCATCGAGTGATCGACGAGTTTACGGCATTTTAAGCGGAGTGGTTAATCCTGATAGTCACGGTCAATGGGCGCAGATTGATTTCTTTGATGACGAATTTTGTAGTGGTTGCGCAAGGGCTGAGGGCAATTCGACCTGTCTGCAGGCGCGAAGCGTTGTGCAGGGCCATCAGCCATCAGACGATAGTCGATAGCTGCTAATTGAGCGCGCTAATGGCGCGTGGCGTAAACGGCGCAAAGTATTGGTCGAAGAATTGATCCGCGTTGACGCTCGCGGCAACTTCGACCAGCGGGCGGTCGCTCGCTGTCTTCGCCTGCGGAATCACGGGCACGAATTCGGTAAACCCTTCGCGGCCTGAAGATAAGTCGACGGCAACCTGCCCGTATTTGTAGGTGCAGACTGAGGGATCAACCAGTGACACAGCCGCGAGCGGATCATGAAAATGCAGGGCATCGCGCTCTGCAAACCAAACGTCGCTCCATCTTCGCACCTCACGTAGTAGCGGGTGGGTCGCAAATGCACGACTAACCTGCTCTGCATTCATGCTCACCTGCCAAGTGATGTCTAACCCAAACGCGCGAACGGGGCATTCGACTTTTTGGAACAAGATCGACGTGGCGTGCGGGTCGACAATGCCATTCCACTCGCTCGGCCCCCACGGCGTGGGGTAGTCGGAGTACTTTCCGCCCATGATCACAAGTTGCTTTAGGAGTTTTGAGATCCCGGTTTCCCGCTCCAAAAGGCGCGCCACATTGGTAAAGGGACCCACGGCGAGTAGGGTCACTTCCCCGGGGTGCGATCGAATCGCGGCGGCCATGAGGTCAATAGCGGCTTCGGGATCGTGCGGCGCACCGCTGCCAATCAGCTGGCTCGGCGTGAGTTTGGCTGCCTGGGGCGCGCTGGGTTGGCGGCTCTCGACGAGGCGCGGTTCATCGTAACCAGGTGTCACGGGGATTGATCCTCCAGCGATGTCGATCAACCTTTCAGCCAAGGCAGCGCGTTTTCTAGCTTCCCCCGTGACGGTGGTGATTCCAAGCAACTCAATGCTGGGTTGACTAAGCAGGTAGGCGAGTGCCACCGCATCGTCGATGTCACTGCCGATATCCGTATCAAACAGCAGTTTGATGGGTGGCTCACCAGGAACTTGCCACCTGCTGCCAAGCGAAAGGGGCACAAAGAAGGGTAGCGCAATCGTGGCCCCAAGCCCGGCGAGAACTGTCCTTCGATCCACGCTTACGTTTCTCAATTTCGCTGATTCAATTGATCAAAGCTAAACGAAGAGTTTGGATGCGGGGTTTGAACCCTTGGAGCGGAATTGCTACTCATTCATCGCCCCTACCTGACCCATCATTTGTTCGCGATAGCGGCGTGGACTCATGCCAAACCATCGGCGAAACGCATGTTGAAACGCACTGGGCTCTGAGTAGGCGAGCTCAACCGCGATTCTTTGGATGGGCGCACCTTGCTTCAGTAGCCGCAAAGCATATTCCCGCCTGACTTCCTCAAGAAGCTTCGAGAAGCTCGTGCCTCGGGTCGAGAGCTGTCTTGCCAGCGTGCTTCGGTCCATACCAAGCTGTTGAGCGACCTGCTGCGCGGAAGCCTCACGGGTCTGCAGCCCAAAAAAGATGAGCTGCTTAACCTCAACAATCGAAGTCGGGCCATCAACAAGGTCGAGCATCACTTTATCTGCTTCTTTGCAGAACACTTGATGCATGTATCGGCTTGCGTTGGGGGGCTTTTCCTCGAGCGCAGGGCTTTTGAACACAACCGTCGTGTGCTCGCGGCCAAAGTAGAGCCTGCTGCAGAACTGTTTTCTGTATGCCTCGACGTAATGCGGGGGCGCATGCTCAAAACTCGCTTCAACCATCTGAAATTTGCCTTGAGTGAACCATTCCATGAGCGAGGCTGCAGTGCCGATATAAATCTCAGACAGCCATACATCAGGCACGGCGCTGCTCTGTTTGGCATGTAATGTGAGCAGGCTGTTCTCTGGCTCGTAATTGATCTGGATTATATGATCGCTGAGGTCCATGGGCGAGTATCGTGCCCATGTCATCATAGCTTCTGCATTGGTGGCAGCAGTTGAAGCGGCGGCGGTGCGTAGGTTATGCGCTTCATTGAGCCTAAGCTTGGCTAGGTTGATGGCGATCGCCGGATCATCCAACTGTTCAGCGGCAAAGGCGAACAAGCGTCCGAGGTTGGACATTGGGAACCGGTAATAGGGATAGGCATTCTTAAGGCGCTCAAAGTCGATGTCACACGCAGCGGTGATGTCTGCCTCTGTCAGTCCCTGACTCAGAAGCGCGCGCTGCAGCCAAAGGGCACCGACGCCTGAGGCTCGAGGCTCTTTATTCACTTTAAGAAGCGGTGGTCCGTTTGCATTCTGGCATATAAGCTCGCTGACTCCGCCGCGGTCAAGCCCATCAGCCCCTGTTCGATAATGCGGTAGATAGTGGTATTCCAGGCATCTTCCGTCACGATATCGGCGCTAATCTGGCCAAGTCTGCGCCCCAGCGTGCGTCGACTTGGGAGGCCTTAGGCTCGCTCATTTGGTTTTGTTTTCGTCACAGGAGGGCGTCTCAGCCAACGCGCTTGATGATTCATCGGCTGAAGGTGGGTGGAAAATACGCATGGAAAAACAGCGCCATTCGAATGGATCGAGGCGAGGGGCCCTTCATTGAGGCCACCACCACATTGACCATCCTGAGGGCGAGATACCACTTAGTGGGTGCCTTGGATTTCCTTGTCGAGTATCGTTGGCTAGAAGTGGATGAGATTGGCGATGAGAAGCAAGGTGCGCTGTTGGGCGTGGATCTTCAACTCGGTAATCACATAGGTGTGGGCGTTGGTTACAACTTCACCGATTTCAATGACCGCCTGACGAACCTCGATTACGAGTCGAACGGTTGGTTCCTGAATGTGACGGGTCGACTGTAAGCGTCTGCACTCGGATAAAAAGGGCCTGCGGGCCCTTTTTATGTTCTGGCATGAAGCGCCCCCTTTACTGGTCGATGTCATTTAAATGAGCTAGATCTTGATGGGCGATGGGCTTTTCGAGACTCAAGGCTTGGATTTGCTTGCAGCAAAAAGATCAGGCAGTGCGTTGGCAGTGTAACGTCCGGTTGCGTAACTCGGATGAGTTGATTCTAAATATAGAATAAAAGGGTTCGGTTGGCCTGTTGTGATGCTTTTGTTGACGTGCCGGGATGGGTTCCCCAACCAACTCAGGATGTCTGCCGACTATGCGCCTTGATCTGAAGGTGACAACGTACTCATCGAGGTATGGTAAGGGGGAGGCGCCTGCGCTGAAAGCTCACACGCGTCGCGCCAAACTGGCCGCTGAGGGGCGAGAGGCCCACGCCTCGAAAGAATGTTGAGATTCAGAGGGCAAACCGTGGATCCTGCGTCATTCAGGGTTTAGCGGGTGATGCCATCGCGGCGATCTGGGTGCCAAGCGCCTGCTTGCTATGTGTCTTCGTTATACTGCAATGACCACGAGGAGCGGGCAAGTGAGCGAAGGCGACCGGGTGAACAGAAAAACTTGGACCATAGCTCGGTATGGGTTGCCTCTTCTCCTCCTAAGTCTCCTCATTACGAATACCTTGCACGCTGTAGAGCCAGCCACGGCCTTTGATCACACCCACGGCGGGTGGACTCAATTCCTAAGGGAGGTTCTACCTGAATCCAGCGCTTCAAGCGTACAAGAAGTCGATTACGCGCGTGCCCAAGCGCTCGAGCCGGCGTTAAACGACTATTTGCACACACTGGCCTCTATCTCAGAGACCACGTTCATGGCCTTTGATGTCGTCGACCAGCGAGCGTTTCTCATCAATCTTTACAACGCGGCGATGATCAAAAAAGTGCTAACGCGTTACCCGGAGATTCGCTCCGTGTGGGATTTTGGAAGGATCTTTAATCACCCGTTCAAACACCGCTTCATTTCGCTGTTTGGCAAGAAAGTGAGTCTGGATGACGTTGAGCACGGTTGGTTGCGAGGCCGCTCAGCGTTCTTTGATCCACGCGTTCATTTTGCAGTCAACTGCGCCTCAGTCGGTTGCCCGCCGCTTCGAAGGTCGGCGTATGTGGGCGCAACACTGGAGGCTGCGTTGGATGAACAAGCCGCACGGTTTTTGAGCGATCGAACCAAGAACGGTTTTGTTAGACAAACGATGCAACTCAGGCTCTCGCCGCTCTTTGAGTGGTACGAGGAAGATTTTTCCTTAGAAGGCCAAGCAGGGCCCCATGCCTACCTCGCACGATTTGCCAAGCCATTGGGTCTGTCTGCTGTCGAGGCCGAAGCGCTCGGCAAGGGCGAGCTGGAAATTACGTGGTCAACCTATGACTGGTCGCTCAATGCAGCGTCTATTGAGACAAAACCAAAATGAGACCGCTGCTCTCAATCATTATTCCCGTTTTGAACGAAGCCATGATCTTGGAGGCACGTCTCCGAGCGCTCCAGTTTGTACGGGACGACGGCGCCGAGCTGATTGTGATTGATGGAGGCAGCACTGATGACTCCGTTCGAATCGCCGAGCCCCTCTGTACTCAGTTAAGTCAATCAAAACCGGGCAGAGCGACGCAAATGAATCAAGGCGCCGCGATAGCACGAGGTGAGTATTTACTCTTCCTTCATGCGGATACGGTGCTGTCGAAAGATTGTGTAGATGCGCTTTTGGCAGCACTCGCATCTTCGCCCGTATGGGGTCGATTTGATGTGTGGATTGAAGGCGCTCATCCCCTGTTGCCATTGACTGCAGCGATGATGAATTGGCGTGCTAGATGGACGAGCGTCGCGACAGGAGATCAGGGGATTTTTGTTCGTGCCGACCTGTTTAGCCAGCTGGGCGGTTTCCCAGATATCCCACTAATGGAAGATGTGGCCTTGTCTAAGATACTAAGGCGAGTGGCGCGTCCTGCTCGCGTGCGGGCGCGCCTTCTGACCAATGGGCGCCGCTGGGACCAGGGCGGTTGGCTACGAACGGTTCTGCGCATGTGGGGTTTGCGACTCGCGTATTGGTCTGGGATCAATACCCAGACCTTGGCTCGGTATTACTTAAATGTCAGATAAGCATGGCTTGATTCAAATTTTTGCCCGGGCCCCTGTTTTAGGGCGAGTCAAAAGGCGGCTCGCCGAAGATGTTGGGGATAACGCGGCGCTCCATTGGTATCGCATTTTGCTCACCAGAACTTTGATGGCTGCACGGTCGCTCGAGCAGTCACGAGGGAGTATAGCTATCGAGGTCTGGCATCCGCCGCTTGATAATGACTACGCGCTTACAGAGCTCCTGGGCGACGCGACTTTGCGCCTGTTCCCTCAAACTGAAGGGAATCTGGGTACGAAAATGCAGAGTGCGTTGACCGATGGCCTCAACCGTGCGAACCGAGTCCTCTTGATAGGGGCAGACTGCCCGGTCTGGAGCAGCGAAACGCTCTTGGGTGTTTTTGACTCGCTCCAAGCGCCTGGCGATTGCACCCTTGTGCCTGCTGAGGACGGTGGCTATGTCGGGATCGGCATTATGGGCGGTGTGCCCGAAATTTTCTCTGGGATCGACTGGGGCACGCCGGTGGTGATGAGCCAAACTCGGCACCAAGCAAAGCTGCAAGGGGTCTCACTGTCAGAGCTGAGTCCGCTTTGGGATATCGATGTCGTGGCAGACCTTGAACGCTGGCTCGCGCTCGAGCCGCATCTGCCTCGACCCATTGGTTGAGAACCTACCCCGTAGTCTTAATAACTAAGATGGAGAACTTTAGGGACGTCAGCAGGGTTGGGTTGCTTCGAGCCCTCGTTCGGAGGGTCAACAAAAAAACGACCTTCGCTCTACTTGCGTTGCGTCGGCAAGGTAAGCGTGGTCTAGGCCACCGACTGAAGCTCAAGGAATGAGCCTGACCAATCTGCGATCAGTGACGGCTTTGACACCACGCTCCAACCCTTCTATCGCCATCTGCCGAGCGCGGTCACTCGAGGGTACGAAGGCTCCGGCGATGATCATGTGGAAATTCAAAACGAAAAGTAACGCGACATTGTAATGCTCTGTAATCGAATCTAAGGAAAGATCGATCCCTAAACCTGCCATGGATTTTTGGTAATAGTTGAGCAAAGCCGCTTCGTCTTGTCTTCGCGTTTCGAGCGTGAAACTCGATGTGGTCATCCACGCCAGATCCTGCAAAGGGTTCGAGACCATGATGTTTTGCCAGTCGATCATGATGACGGGCTCTTGATGAGCGAGCCCTCGACCGAACATGGCATTGTCCATTCGCACGTCGCCATGGACGAGCGTCTTTGCGCCTTTGCCCATGGCCTTCATGATCGCCCGCAGGCCCGCAACATAGCGAGGCATGGCCTCGCCCAATTCGTTGTCGAAACATTCCGGGAAATTATTTACAGCAGCTTCCCAACTACCCATAAACCCGGGTAGGAAAGATTCAATGTAGTCGTCCCCATCGATCGTATAAAGATCGCCAAAGTCATCTTCCCAGGCATCAAAATAGCGCGCATGGAGCGGCGCGATGTTGTCGACGACCAGCTTGGCCTGCTCGAGCGTAATGCCTGTCACTTGATCGCCCACGTCATAGTCATGGAGGTCTTCGATGATCACCATATTGCCGCCCGTTTCTCGGTTGTAGCCAGCGAAATAACAGGCCGTCTTGGGTGTATCGAGATGCTCAGCGATATGATTGAAAAACAGAACCTCGCGTTCATACATTCGAGTGTTGTTGCCGATGGCACGATTTTCAGGCGACCGATGGGCGAATTTAATGACGACCGAGTCTGGTGCGCTACAGGCATTTGCATAGGTTAGGTGGCAACGAACCACTTCACCCACCACGCCGACAACGTCCCCAACGGGTTCGACGCAAATACTCTCGACCATGTTGTGCTGATCGATGAGTTCAATCAATTGAAATCGCTCGTTGAACCACTCTGCTTTGAGCGTCTCGGGCGCTTCTGGAAAAGTTGCTTGGGTCATTGGGGCAATTCCTGGTGGCTTTCGCTGAGTGGGTTAATACTTCCTGTTCGGATGTGCCTCGCTTGCTGCAATGAGGATATTAATTAATGTGGGAAGCCGTCGCTTATTGACGCAAGCGCCTCGGCTGGGCGTGTAATGACAGATGCGACATGCCAATTCATTGATCTAGCATCGCGGGGCAAGCGCGCTGTCACTGGGCTCAGGCAGCCTTGAGAGACGGATGATCATGGAGTGATGCATCTAATCCCCGTCCCATCAAGTCAATAAAATTATCCCGATAAAAGCGCTGCAACGCAGCATCATCGGTGCCCCCAAGATTATCTTCGAATCGTTTAACCGGATTTCGGCCACCCTCCACATGCGGGAAGTCAGATGAAAAGAGCAGCATGTCAGGGCTCGATTCACGGAGGATCCACCCGGTCGGCTCGTGACAATAAGGGGTGACCCGCAGTTGCCTTTTGGCTAGGTCGCTCGGCCGCATGGACAACGCTTGCAATCGCGCTTCACCCTTTCGAAAGGCCTCAAACCCTGCGTCCATATAGCGTAGCCAACTGGGTAGCCATGACGCACCCAACTCAATGACGCCAAACTTCAGGTTTGGGAATCGGTCAAACACACCGTCGAAAATGAGCGCCGTCATGGTTTGCCAGATTGACAGCGGAATGGCCATGTAGCTAAGGCCGGTGAAATTTTCATCGCCGCCATGGAAGTCTCTAACCTTTTCGCCCCCCGTTTCGGTGTAGGCCATGCTCATTTTCTCTTCGCCGCCCACATGAAAGAGGATCGGGATGCCAGCTTCCTCTGCCGTGGCCCAGAGCCGGTCAAAGCCGAGATGACTTGGGCTGTGGTGTTTTGGGCAAGCGGAAGGGATGACCAGGCCTTTGCAGCCGAGTTCGAGCGCCTCTGTGGCTATGGGGGCGGCCGCATCCACATCTGAGAGCGGCACATAACCGGTTGCTAGGAGCCTTCGGTCTACCGAGCAGAAATCTGCATTCATGCGGTTATGAGCCCGAGCGGCCTCTTGGGCGAGTTTCAGATTTTTCTCATCCAAGCCGAAGTTGCCGAGGGCAGCGGTAGTAAACACGAGCTGGCTCGTGAAGCCAAGATAATCAAGCGTTTTTGGCCGGTCCTCCGATCGAAAGGCCCCGAGTGCCAGGTGATTTTTCCGCAGCATGATTTCTGATTCGTCACCTGCCCGAAAGTCAGGGTCGTCTTGCTTTGCTTCCGCTTTAGCGAGGTCTGTGGTGACCGTCACGGCTTTGTTGGCGGTCTCGATGAAGTCATCAACGTAGCTGGATGCCAGGTACTCGAGAATTTTGTTCGGCATTTCCATCACGTGTGAATCAGCGTCGTGGACGGTGCGGCCTTCAACGTAAGCCATGGCAGTTCCCCTAGTCGTGAACCACTGAAATTAGTGAATTTTGCGAGCGGGAGCAACTGTAAGGCATCGATTGAACCCCGGTTGTTTTGTGTGGGCTTACGAATGCGCCTGTGAGAGGATCTATTTTTTCTCATTGGGGGTGTAAGTGGACCAACGAACGAAGAACTTGCTCGAACGACCCCTTTTGCCGCTGATTTTGGGCCTCACTGCGCCCAATACCAGCGCCTTTGTTGTGCAGTCACTGGTCATTCTTACGGAGGTTTGGATGATTGGCCAACTGGGTACGCAGGCGCTGGCCGCGATGGCCTTGGTGTTCCCCTTCCTAATCTTGATTCAAACGATGTCTGGGGGTGCCCTTGGTGGAGCAATTTCCTCGGCTGTTGCTCGCACCCTGGGTTCTGGCGAGCCCGAACACGCTTCTCGGCTGATCTGGCATGCGCTGTACTGCTGCTGGGCGGGCGCTTTGGTATTTCTAGGCGTCTATTGGCTGTTCGGCGAAACGTTTCTTCAGTTCCTGGGTGGTGGTGGCGAAGTGCTGCGACTCGCGCTGACGTATTCGGACCTTTTGTTCCTTGGAGGCGTGGTTATTTGGATGTCTTCAGGGCTGAGTGCGGTGTTCAGAGGCATGGGTATGATGGGATTCTCGGCGTCGACCATGCTGATCGGGTCTTGCCTGCAAGTACCGCTCTCCGCTGGCCTGATATTGGGTTGGTTTGGGTTCCCGCAGCTGGGGCTTAAGGGCGCTATCTTTTCAACATTGATCGTGTCATCCCTCATGACGCTGGTATTTCTTGTGAAGCTCGCAGGCCGAGCAGCGATGGTGCGGCTTAGTCTAAAGCTCAAGCAGTTTGATGCCTCGCTGAT
>Ga0181594_10001538_pt1 | contig 21363 bp, 16 predicted proteins | sample 071ome_18_FD_145603 | JGI IMG/M metagenome (GOLD analysis project Ga0181594, IMG submission 145603) | Coastal salt marsh microbial communities from the Groves Creek Marsh, Skidaway Island, Georgia - 071413BT metaG (spades assembly) | ecosystem: Environmental > Aquatic > Marine > Intertidal zone... | reverse complement strand
AATCCAGTCGCTGGGTTCCTCCTGATGAAGCCGAAATACGACCGCTCCCCTGAGCCGCGGAAAGACTCAGTAGATTACCGGCGAGGGAGGCTCCACCCATCGATACGGTGTCTGCGGTCAGGGACAATTCGGATGCAAGGGTACTCAGTACGGATTGACCACGCACGGTGGAGGCGTATCCCTTGAGGGATGATGTTCGCAGCATGGCGCCTCCGTACCTGAAGGCCTCACTCGCCCCTGAAACAGCAGCATGCAGGGAGTCCGCCGTCCAATCGAGATCCAGAAACAGATCCGCTGCCCCCTCCATGTCGGGAAGCCTCGGCAGTAGGGAGGAGAGCATGGTGCCTGAATAGAGACGCGCCTGGATCTGTGCCTGGGCAGATGGTATGCCTGTCGGGAAGCGGGCCCGCGCCGCATCGGCTGCCAGCAGTGCATCCAGTGTGACCTCAGGGTCCAGCGCGTCACCGCTGGTTTCCCGAAGCTGTTTACGACGCTCTTCATCCCAGGCAGCCTTGAAGGCTGTCAGCCAGACTCTGGAAAGGGAAACCAGGGTAGGAACGGCCACAGGACTCTCGATTCGTAGATCCCCGATATTGGAGGCCAGATCCAGGACGGGACGACCAGGCGATGGAGGAGACACAACCATCGTTACCGAGTGAGGGGGGACATCCGTCGAAACACCTTCCAGCATAAGCGCTGAGGTATCCACGAGCGCCTCGATATTGGCCCTGAAGCCGCGATCCCACCTCAAGTGGGACGATCCCTGCACGACGGCGTTGATCCGGGAGGAGACGTTTGCTGAACCAAGCAGGGGGCCAATATCCAGCTCAGCAGCTTCTGAACGGTTTGTCAGGAGTGGGGTACCGTCTTCCTCCCGCTGCAGGGAAAACCGGTTGTCAAGGAAGCCTGAACCGCTGAAGAGCGTCAGGTTTCCGCTGACCAGATCCGGTTGCACAATCAGATCTGCATGTAGACTGTCGGCCCTTCGACGATCCATTGATACCGGGCTCAATCGGGCATTGATGGCCGTTTCGAACTGGTTCGAATTCCAAAGAGCTCCCGAGGCCGAGAGGTACCCGTTGGCTGACGTATGCCATCGGGCTTTCTGTGTCCATGGGTAGGCATCGACCTCTTCAAGGCGAACCGATACTTCGTGCCTCAGGGTGTCGCCTGGTGAACCTTTCAGGGAAAGGGTACCGGAAATGAGCCCTGCATTGGATGACAGGTCGAATGTGCTTCGCGTGTCGAGTATCATGGAGGTCATCGAACCGTCGGGGTTCCTGATGGGCGTGACCGTGCCGTTGGCGTACACCTGAAGGTCCGATATGATGGCCTGTACGTTACGCACCACTCTGCGCTCCGGCAGCAGTTTGCGGATGTCCTCAGGAAAAAGGCGCACGTCCGAGACGGAGACCTCCAGGTCCATCGTACCAGGATACCCGAGCGCAGTACCTTCCAATGCCAGGCTGGAACGTCCATGCTCCAATCGGATCCAGGGCACGGTAAGCTCCGATATGGGTCCGGAGAGGTAGGCGGAAAAGCGACCGCTGTCATGCAGCGGGAGGGAGGGCACCAAGGAGCGTACTTCGTCGAAGTTCACGTCAGACGGCTCGATTTCCAGTTGGAAGGAGCGCTCATACCATGCGGTCTCCTCTGATGGGGCTGCGAGGGATCCGCGGAGGTGCCAGTTGGAACGGGAGGTCTGGATGTGCATCTGGTTCAGACTCCACAACCGGGCATCCACTACAAGCTGTGCGCTGGCACTGCGGATGTCGAGATCACTGGATGGAATGCGCGCCTGCAGATCCAATATGTCCAGCTGGCTACCCTCCTCATCCGCAGAAAGGAGGCTGTGCAGTACCAAGGCCTCTATCGTGCTGTTCTCCTCTACGTTCAGACCCGGCGCATTGGTAATGTACCCATCCTGTATCCTGAGGGACGCATTCTTGAAACGCCATCCACCATCCCATGCGTTCGGGGCCGTGGCTTCGGCCGATTCCCGTAGCGAATCGGCCTCGGGTACGACCACAGCCGATCCCAGCGAGTCCCTGAGCAGGGAAAGATCGACCGTTGGCCTGAACAGTGATATTTCATGGATGGAGAACTCCTTTCGGAGGAGGGCAGACCACCTGGGCCGAACGACGACGGAGTCGATGTGGAAAATGAGTGCTCCAGAAGGCGTCCTGGCCTCCACACCAGCTGCAAACAGATCCTGACTGAGGTTGCCCGTCAGCTGGTCGATGGACAGTCTTGCTCCGGTTTGTGCCTCGAAGAGACGCTCCAACTCGCGAGCAACCCTATCCCGGCCTACCTGTGTTCGCGTCAGCGCGACAAAGAGCAGGATGCCTACCAGGAAGACGCCCAATACGGCATGCACGCCTCGCCGGGAGATATGACCCAGTATGGAGCGACTCACTGTTGCATGGGGATGAAGGGCATTCAGTGCGTATTCCCGAGGGCATGACTGATCGCGTCATCGATGTCGGAATCGCTGACATCGCTCGTCGTGTAGGCCTTTCCGATCCGTTTGAGCAGGATAAAACGCAAAAGTGCCTGATCCCGCTTCTTGTCCGTGGTCATGGCTTTGCGAATCTCGAATGAGCCAAGAGGGGAAGGCAGTGGGGGTACAGGGATCTGCCGCAGCACCTGCTCAACGCGAGCCTGATCCAGATGACTATGGAATCTGCGTGACATCTGCAGTGCAGCGCGCATCCCGATGATGATGGCCTCACCATGGGTCAGTACGCCGTAGCCGAGAACGTTTTCCAGGGCATGGCCGAACGTGTGACCGAAATTCAGGATCATCCGTTCGCCGTGTTCGAGCTCATCCCTGCTGACCACGGCAGCCTTCACCGATGCAGCCCGATACACCAGGTCGGTGACGATACCGGGGTGACGCGAGATGACCTGTGGTAGATTGGCCTCCAGCCAGTCAAACAGGACCTCGTCCCGGATCAGGGCATGTTTGAAGACCTCTGCCAAACCGCTGTGCCACTCCCTGCGGGGAAGCGTGAATAGGAGTTTGGGATCTACGAAAACCAGTTTTGGCTGATGGAAGGCCCCGATCAGGTTTTTACCCTCGGCATGGTTTATACCGGTCTTCCCACCGATGGCACTGTCCACTTGTGCAATGAGCGATGTGGGCACCTGGACGAACGGCAGGCCGCGCAGAAGGGTTGCCGCTGCATATCCGGCAAGATCTCCTATGACGCCCCCACCGAAGGCCACCACCGGTGTCCGACGATCGATGTGCCAGGACAGCGCAGCGTCGTAGATGGCTTGAAGGTGTTTGGGGCTCTTGGTGGTCTCCCCGGCCGGCAGCATCAGGATGAAGGGATCCCAACCGTCGCCCTGGAGAATCTCGTCGAGGCGGGAACGGTACAGGCCAGCAACGTTAGTATCGGTGATTACCAGTACCTTTCCGGGGCGGACAGAGGCCTTGCGCATGGCCTCCGGCAGCGCCTCCAACGTGTCGAATACGATATCATATGAACGTTTTCCGGACAGCTGGACGGAAAGAGGTGTACTGGGGTCCTGAAGCAGCATCTGGCAGGGCAACCAGTCGGGTTGCTTTGATACAGGCAATTACGTGTGACATGGGACAAGATACGACCTCCCCACAACAGTCCGATCCCGGCTTTCGGGATCCTCATGCCATTCACGCAGCTCCTCTCATATAAGCGCGACCATGTTCACAAGGGCTACATCGCTTGTCCATCACATGCTCAGGGCGCACGTCCGGGAGGGAGACCACGTGCTGGACGCAACCTGTGGCAACGGATACGACACAGAACTTCTGGCATCGCTTGTCGGAGCAAAGGGTCGGGTTGTCGGGATGGATATCCAGGAAGAAGCCATAGCCGCCACGCGGACCCGGTTGGTGGAGGCTGGTCTGGTGGATCGTTGCTCCCTCCATTGCATGTCGCATGCATTCGTTGGGGATGTCCTGGAGGAAGGGACAGGCTTGGCGTGCGCGGTGTTCAATCTGGGCTACCTACCCGGTAGCGACAAGTCGGTCATTACCCGGCCACAGAGTTCACGCAGGGCCCATGAGGCGGTCATCGATCGACTGTCACCGGGAGGAGTCGTTTTCACGACCATGTATACGGGTCACGAGGGGGGACAAGACGAGGCTGAGGGTCTTCTGGCTTGGAGCAGGCAGCTCCCGCCCACCCATTTTTCCGTTGCCCGTCACGAGTGGATCAACCAGAACGGTCATCCTCCCAGTATTCTAGTCATAACCCGTCGTGCCAAGCGGTAGTGCCCGTGTGTCTGATTCTCTTCTCGTTCAACCCATCGGCTACGTACCCTCTTGTCGTGTTGGCAAACCGGGATGAATTCCATGACCGACCGTCGGCTCCGGCTGCGCCCTGGGAGGACTATCCTGACATCGTGGCCGGACGGGATCTTGAGAAGGGCGGGACCTGGATGGGTGTCTCCAGACAGGGTCGTTTTGCAGCTGTGACCAACTACAGAAGCCCTCGTGACATGAAAGCGGGTGGACGAAGCCGCGGCGAATTGACGGTGGATTTTCTTGCCGGTCAAGATGACGTATCTACGTACATGACGCGTGTGGCAGCCCACTCTTCGGCTTATGCCGGGTTCAACCTGCTCATATATGATGGGCAGACCATGGGATACCTTTCGAACCGCTTGCGCCCAGGCTCCCGTTTCGTGTCGGAGGGGCTACATGGTCTCAGCAATGCGTTCCTTGATTCGGACTGGCCGAAGGTGAGTCAGGGAACGAAGGAGCTGAGCCGCCTCATGGAGGCGGGTGAGCCCGAGCCATCCTGGTTGTCGATCATGATGGATACAGAACAGGCATCGGATGACCTGCTGCCTGATACAGGCATAGGATTGGAAAAGGAGAGGGTCTTGTCGCCCCGGTTCATTCACCGGCCGAACTACGGTACACGATGCACGAGTTACGTCAGTATCCGCCGCGATGGTCGGATCGAGTTCGAGGAGCGAACACATGCCTCCGGGGGTGGCGCCCCGGCAACGATGCGCTACGTGTTTGACGTGTCAGCCGGCGCTGGAACCTGAGGCCGGCCTCACACCCAGCCCTGGTCTTTCCGGCAGCGTAATCGTGCCCTCGTCGAAATCCAGACCCTCATAGGGGTCCGCGGCAAGGTGCATGGGTCCATCCAGGTCCAGGTAATCGACAAGTGGGCCCAGGTGGGCTGCGGCTGTCATGGCAATGGAGCTCTCGATCATGCACCCGACCATGACGGTCATTTCCAGGGATCGGGCAATGGCAATCAGCTCCCGTGCTGCCTGGATACCACCGCACTTGGCCAGTTTGATGTTGATCCCATCGGCTGCGCCGGCAAGAGCCAGCACATCGGCGTGCTTCTGAACACTCTCGTCCGCAATGAGCGGAATGGTATCCTGGCCGGCCAGCTGTCGGAGCCGGTGCCAATCGGCCATGTTGCCCGACGGAATCGGCTGCTCGACAAAGGCCAATCCCAGATCCGACAGGCGATCCAGCATTCCCACTGTCTCATCGACCGTCCAGCCGGCGTTCACATCCACGCACAGGGTTCCCTCGAAGCGCGAGCGCGTCTGTCGGACAATCTCCTCGTCCCATTTCAGGTCTCCGCTTCCAATCTTCAGCTTAAGGAAAGGAAACGTGGCCACGTCATCGAGCATGGCATCCAACGATTCCGGGTCCTGCGGGATGGGCAGCGTGTAGGAAGAGACGGGCATGGCTGCCGGATCGAGCCCAATCAGGGTATGAAGGGGAATTCCGAGCCGCTTGCAATGGACATCATGAACGGCCATGTCGATGGCGGCCAAGGCGGGGGAAGGACCGGAAGGAAGGGAGGACAGGAATGAATGTACAGGAATGGTTTCCTGCGCCAGTAGGTTTTCCAAGGCAGGAGTTATGGATGCTACATAGGCTGTGACATCCGCCATGGTGGTCGGGTAGTAGGGGGGTAGGGCTGCTTCACCGAGTCCCTCCCCGACCTGCACGAGCGCGTTGGTACGTTCTGTACTCGATCCATGAGCAATACGGAAGGCATGGCGCAGGGGCAGGTGTAATGGCGCTACGGAAATCATGGATTGGGAAATGGTGTCAATAAATCAGGGTGAGATGTCTGCGCATGCCGGGTGCCGCTCCGTTCAGCAAGGCATCATCCATGAGCGTGAGGATGGCATCGGCATCGGCTACTGGTAGCGGGTGTATCCGATCCTCCTGGGAATGGGTTGTCTGTCCGATGCCCCGGGTCAGCGAAAGCGGGAGGTCCGCATGGGGGACCCTCGTCCAGGTCTCAGGGATGGCAGGCAGCTCATGGGCCGCACCCGGAGCAGTGAGCGGATCTCTCAGATAGGCTACCACGCTGCTCGCGTGTACGCGATGACCGAATGCTCGCCGATCACAGTCGTCGGCTGTCAACAGGATCATGCCGCGGGGCTCGGCCCGAGGCTGAACAAGGGCCAGGGCGTAGGCCAATGCCGAAAGCGCATGATGTGAGAATCCGTTCTCTCGAGTTCTGACCTGAATGATGGGGCAAACAGAGGATACACCCTCGAGCGCCTGCGGCAGGCGCTCGAGCAGAGGGATGTTTTCAGGTAGTGCCACGTCCAGGAAAGGACCAACGATGTGCGGAAGGTGCAGGTCAGCGGCCACGTGGCCCAGCGTCTGGACAACCTCATCCAGGACATCAGCCGGATGTCCAATGAAGAGGGAGGACGTATCCCTGACGTGCACACTCGAAGCGCTTCTCAAGGGCGGGGCGAGGGGGAGGAGGCAGGAGCGCAGGGTTTCGTACAGACGTGCTTTTTGTGTCGGTCGTCGGCGGCTGGCGCAACCAGCGGCCGAGATGGACAGGTGCAGCCTGAGGGCAGGGGGCGCAGCGTGACCTGGGATCGTGTGATGGGCCGTTGGAGCCGATCTCGAAGTGGCCTCCTCCCTTGAGGGTGCCAGCGAGGCGCCCCTTGTGGATTGCGCTAAGGGTTCCGGCGCGGGTTCTTGCGTAGGTCGCCACCCGGCCTCGGTCAGCAGGGAAAGGGCCTCCTGTTCGATGGCGGCGGCCGAGGCGCTTCGGCCGAGCCGGCGAGCGGCCGTCCGGACCGCTTTTTCCAGAGCGTACGTGGTTGGAGTGGCGTTGGCCGGGCTCATGGCAGTGCGCAGGGCTGTTAGTCGTGGGCTCCTACACTACGAACGCGGCTCGACTATTCCCACATGGGATGGGGCGATCAGCCCTGACGGGCATCCAACGCGCGCAGTAAGCGATCATGGATACCCCCGAAGCCACCGTTGCTCATGATCAGGGCGACATCCCCGGGTCGTATCTCGTCCAAAATGAGCGGAAGGAGCTCATCAGCACCCTCCGCCGCGTGGGCTGCGATACGTCGCGCTCGAATACGATCGATAACCACGTCCACATCCATGAAATCTTCCTGTCGGTCATTGTGGCGGAATGGCGGGCGACTCAGGAACACCGCTCCTGCCTGATCAAACGCAGTGGCGTAGCCCTCTTCAAATACCTTGCGCCGGCTGGAGTTGGATCGGGGCTCGAATACGGCTACGACGCGGCGGGAAGGCCAGCGTTCTGCGGCCGCCTGAACGGTGGCTCGAACGGCGGTGGGGTGGTGTGCGAAGTCGTCGACAACAATGACGCCGCCCGCTTCACCTCGGATCTGCTGACGCCGCTGGATGCCTTTGAAGGTGCCGAATCCAGCTACGATTTCGTCCATGGACAGTCCTTCATCCAGCGCTACGGTGGCCACCGCCAAGGCATTCAGGAGATTGTGGCGCCCGCTGAGCGGTAACCATACCCGGCCTTGCACCACGCCACCTTTCATCAAATCGAATCGCTGCCCATCGGAACCGGTGCTGATGCGCACGGCTGTCACGTCCACATCGGTCCGATCCAGGCCATAGGTACTGACCCGCCCCTGCGTTTTTGCGGCGAGAGCGGCCACTTCCGGGTTGTCAGCGCATAGCACCAACAGGCCTTCCTCGGGAATGAGGGTAGCAAACTGACCGAAGGCTTCCCGGTAATCCTCCATCGACGCATAGATATCGGCGTGGTCGAATTCCACCGAGGTGACAATGCCGGTTCGGGGTTTGTAGTGCAGGAACTTGGGTCGCTTGTCAAAATAGGCGGTGTCGTACTCGTCGCCCTCGACAATGAAATGCGGTCCGCTACCCACGGCGTAGCTGACGTTCCCGTTGTTCATGACACCACCGACCAGAAAGCCGGGATCGCGGCCTGCCGAGCGGAAAACATGTGCCAACAGACTGGTCGTCGTGGTCTTGCCATGCGTACCAGCCACGACGAGTGAGCGTCGGTTCCGGATGAAGAAGGAGGCGACAGCCTCGGGCAGGGACAGTTGCGGCCAGCCCTCCTCACGCACGCGCGCCGCTTCGGGATGCGTGGGGGTACAAGCGTTGCCAACCACCACCACTCCAGGCTTCGGGTCCAGATTACTGGCATCATAGCCCTCCTTCACCGGAATCTGCATGTCAGCCAAGCGTTCGCTCATGGGAGGCCAGGTTGCCGCATCAGACCCGCGGACCCTGTGGCCGGCCTCATGGAAGAGACCGGCCAGGGATCCCATCCCGGTACCACAGATTCCGATCAGGTACACATCATCGATGGCACTATCCGGATCCACCGGGGGTCTATCGAAGATCCGCAGGTGGGCGTCCGGGAAATCCTCAAGTCGTTTCATGCGCTGCGATTCGAATGCGGGACGGGGGCAGATGCCTCAAAGACGCATTCAATCACTCGACGTTCCGTGACCCGAGACGAGATGGGCCTCTGCATCTTCGGGACTGCGAAAAGCGAATTGCATCCGGATGGCCAGCGAGTCGAACACCGAATACATGACGGGCACGATGACCAGTGTCAGGAAGGTGGCAAACGTCAGTCCGGAAATGATGGCCGTTCCCATCGGACCCCAGAACTGCGTGTTTTCCGAGCCGAACTGGAAATTGGGATCCAGATCGGTCAACAGACCCACGAAATCGACATTGATGCCGAAGGTGAGAGGCACCAGTCCAAGCACGGTGGTCATGGCCGTCAGCAGTACGGGGCGAAGACGCGTAGCGCCCGCTTCAATGATCGCCTTCTGCTTCTCCATGCCTCGATCCCTGAGCTGCATGGTGTAGTCAATCAGTACAATGTTGTTGTTCACCACAATCCCGGCCAGGGATATGACCCCGATGAACGTCATCAGACCGAAGGGAGTGCGCGTAAGGATGAGTCCGAGCAGCACACCAATCAGGCTGAACCCGACGGCCACCATGATGATGAAGGGGGAGGAGACATGATTGAACTGGGCAATCATGATCATGAAGATCAGGGCGACCCCCACCAGGAACACCACGGACAGGAACCCGAAGGACTCCGCCTGTTCTTCGTTCTCTCCTGTATACGATAGAACGTACCCCGCGGGCATATCGGCTTCGTAGTCAGCCAGGAGGGCTTGAACCTGAGCCAGAATAGCAGCGCTGTTGAAGCCGGGCGCAGCCTGTCCTGTGACGGTGGCTACCCGCTCCAGATCAAGGCGGGTGATGGAGCCCAGACCCGCCGAAACATCGATATCAGCGACGGCAGTAATAGGAATCTGGGTCCCTTCATCCATGATTGTGAGGCTACGGACGCTTTCAAGATCGGAGCGATCCGCCTCCCGCAATCGCACGATGATGTCGAATTCGTCCTCGCCCTCACGATACTTGCCTGCCTCGATACCGTTGACCGCAGACCGAACCGTCGATGCAATGCGTCGCGTGGACAGGTTGAACCGCCCGGCCCGCTCGCGGTCGACACCGACCATGAGCTCGGGCCGTCCTGCATCCAGGTTGTCCTGTATGTCGACCAGGCCTGGCACCTTCCCTGTTTCCGAGGCATCCACAAGGAGTTGTTTCACCTCGTCCGCAATCCGGGTAATGACGTCAAAGTCGGTCCCCGTGATTTCGATGTTGACTGGCGCGCCGGTTGGCGGTCCATCCTGGTCTTTCTCGATCTTGATGTCGGCGCCGGCAATGCCTTGCAGCTCATCCCGGACGCGATCCAGGGTGACGAAACTGTCCTCGGCACGGTCTGGATAGTCCACCAGGTTCATGGTTACGATGGAGCGCTCCGGACTGGCAGCAGTAGGACTGGCGGCGTCCCCGGAGGAAACACCCACGTTGACAATCATATTCTTGACGTTCTCGCGCGCATCGCCATTACCTGCCAGCAGCACCTCAAGGCGTCGGCGAGCCTCTTCGGCCAGTTCGTTCGAAGCGTCCAGGTTCATACCCAGGGGTCCCTCGGTCGTCACCCTGATCTGCCGGGGGGACGTGTTGGGGAAGAACTCCACCCCGGTGGGAGCCGCTGCGAACATGAAGATGATCATGAACAGGGAGCCCAATACCGTATTCAGGAGAACGGACCGATTATCCGTAAGGATGAGTCGTTCCCGACGCACGAAAAATGTCCCGGCCAATCCCCCTGCAATGATGAGGAGCGGGAAGACCAACAGTTCGATGGCCGTGGCCGTATCGACGTCCTTGTCCAGGAGGGCCATCAGACCGAGGAACCCACCGGATGTCAGGAAAAACACAGTGCCCGCTTTTACGGCGGACATCTTGCCCCTGAGTATGACCTCGAGCGTATGGAACAGGACGCCCAGCACGCCCGCTGCCAAAGCGATACCTCCAGGGATGAGGAGGACGAGCGAGGCCGACTGCCCCAGCGAGCTGGACACGAGGAGTGACAGGATGGAGAGCACAAACCCGACGGTCAGCGCGCTGAGCGCGGCGGTGTTGCGAAGCATGGCCCGGGGAACACTGTAGTCCCGCTCCAGCATCCAGGTCAGGAAAGACTGATAGCGTTCCACGATACGGGGCAGTCCAGTGCGGACAAACCGATCTCCAACCGGCTTGAATACACGGGTGTGAAGGAGGTACAGGGTTGGCGTTGCCACCGCAATGACCAAGAGAGTTCTCCAATTGGCCAAGCCGAGGATAAGCGCGACGGCCAGGATGACAGCCATGCTCAGGCGGCGGGCAAGAGGGGGACGTTCGGGACTTTTTTCGCCTTCCAGCCGAATGAAAATTCCCGTGATGACCGGGTTGATGATGATGGCCACGAAGAGCGAGCAGACCAGCGTGATGATCAGCGTCAGCGGCATCCAGGACATGAATTCGCCGATTACCCCTGGCCAGAAAAGCATGGGCACGAAGACGGCAACGGTGGTTGCTGTGGAGGCGATGACCGCTCCGGCTACCTCAGCCGTCCCTTTGCGGGCAGCCTCGAAACGGGAATAGCCCTCTTCCCTGAACCGATAGATGTTCTCAACGATGACGACGGCGTTATCCACCAACATCCCGAGGGCGATGATCATCGAGAAAAGGATGATGAAGTTCAGCGTGTAGCCGAGGGCCTGGAAGACGATGAACGAAATGAACATCGAAAGCGGGATGGCAATTCCGACGAGCGCCGCGTTGCGTACGCCAAGGAAGAAGAGCAAGACGGCAATCACGAAGATCAGACCGGAGATGATGTTGTTTTCCAGATCCGTGATGAGATCCTCAACGAAAACAGATTGATCTCCCGTAATGATGAGCTGGGTGCCCGAGGGGAAGACGAAGTCGTCGAGTACCCCGCTGACAGCCTCTACGGTCTCCAGGATATTCTCTCCAGACCGCTTCTTGACGTTCAGGCTGATGACCTGATTGAATTGCTGCTGATCGGCGGGCAATTCGTAGAGCTGATCGTCGTCGTCTTCCTCCTTGAAGATGGCCAGCCGGGAGTACGATGCCCGCTCGGCAAATCCGAAGTCCACATCGGCCACGTCCCTGACGTAGACCGGGATACCTCCCGGCGAGGAAATGACCAGGTTTTCAAGCTCCGCTGGATCCTGGATTTCACCATCGATCCGGACGAGATAATTCAGTTCATCGACATCAATCGAGCCACCCGGCACATTGGTATTCTCGTCAAGCACAGCGTTGACCAGATCCATGTAGGTCACGTTGTACCCCTGCAGCTTGGCCAGGTCCACGTTGATCTGGACCTCCCTGTCGAGGCCGCCTATCAGGTCTACCCCGAGGACGCTTGAAATGCCCTCCAACTCATCCTGCAGGTCCTCGGCAACCCGCTTCAGACGGGTCAGCGGATACGGCGCAGACAGGTTGATGGTGAGGATGGGAAACTGGTCGAAGTCAATTTCCGAAACGATGGGCTCCTCGACATCGGAGGGCAAATCCGATTTGGCCACGTCCACCTTGTCCCTGACCTTGGTGAAGGCATCGTCAATCGATATGTCCGGCTCGAATTCAACGATGATGCTGGAGACGCCCTCGGTCGAGGTGGAGCGGATTTCCTTGATATTGTTGATACCCTGGATTTCTGCCTCAATCTCCTGCGTTATCAGGGATTCCACATCCTTGGGCGAGGCTCCGGGGTAGATCGTGGTGACCACGATCTGCGGGATCTCGATGGACGGATTGGACTCCTTCGGGATAGTTATGTAGGAATAGATGCCACCCAGCGACAGGACCGCAGTCAGGACCAGGATGGTCGTGCGGTACGTTATGGCGGTATCGGTAATTCTCATGATGGTGGCTGGCCTGAGGGGCTGAAAAAAGAATCCAAATCGGAACGAGGCGGGGATCGGAGGACTTACCGAGAGGTGACTTCTATGCGGTCTCCTTCGGTTACAGACATCTGGCCCGCCGTGATGATTTCATCTCCTGCCTCGAGACCACGCACCACGACCGTCTGGCCGGCGTAAGAGGGACCCAGTTCAATGGCTCGTCGCTGTGCGATCCTCCCCGTTGGCCCGCTGGTAGCAACGTAGACAGAGGAACCGTTCTCGTCCCTGAGTATGGCCGTTTGGGGGATGACGATCTGGTCTGCAAGGACCCGTCTGGTAATTTTAAGATCCGCAATCATGGCCGGTTTGAGCACGCCGCTGCTGTTGTCCATGGCCACTTCCACGGTGAACGTCCGACTCTGTGGGTTGATGACGCTGCCTACGAACGAAATGGCTGCGTTTCTATCGCCCTCCTCATATGCCCGGAAAGACAGCTGCACGGCAGACCCTGGACGGATATCTGCGGCATACACTTCTGGCACACCTGCAATGACCTTCAGGTTGCGGGTATTCACAATGCGTGCAATCGGCATGCCCGGCATGACCTGCTCACCCAGGTTCGCAAAACGTTCCTCCACGGTGCCATCAAAAGGCGCCCGTATGTGGGTGTTCTCCAGCTGCTGCTTGGCTTGTGCGACAGCCGCCTCGGCCTGCGCACGTGCTGCTCGCGCCTGGTTGCGTTGCGTGGTGACGCCCTCGAATTCCAGGGCAGAGATGATGGAATCCCTGTACAAGGGCTCCTGCCGACGCCACGTTTCTTCGGCCAGCGCTGCCTGGGACGCAACGGACTCGAGATTCGCGTTCGCCTGGTCGAGTGCCGCGCGAATCAGGCGATCGTCCAGGCGGGCCAGGATAGCGCCCTCTGAAATCCGTGTGCCGACCTCTGCCAGTTGGGTCAGCGTACCTGCTGCCTGGGCAGAGAGGGAGGCGTCTTCCGGCGCAGAGACTGAACCCGTGATGGGGATGATTTCCTCGAAAGTGGTGGGTGCAAGCGTTCGGGTGCTGACCCGTACGATGCGGGCGGATGAGACCGCGTCACTACTCCCGTCGGCGGCCTGCTCCGCTCCCGCTGATGCGGGGGCATCCTCTGTTTCAGGCGAATCCGATGAAGTGCATCCGGATAATTGCAGGCCCGTCAAAAGCAGGACCGTCAGAAGCGTCGAAAATCGAATCATGGGAAGGAGAGGGTAGAGGGTGATTCCGGTCTGGGGGTCACTCAGCATCAACCGGGCGAACCGGCTGGCCGATGGCTGCTTCGTACGTGCTCTGGGCGACGAGCACATCATGAACAGCCTGCAAGAAATTCAACTGGGTCTGATCCAATTGATCAGAGGCCTCCCGGACTTCGAGCGGTGTAGCCACGCCCTCCCGTAACCGGGTTTCGGCGTACTCGAAGTTCAGTCGGGCATTTTCCAGATTCTGCTGCTGGGTCTGCATGCGGCGATGAGCGGCACGCAACGTGCGCAGATTCTGGTCTATTTCGACGCGGATGGAGCGCGTCAGGAATTCGACATCATTTTCAGCCTTTTGGACGGCAATTTTTCGTTGCTGCACGCGGCGGTGATTGGCCAGGCCATTGAAAAGCGTCCAAGACAGGCTCAGGCCCACGCTGGTGCTTCGGTCCCAATAGGCATCGTCGAAATAGCCCAATTCGGCGGATGTGAACTGGAACGGGTTGCCATCGACCGAGCTGTAGGTGAAGCGGTTGTCCGGAATGTTGCCCAGGACATTGAGGTTGGCAAAGGCATTGACAGTCGGGATGAAGGCCGATGAGGCAACCCGGAGCTGGATTCGCTCGAGCTGGATGCCAATCTCTGCCTGCTTCAAGTCAGGACGTCGGGAAAGCGCCGTTACGGCCGACGCGTCTTTACCGTCGACCAGATAGTCCGGGCGCATGGATGCTTCGAGAGACCCTCTGAGCCTGACCTCGTTGTCGGAGGGAATTCCCAGGAGCAGCTTCAGGTTGTCCTTGGCTGCGGCCTGGGCTACCTCTGCTTGGAGCAGGGCCGTTTCAAGATTGGCCACTTCAACCTGGGCCGACAGACGCTGGAATTTCGGGGAGACGCCTTGGGCTACCTGGCGCGATACCTCGGTTAGTGTGCGCTGCGCCCGCTCCACGCTGGCGCGGCTGACGGCAACCTGTTCTTCCGTCAAGAGGGCTGCATACCAGGCATTCTTGACGTCCCGGACAACGAGCTGCTCTTGGCGACGGGCCCCTTCCTGGCTGAAGGGCTTCAGCCACTTGGAGGCCCCGTAGGCACCGAGCAGGGCCCGTCCGTCGATGAGTTTCTGATTGATGCTCAGACCGGCAACGTACACGCTCGGGACGGCGAAGGGGTTATCACTGTCCTCGAACGTGACACCGGCTGCCTGAAGCCCCTGCGCCTGACGGAAGAAGAACTCCTCGGCAGAGATGGGATCTGTGCCCGCGCTGCCGTCTGTCCTTGCTTGCTCGTTATATGCCAGCCAATCCAGAAATCCGAGGGACTGGAAGAGGCCCCCAGCCTGCGACCCGGCAAAGGGGTTGGCCTGCTTGATGTTGCGCGTGTAGGATGCGTTGGCATCCACTTTGGGGAAGAGTTCAGCCCAGCCCTCGCGGACCTGGGCCGTAACATTCTCGACCTCCAGACGCGCATTTTGAAGGGCCAGGTTCTGAATGAGTGCCACCTGCACGGCCTCGTCGAGCGTGAGGACGATCTCGGTGTCCGCGTCCTGTGCCCGCAGACCGGAGGTCGTCGTGATCATCAGCAGGGTAGCCAGAAAAAGGTATCGACTCATCTTCATGGTTAGGTCGTTGTGGCCCCGTTTCGGGTAGAAATCAGATTGCGTGTGATTGCGCGTGATCCTTCATCTCGGGTGAAGTCCGAAGACCATCCATGATGAGATCAGTGAGGAACACTGCCATGGTCCGTGAGGTGTCCGGGAAATCAGATCCGCCCTCGGATGGTGCCAGGCAGGCACGCATCTGGGCGCCGTTGAGGTTGACGAGAATCATATGTGCCAGGAGACGCGGAGACAGCGCACGGATTTCTCCACGGTGGATGGCACGCTCGATGGGCACGGAAAGCGCAGCCAGCGCGCGTTCGCGTTGCTCCGAGAAGAACTTCCTGGGCTGCGGGTCATCGCTCAGGCCCATACGATGGGCCTCCCGCAGCAGGGTCACGAAAAGCTCTGTCCGTTCCAGAAAGAACGCGAACGTCTGCTCCAGGAAGGATGCCAGCGACTCCCGGAAGGAACGGTCCACTGCACCTGTGAATGTGCGATCGATCAGACCACACAATTCATCGTGGAAGTGTTCGACAATGGCCAGCAGGATCTCCTGCTTGCCTCCCGGGAAATAATTGTAGAGGGTCCCTTTTCCATACTCCGCCCGGGCCGCTACTTCCTCAAGGGTGGCACGGCTGTACCCCTTTTCGGCGAAAACCTCTTGCGCAGCATCCAGCATGGCTGTTTTACGAGCCATGCGCTCCCGTTCTCGACGGGGAAGGGTTTGGGTCTGCTCCTGCATTCGATCCGGAGTGGATTACTGGACGTTGCGCCACACTAAAAAGGGCTACTCCCCGTTCGTTGGAGGAGGGGGCGCCTGCAAAGTGACTGGCGGGTCATCTTCCGACCCGTACGTCAGTGTCTCCGGATGGATGCGTGTTACGTGTAAAGATTGTGAGGAGTACGCTTGGCTCAGACAAACTCGTCCAAACGGTGGGTGTAGAGATAATCCACCACATTCTTGACGCGTTGCGTGGCGTCCCTGTGACATACCAGCAAGGCGTCCTCTGTGTCGACCACCACAATATCGTTCAACCCGACTACGGCCACGAGACGATCCTGCGCTGAGACCAGACAGCGAGCCGAATCGTGCAGGATGGCCTGCCCGTCCGTGGCATTGCCCGCACTCCCTTTCTCGGAGAGATCATAGACGGCCTTCCAATCACCCACATCGCTCCAGTCGAACGAGCCGGGCACGACATAGACCTTGTCGGCACGCTCCATCACCCCGTAGTCAATGGATATGGCCGGGCAGGAAGAGAAGGACGCTTCCAATCGCTCGGCGTCCACGATATCGGCCTCTGCCATCCATGAAAACGCGTCATGGACATCAGGAAGATGGGATAGTAGGGCATGCAAAATGGCATCGGAGCGCCATATGAACATGCCGCTGTTCCAGAGGAAGTCTCCTGAATCCAGAAATCGTTCGGCCGTTTCGAGATTCGGTTTTTCGGCGAACGTACGCACGAACATGGCCTGCAGCTGCCCGTCTGCACCGCGATCATCCGGGTCGAACTGGATATACCCATAGCCCGTGGCAGGGTAGGTGGGTTCGATCCCGATAGTAACCAGACTCCGCTCCTCGGCCGACTTGTCAATACCGACCTGAAGCGTCTCGTGGAAGCGGGCCACATCACGAATGATATGATCGGCTGGCAGTACGACCATCACGGCATCGGGATCTTTCCGATGAATGTGGAAGGCTGCGTAGGCTATGCAGGGGGCCGTATTCCGACTGATCGGCTCTGCCAGCACATTTTCAGCCGGTATGGCAGGCAATTGAGCGCGTGTGGTATCCACATAGCGCTCGTTGGTGACGACATGGATGTTCTGGCTGTCAATCACACCGCTTAAACGGGCCACCGTGGCCTGGATGAGCGTGGCCTGCTCCACGATGGAGAGGAACTGCTTGGGATGGGAGCGCCTGCTGCGGGGCCAGAAGCGGCTGCCAATGCCACCGGCCATGATGACGGCGTGAATCATGTCTTGGATGGTTTTGAGGATCCGTGCTGTCCGGGATCCGGATTGCAGACTCTATTAGGGCGAGAACAACCGGTAATCGATCTCCGGGTTTCGCAGAAGGCAACCCATGACTGCAACCGGTCAGCGCCTCGCCAGGCTGGTGTAGGCTGGTCCTTTCGACCCGGAGGGGACACGGAAAAAGGCCTCCACTGTATACGATCGTGTACATAAGAGACTGATCTACCAGAGATCGTCGTGTCTTCAGCCTGTTTAATTGTCGATTCAGTGAGAGCGGTCCATGATTTGATAGGTGCACCATAAAGTTTCACATGCACTCTTTTTCACGCCTGCGAGGTACCCATGAAGCGCGCATCACTAAGCCTGACCCTGCTGCTGGTTCTACTCTCCGGATGCATCATCGAGGAAAGTGTTGGACCGGCCGGTCCTCCCGGACCGGCCGGCAATGCAAACGTCTTCTCCCTGGAATTTGATTTCCGCATGAGTGACGCGGTGCCCAATCAAACCGTGGCGTCGGTCCAGTACGAGGTACCGGATCTGACATCGCGAGTTGTGGATGAGGGCGCAGTCCTGCTTTTCTTCCGGGAGTATGATACATGGACGGCCATGCCCTACACGTTCGGTGTCGAGCGAGGAGATATGCCCGCTGTGGATTATACCATCTCCATGGGCTTCGGCTACGACATTGGCTTCCTTGAGGTCTTCTACGAGTCATCGGCGGCAGCCTTTGATTTTTCGACCCTTCCGGATCGCAGGATGAAATTGGTCGTCATCGATGGATTCGGTGCGGCAAAGCAGGGGATTGATCTGAGCGATTGGCAGGAGGTTAAGGCAGCATTCGATCTCGAGGATTGAATGCTGGACTGACACCTTCCTCTGAGCGCGGCAGCTGGTCCCGACCCTGCGTACGGTCAAAACCCACTTGGGTCATGCGCGTACACGACGGCGCAGGATGTGCCCTTTCCCCAATTCCTCTGTTTTTCCCCTATCCGTGAAGTCGCTGTCTAACATGACCCTCTGGTGTGTCCGTGCATGCCTCATAGCAGGTCTGCTGGGTGGCGGCTCCATCCTTGTAGGGTGCGCCGACGAAGGGGCGTACCGAACCATTGACCGGAAGTCCACGGATGGCACTGGACGAGCCTACATGGGGCGGGAAATAGCGGATGTCATGACGTCCGAGCACGGTGCATTATGGTTGGATCGACCTGAGCGGGATGAGGAAGAATTGCCTCAGCGCCTATTGCTGGCGTTGAATTTGAAGGCCTCCGACGTCGTGGCTGACATCGGGTCGGGAACGGGCTTCTTTACCTTCCGCTTGGCGGAGCTGGTGCCCTCCGGGCGTGTGTATGCGGTCGAAGTGCAGCAGGCTCTCGTGGATACGATTCAGGTTCGGGCTGGTCGGCAGGGTATCCGCAATGTGACACCAGTGCTCGGACGGGCAGATGACCCTTCGCTTCCGTCCAATCGCGTGGACGTGGCACTCATTGTCTCATCGTACCACGAGTTCACCCATCCAAGGGAGATGCTGCAGCGGTTGGTTGCAGCCATCAAACCCGGGGGGCGCCTGGTTGTCGTCGAGTACAGGGCAGAGGATGAAACCATCCCCATCGAGTCTGTGCACAGGATGAGCGAACACCAAATTATCCGGGAGGCTGAAGCCGCCGGATTCCAGTTCCGGGAAACACTGGATGTCCTGCCCCAACAACACGTCGTTGTGTTTGTCGTGCCCTCGGGAGACGTTTGATACTCGTTTTATTCCGGACGTCACCATTCCTGGTCCAGTTCAAGACATCGCCACAGGTACCATGAGGCCAGCGTACGGAAAGGCTGCCAGGGTGCTGCCCGCTCTATAACCTGCCCGGGGGAAGGGAGGTCGGAAAGGCCGTCGAGACGTTGAACCCCTTTGCGAATCCCCAGATCGGTCTGGGGAAGGACATCCGGGCGTCCCATGCGGAACATAAGGTACATTTTGACCGACCAGGGACCGATGCCGCGAACGATCGTAAAGCGTTCGATGATCTCCTCGTCTGGAAGGGAGAGGAGTTCATCTGCGCCGGGAATCGTGCCCTCCCGGGTCCGTTCGGCAAGGTCCTTGATGGCCGCCGTTTTGGCACGCGACAGGCCAGCCGATCGCAGGGCCTCGTCCGGGAGTGCGAGTACTTCTTTTGGGTCAGGGTTGTCCGGGTCCGAAAGGAGCTGCCGGTATCGCCCGTAGATGGTGGCTGCGGCTTTGCCTGATAGCTGTTGGTATGCAATGGATTCCGACAGGGCTTCGAACGGGTTGATGGCGGGACGCAGCCGGGCCTCGAAAGGACCCACGGCGTGGATGAGCGCTGCCAGGGCCGGATCGGCAGCCGACAGATGCATGACGGCTGCTGTCGTGTCGAATGGATAAGGAGACGTGGTCATGCACGATGGTACGCTGTACCTTGACTGGCGTCAACCCGGGCGGTTCATGCCATCACTCGATCTGCACCCCCGGACCGTTCGAAACAACCTCACGAAAGGACCGCGTATTCCGATCATGGAAGCAGGTGCCCTGGGAATGGCTCTGGCCCTCAGCTTGGGTGGAAGCCTGCATTGTATTGGCATGTGTGGCGGCTTTGCCGTACTGGCCAATGCCGGTGCCCGACGCGTCGGGTTCAATATGCGTTTTGCAGCCTATGTCCTGGGTAAAACCTTGGCATATGCCCTCCTGGGTGCCGTGCTGGGTCTCTTGGGCGCGCGCATTGGAGCGATCAAGGAAGGGGCATCCGTGCTTGCCTGGTTGGCCGGACTGGCCATGATCGGGGTGGGAGGCCACCTGTTGGGTTGGCCCGGCCTGTCCAGGATCCATCTACCTGCTGCTTCAGCGGGATTCGTCTCGCGTTTTGCGCGGCTCGTCAAAAAGGACTCGGCTCTTGCCCGCTTCGGTATGGGAGTCCTGAACGGGTGGCTTCCCTGTGGTCTGGTATATGCCGCCCTGGCCATGTCGCTCTCCACCGGTTCGTTTTCCGGTGCCGTCCTGTTCATGACCGTCTTCGGATTGGGAACGATTCCATCCCTGTGGGTGGCTGCACAGCTCTCTGCCGCTATCCCTGGGCAATGGAAGGCGCGGCTTTCCACCCTTTCAGGTTGGCTCGTGGTCCTCTTTGGTGTCTATACCATCCTCCGGGGTTCCGGCTTGATGGCCCTTCTCATGGGAGGGGGACATGCCATGGGTTGACGGGCGCTCCTCACGTTCATCCTCCAAGAGGACCCGCATACCAGGTGTCTGGACATCATCGAACTGCCCGCTTCTGACAGACCAGACGAAGGCCGCTACACCTACCCCGGCCAGCAATAGGGCCAGCGGTACCAGAAAATAGAGGACATTCATGCTTTCATGCTCCGATTGCTGAACGTGCCTTGCTTGATGGAGGAGAGCACCACAATGAAGGAGCTGATGGGCATGGCCACCGCCGCAAACAGCGGTGTCACAATGCCGATCAGAGCGGCGGCACCACCGGCAATGTTGTAGAACAGCGAGAAGCCGAGGTTGCGCCGGATGACGGAAAGCACGCCACGGGATTCTTCGATGAGTTCGACTACTGCTTCCAGTCCGGGGCGGGTCGTGTAGGCGTCGGCCGCCACGCGGGAGGCAGTCGAAGCACTGGCCACGGCAATGCCCACGTCTGCCGCCTTCAGGGCCGCCGTGTCGTTGACACCATCACCAACCATGGCGACCACATGGCCATCAGCCCGGAGCTGACTGACCAAGGCCTGCTTGTCTTCCGGCGAATACCGTCCGAGGGCATCCTCTGGTCCGATGTTCAATGCGATGGCCACCTTCCGGGTGGTACGGATGTCATCGCCTGAGCACAGGATGACCCGGATGGAACGGACCTGCAGCGAGCGGATCAGGGCCGGGCTGGAGGTACGGATCGGGTCGGTCAGGGTCAGGACGAGGAAGCGATCTTCCGATCCGACCACGACAACCGTCTCGCCGCGCCCGGTCGCTTCCTGGATACCGGCTTCGATTTCCCGGTGTTTGTCCAG
>Ga0181594_10001527_pt1 | contig 21431 bp, 15 predicted proteins | sample 071ome_18_FD_145603 | JGI IMG/M metagenome (GOLD analysis project Ga0181594, IMG submission 145603) | Coastal salt marsh microbial communities from the Groves Creek Marsh, Skidaway Island, Georgia - 071413BT metaG (spades assembly) | ecosystem: Environmental > Aquatic > Marine > Intertidal zone... | reverse complement strand
GACGGATATCGTCATCGATCTGATGCCCGCCTTTAACACTTTTAAAGTAGCGACGCTTCCAGGCGGCTGGCACGTTACGAATGGAGCGCTCTGAGTAAATACCTTCTTGTGCGGTTTGCAGTATCTGGGTATCAATGTCGGAAGCGATCAGTTCAACGTCCCACTGATTAATACCTTCCCACTCTTCGAGCAAATACATCGCAATGGAGTAGGGCTCTTCACCCGAGGAGGATGGAATGCACCAGATGCGAATGGGTTTTCGTGGGTCATGGCGCTCACAGACATCGGGCAGCATGGAATCGACAAGGCAACGGAACTGATAATCTTCACGCATGAAGTAGGTTTCGTTTACCGTCAGAGAGTTGGTCAGTCGTTGCAGTTCTTCGCCGCTGGCTTGGAAGCGTAGTGAGGTAAAGTACTGCCGGAACGACTCCGACTGGGTTTCGCGAATGCGTTCAGCCAAGCGCTTGTCGACAAAATAGCGCTTCGTTGGTTCGAATTTTATGCCCGTTTTCCGATAGAAAAATTCGGCAAATTTATCGAACTCCTGATCGCTGATCTTATGATCGGCCATAGGGTTCAGTCCTCGCTGATCCGTTTTATCGCCAGGTCAGCGGCGAACTGTATGTAGGGTTCTTCGTCAAAGCGTTGTTTCAGCGCGGTGAGTGCATCAATGGAAGCTTCGCTGCCCACTTCTCCCAACAAGTCGACCGCCGTGGCACAGACGTTAATGTGCTCATCGTCCTGAATCACACTGATCAACCATTGTTCAACGTCGTCATGGCACAGGGATTCCAGAATATTTACCGCAAAAATACGCACGTCGGGGTCAGGGTCGTTAAGCACGGTGGCCATAATGGGGGCGACTTCCTTGGGTAAGTGCTTCATGGCTTCGATGGCTTCATTACGCAAGCTGGCGTCTTCGCTGCGCAGGCAGGCTACTAAGCCCTCGACGGCCTCAGCATCTCCCAGACGAGTCAGGCTACTGAGAATGACCTGGCGTACTGTCAGGTCAGTTTCATCCTCCAATTGATCCAGCAACATCAGCGTCGCTCCGGGGCAGTTGACGATGTCGCGTGCGGCCCAGCGGCGCTCAGCAGGATCGTCAGAAAGCAGATCGGAGCGGATCTGATTGCAGTCTTTCGCTTCTTCGGGAGTGCTCTGTACCGAAGGCGAGGAGGATTTTTTCAGAGCCATGAGCCTCTCCTGTTAATGTCCTGCAAATTGAATAATGTTTGACGCGATGGCACTGGCCGGCAGTACCTTGCCAGCACCACGTCGTTCGATCAGTTCGGCGGGCATCCCAAACACAATGGCGGAATCCGCACTTTCAGCAATGGTGCTGGCGCCTTTTCGGTGTAAATCAGTAAAGGCGACCGAGCCGTCATGGCCCATGCCTGTGAGCAGTACCGCCATGACTTTCTTAGGGTCGCAATGCTTCATGGCGGATTGCCCCAGTAACTCGACAGAGGGGTGCCATAAATATTCAGGGTGTTCGGGTTTGCTTTGTGCGTACATTTGTCCGTTGCGCACGCACAGGGTGATGTCGGCACTGCCGCGACCGATATACACAGTGCCGGTTTCTAATGCCGTGGCCCGGCTGACCTCTACGACTTTCAGTCGACAAGCGCGATCGAGGCGGCTCGCCAGTGATTGAGTAAAACTGGCGGGCATGTGTTGGGCGATGACGATGGGCGCTTTCAGGGTCGCTGGTATGGCTGGCAGTATATCTTCCAGCGTGCGTGGACCACCGGTAGAGACACCAATGATGACGACCTTATCGCGCACGCCAACGGCGGTGTGCATCGAGTCGGAGGTAGGACGCGAGGCGCGATGACTGGGGCGCTCGGTTTTTCTGGCCAGGTTTTCAGTCGCCCGGGTTGATGGAGCTGCTGACGAAGACGCTGTTGAGTGTGTCGCGCGAGCAGAGCGTAGTTTGGCGCGGGCCGCCGAGCGTACTTTGGTAATTAATTCCCGGGCAATGTCATCAACGGATAATGAAATTGTACCGTCCGGTTTCGGGACAAAATCAACGGCCCCTAAATTTAATGCTTCAAACGTTGCTATGGCGCCTTTGGTCGTCAGTGACGAGAGCATAATGACGGGCACCGGACGCTCCGCCATGATCAGCGACAGGGCAGAGATGCCGTCCATTTCTGGCATGTTGATATCGAGGGTCACTACATCTGGTTCAAATTCCCGGTTTTCACGCACAGCCTCCTTGCCGTTGCGTGCGTGACGGATAATAAACTCACCTTCTGATTCAAATAATTGCGTCAGATGGCGGCGCATCAGCGCAGAATCATCAACAATCAGGAGTTTCAGCATGAGATCAGTGTCCTCCAGCGACGGTTTCCAGATCACTCATCGACTCCTGGTCAATGAGCGTATTCGGGTTTAGCAGTTGAATCATGCGTTTGCTTTCCTGCAGGTTAGCCATGCCAGAAAACAGATCGCCGTGTTCACCGGTTATGCGGGGAGAGGGCTCAACGCAGCCATCCGGTAAGCGCAGTACTTCGGTTACCTGATCGACAATAAACCCGGTGCGAACACCGTGAATCAGGAAAACCACAATACGCTGACGTTCGCTTTTCACGGCTCCTTCTATGCCCAATCTGACTCTCAGATCGACCACCGGCAGAACGATGCCTCGCAGGTTAATGACGCCCTCCAGGAATTCGGGGGCTTTGGGCACGCGAATCAGTTCATCAGGAATGCGTACTATCTCCTGAATACTGGTAATCGGGACGGCAAATTCTTCGCCATTCAGGCGGAACACCACCACCTGGTTGTCATCGTCGGCCTCGTTCTCTTCGAGGTCCGCAGCGTGATTTTCCTGTTCGAGCATAGGGTCCTCCACGAGGTCATTGAGGGTGTCTTGCAAAGCATCGTTACCGAACAGGCGTTCGATGGAGAGTATGGATACCAGACGGCGACCATTTTCTAAGCGGCAGATGTCGGTAATGTCGGACAGCTCAGCTTCGCGGGCCATCATAGGAACCAGACCCTCGACATCATTGCGGGTGACGCGTAATACCTCACTGACACTGTCGACGACGATGCCAATCGAGTAGCCACCGGAGGACACCACAATGACACGGCTTTTTTCATCCGGTTCGCGAAAGTCGAGCGCAAATAAGGTGCGCAAATCAATCAGTGGCAGCAGTTGTTCACGCAGATTCATTAAGCCCAGAATGTGGTGGGCGGCCTTTGGTACCGCCGTGACGGTCTCCGGCATTTGTACGATTTCTTTGACCTCTTCAATCGGAATGGCATATTCCTGAGCATTAATGCCAAAACTCACCAATTGCAGTTCGTCGGGATCTTCCTCGTCATCGTCGGTAGTCATGCTGTCGTCGATGAGTCCGTTGGCCAGCAGTGAGCTGTCGTTGGTCAGCGGTTCGAGATGGGCGTATTCCTGTTCGACGAGTAAATCAAAGTCGATGATCATGATCATGTGACCGTTATGATTACGGATCACACCTTTGAGCATGTTGGTATCAACGGTGCTCTGGATACGACTGGCATCCTCAATGTCGGCCGGGTCTGCATCAATCACACTGGCCACTCGGTCAACGACAAAGCCCAGGGGTTGACCCACATCGATGACGACTGCTCGGGTCGCTTCATCGTTTTCGGTATCCGGCAGGTTAAATAAATAACGCAGAGAAATAATAGGTAGAACCTTACCCCGCAGGTTGGATAACCCAGAGAGGGATGGCGGTGCCAGGGGTACACGAATCACCTCGGGCACGCGGATGATTTCCTGTACCGGGTTCATATCTACGGCAAATAATTCGTCGCCAATGCGGAAAGTCACAAACTGGTGACGCTCCCCGGTCTCTGCATCTTCGTTGTCGATAATGTCTTCGGCAGCACTCATGGCTCGCCTCCTTACACGCTCTGCAGTTCGTCGGCCAGCGAGGCAATTTCTTCAATGGCTGACGCCAGTTCATCGGCGCCACGTGATTGCTGCTCGGCGGCGGTCGCGGCTTCATCGGCGGCTTTTTCTGCCTCTTGGGCAGCGGTGGCAATCTGCTCAGCGCCTTTCTTAACTTGCAGTATCGCGGAGGATATATCGTTTGAAGCGGCCAGGATTTCATCGGCACCGCGTTCTACGGCGAGAATATCCTCTTCAATGGACGACAGGTTTTCAGTGGATGCTTTGGCTTTCTCGGTTTCTTCCTGCGCGGCAATCACAATCTCATCGAGGTCGTTACTGACGGTGTAGATCTGATCCTGCACGGACTTCACCAGATCTTTGATCTGATCGGCATTTTCGGCCGAATCGCGAGCCAGATTGCGGATGTCGGTCGCCACCACGACAAAGCCTTTGCCAAATTCACCGGCACGAGCCGCTTCAATGGAGCCGTTGACGGCAAGCATGTTGGTCTGAATAGAGACCATAGAAATAGCTTCGACAATTTTATCGATGCGACGTGAGACCAGTTCCAGGTCTCGCACCTGACGAATGCTGGCCTGAGTGGTTTCTACAGAAGCACCAATGCCGTGGATCAGTTCATCGACTGAGGTCTTGTTAACGCTCAGTGATTCCTTGATGTTCATGATTTGCTCCTGACTCCGACTAGAGCGCTCCTGCGCCACTTCGAGGCCACGTTCAATCTGATTAATGGCAGCGGACGATTCTTCGGTGGCCGCTGCTGCGGTTTGTGAACCGAGGCGGATCTGCTCAATGGCGGTCATGATCTGAGTAGATGCTCGGTTGATCTCTTGCACCGCGGATGACAGCTCCTCGGCGCTGGAAGCCACCTCTTCGGCGCTCTTAGCCACGTCGGTGGAGTTACGTAGGTCGTCGGCGAGGTCATAAAGGCTTTGTGACGCACGCTCGCATTCACCTAAGGCCTGGCTCTGTTCATTCACCGTTTTGGCGGATTCTTCGGCGGCCGCAGATTGCTCTTCGGCGGCGGTGGCAATGTCTTCCATGCCTTTGAGGGCTTGCTTGGCAGCGATGCTCGACTGTGAGGCACCGTTGGCGATCTCTTGAGTGCCTTCCGCAATGTCGGCCATGTCTTTGCGAATACCGGTGAGCTGTTCTTTGATGACGTGACCTTTTTCCACTTCACCTTCAACTCGCTCTGAGGACTCTTTGATGCCCTCGGCAATGGCCTGCACTTCGTGTTGAATCTGTTTCACCAGCTCTTGAATCTGGTTGGCGCTTTGCTCGGAGGTTTCCGCGAGTGTACGAACTTCATCGGCGACCACCGCAAAGCCTTTGCCGTGTTTACCAGCGCGGGCAGCCTCGATGGCAGCGTTCAGCGCTAATAGATTGGTCTGGTCGGCGATGCGCACCACCGCTTTGACGATGTCACCAATATTGGCCGCTTGTTTCTCCAGTTCAGACACCATTTCAACCGAGGCAGCCTGGCGCGAGGCAGCTTCGCGAACGTTCGAGACCAGGTTGTCGATGTCTTCACTGGTGCGTTTCACGATACTGGTCAGCGCCTCGCAGCGGGTTCGCGAGTCTTCAGCATTCGTTAGCTGGCGAGTAATGGCGCTGTTGACCTGGTTAAACGCGGACAATGACTCTTGTGCTGCGCCACTGGTTTCTTCTGCGGTAATGGCGATCTGGTCCGATGCGCTTTGCAACTGTTCACTGGCGGAGGCGGCTTCGGTAATGCCCGAAGATAACTGACCGGTCGCGGCAGCAATGCGCTCTGCGGCTTGCTGCTGTTTGGCCAGGGTGCGCGCGCGTCTGCGTTGCGCTTCTGCCTCACGGGCGACATTCGGATCCACGCTGCTCTCAGCCGGTTTACTCGATGGAGTCTGTGTCTTTTTCACTAGTGCCATGGTCAGTTCCTGCGTCAGTGTCAGTAGAGTCAGCGCGCGTCGTTGGCTGCGGAGAGGCTCCACGGGAGTGTTAAGTTTGTCCTGTTACGAGGCAGTAATTTGTCTCATGAGGCCATCCATGATTTAACGATAGAAGGGGGTGGGCGTCTGTCAAAAAGTCAGAGAACTGGCTTTTCGTGAGGAAAACCACAGCGTTACAAAAAGTCGACAAAGTTCGCGTGTGGATGACAGAAAAGTCATGTGAGAAGTCATTTGTTGTGAGCATTTGTAGCACTTTCGATTGAGCTCAAAGATCGCGATTATTTTTTATTAAATCTTCGAATTTAAAATTTCTCGTTAAATGAAAAATTATTATAAAAACCCATGAGTGCCAGACAAACGGCGTCAGATTGGTGACACAGATTGATGACACAGGGCGATCTCATTCGATGCAGAACATCGAAGCCTTGCTCGATGAACTTTACGAGCGCAGGGCGTAAAACGATCTAGCGAATAGAAGAACAGACCGAATAAAGGGAGTGAAAATAGCGGAACGTCAAACGGAAGAGCGTCGAATAGCTGGAAACCGCCGGACTGAGAGCTGCCAGGCTTGTCCTTGATGGATGTTGAATCGACCTATCAGACCTTGGTGTGAGGCACTTTCGGCCAGTCACCATGAACTTAAGAAAGTCATAAATGTCACAAAAGTACAGGTAGTTTCAGAAACATGAACCTGTGCCGTGTTTATTCACAGACGCCATCTATACTGGATGAATACGGGGTAGAGGCGATCCATTTGCTTTGCTTGACCGTCTTGCCCGGCCGTATTAGCCCAGATCAGGAGCCCCACGAATGGATGATCAGGTCCACGCTAACGATAGCGATCCGCAGGAAACCAAAGAATGGGTGGATGCTATCCACTCGGTAATCCGCGCCGAAGGCCTCGACCGCGCGCACTTTCTCATTGAACGTATCGCAGAGCGTGCCACCCGCGATGGCATGCCGTTGCCGTATGCGTTGAATACCCCGTACCGCAATACGATTCCGCCAGAAAAAGAAGCGCCTATGCCGGGCGACTTGTTTATGGAGCGCCGCATTCGTTCGTTGGTGCGCTGGAATGCCTTGGCCATGGTGCTGCGAGCCAATAAAGAAGGTGCTGGTGATCTGGGTGGTCATATTTCCAGTTTTGCGTCGAGCGCCACCCTGTACGATGTGGGGTTTAATCACTTTTTTCGGGCGCCCAATCCCGACAGCGAGCAATCTCCATTAGGTGACCTGCTGTATTACCAAGGCCACGTCGCGCCGGGTATTTATGCTCGCAGCTATCTGGAAGGGCGGTTCGATGAGCACGATCTCGAGCGTTTCCGACAGGAGGCGTTGGCACCGGGATTGTCGTCTTATCCCCACCCGAAACTGATGCCGGATTACTGGCAGTTCCCAACGGTATCCATGGGCTTAGGGCCGTTGCAGGCGATTTATCAAGCGCACTTCATGCGTTATCTGTCAGCGCGTGGACTCGTACCGCGTAAAGGACGCAAGGTCTGGGCATTCCTCGGTGATGGTGAATGTGACGAGCCGGAAACTCTGGGGGCCATTGGTCTCGCTGGCCGTGAAAAACTCGAAAACCTGATCTTTGTGATCAACTGCAATCTGCAGCGTCTGGATGGCCCGGTACGAGGCAATGGTAAGATTATTCAGGAGCTGGAAAGCCAGTTTCGTGGTGCCGGTTGGAATGTCATTAAGGTGGTCTGGGGGCGTCACTGGGACCCACTGCTGGCGAAAGATCGCAAAGGCCTGCTGCAAAAACGTATGGATGAAACCGTGGATGGCGAATTCCAGAACTACAAGGCCAAGGGTGGGAAATATACCCGTGAGCATTTCTTTGAAAAATATCCGGAATTACGCGATCTGATTAAAGACCTCAGCGATGAGGATATTTTTAAACTGAACCGCGGCGGGCACGACCCTTACAAAGTCTTCGCAGCGTATCAGGCGGCCGTCAATCATCAGGGGCAACCGACCGTGATTCTGGCGCATACCGTAAAAGGGTATGGCATGGGTGCCGAGGCAGAAGGCCAGAACCAAGCGCACCAGGTGAAGAAGCTCGACATTGATAGCCTGCGCGCTTTCCGTGATCGCTTTGGTATTCCGATCCGCGATGAAGATCTGGAGCACCTGCCATTCTATCGTCCACCATCCGACAGTCCCGAGATGACCTACATGCGTCAGCAGCGGGAAAAACTCGGCGGTTTCCTGCCATCGCGTAATGAGCAGTGGCAGGCACTGAAGTCGCCGGGACTGGACTTCTTTGCAACCCAATTAGAAGGCACAGGTGAACGGGAAATTTCCACCACCATGGCCTTTGTGCGCATCATGTCGCAGATCATCAAAGATAAAAGCATGGGCGATCGCGTGGTCCCCATAGTGCCGGATGAAGCACGAACGTTCGGGATGGAAGGCATGTTCCGACAGCTGGGCATTTACTCCTCCGAAGGCCAGCTTTACGAGCCGGTCGATCAGGGCCAGGTGATGTATTACCGAGAGGATAAGAAAGGTCGTATCCTCGAAGAAGGCATCAATGAAGCCGGTGCGTTCGCTGCCTGGATGGCCGCGGGTAGCTCTTACAGCACCAACGGCCTCGCCATGATTCCGTTTTATATTTATTACTCCATGTTCGGCTTCCAGCGCGTTGGCGATCTTGCCTGGGCAGCAGGAGACATGCAGTGTCAGGGTTTCCTGATTGGCGCAACCTCCGGGCGTACTACGCTGAATGGCGAGGGCTTGCAGCATCAGGATGGTCACAGCCATCTGTTGGCGTCGACCATTCCTAATTGTATTTCTTATGATCCAACCTACGCCTACGAACTGGCCGTGATTATTCAGGACGGTCTGACGCGCATGTATGAGAAGAAAGAAAAAGTCTTCTATTACATCACCACCCTCAACGAGAACTACCCGCAACCAGCCATGCCGGAAGGCGTCGAAGAAGGCATTCGTCGCGGTATGTATTGCTTGAAGAAATCGGTAGCGACAGAGCGTCCGGTGCAGTTGTTGGGCTCAGGTTCTATTTTGCGTCAGGTGGAACAGGCCGCGGAATGGCTGCAGGAAAAAGGCATTGCCGCCAGTGTCTGGTCGGTAACCTCATACAACGAACTTCGCCGCGATGGTCTGGCGTGTGAGCGTGAGGCCATGCTGTCCAGTGGTGAGCGTGTCCGCGAGCCGTTTGTGACGTCTCAATTGAAAGACACGCAAGGACCGGTGGTGTCAGCGACGGATCACATGAAAGCTTATTCGGATCAGATTCGCCCGTATATGCCGAAAGATCGCACCTATCGGGTGTTAGGTACAGATGGCTTCGGTCGCAGTGATACGCGTGCTGCGTTGCGTCACTTCTTCGAGGTCGATTGGCAACACATTGCCTGGGCGGCAGGGTACGAGCTGATGTGTGACGGGCAGTTAAGCCGCGACGAGCTGAATGGCTGGCGTGAAGCGCTGGGCATTGATCCATCGAAACCCGATCCGCTGTACAGCTGAGGAAGGCACTGATGACAACATTCAAAATTCCGGATCTTGGCGGTGCCAGTGACGTAGAAGTCATTGAAGTGTGCGTCAGCCAGGGAGACCAGATTGAGGCGGAGTCGCCGGTACTGGTGCTGGAAACCGACAAAGCCACGATGGAAATCCCTGCGGAAAGTGACGGCACGGTTACCGAGATACTTATCAAAGTGGGCGATCGCGTTAACGCCGGTGATGACATGATGGTGCTGAGTACGGCCACGGACATGGATACGGCGAGTAGCGATGCGTCAGGTCCTGAAGAAGCATCGGCCGCTGCTCAGACTGCGGCGGAAGCAGAAACTGATACCAACACTGAGCCTGCGTCTGACGGTCATTCGGCAACGGCACTTCATACCGTCATTGTTCCGGACATTGGCGGGGCGAGTCAGGTCGATGTCATTGAAATATCGGTCAGAGAAGGCGAAGAGATTGATGCCGAACAAAGCATCATTACGCTGGAAACCGACAAGGCCAGCATGGAAATTCCAGCGGGCGTGGCTGGGACTGTCAAAGAAATTCTGATTCAGATGGGCGATAAGGTCAGCGAAGGCGATGCCGTACTGACCTTGATTACCGTGGCAGCTACTGGGGCGACAGCGAGCGCTCCCCAGACCTCTGCCCAGACGGCCTCTAACACACCGGTACCAAACGTAGCGGAAGATAAGTCGGCAGATAAAACGGTGGCAGCCAAAGCGTCAGCCAATGCAACCAGCACCGTCACGGCAGAGACGTCCAACGATACGACCAGAGGCTTGGTTCATGCCGGCCCAGCGGTGCGTAAACTCGCGCGCGAATTCGGTGTTGATCTGGCGCAGGTCAGCGGCTCTGGCCCGAAAGGGCGGGTCGTCAAAGAGGACGTACAGGCCTTTGTCAAAGCTCGGGTTAATGGCCCGGTGGCTACGACCGGAGGCGCAGGAATTCCTTCGGTACCCGAGGTCGACTTCGCAAGTTTTGGTCCTGTACGTCGAGAATCACTGAACAATATCAAGCGCGCGACGGCCAAAGCCATGACCACCGCTTGGTTGAACGTACCGCAGGTCACGCAGTTTGATCAGGCGGACATTACCTCGCTGGAAGCCTTCCGCAAGGAGCAGAATAATCATTCTGAGGTACGTTATTCCATTGTTCCTTTTGTATTGAAAGCGATTGCCAGAGCCTTACAGACATTCCCGAATTTCAATGCCTCATTGGCGCCGGAAGGCGACGCATTGATTGTGAAGGAGTACATCAACATTGGTGTGGCAGTCGATACCCCCAAAGGCCTTCTGGTGCCTGTGATTAAAGACGTGGATAAAAAGTCGGTTACAGAAATTACACAAGACTTGGGTGCCAAGGCAGCGCTGGCCCGTGAGGGTAAACTATCCTTACAGGACATGCAGGGTGGCTGTTTCAGTTTATCCAGTCTGGGTGGCATCGGTGGCACCGCATTTACTCCGATCGTAAATCCACCTGAGGTGGCGATTCTGGGGTTATCGAAGGCCGAAATGAAACCCGTCTGGAATGGCAATGAATTCGTTCCGAGACTGATGTTGCCGCTTTCGCTGTCCTACGATCATCGAGTCATCGATGGTGCTGAGGCAGCACGATTCAGTCAGACCCTGGTGGCGTATTTAGAAGACATGCGTCAGTTGTTGATGTAATCAAGCCAGAGAGACAAGCGATGTTCCGATCATTGATGTTGCCGGGAATTAAATTCATGGGGCAGCTTAGCTACGCGGCTAAGTTCAGCCTGATCAGTACGCTGTTTATGGTGCCTTTGGTGGTGCTCAGTGGGCAGGTTTTCCTGGCAGCATTTGATTCGATGAAAAAGACCGAGCGTGAGATCGAAGCCGTGGCAACGGTCGAGCGTTTATTGAGTTTCGCCAACGAGCTGGCATTTACCCGAGACATCGCGGCGGCAGCTGTGATTCAGAGCGACGCCGACCTTAAGGCCGAAGCTAACCGCCGCATTGCCCGTTTACCAGCACTCACCACAGAGTTAGTGAATAACATCAGTGATGCGGAGTTATTGCTCGCTATTGAAGAATGGCGCGCGGAATTCCTGCCACGCTTCAGTATTGTGGGAGAACAGCGTCAGCCTGCATTTCTGGATCAGTTTAATTACTACCACGCCAATATTGACGAGATCTTCCTGGCAGCACGACAGTTTGCGCAACGCACGGGATTATCGCTCGACTCCGATACCTTAGTGCAGCGCCTTAGCACCTCGTTGCTGGTGGATTTACCCGCGGTAGAAAAAGCAGCAGGCCTTGGTCATTCTGCGGGCCTTTATGCCTTTGCCGAGCAGTACTTGCAGTCTTCCACCTATGACTTAATGAATCTGGTGTACGACGAATTATTGGCCGCCGAACAAAGTATGAATCTGGTGGTCACCAATGCAGAAGCGTCCGGAGACGCGGCATTAACGGATAGCGCTCGCCAGATACTGGCATTCTTCGGCGACCTTCGGGTTTTTCTGGATGAAGAAGTCATTATGGCGGCCTCAGTGGCACGCCCCTGGACGGATTTTCTCGCTTTTTATGAAGACAAATCTTCAGTATTCAGTGACGCACGCGCGGTGGCGTTTCCTCTGTTAAATACGCGTCTTGAACAACGTCTGGCCTCGCAGGAGAGTCGTGTGTTCACGCTGTTTGTCGTCTTGTTTGGCGCACTGTCCATCATCATTTATCTGTATCTGGCTTTCTTCATGTCAGTCCGTGCCACCATTAAGAATTTTACCCGCACGGCCGGTGTGATTGCTGAAGGCGATTTTACGTCGCGCATACACGTGGTCGGCAATGATGAGATGGGTCAGCTGCGTGATGTATTTAATCAGATGATCGAAAACGTCAGCATGACGCTGACGGCCGTAAAAAAATCCACGGCGGACGTGAGTGAAAACGTCAACGTGGTGGAAGACATTGCCACCCGCAGTCGTCAGCAGGTTGAACAGCAGCTCGCGCAAACGAACGAAGTCAGTAGCACGATTGAAGAGGTCGCTGCAGGCGCCGCGGACGTAACACGTTTGGCAGAAGAAGCCGAAACAGCAGCCTTATCCGGGCGTGATAAATCCGATGCGGCGGGGCAGGTTGTTGCGCGCGTGATGGGCGAGGTTGGGCGGTTATCGGATGAAATGGACAACTCCATGGCCGCTGTGAATCGTCTGGCGGACAACTCGACCAGCATCAGCTCTATTCTTGAAACCATTAAGGGCATTGCCGAGCAAACCAATTTACTTGCTCTGAATGCCGCGATCGAAGCCGCCCGCGCTGGTGAACAAGGCCGCGGGTTTGCTGTGGTGGCCGATGAGGTACGGACGCTGGCCAGCCGCACGCAAGGGTCTGCTCAGGAGATTGAATCCTTGATCAGCGACGTACAGGAAAATATCGTCAAAGCGGTGGATACCATGCGCGTCAACCGCGACATGGTCGAAGCCACAGTGCAGAATTCGGTGCAGGTCAGCGATACGCTTGGCGAAATTCAGGTCAGTATGGACGATATCCAAAGTAAGACCGCCATGATTGTTGGCACCGCCAGCACGCAGCGAAACGCAGCCACTAAGTTGCAGACTAATCTGCAAGCAATTCGCCAGAACGGCGAAGATACCTCCCGTAATGCCGAAGGCACGGTACAGGCTGTGTCTGAGACCCGCTCGATTGTTGCCGCTCTGGGTAGCAAGGTCGGGCAGTTTAAAGTGAATTAACCGAACAGGGTCTCATTCGAGGCCCTTTTTTCTCGCCTTTTTATTTTCCCATTGAGACACTTTATTAGGGTCAGCCAATATGTGGCCAACGTCATCTATTGGTATCAGACTCATTTAATGGAGTGCACTTCAACACGGAGATTCGTGCTATGGCAGTTAAACCTTTGGCAGGCGTTTGCGCCTCGGTTGTCTGGGCGCTTGGTCTAACTAATGGTCAGGTTTGGGCTGAGGACCAGGGGCGTCAGGAGCTCAGTCGCACGGCCATTCATGCGACTGCCCCCATGGAGATGGTCGTGTCGCAGGCGACTTACATGCCGGGTGACACGTTACCCCGTCATTTTCATCATGGCCTTGAGGCTGCCTACGTCATTCAGGGGGCTCGGGTGCGTATACAGGGGCGCGGTGAGCTGGAATTGCCTACCGGGCAGTCGGTACTGAATTTACGGGGTATTCCGCACGGTGGATTTGAGGTGGTGGGTGAGCAAGCGTTAAAGTTGTTTACCGTTCACGTGGTCGATAAAGGGCAACCCTTGTACGCAACGGAATAAAGTATTTTTCATCTGCTATAAAAAACGGCCTCAATGGAGGCCGTTTTTTATGTCTTACGCTGGCTGGGTTGAGCCTGCGTGCAGCCAGTGCGCACTACGTCTTAAGCACTAGCTGGTTAAGCCGTACGTGGCTCAGCGGTTTCGATAAAGTTACCGTATTCAATGGTGCCTTCATCGTAGCTGGAGGTCTTCATGGCGCTCAGATCGGCAAAGTAGTTCTGGTGCAGCTTCCAAGGCTTTTCCATGCCCTGACGTGGCAGCTGGTCCGCGACGCGTGAAATGTAGCCCGACTGCATGTCGACGAACGGACGGGTTTCCATCGAGCCCATGGTGTTCACTGGCTTGGCTTCACGTGCACCGACGTGCTCCATGTGCTTGATCAGACCACAGAACCACTTAGACAGCAGGTCTGCTTTCAGTGTCCATGAAGCGTTGGTGTAACCGAAGATCATGCCGAAGTTTGGAATGTCTTCAAACATCACACCGCGGTAGCTCATTTTTTCCGACATTGGGATCGCTGCGCCATCCATGGTCAGATTCATGTTACCCAGCAGCTGAATCTGCAGACCGGTGGCAGTGATGATGATGTCCGCTTCCAATGTTTCGCCAGACTTCAGCAGGATACCGTTCTCAACGAAACGATCGATGTGATCGGTCACGACATCGGCTTTGCCTGCTTTGATCGCTTTAAACATGTCACCGTTAGGCACAGCACACAGGCGCTCGTCCCAAGGGGCGTACTTAGGCGTAAAGTGCTTCATATCGAAGTCTTTTGGCAACTGGCTGGAAACCTGTTTCTGCAGCAGTTTGCGCGCGGCATTCGGGAAGCGTTTACAGAAGTTGTAGATCGCCAACGTAATCGACACGTTACGTCCACGAGTGATGGCGTATACCCAGGTTTCCGGCATGATTTTACGCAAGGTATTAATCATAGGATCGGTTTGCGGCACCGACAGTACGTACGATGGTGAGCGCTGCAGCATGGTCACTTTCTGCGCTTTATCGGTCATGGCCGGTACCAGCGTAACGGCCGTGGCGCCTGAACCAATTACGACCACTTTCTTGTCGGCGTAATCCAGATCTTCTGGCCACAACTGTGGGTGAATGACCTGACCTTTAAAGTCATCACGACCGGCAAATTCGGGCGTGAAGCCTTGTTCGTAGTTGTAGTAGCCGGTGCAGCTCAGCAGGAACTGAGAACGGTACTGACGGGTTTCACCCTGAGTTTCAACGGTGACGGTCCACAGAGAGTCGGTAGTAGAGTAATCGGCAGAGATTACCTTGTGACCGAAGCGAATGTGGCGCTCAACGTCGTTCTCTTGAGCCGCATCTTTGATGTAGTTGCGGATGTCTTCGCCGTCGGCGATGCCTTTCTTGTTGACCCATGGCTTGAACTCGTAGCCGAGGGTGTACATGTCAGAGTCTGAACGAATGCCAGGGTAGCGGAACAAGTCCCAGGTACCACCGATGGCTTCACGGCCTTCAAGAATAGCGAAGCTCTTTCCGGGGCATTCCTTTTTCATGTGGCAGCCTGCACCGATTCCAGAGAGGCCTGCGCCGATGATCAGCAAATCAAAGTATTCGTTAGACATAGTCATACCTGTTCTTTTCGTTATGAGGACGGGCGCAGAGTCTCTGGGCTCGCCGATGGTTACTAATTTGTCTGAAACTTTAGCCAAGGAACAGGTGTTTGGCTGACACATTCCGGGCAAAAACGATACCGCTACCTGTGGTCAGTGGTGGATGTCGGCTTGTGTCCTCCGTGACACCCGGCAGCGTGACTAGGGCAGGGAGTGAAAAGCAGGGTGGCCGCTAATGTTAGGTGGGTGGCCAGAGCTGTATGTTAGTGAGTGTTTACGTACTCTCTGCCCGCTATAAATCATTTAATAGGATTAAGAGATTAAATTATCTATTTTGATAGAAAAGTATAATTAATGCAGCGGAGGGCGCGCACTGACGCGGGTTGAGGACAGGAATTAGAGCAGGCAGGCGGAGAGGTCTTATTGCGTCAGAGCCGTAATTTTTCCTTCCGGAGATACGTGCCATCCCTCACTGATCAGGCGCTCACGCTGGCGCTGAAAGGCCGGTGAGTTCACAGCCAGGCTGATTCGACGCTGTGCATTGGTCACCCGGTGCCAGGGCAGTTGAGTATCTTCTGGGAGTTGCGACAGCGTACGTCCAACCCAACGGGCGCGCCCCGGCAATCCAGCCAGTGCGGCCAGTTCGCCGTAAGCGATGACCTGGCCGTGGGGTATGCTGTTGAGCGCCAGATACAGGCGCTCTTCTGCTGACGGGGAAGAAGGATCGTGAGTCACGGTCAAAACCTGGTTTTGCGTGGGGGAGTTAAATACGCAAAGCGTCCTTGGTTTACATGCGCAATGCGTCCCTTATTTATATGCGCAGTGCGCCGTCGACCTCAACTATACGGCCGGAGACGTACTCGTTTTCCAGCAGGAACACCGCCGCATGGGCAATTTCTTCTGGGGTACCCATGCGCGAGGCAGGAATGCCAGAGCAGATCATCTCCAGCGTTTCCGGGCGCATGCCCGAGGTCATCTCGGTAGAAATAAAGCCCGGAGCAATGGCGTTGGCGCGGATGTTGTAACGCGCCAGCTCTTTCGCCCAGGTCACGGCCATGGCGGCCACGCCTGCTTTTGCTGCGGAGTAGTTGGTTTGCCCCATGTTACCGGCGCGACTGATGCTGGAGATATTAATCAGACAGCCCGGCTCCTGATTGCGCACCATGTGCGCTGCCGCTTCGCGTCCACAGAGGAACACACCGGTCAGGTTTACGTCGATGACGGTCTGCCACTGCGCCATGCTCATGGTCAGGATGTCGTTGTCTTTCTTTTTAACCAACAAGCCATCGCGTAATACACCGGCGTTATTGATCAGGCCATGCAGGCTGCCAAAGTCCGCAACAATGGCGTTAAAAGTATCGACGACGGACGTTTCTTCAGCCACATTGCAAACGTAGCAACGCGCCTCGCTGCCCATCACTTTCACCAGACGCTGGGTTTCTTCCATGGCCTCTGGGTTCATATCAATAATGGCGATGCGGGCGCCTTTGCGCGCCAGTTCAACCGCCATAGCGCGTCCGAGTCCCTGGCCGCTGCCGGTAATGGCAATGGTACTGCCCTGAATATTCATAGAGCCTCCAACAGGAGCGTGATAAGAAGTAGAACGGTTAAGTATAACCGAGACACCCGGCGCGATGGCCGGGTGTCAGCTATGTCCGCTTTGCTGGAGCAAGTGCGGAGATACGGTTTGAATGGCGCAGAGCGCGCCTTATTTGCGACCGTATTGCAGTTCTTTGGCGCGAATGCTGCTCGCGCGCAGAGAAATCCAGTCACGGAAGTAATTCTGATGCAGCTTCCAGGCGCCTTTGGTGCCTTGTTTCGGCAGCTGATCTTTGACTCGAGAAATGTAGCCAGAGGTCAGATCGATAAACGATTTCTTCGCCATGGTCGGATCGTCGTTGACCGGAATCACTTCATCAAAGCCTTCTTTGTCCATGTACTTCACCACGCGGCAGAAGTAATCGGCAATCAGGTCGGCTTTTAAGGTCCAGGATGAGTTGGTGTAACCAAATACCATGGCCGCATTGGGAATGCCTTCAAACATCACGCCGCGGTAGCTCATCTTATCGGTCACATCGAACGGCTTGCCATCCAGCGTGACCTGAATTTTACCCAGTACCACAACCTTCAGGCCGGTGGCGGTGATTACGATATCGGCGTCCAGCGTTTTGCCCGACTTGAGCAGAATGCCGTTATCCACAAAACGATCGATATGATCCGTGACGACATCGGCTTTGCCTTTGTAGATGGCCTTGTACAGGTCACCGCCGGGTACGGCACAGAGACGTTCATCCCAAGGATTGTACTTAGGCGTGAAGTGCGACATGTCGAAATCTTTCGGCAGAATCTTCTTATTAAAATTGAAGATAAAGTCGCGTGCTTTCTGAGGGAAGCGCTTACAGTAGTTGTAGAACGCCATGGTCAGCATGATATTGCGACTGCGGATAATGCTGTAAACAAAGCTTTCTGGCAGGAACTTACGTAGACGGATCGCCAGTTTATCTTTGCTTGGCACTGGCACAATGTAGGTTGGCGAGCGCTGCAGCATAGTGATCTTTTCGACCGCGCGTGACATTGAAGGAATCAGAGTCACGGCCGTGGCACCAGAACCAATCACCACGACTTTTTTATCCTGATAGTCGAGATCTTCTGGCCAGAATTGCGGGTGCACGACCTGACCTTGATAGTCGTCGAGGCCGTCAAAGTCCGGCGTGAAGCCTTCGTCGTAATCGTAGTAGCCAGTACAGCCAACGATGTATTTCGCGGTGTATACACGGGTCTCGCCGTTGACGTCGGCGGTCAGTGTCCACAGCTTATCGCGGGTGTTCCAGTCCGCGCTGACCACTTTATGGCCAAAACGGATTTTTTCATCGACACGGTTTTCACGGGCGGCTTCGCGAATGTACTCACGGATGTCACCGCCGTCGGCAATGCCTTTATCACTGGTCCAGGGCTTAAAGCGATAGCCCAGTGTGAACATGTCCGAATCGGAGCGAATACCCGGATAGCGGAACAGGTCCCAGGTACCGCCGATGGCATCACGTGCCTCGAGGATGGCCACCGATTTATCGGGGCACTTCTGTGCCAGATGACAAGCAACACCAATCCCTGAAAGGCCTGCGCCTGCAATCAATACATCAAAGTGTTCGGTGGCCATTTTTTTCTCCAAAATTTCACAACGCAGGCACTATCCGTTGTGGGGGATCGAAAGAATAGGGCAAAAAGGGACAAATTACGGGCCATGCGGTCCCAAATGCGTTCCGCGTTTGGTGAGGTCATCGCCGGGTACCAGCGTACGCTCCTTAAATAGCTATGCGAACAGACAGGCGAACAGGCATGCCGCTTGGTACGCCGTCCGATGCGTGAGGCCCCCTCAGTGTTGATCGTCATCAGACAGGGTTGTAATCACACGCATCACCCCCATCTATCCCTCTGAACCGATACGGAGTCTGTTGTGCCTTTATTACTCATATTCATTCTGGTGCCCATGGCCGAACTCGCTGTCCTGATCAAAGTGGGCGGCGCCATTGGGGTACTGCCTACCTTTGGTTTGATTTTCCTGACCGCGATTATTGGCGTCAGCCTGTTACGAGCGCAGGGCCTGGCCACTCTGATGCGTGCCGGTGAGCGCATGCAGCAAGGGGCGTTACCTGCTCAGGAGCTGGCCGAGGGATTTTTACTGGCGCTGGCGGGTGCCTTGTTGCTGACTCCGGGCTTCCTCACCGATGCCTTTGGTTTCAGCCTGTTATTGCCGGGCGCACGTGGTGTCATGGCGCAATCACTGCTCAAGCGTTTCAAACCGCAGATGATGAGCAGCATGCACAACACGCAACACACGACGTACTCTGAGAGCACCTATTCAGAACGTGCGTCAGAAAGCGCGGAACATCGTCATTCACGGAGTACTGGCCGTCCGTCATCGGGCAACTCGGGCGGCGACGTGATTGAAGGCGACTATAAAAGAGAAGACTGAAACGCGAAGACTAAACAAACAACAAGCCTGAAAGAACAGACTGAGCAACAAGCTCAGACCTGAAAATTTTTTCGGCCGGGGTGTTGAAATTAGATCACCGACCCCAATAAACCAAACCACAGCTTATGGGACTGCCCACAAGGGTAGGTTTCAAACAACGCAACAACATTGCATACACATTGGAGAGAACTTCAAATGAAAATCCGTCCTTTACACGATCGCGTCGTAGTTCGTCGCAAGGAAGAAGAGCAAACCACCGCTGGCGGTATCCTGTTACCGGGTGCTGCGGCTGAGAAGCCAAATCAGGGTGAAGTGGTTGCCGTCGGTAATGGCCGAGTTCTGGATAACGGTGATGTGCAGGCTCTGGCTGTTTCCGTAGGGGATACCGTAGTGTTCGGTAAATACTCTGGTTCGAACACCATCACCCTGGACGGCGAAGAACTGCTGATTCTGAGCGAGAGCGAAATTTACGGTGTGATCGAAGGCTAAGTGTCATCCGCCTCGATTTAACAAACCCACTTTGAATTAAGGAATTACATCATGGCAGCAAAAGAAGTTAAGTTCGGTAATGACGCACGCAGCAAAATGCTCGACGGCGTAAACATCCTGGCTGATGCAGTAAAAGTTACCCTGGGCCCGAAAGGCCGTAACGTGGTTCTCGACAAGGCCTTCGGTGGCCCAACCATCACCAAAGACGGTGTGTCAGTCGCTAAAGAAATCGAACTGGAAGACAAGTTCGAAAACATGGGCGCACAGATGGTGAAAGAAGTTGCGTCACAAGCGAACGACAAAGCGGGTGACGGTACTACCACCGCGACCGTACTGGCACAAGCGATTGTGAACGAGGGTCTGAAAGCCGTTGCCGCGGGTATGAACCCAATGGATCTCAAGCGCGGTATCGACAAAGCGACCGCCGCTGTGGTTGAGCAACTGGCCGCACAGGCGAAGCCATGCAAAGACAGCAAAGCCATCGCTCAGGTAGGTACTATTTCTGCAAACTCTGACGCTGAAGTGGGTCAGATGATTGCCGATGCAATGGACAAAGTCGGTCTAGAAGGTGTGATCACCGTTGAAGAAGCAAAAGGCTTCGCCGACGAGCTGGACGTGGTTGAAGGCATGCAGTTCGACCGTGGTTACCTGTCACCGTACTTCGTGACGAATCAGGAAAAAATGACCGCTGAGCTGGATAACCCTCTGATCCTGCTGGTCGACAAAAAAATCGACAACCTGCAGGAACTGATTCCAGTACTGGAAAACGTGGCTAAGTCAGGCCGTCCTCTGCTGATCGTTGCAGAAGACGTTGAAGGTCAGGCACTGGCAACTCTGGTTGTGAACAACCTGCGTGGCACGTTCAAAGTCGCTGCCGTAAAAGCACCAGGCTTCGGTGACCGTCGTAAAGCCATGCTGCAAGACATTGCTATCCTGACCGGTGGTCAGGTCATCAGCGAAGAAGTGGGCATGTCTCTGGAAACTACCACGCTGGAAATGCTGGGTACCGCTAACAAGGTTGTGATCAGCAAAGAAAACACCGTTGTTGTTGATGGTGCAGGCCAGCAAGCCGACGTGAACGCTCGTGTTGAGCAGATCCGTGCTGAAATCGCTGCGTCTACCTCAGACTACGACAAAGAAAAACTGCAGGAACGCGTTGCCAAACTGGCCGGCGGTGTTGCCGTGATCAAAGTAGGCGCCGGTTCTGAAGTTGAAATGAAAGAGAAAAAAGACCGCGTTGACGACGCCCTGAACGCGACCCGCGCAGCGGTTGAAGAAGGCGTAGTTGCCGGTGGTGGTGTTGCCCTGGTACGTGCTCTGGCTAACGTTGCCATCGAAGGCGACAACGAAGATCAGAACGTCGGTATCGCTCTGGCACTGCGTGCCATGGAAGCACCGATTCGTCAGATCGCTGGCAACGCCGGTGCCGAAGGTTCCGTCGTGGTTGATAAAGTGAAAGCAGGCGAAGGCTCTTTCGGTTTCAACGCGGCGACTGGTGAATACGGCGACATGATCGAAATGGGTATTCTCGACCCAGCCAAAGTAACCCGTTCATCTCTGCAGGCAGCAGCGTCTGTTGCTGGCCTGATGATTACCACCGAAGCCATGGTTGCTGAGATTCCTCAGGATGCGCCGGCTGCTCCAGACATGGGTGGTATGGGTGGAATGGGCGGTATGGGCGGCATGATGTAAAAATTGCTTCCTGAGGTTGTTCATTCTTTGTTGCTGGTTTCTCGTGTAGGTGAACTACACGTCGAAACCAGCGCCTCGACTGAACTGCCCTCAGATTGCAATTTACTCATGTAGTCGATGTC
>Ga0181594_10001521_pt1 | contig 21461 bp, 22 predicted proteins | sample 071ome_18_FD_145603 | JGI IMG/M metagenome (GOLD analysis project Ga0181594, IMG submission 145603) | Coastal salt marsh microbial communities from the Groves Creek Marsh, Skidaway Island, Georgia - 071413BT metaG (spades assembly) | ecosystem: Environmental > Aquatic > Marine > Intertidal zone... | reverse complement strand
CGCGGACGGTTTCGCCCTCGCGTCCTCCCTCGCCACATGGAAGGCAGCTGTCGAGAAAGCCTGGCCCGGTGTTCGAGTCGATCATGTCGAGTCAGAAGGGGTGGCCGACGTTCTCACAGCCGGGTCGACGGTCGAGGTTCGGGCTTTTGTCAGTCTGGGTGATCTCACTCCCGATGACGTCCTCGTCGAAGTGGTCTCCGGCCGGGTTGATGCAGATGATCGCATCAAGTCACCCACACGTACGGCGATGACTGCAGTCGAGCAATATGACCAGAACCGGTGGAAGTTCCAGGCGCAGTTGTCGATGGATCACAACGGTGCCTTCGGGTACACCGTTCGCCTGCTGCCGCAGCACGCGGGCATGGTCACCCCCGTGGAGATGGGGCTCGTGGCTATGCCGGCGGGTACGCAGGGCATGGTCGACGGAACCCTGCGTTAGTCCCGCTGATGTGCGGTCGTTACGCAGCCTCTCGCGATGCTGCGGAATTGGCCGACTGGTTCGGCGCCGAGGAACTTCCCCGGTCCGATCTTCCACCTCGATTCAACGTCGCACCCACGACAGAGGTGTACGTCGTTATCGACGAGGAAGGATCGCGCGCGCTGGGAGTGGCGCGCTGGGGATTGATTCCGTCGTGGTCGAAGGATGCCTCACGTGCGAACAGAATGATCAACGCTCGATCTGAATCCGTGGCCGACAAGCCCGCTTATCGGGCTGCATTCCGCCGACGTCGCTGCCTGGTGCCTGCCGACGGCTACTACGAATGGCAGGTCGTGCCGCGGACACCGAAGGACGATCGGCCTGTGAAGCAACCCTTCTTCATCCATGCAACCGATGGCGGGCCGCTGGCGATGGCAGGTCTGTATGAGGATTGGCAGGGACCCGATGGCGACGTGCGCTCGTGCACGATCTTGACGCAGGACGCCGTCGGTCCGCTCGCACGAATCCACGACCGGATGCCTGTTTTCGTGCCCCAAGACCAGTGGGATCGATGGCTCGATTCGGCCGAGGGGGATCCTCGCGCGGTACTCGAGGGCATCCTCGCCGAGGATCGGGAGATGATCGCAGGGGGCACATTCCTGGGCGCCTACCCGGTTTCGACTCGGGTCAACAGGCCGACGAACGACGATCCCGGACTCCTGGAGCCCATCACCATTTCTGATCCCGCGTCCGGTGCGTAGGCTGCTCGCCAATGGAAGTGTCGACCGATGAAAATCCCGGCGAAGAGTTGTCCGACGCCCAGCTGGCGTCGATCTTCGAAGCCGATGCGCTCGAGTTTGTCGACCAGTTGTACGGCACCGCGCTGCGGTTGACGCGAAATCCGGCGGACGCCGAAGACTTGGTTCAAGACACCTATGCGAAGGCTTTTGCCGCCTTTCGGTCGTTCCGCCAGGGAACCAACCTGCGTGCTTGGTTGTTCCGAATCCTTCGCAACACCTTCATCAACAACTATCGCAAGGCACAGCGTCAACCGCTGTCGGATTCCGCGAATGAACTGAGCGATAGTCAACTCCTTCATCTCGAGCAGCGCAGTGCGGGTGGTGTGCGGTCTGCGGAGATCGAAGCACTCGAACTGCTCGGCGATGACGACATCAGGGCCGCCCTTGAGTCGATTCCCGAGGACTTTCGGACGGCGGTGTTCTTGGCGGATGTAGAGGGATTCAGCTACAAGGAGATCGCCGAGATCATGGAGACCCCCGTAGGAACAGTCATGTCCCGCGTGCATCGGGGAAGAAAAGCGCTTCGCGAATTGTTGGCCGATTATGCGAGGGATCGCGGACTCCTTGATGCCGATCCATCACGTGAGGATGGAGGTGACCCAACATGAGTTGTGGACGCCCCCACGCCACGCCGTGCACTGAAGTGATCGCCTCCCTGAGCGCTTACATCGACGGTGAAGTTGGCGCCGAGGAATATCGACTCATCGCCATCCATATGAGCGAATGTGCTCCGTGCGAGCGCGAAGAGCATGCCGTACGTCGTGTGCGAGCCCTGGTGGTCCGGGCGACCTCGCGGGTGTCAGCACCCGAGGGCCTGCGGGCCCGGATCCGGGCCACGATCGTCGATTACGACTCGAATCCCCGAGAAGACGGCGAGCAGGGGTAGGCTCCGCAGCCGACGGACGTTCGGGGCATCTACAAGTCCTTCATAGATTCGAGGAGTCATGGCACATACGGTTAGCGCCGAGATGGTTGCGTCTGTTCACAGCGTCGAGGTTGCACCCGGCGACAGCGTGGATGCCGGAGCACTCCTGATGGTCTTGGAATCGATGAAGATGGAGATTCCGGTTCTCGCCGAACACGCGGGGACCATCGACGAAGTATTCGTCGAAGTCGGGACAGTCGTGCAAGAGGGCGACGCCCTGATCTCCTTCCGTTAGAGCAGCCACAGTGACTGCGCAACGGGGGCATGCATCGTGGGTCGGTCGGGTCGGTCGGGTCGAAGCCACAGTCGAGCACAGTGATACTGCGATATCCCTGGGTAGCGGAACGGTTCCCGTTTTGGGTACCCCGAGACTCATTGCGTTGATGGAGAAAGCGACATGTGATGCGGTCGAAGAGGTCATCGATGATGAGAGCACGACTGTGGGTGTTCAGGTCGACGTCGTCCATCGGCGACCAACGCCGGTGGGTGCCACGGTGATCGTGACGGCGACGGTTGTGTCCATCAAGGATGCTCGAGTTACCTACGACGTTTCCGCAGATCACACTCTGGTGTCGGGTGAGCGGGTCGAGGGCATCGGTCGGGGCACCATCACGCGGGCGGTGGTCGACCGTCGTGCGTTCCTATCTGTCCAGCCGTAACCGGGAACTCCCCGACGATGTCAAATCCCCGTGGTCGATCGCGGATACGCCACTTCGGGATCGGTTATCACATTGACCAAGTAAGGCCCGCGGTATTCGCGGGCGCGATCGAGAGCCGCACCGATGTCCGTCGCCTCGGTCACGGTTTCGCCGGCTCCGCCGAGCGCGCGGACTACGTCGTCGTACCCAACGGGCGGTAGGTCTGCCACGACGTCGTAGCCGTACAGGAATCGCATCGGGTGGCGCTCGAGCCCCCAACCGGAGTTATTGCCGACGACCATCGTGACCGGAACCTGATGTCGAACCAGTGACTCGACGTCCATGAGCGAGAAACCGGCAGCTCCGTCACCGAGGAGCAGCCAGGGGTGGGAATCGGGTCGTGCGACGTGCGCTCCGAGGGCATAGCCGGGTCCGGTCCCCAGACATCCGAAGGGCCCGGGGTCCAACCAGCACCCGGGCTGGGTGGGTTCGATGAATCGTCCGGCGAAGGACACGAAGTCGCCGCCGTCGCCGATCACGATGTCCTCGGCCTCGAGCCGCGTTCGGAGTTCGCCGTAGATCCGCGCCGGGTGTATCGGCGATGCCTCGGAGGCGAGGATCTCCTCGTCCTGGCTCCAGGCTGCCGCTGCGGTTTGGGCCAACGTCTCGCACCACCCGGACCCGCCGGTCCAACGACCGGGGTCCAGTCCGCGGGTGAGCGCAGATGCGCCGAGTGCGCGGAACGCCGCAGTGAGATCACCGGCGATCGAGACGGCGTGTGCGGCGTGGCCGGCTACTTGACTGGGAGCGTCAACCAGATGAATAACGGGTGTTATAGCGGACCCGTCGGTCGAGCCGAACGATCCGTAGCCCAGGCGGAAGTCCAATGGGGCGCCGACGACGATCACGAGGTCGGCACCGGAGAACGCCGCTGCTCGAGCCCGGGTGATGAGTAGGGGATCGCTCGGCACCAGAATCCCCCGGCCCATTCCATTGGCGATGGTCGGAATTTGCGTACCGCTGATGAATTCACGTGCGGCTTCTATGGCATCGCCGGCCCAGACATCGGATCCGATGATGAGTACGGGGCGCGAGGCTTCGGCCATCAACGAGGCCGCCCGATCGACGTCGCCGATCAACTCGTGAGCGTCTTGATCGACCGCGGAGTTCGGATCTGGTGGGGACGGCATGCTCGGGGTGAAGAGAACATCCATCGGGACGTCGACGAACGTCGGTCCGCGGTGGGGAGATCGGGCAAGGTCGAATGCAGAGGCGATTCCAGCGCCGATCTCCGCCGAATCGTGCACGGTCGTCGCCGACTTGGTGACAGGTTCCACCAGGGGCACGTGGTCCAGCTCCTGGAGGGCTCCCGATCCCCAGCGGTAATTCGGAGCGCGCCCGCCGACCAGTACGAGCGGGCTGCCGTTCATCCAAGCGCCGGTCACGGCGCTCATCGCATTGGTGACCCCCGGTCCTGCGGTGACCGCGGCGAACCCGGGCACCCGACTGAGTTTGCCTACGGCTTCGGCCGCGAAAACGGCTGTCTGTTCATGTCTGACGTCCACCAGGGGAAGCCGCCCGTGTCGTTCGGCGGCTCGGGGGTCGGCTGCCGATCGCACGGCATCGGCCCCACCCACGGCGGCGGTCGAACAGGGAAAGATGTGCGCGCCGGACAGGGTGAACAGCGCCTGGGCTCCTTGCTCGAGCGCGGCATCGATCGTGTGGTGGCCACCGTGGCGTGGTTCGTCGGCGGCGTGCGAATCGGAATCCGTCATCGCTCCACGCTACTTTGTCCTTTGTGCCGATACCTGCGCGTTTGGTCAATGAGCGCACGGACCTCTCCGCGTCCGATCTTGAGCACCTGACCTCGATCGTCGAGGACTGGTCGCTACTGGCCGACCTGTCTTTGTCCGACCTGGTGCTATGGCTCCCAACCTGGAACGACGCCGGTGGGGTGGCGGTAGCGCACGTTCGGCCCACCACTGCGCCGACGAGTGTGCCGGAAGATGTCATCGGGAAATTCTCACCAAGGGGGCGCCTTGCCGCCCTGGATCAAGCACTCGCCTTCGGGCGCAGCGTGAAAGTTCGGGACGCAGCGAACCCGTTGGTTCCAACGGCGGTGGAGGCGTACCCGATCCACCGACCCGTTCGGGCTGTGCGCTCGACAGATGGTGAGGGTGAATCCGGTCGTGATCGAGACGTCATCGGCGTCGTCGTGCGCCATGCATCCTCCGCGCCCCGAGTCGCCGGGCAACTGGAGGACTTCTATCTGTCCACCGCGGACACGTTGATCGGGATGCTGACCGCGGGAGAATTCCCGGTGCCGGAAACGGTCACCGGCGCTAGTGGTCGACCTCGGATCGGAGACGGTGTGGTCCGGCTCGATGCGTCGGGGATCGTCGCCTACGCAAGTCCGAACGCGGTCAGCGCCCTGCGTCGTCTAGGTCTCGCCATCGATCTGGTCGGTGCCGATTTCGCCAATGTCGTGACGCGTCTGCTGCACAGGCAGGGCACCATGGATGCGTCCGTGGGGGAGTTGGCGCGAGGACGTGTAGCCGGTCGAGCCGACCTCGAGGGATCCAACGCCACCGTGCTGTTGCGATCGATACCGCTGCGGGGATCGACGACCGGTGACGGCGCTCTCTTGCTCTTGCGTGACACCACGGACATCCGCAGACGTGAACGAGCGCTGCTGTCCAAGGATGCGACTATTCGCGAGATCCATCACCGGGTGAAGAACAATCTGCAGACTGTTGCCGCCCTTTTGCGCCTGCAGGGGCGACGTTCCACCGATCCCGCTATCTCGGCTGCGCTCGCCGACGCCCAAGTTCGGGTGGCGGCGATCGCGGTCGTGCACGAAGCCCTGTCGGCCGATCCCGGCAGCGAGTCCGACCTCGGCGAATCGGTCGATTTCGACCGCATCGTGCGAGCGCTCTTCGCCATCGTGGTGGAAGACCCCCACTTTGGACTTTCCCTGGAAACGAAGGGTGATTCAGGTCGACTTCCCGCAGAGACGGCAACCCCGCTTGCGATGTGCGTTTCCGAACTCGTCCACAACGCGGTCCAGCACTCGCAGGGGACGTTCGTTACCGTCGAAGCGATTCGTGAGCCCGCGTCCTTACGAATCGAGGTCGTGGACGACGGCATCGGGGTCGGCGACGATCAACTCCAGGAAGCGGGCCTGGGACTGAATATCGTGCAGTCGCTCGCCACCACGGAACTGGCGGGGTCGTTTGAATTCGCAGCGCAGGAATACGGCACGCGAGCGGTGGTGACGGTTCCGCTGTCGGGTGGTTAGTGCGCCGTGGGTCAGGCGTTGGTGCGTGCACGCAGACGGGCGTTGCGGCGCTTCAGGGCGCGTCGCTCGTCCTCGCTGAGACCGCCCCAGACACCAGCATCTTGACCGGTCTCGAGAGCCCAGCGAAGACACTCATCGACGACGGGGCAGCGACGGCACACGGCCTTGGCTTCTTCGATCTGGATGAGCGCGGGCCCGGTGTTGCCGATCGGAAAGAACAGCTCCGGATCCTCGTCACGGCAGGCCGCCTCGTGGCGCCAGTCCATGCGTCATCACTCCAAAAAGGTGGGCACCGGGGTCACCGGTACTCGTGAAAGCCTTCACGACCGGGCCCAACGAGGAGGGGCGCGGGGGGTCTCCCCGGCTTCCCTCGGAGGAAGGCGACCCGAGCGATCGGACTTATTGCCCTCCTAGAGTCGCAGAGCGAGACCTAACGCACAACCCCAAAGCCCGACGTTTCGAGGCTTCGAGCTGTCATTTTGCTCACAACTGAACCAAATGTCCGTTTTTGGGAACTAGCGCCCCATGACCAGCAGCGCCCCGGGGTGGGACGTGAACGATGCGTGCGAAGTCGTGCCCATGCCCTCCCCGTCCACCTGGATAGGCACCGGTTCTTGGGCCGTGAAGTCGAAGGCGGACTGGTCGTGCCAGCGCACGATGCTGGACCCGGACGACCCGGACGACCCGGGCGACCTGGATGACCCGGGCGAGCCGGCGTCGGCGCGGGTAAGCATGCGGGTCGCGGCACGGACAGTGGTGAGTGGCCCAAGGTTTCGCAGGGCGAACAGGTCCAGTCCGGTTTCGAAGGAGGCGCTTGGACAGGGGTCGACCGGAATAGCGCCGAAATAGGTCCAGGGGGCGGCATTTTGGACGATGCCCACGACCACTCCGGACGTCGGCGCTAGCCCCGGCCTGGTGATCGTCATCCGAGGGCTGCGACGATCCTTGAAGAATTCACGCACCGTGGTGATGAAGTAGCGGGTTGGGGTCGCGCGACCGCCCCTTCCGCGCTGCTGCTCCATGGACGCGATGATCCGCGCGTCGATGCCGAGCCCGGCGTTGACCGCGAACCACCGCGCGAATTCCGGTGTCTGGACGTGGCCGAGCCCGATCCGGCGGAAGACGCCGTCGCGCGTGGACCGCAAGATCACGCCCGTGGCTTCGACCGGATCGGTGGGGATCGCAAGAGCCCGGGAGAAGACGTTCGCACTTCCCCCCGGGATCACGCCCAGCGCTGGGACTCGGTGACCGGGGCGAGCCGGACCGTCGCGGAGTATTCCGTTCAGAACTTCGTTGACCACGCCGTCGCCGCCGAGCGCGATGACTGCGTCGAGCTGGTTGTCCAGAGCCCAACGCCCCAGATCGACTCCGTGGCCGCGGTGGGTTGTGAACGTGATCTCGAGATCGAGTTCGTGCGACAGGGCTTGGACGATCACGTCCGCTGTGCGGGTGGATGTAGTGGTTGCGCGAGGGTTGACTACCAGCAGCGCGCGCATGACGGGGAGCCTATGCTCGCGAGCGTGCCGAAACCGACGCAACCCTTGTTGGTCGTGCTGGCGAGCATCGCCGCGGTCGAAGGAGCCGTTCTTTTGGGCTATGCCGTCTACGACGTCATTCAGGGAGTGCGGGTCGGGCTGAGCGGACCCGAGGAAGTTTCGAATCTGCCGGCCCTGATCTTGCAGATCGTGATCTTCGCGGTGTTGGGAATCGGGTTGATGGCGATTGCTCGCGGATGGTGGATGCGCAAGTACGGAGCCCGGGCGCCATTCATCTTGGCTCAACTACTCGGCCTCGTCGTTGGATTCCCGCTCGCTCAAGCACCCGATTCGGGGACGCGAGCTATCGGCACCGCCCTCGTCGTAGCCGCCGTCGCCGGTATCGCCGTGTCCTTGCTTCCACCTGTCACGAGAGCAATCGTCGACTCGGAATAGGCCTCGGTTACCGGCGCACATCACCTTCGCGGACGTAGGCGGGCGCGAAATCCACGGGAACGTCGAAAGCAGCGCGACGACTTGCGCGCCGCAGGGCGATCAACACGCCACGTCCGGCGACGACAATTAGTCCAGCCGCCAGAACTGCGCGGGGGAGATCGAAGCCGAGCGACGTCACGACGTTGAATCTCAACCACGCCAGCAGGTTCTCCGCGAGCGGGGCGCCAGCTGTGAAGGCGATCTGGGGGGCGAGGTCCGCGGTGAACGGCCAGAACCAGAGATTGAGCGCGAACCCGTAGGCGAACGAGGCAACGGCTGCGTACCCGGCGAGCACGAGGACTTCGCGCCATGGGTGCGCAGGCGCGAGCCGTCGCACCGCAGGTAGCCGAGCTAGAAGTCCGGCCCCGAGGCCGATCCATGCTGCCGCAATCATCTGGAACGGCAACCACGGTCCGATTCCGCCGGTGATCAGAGCCGAGGCGAAAAGTGAGACCGCGCCCAGAACGAAGCCGAATCCGGGGCCCAGCGCAAACCCGCCCAGGATCAAGACCGCCCAGATGGGTTCGATTCCCGCCACGCCAGCGCCGAGAGGGCGAAGCGCCGCGATGACCGCGGAGAGCACCCCCAGCAGCGCGACGGACTTGGCGTCCATGGCTCCGTCGGCGAACTGGGCGAGCACGACGAGTAGGACGACGGGAACGAGCAGGGCGAAGATAAAGGGTGCATCACCCGCATGGGCGACCAGAGTCGACTCCGGTGCCGCGAAGAACGGCCATAAAAACGCAACGAGGCCAATTGCCGTGGCGAAGCCGATAGCTAGGACACTCCTTGCGCCAAGAGGGACAGCACCGTGGGTGGTCGTGTACCGCGCAACTGTCATGCCGTGTCCTGCTCGAGTGCGCGGCGAACCTGCTCGACCGTGAGCCACGGTTGCGGGGCCAAGACCTTGGCAACCTGCGGCGCGAACATCGGTGAAGAGGTGATCACCGCAGAGGTAGGTCCGTCAGCGACTACTTCACCGTCGGCGACGATCACGACCCGCGATGCGACCTCGGCGGCGAGTTCGACGTCGTGCGTGGCCAGGACCACCGCATGCCCCGCCTCGGCAAGATCCGTGACCACCCGTGTGAGGCGCTCCTTGGTTGCGTAGTCGAGGCCGCGGGTGGGCTCGTCGAGACAGATGAGTGATGGCCGGGCCGCCAGCACGATGCACAGCACGAGAAGCAGGCGCTGACCCTCGCTCAGATCCCGCGGGTGCGTGGTGTCGACCACTTCCGGCGCTAGGAGCGCGAGCAGGGCGCGCGTGGTGCCTGGTTCGCATTGGGCATCGCGGTCGGAGGCTGCGCACTCCTCGGCAACGGTGCTCGCTTCGAGCAGATCCGCGGGTTCTTGCGGGACGAGTCCCACGCGGTGGACCAGGTCGGGGCCGCTCAGGGTGCTCGGGTCGATTCCGGCTACGTCTATTGACCCTGATGCGGGTTTTTGGTGGCCTACCAGGGAGTGGAGGAGCGTTGACTTCCCCGCCCCGTTGCGTCCCATGAGTGCGATGACGTCGCCTTGATTGATAGTTACGGACACCGATCGCAGGGCGGGCAGCGCGCCGTACCGAACGGTGACGTCGCTCAGGGCCGCGACCGCACCTGCGTCGGATACCGCGCGCACGGGTGGCACGTGCCCGATCAAGAGTTGCCTCAGGGATGAGGCCTGCCGACGCGCCTCCCGAACGGTGATGGGAGTGCGCTCCCATCCCGCAACGCGTGCGAGGTGAACTACGGCAGGAGCGATCGGTGCCGTGGACATGATCGCTTCGGGTTCGCCGATCGTGATCTCGGTGCCGCGACTGCCCGGCGACTCCGGCGCACCGAGCGAAACGATGCGATCGGCGTACTGGACCACTCTTTCCAGGCGGTGCTCGGCCAGCACCACGGTCACACCGATGTCGTGGACGAGTCTGTGCAGGGCGGCGAGGACCTCCTCGGCCGCTCCAGGATCAAGAGCGGATGTGGGTTCGTCCAGGACGAGGACCCGAGGGTGTGCGGTGAGGACGGCGCCGATTGCCGCGCGTTGGCGTTGGCCGCCACTGAGACTTCGCAAGGGTCGGTGACGCAACTCCTCGAGGCCGAGGAGATCGAGCGTCTCTTCCACTCGCCGGCGCATCACGTCCGGAGGGATTCCCAGGCACTCCATCGTGTAGGCGAGTTCTTCTTCGACGGTGTCGGTGACGAAACTCGAGAGTGGATCTTGCGGGACGATGCCGACGACATCGGCAAGATCACGCGGGCGGTGCACCGATGTGCTGCGTTGGTCAATGCGTACGTCTCCGTTAAGGATTCCTCCGGTGAAGTGGGGGACCAGTCCGTTGATTGCGCCGAGCAACGTGCTCTTCCCCGATCCGGTCGCCCCGACCACGAGAATGAACTCGCCTTCTTCGATCGTGAGATCGAGGTTCTCGATGATCGGTGGCTGATCGGCTCGATACCGGATCGTCACGTTTTCGAACTCGATCATGCACGTACCTCCCGACCGGAGGGCGCGACGGTGGCTGGAGGTGGTGGAGTGATGAAAGCCGGGATGATCGCCGCGAGCAAACCGAGAAGAGCAAGAATCGGCACGGTGGGCCAGGTCGGGGGAGATGTTGCCGGATTCATCCCCGCGCCGTTGATCGCGGAGGCTGCCAGGAACAAACTCGCCGCCGCGGCACCCGAAGCGACTGTTCCTACATCGGCGACCTTCCACGCATTGGGTCGGTAACGGGTGCGCACATTGCGCCGACCGGACAGCACGACGCTGGCAAGTGCGCAGCACAAGCCGATGATCAACAAAGCCGGACCCCACCAGGTTGCCGAGCCGGTTCCCAGGAGTCCGTAGGTACCGAGCGTTGCTGCGATCAGACCGACCACGAGCAGCAATGCCGTGAGTCGTCGCTGCGCCGAGCTCACATTGGCAACCCTGCCGTACCCGCGCGAGTCCATCGCGGCCGCGAGGGCTATCGAGCGATCCATCGCGCCGTGGAGCACCGGCATCACGGTTCCGCTCACGCCGCGAAGTCCGATGTCGCGTCGGCCGCGAAGGCGGCGGTTTGCTCGAACCCGTGCAACATCGCTCGCAAGCTGCGGAAGGAAGGTCGTGGCTACCACCACGCTGACACCGATCTCGTACACGGCTGCGGGCACCGACTTCAGCAATCGGCTGGGGGACGCCAGCGAGCTGGCCGCTCCGATAGCGACGATGATCGCCGCAAGTCGCAAGCCTTCGTACAGAGCTTGGAGCGCCGGCTCGAGCATCAAAGCTCCGCCGAGACGGATGCCCGCGAGCCAGGACGGCAAAGTGACCCCGGGCATGTCGATGAGCATCGTTGTTCCCATGGGCGCGACGAAGATGATCTGTGCCAGAAGTCGAAAGAGCACGATTATGACCGCGAGGCGGATGAAGAATCCGAAGGAGCGAGCCCACGGTGCATCCGGTTTGCGTCGATCCACCACCACTGCGGCGACGGTGATAAGTCCGATCAGGAGCAAGGGGTTGGTGGTGGTGCTGGCCGCCACGGCGAGCCCCAGAGCCCAGCACCACCAGGCAACGGGGTGCAGCCAGCGAGTGTCGTCGACGTTGCGGAGATTGCCGACGCTACGGGTCCGCACTCGCGCGGGTGCGTGACGGACAGTCATGACTGCCTCACCCGGCGAGAACGTCGCCACAGCCAGAAGCCGACGAGGGCGAGGATCGAGATGGCGGCGGCTGTGATCAATGGGGTTCCGGATTCGGATGGCTCGGATGGTCCGGACTGTCCAGACAGTTCGAAGTTTCCGGACGCGGTGGTCGACTCAGGCACGGTCTCGGCGGATCCGGATGATTCGTCGGCGATCGCGTTGCCGACATCCGCACGTTCTTCGACTTCGTCGACCAGGGGTGCGCACTCGCGAGCGGGGTAGCCGTCGATGCCGCACACGAAACCGGCATCGATGCGAACCGGTGCCACTGATTGCAGGATCTGCAAGCTCGTTGCCGACGGTTCACTCACAACGCACGTGCTCACCAGCGAGCCGGGGCTTTCGCCGTCCGGAGCCTGGGATGGCTCGCCCGGGTCGATGACGATGGCGACCCTCTTGGAGTCCGCAGCCTGTTCAACCTCCGCGCAGATCGCGGCGAAGTCGGGAAGGGCGGCGGGGTAGATATCCGACATCTGGCTCGCCAAACCGAATCTCCATCCCTCGACGTCGCCATCGGCCGGCACTCTCGTCCCGGCGCCCTCGGCGGCGTATCCCCATGTCGGAGACGAACTCGTGGTGTCGCTTCCGATCCAGTACGACCAGTAGCGGTACTTGGTCGCTGCGGAGGCCGGGGCGACGACGGCACCCAGGAGCAACGGACCGCCCACCGCGAGTGCGATGAGGGCCCGTGCTCGAGGGGCCGTCGCCACGAAGGTCACTGCATGCTGCCCGTCAGGGCGCTGACGAGGTTCACGCCACCGAAGGAACGAGGGTTGCCATCGGTTGCCTCGGCGATCAGGAGAAGGAGCCCTGCGGCGCCCGGAACGGCGTCGCCTTCGGAGAAGGCGTAGGAACGTGCGTTGTCTCGCAGCGAATCCACTCCCGTGTCGACGGCCGAGGCGCCGACTTTGTTCGCGATCAACCCGAGGATGGCCCACGCCGTTGAGGTGTAGTCAGCGCCGGATCCGAAATCCGATGGCACGGCGCCCTTCGCGTCGATCGCTGAAGCCAGGAATCCGCCGACGTTCGCCATGGTGTTGCGCTTCTTGCATATCGGGTCAGGGTCGAGTGAGGGGACGGAATCGACTGGCAGTGCCCCGGCGAGCCCCATGTACCCCTGGGCCGATGCCAGCCCATTGGCAGCACTGCCCTTTTGATACGCGAGTCCACCTCCACTGGAACATTTGAGCTTGAGACTTCCCAAGAATTCCTTGGCATTAGGCACGCGGGCGCTTCGATCCTGGGGCTGCACGGTCTGCAGTGCGATCAACGCCAATCCCGTGGAGTTGGCGTCGGATTTTCCACCGGGTGAGAAAGGAAATCCCCAGTCGCGATTTTGGGCATCGATGAGCCAGGTGATGGCCGCACGCGCCTGTTGGGTCTTCCCGGCCAGATACAGCGCCGTCGCCGCCATGGCGGTGCTGTTGGTGTCGGGTCCGGAGAACGTTGCGGGGTCGGGCTCGTTGCACGGCTTGGACGTATCCGATCGATATGCCTCAAAGGAGCCGTCGGCGCACTGTTGGTCGAGCAACCAGTTGATGGCCGCGTCCGGGATGCGAGCGTCGGCGGCGGCTAGGCCGGTGATCGCCAAGGACTGACGGAAGACCCCGTCGTAGGTCGCATCTTGATTGCCAAACAGTCCGGTTTCGGACGCGTGGGCGGGCGCGGCTAGCAGGGCGGCGGAAAGTGAAAGCGCGGCGATGGCCGCACCGCCGGCTTTGCCGGCTCTAGCTATACGGGTGACCACAGGGTCGTCCCCTTTCGGATGAGCGGTCCGGAGCGTCGTCCCTGCAGGCCGCCCAACGAAAATCCCTCATGCTCTCGGCATGAGGGACGCGTCAGGGGGATTCCCGTGGACTCGTCCCGTTACCTCGACGGATGGAGCCGCTCGCGCTCGCCAGGTGCTCCGACTCGCTGCACTCGAGGGTTCGATCTCGAGGAGCTCACGGTTGCGGGACAGCGTCGGATTCTCACCGACTTCCCCTGGACGTCGAGCGCGTGCATTCAGTTGTAGGCGAATCCGACCACGCAGCAGTGGCCGGTGTCAAAGCACCGCGCTTTTCGGTGCTAGTTGAATGGTTGACTACTCGCTCGGATGCAGGCTCATGGTGTAAGCGATGGAACCGTCATCAAGCAGGGTGACGTTGTCGACCCCCTCGTCCAAGAGAGCCCGAAAGTTCTCGCCCAACCACGATTCGGCGTCGGCCTGGCTGGGGAATGCCTCGCGGGTTCCCGACGCGGGGGACAGGTCGGCATCACTGCTTGTTGAGTAGGTCCAGGTCCAGCCCATGGTGTTCCTCCGTTGGTTAGGTCCTGCGCTTGGCTATGGACGCGGGTTGGGTGACTTGGTCAGGCTTGGGTCGTTGATGACGAGATCGCCGAGGGCGTAGTCAATGGCGCTCATGACGTCGTCGGGCAAGGTGATCCCGGCAGCTTTAACGTTCTCGTCGATCTGTTCGGGGCGCGAGGCGCCGATGATGGCTGCCGCAACGTTGGTGTTCGTCAGAACCCACGCAATGGCGAGCTGAGAGAGCGTCAGGTCCATGTCTTGCGCGATCGGCACGAGTCGTTGCACCGCGGTCAGGACGTCGTCGCGCATCCAGCGCTCGATCATCTGCGCGCCTTCGCCTCCGGAGGCACGTGAGCCTTCGGGTGGTTGCTGTCCGGGAAGATACTTGCCGGTCAGCACACCCTGAGCCATCGGTGACCACACGATCTGGCTCACTCCGAGTTCCTCGCACGCGGGGACGACTTCGGATTCGATCACCCGGTACAGCATCGAGTACTGCGGTTGGTTGCTGATGATCCGGTCGAAGCCCATGTCCTCCGCGATCCGCATCGCCTCGCGGATCTCGGCCGCCGTCCATTCTGAAACACCGACGTATAGGACCTTGCCCTGTCGCACGAGATCGTCGAACGCGCGAAGGGTCTCTTCCAGTGGGGTGTCGTAGTCGAAGCGATGGGCTTGATAGAGATCGACGTAATCGGTCTGAAGGCGTCGAAGTGAGTTCTCACACGATTCCATGATGTGCTTGCGCGACAGACCTCGATCGTTCACGCCGGGCCCGGTCGGCCAATAGACCTTGGTAAAGATCTCGAGCCCTTCGCGCCGTTGGCCTCGAAGCGCGGCGCCCATGACCTCTTCGGCGCGCGTGCCCGCGTAGACGTCGGCGGTATCGAAGGTGGTGATCCCTGCGTCGAGCGCGGCGTGGATCGTCGCGTGTGCCGTGGCATCGTCTACCTGAGATCCGTGAGTGATCCAGTTGCCGTAAGTGAGGGCGCTGATCTTCAGGCCGCTTCGTCCCAGGTGTCTAAATTCCATAACCCAGAACCCTATTCCCCGCGAACGGTCGCACAGTAGCGGCCGAACGATCGCGGAGTAACGACTGAGCGGAGTTAGCGGTGCAGGGCCAAGATGAGCGTGCTGCGTGCGGGGAGGTGAACAACGCCGTGGCGCATTTCCGGTGCCTGGGCGCATGAGTGCAATTCGATGTCGGCTTCGGTGAATGCCTCGGGGAGCCGGAAATCGACGACTGCGTCCCGTGCGTTCATCATCCACAGGAATTGGCTCGAGTCGTCTGCTGTGTCGGCGACTTTCGGGTCGACGTCGGCATTGCTGACGATCATGCCCAGGCAACGCTGCTCCGGGTCGTTCCAGTCGCTCTCGATGAACTCACGGCCGTCGGGGTGCCACCACAGGACGTCCTGGGCTGTTTGGGATGAGTCGAAGAAGTGCCGTCTGCGAAATGCCCGGTTGTTTCGTCGCAACTCCATGAGGCGGCACGCGAAGTCGAAAAGTTCAGCTTGCCAATCTTCGTGACCTTTCCAGTCCCACGGATACCAGCTGATCGCGTTGTCCTGGCAGTAGGCGTTGTTGTTGCCGTGCTGGGTACGACCGAATTCATCGCCCCCGGAGAGCATGGGCACTCCAGAGGACAGAACACACGTGGTGAGCAAGTTTTTGATCTGCCGACGACGGATAGCGTTGATCTCAGGATCGTCGGTCTCGCCTTCCTGCCCGTAGTTCGCCGAGATGTTGTTATCCGTGCCGTCCCTGTTGTCCTCGCCGTTGGCCTCGTTGTGTTTATGGTCATAGCTCACGAGGTCGCGGAGGGTGAAGCCGTCGTGGGCGGTGACGAAGTTGATGCTTGAGAACGGGCGTCGTCCTTCGTCTTCGAACAGGTCGGCTGATCCGGTGAGACGCCAACCGAGTTCAGCGACGCTGCCGGTTCCTCGCCAAAAGGAGCGAGTTGTGTCGCGGAACCGGTCGTTCCATTCCGCCCACAGCACGGGGAATTCCCCCACCTGATACCCGCCGGGGCCCACATCCCAAGGTTCGGCGATGAGTTTCATGCGACGCAGCACGGGATCTTGCTGGATGGCTGTCATGAAACTGCCCAGCATGTTGACGTCGTTGAAGGAGCGCGCGAGAGCGGAGGTGAGGTCGAAGCGGAATCCGTCGACATGCATCTCGTTGGCCCAGTAGCGCAGGGAGTCCAGGATCATCTGCAACACGTGCGGGTGTGATGCATCCAGAGTGTTACCGCAGCCGGTGTAGTCGATGTATTGGCTGCCGTCTTCGGTGAGGTAGTAGTAGACGTCGTTCCCGATTCCTCGGAAGGAAAGTGATGGCCCGTCGATCCCGCCCTCGGCGGTGTGGTTGTAGACGACGTCGATCACGACCTCGAGTCCCGCGGCGTGAAGATCTTTGACCATCTGTTTGAACTCGCGCACCTGTTCTCCGTGTGCGCCCGAAGACGAGTACTTCGCGTGTGGAGCGAAGAAACCGAGGGTGTTGTAACCCCAGTAGTTCGTGAGTCCGGAGCGAAGTAGGTGGACTTCGGAGACGAAATGATGGATGGGCAGGAGTTCGACGGTGGTGACTCCCAGCGCCTTCAGGTGGGCGATCACCGAAGGGTGGCCGACGCCTGCATATGTTCCGCGCTGGTGCTCGGGGACGTCCGGATGCTGCATGGTGAGTCCGCGGACGTGCGTTTCGTAGATGACCGTGTCTTGCCAGGGTGTCTGGGGAAGTGAATCGTTCCCCCAATCGAATTTCGTATCCGCCAGAACCGACATTGGGACGTAGGCCGCATTGTCGAGTTCGCTCATCTGGCCGATGTCGTCGCCGACGTAATCAAAGACGGCAGGGTCCAGATGGAAGTCTCCAGTGATTGCGCGAGCGTAAGGATCGACGAGCAACTTGTTCGGATTCCATCGCTTACCTCGATGAGGGTCCCACGGTCCATGAACGCGGAACCCGTAGCGCATCCCAGGCTCTAAGCCGCTGACGCGGCCGTGGAAGACGTGGTGCAGTTGGTCCGGTAGTTCGATGCGGTGTTCGCCCGAACCGTCGAGAACGCAGAAGTCGACCCGCTCGGCGCCTTCGGCCCACAAGGCGACATTGGCGATTCCTGTGGAGTCGAGGTGCACACCCAGTGGATCCCAACCCCAGGGGTGCCAGCGGGGCTCGGCAACTTCGGGGCCATCGGACACGAAGTGACGGTATCGCTTTTTGTCTTCCCTACCGAAAGTCGGATTCGGGTCGGACGCATGAGGGCTACGCTCAATGACCGAATGGCGGTGACGCGATGATCTGGAAAGGTGAGAGGTGGCCTCGTGGGTGAATTCGTGAACGTGAAGGTAGATGACGGCGTAGCGACGATCCTGCTTGAGCGGCCGCCGATGAACGCCTTGAATGCTCAGATGCAAAAGGAGATTCGTCAGGCGGCGGAGGAAGTTGCTGAGGATGCGTCCGTGGGCGCCGTCGTGGTCTATGGCGGCCCGAAGGTCTTTGCTGCTGGGGCCGACATTGCCGAGATGTCCAGCAAGGGGTACGTCGACATGGTGCACCTCTCACGCGGCTTGCGAACTGCCTTCACAACAGTTGCCAAGATCCCGCAGCCAACCATCGCCGCGATCACTGGATACGCCCTCGGGGGTGGGCTCGAGTTGGCTATGTGTTGCGACTTCCGAGTCGCGGGTGACAACGCGAAGGTCGGTCAGCCGGAGATTGCCCTCGGCATCATCCCGGGCGCTGGCGGGACCCAGCGACTCCCACGTTTGGTGGGCCCGGCTCGGGCCAAGGACCTCGTGTTCACCGGAAGATTCGTCGGAATGGATGAGGCGCTAGCGATAGGTCTGGTGGACCGGGTGTGTGCACCCGACGACGTTTACTCCGAGGCCCAGGCGTGGGCACGTGCATTGGCGTCCGGCCCGCGTGTGGCCATGCAAGCGGCCAAGGCTTCCATTGATTCAGGGCTAGAAGTTGATCTGGAAACAGGTCTAGAGATCGAGCGCGTGCAGTTTGCGTCACTGTTTTCAACCGATGATCAACGCATTGGTATGGAGTCGTTCTTGGAAAACGGTCCCGGCAAAGCCGAATTCACCGGCCGTTGAGTGCGATGACCGATTACGTGAGTTCGGATGAGGTCGTGGACGCAGCGTGGAACGACTCGAAGTTGGCCAACGTCGTGTACCACGACTGGGAGGCGTCGTCCTACGACGAAAAATGGAGCATCTCCTACGACGACCGCTGCATTGACTACGCCCGGGAGATCTTCGATCGTGTCGTCGCGGGAGGTGCTTACTTCCCGATGTCCGAGGCGTTGGAGGTCGGAGGCGGAACGGGCTTCTTCCTGCTGAATCTCATGCAATCGGGCGTGGCTACCCGCGGGACGCTCACCGACATTTCCCAGGGAATGGTCGAGCAAGCCGTCAGTAACGGTCGCGAGTTGGGATTGGATGTCACAGGACGTGTCGCCGATGTCGAGCTCTTGCCATTCGACGATGAATCTTTCGATCTTGTTGTGGGTCATGCTTTCTTGCACCACATTCCCGACGTAGACCAAGCGCTTCGCGAGATCCTCCGCGTTCTTCGACCCGGTGGGCGATTCGTGGTCTGCGGTGAGCCGACGAGTAAAGGTGACTTTGTGGCTCGACGTTTGTCTCGGCTCACCTGGTGGTCGACTCGTCGATTGGCGACGCTTCCCCTCGTGTCGGGAGATTGGGCCAAATCCGAAGACGAACTCGAACAGTCTTCTCGCGAGGCGGCCCTCGAATCGGTGGTAGACCTGCACACCTTTGAGCCCGACCGCTTAGCGGCAGCCTGCATGCGCGCGGGCGCCGTCGATGTGCGCACGCAGACGGAGGAGTTGACTGCCGCGTGGTTCGGGTGGCCGGTGCGTACGTTCGAGGCAGCCGTGCGACCGGGAGTCCTGGGATGGTCCTGGGCGAACTTCGCCTATCGCGGTTGGCGGCGCTTGAACTCCCTGGATCGACGGGTCCTTTCCATGGTGGTTCCCGACGAGTTCTTCTACAACGTCGGCGTGACCGGAGTTAAGCCGTAGTGCGCATTTGTCACCTTTCCTGGGAATTTCCACCGGTTGTGTACGGCGGGTTAGGACGCCATGTTCACGCCGTCGCTACCGAACAAGCGCGTGCCGGTCACGATGTTGTCGTGCTATCGCATGTTGGGCTGGACGTCGATGATGCTCATGCTGAGCCAAAGGATGAGATTGTCGAAGGAGTCCGCGTCATTCGAGTCGTGCGCGATGCCCCGTTCGTGCCGTTCGAGGCCGGCACTTTGTTGGGCTGGGTTGGGGGACTGGCATCCGGCATGACGCGATCTGCTGCCCGCCTGGGTCGACAGTGGACGCCGGAAGTCGTGCATGGCCACGACTGGCTTACCGCCCACGCGGCCGCCTTGACGTCCGAAGCCTTCGGGGTTCCCTGGGTGCACACGATCCACGCGACCGAGGCCGGACGCCATCAGGGTTGGCTTCCCGGTGAGTTGTCGCGGTCCATTCACAGCATTGAAGGATGGTCTGCCCAACAAGCCGACCGTGTTCTCGTGTGCAGTCGACACATGAAGTGGGAGGTCGAGCGTCTCTTTGGGGCAGGCGACCATCAGGTCGTGCCGAATGGAATCGATTCTGCTGCGGGAATCGCGGATACCGATCTCCGGTCCGTGACGGCAGACGAAAGCGGCTCTCCTCTGCTCGTACACACCGGGCGATTGGAGTGGGAGAAGGGTGCCCACACGTTGATCGCAGCCTTACCTCGGATTCGTCGAAAGTATCCGAACGTGCGCTGCGTCATTGCCGGTAAGGGCTCACAGGAGGAGGCGCTTCGCGAGTTGGCGCGCCGTAAGCGAGTGGCATCGAGGGTGGATTTCGTCGGATGGTTGCCCGAGTTGGAATTGCGAGCCCTCGTATCGGCTGCCGATGTTGCGGTCGTGCCATCGATTTACGAACCCTTTGGGATCGTCGCGCTGGAGGCTGCTGCCCTCCGTACACCCGTCGTTGCCTCGAAGGCGGGTGGCCTGGCGGAATTCCTCGATGACGAGGCCCACGGCTGGTCGTTCGAAGCGGGTGATGTTGCCGGCCTCGCCGACGCCGTCTGCTTGAGTTTGACGCACGCTGATGAGGCTGCGAAGCGCGCGGCGCGGGCCCGTGCCCACGTGGTTGCCCATCACAGTTGGGCATCGATCGCAGCGCAAATCGTGGACGTCTACGAGGTTGAAATTGCGCGAGACGCGTTCGGTCCCCGTCGCAGGGCCCACTCCGAGCCTTCTGGGCACGTCGCCAGCCCAGAGGGGAACCTGTTATTCGATGCGCGCTGATCCGGATTCCGAAGACCAACAGCAATCGCTGGTGGCACGCAGTTGGCGGTGGTGGGGGCTCGAAACGTTCCGTTGGATTCTTGCAAATCGAGCGTTCAGCGGCTGGTACCTCATCCGTTATGCCAGGTTCATTCGGCTGGCGGTGTTCTCGCGTGGTGTGGTTCTCACCGGTCCGGTGTTCTTAGGTAGAGGCGTGCGCTTTGAAGTGCGTCGCCACGTGGGAAGGATCGTCGTTGGTCGTTGGGTGCACCTAGGAAGCGGCACGGTACTTCGGTGTCACGAGGGGACTCTGCGCATCGGCGACAAATGTGTGTTCGGCCAGAACAACACGATCAATTGCCACCTCGATGTGGAGATCGGAGCGGAGTGCATCGTTGCTGACTCGGTCTACATCGGCGACTTCGACCACAGAGCCGACTCCACGTCGGTGCCGATTCGTCATCAGGGCTTGGTGAAGAGCCCGGTGATCATCGAATCCGATGTCTGGCTCGGAGTGAAATCAACCGTGTTGCGGGGGAGTGTCGTCGGCAAAGGCGCCGTCGTCGGTGCCAACGCACTCGTGCGTGGTGCGGTTCCCGAATTCGCCATCGTTGGGGGTGTTCCGGCTCGCGTCATCGCCGATCGCCGGGAACGTGAGCACCAGTCAGCGCAGGTGCGCCGCGATGTAGCGGACATGGCACGCAAAGCTCGGGAAGCAACACGTGCTCGCGTCGAGTCGCTTGAGTCGCTTGAGTCGCTTGAGTCGTTCGATCCACGTGATTCCAGAGCGGACTGATCGTCGATCAATCGCGGACTATCTGTGGATGCGCGAATCCATGAAGGGTAGGCGAGAGTCCAACTGTGTGGCTGCGGCAACGTTCGAGGAGTGGTGCGCGTCTTGCAGTAGCTGGGCGACTCGGCTGAAGTGAGCGGCGGCTCGGCCTCGTGCGTACTCGGCGGCTGAGTCCTTGGTGATCATGAAAGCCCAGTCACTTGCCAATCCGAGGAGTAGTTCGGTAGTGAGCGCGTCTCCGAGGGTGTCACGTCCTACTGACCGCCTCGCGGTACGAGATTCCAGATACCTCGCGAGGGCGTACTGCGCTCCACGGCCACGATGCCGGAGGTCACCTGCTTCACCTTCT
>Ga0181594_10001520_pt1 | contig 21483 bp, 18 predicted proteins | sample 071ome_18_FD_145603 | JGI IMG/M metagenome (GOLD analysis project Ga0181594, IMG submission 145603) | Coastal salt marsh microbial communities from the Groves Creek Marsh, Skidaway Island, Georgia - 071413BT metaG (spades assembly) | ecosystem: Environmental > Aquatic > Marine > Intertidal zone... | reverse complement strand
GCTCTTTAAGCGATGCCCAGAGGCGCTCTTGAAGATGATCGTCGTCCATGAGCTCGCTCATCTTCGAGAGAAAGAGCATAACGAAGCATTTTATCAGCTCTGTGTTCACATGGATGAGGCCTATCACCAACACGAGCTCGACGCTCGCCTCTATCTGATTCATCAAGAGCAGGTCGGTCCGCTCTACGTTACGGGCTGATTTACGCGTTGATTTGTTTGTCTATCTCTTAAAGTCATGCTATCTCAACCCCCTGTGTTTTACTCTGTGTTTCACTCTCTGCGCTGAGGAGCCCTCTATGAGCATGCGTCTTCATAAGTCTCAAATCTCAAAGCTCACCGACTCGATCCTCGAGACCCTCACTGAGACCAATCAGTTCGTTGAGGTCGCGGAGCGCCCTGAGGATGAGCGGATTGACCCCCGGAGAGGGACTCAGCTCCCTGACACAAAGATCGATGAGCTCCGCCGTGATGTGCAGTCCGTGCTCTACAGTTATCTCAACAACGATCAACGACTTCACAGCGAGGCTCGGCGCCGAGTAGAGCGAGCGGGTGAGGATCAGAGCGAGGTCTACAACACCAAGCGTCAGCTCGCTAAGCAGGAGGGCTTTGGGCTCGGTGAAGAGGCCCCCTCCTATATCATCGAGCAGCTGATTGAGACCCTGCTCCACTCTTCGAACGTCGAGGAGATCTTCGCAGAGGACAAAGAGCTCCGGGTCGCGTTGCTCCCGATCCTCCGTGAGTCGATGAACACACGGCGGAACCTACAGCAAGAGGTCAGCAACCGCCTGAAGCAGATCGAGAAGAGCAGCGAGAGCTGGGAAGAGCTGTTCTTCACGGTAAATCAAAGGCTTAAAGATCGCTATCACATCGATTGAGCTGGGCTTCATCTAGACTTTTGAGCGTCGCTCCCTTATGTAAGGGCTCATAACTCAAAGATGACGCCCCTCCGCTCTCCTCTGCGCTGAGGGGAGAGAGCTGGTGCGTAATGAAGAAAGTGACACGGAGCGGGTGGCTGTGCCTCCCTCTCGCCTTGAGCGTGGTGGCGCTCTCCTGTAATGATGAGGACAGCAAGACCCCGCCCTTAGAGGAGCCTTGTATAGGGGAGGGGTGCCTCCCTGCCTCTGACGCTGGTCAGGAGATTTCCCCGCTCCCCATGTGTGTTGACACGACCGGTGAGGGGCGCGCGGTGGGCGGAGACTGTGGCTGTGGTGGGCTGTGGCAATGTGAGGCCGGGACCTTCCTCTGTGTGGGAGGCACGCCTAAGAACGCTTGTGGTGGCTGTCAGAGCCTCTCTGAGTCGCTCGGGGCGCCCTGTGGGGCGTGTGGGGGGGGCGCGTGGGCCTGTGATGGTCAAGACGCGCTCTCGTGTGAGGGAGAGACCACGGTGAACGTCTGTGGTGGCTGTCTGCCGATTGAGGTCCCTGTGGGCGCGAGCTGTGGGTCCTGTGGGGTGTGGAGCTGTGAGGGAGCTGAGCTGGCGGTCTGTGATGACCCTGGGCTCAACGCCTGTGGGGGGTGCGCCGAGCTGACGGAGACGGTCGGAGCGGAGTGTGGCGCCTGTGGTACATGGGCCTGTGAGGGTGAGGGTCAGCTCCGCTGTAATGACCCTGGGCCAGAGCTCTGCCGAGTGACCCGCCTCATCGTGATGGGGGACACGGGTGAGGCGAATGAAGCTCAATATCAGGTCTCGGCCGCCGCTCAGGCTCGCTGTGACCGCGCAGGAGGCTGTGAGGGCTTCCTGATGCTCGGTGATAACATCTATGACACCGGCGCAGAGAGCCCGATGGACGAGCAGCTGACCACCAAGATCGACCTCCCCTACGCCAACCTCCGTAAGGGCCCACCGCCCGAGGAGGGCGCCGAGGACACCCGTGAGCGGATGCCCATCTATGTGACCCTTGGGAATCATGACCTCGGCGGAGCGGGGCTCAACAGCGCTCAAGTGCAACACTATCTCGCCTACTCAAGGGCAAATGAGTGGTTTTACTACCCCTCTGAATTCTGGCATCTACAGCTTGGCCCAGTGCACATCGCGTCGCTCCACACGAACCCGCTCGCCTATGGGATCCCAGCCGACCTCTTCGAGCCACAGGCCCAGCTCATCGAGGACATGCTGAGCCGGACGACCGCGCCCTGGACGGTCGTCTTTGGTCACCACCCCTATCGCTCTAATGGACAGCACGGGAACGCGGGCGCGTATGAGGGGATCCCGCTTGACCTTGACGTCGTTGGGGGTGGCTTCCGGCGCTGGGTAGACGAGGAGCTCTGTAATCGTGTGGACTTCTACTTCTCAGGTCATGATCACAACCGTCAGTGGTTGAACAGCGTCCCGCTGACCCCAAACCTCCCCGAGGGGATGGGCACGAGCCCCTGTAACACGCACTTCGCGGTCAGCGGAGCGGGCGCGAAGACGAAAGACCTCGTCGGGCGTGGGAATGACACCGCCTTTGAAGACGCTACGAAGGAGGGCTTCCTCTTCATAGAGTTCAAGCATGACCAAGCCTATGTCGAGTTCTGTGACTATGAAGGCAACGTAGATTGGTCGACGACCATCACGAAGTGAGCGCTACCAACGAGCGCTCAAGCGGGGGCAGGGCCCCTGTCCAGCGCTCGAAGGAGCGCCTGCCCTGCTCGGCGAGCATCAGGCTACCATCCAGATAAAGCGCCCCAAGCTCCTCCGCCCAGCGGGCGCTTGAGCGCGCTCGCTCCCCATAATTGAGGTCAAAGATCGCTACGGGGCTCACGACCTGAGGTGTTGGGCTACAGAGCGTGTGAAGCTCGCTCAGCGCGAGCGGTGGGGTCGCGAGCACACAGACCGTGGGGGAGGGCGTGGGGGAGGGCGTGGGGGAGGGCGTGGGGGAGGGCGTGGGGGAGGGCGTGGGGGAGGAGCTCTGTGGCCCTAGATCACCTGTGCCAAGCGCTGTGAGGGTGGCCCTCGAGCTCAAGGGGTGGGCCTCCTCCGCCCACACAGAGAGCGAACGCGCGCTTACGTGTGAGCGACTGACGAGCTCGAGCGCTCTGAAGCCTAGGTTGAGCCCAGCCCATAAGGCCGGGCGCGCGCTCCCGCCCGCCCCGATTAACCGAAGCGTCAGCTCACCCGCAGGGCGCTGGAGCGCCGTGAGGAGGTGGGTGAGGCTCAGCTCAAGACCCGCGAGGTCGGTATTGTCTCCGTGAAGCCCACGCGCTGTCCAGGTGAGCGTGTTGACGACCTGGAGCGCCTCAGCGCTAGGGCTTAGGTGTTGACAGGCCTGATAAGCGAGGCGCTTGTGAGGCGCGGTGACGTTGGCGCCTGTCACGCCTAGCGCCTGAGCGGGCTCGGCCGCCACCGAGAAGCCCTCTGCGCTTGAGGGGAGCAGGTGGTAGCTGAGCGGTCGGCCCGCCCATGTCGCGTGGGCTTGATGGAGTCGAGGTGAGAGAGAGTGCTCGAGAGGGTCGCCGAACAGCGCGAGCGTCAGCGCTTCCCCCTGTCGTGGCGTCATCGAGCTCGCCGTGGCCAGCTTGGGGGAGGGAGCGAGGCCAGCGCCTCAGTGGCGCTCGCGCGGTCGGTCGCGATCTGCGCCTTGAGCCCCTCGAGGTCCTCAAAGCGACGCATCTCACGGAGCAGGCGATGACACCACAAGATCACCTCTTGATCATATAGGTCTAAGGCCTGACCCCCTTCAGGGTTGATGACGTGCACCTCTACCGACCACGCTTGTCGTTGAGCGAGCAGGTGGGGGTCTTGGAAGGTTGGGTTTTCTCCTACGCTAAAGACTGAAGGCCAAGGCCCTGAGCCCCAGTCTAGCCAGCCTGAGTAGACCCCAGGTGATGGGCAGAGCTCGCTCTCTAACGCGAGGTTGGCGGTCGGGAAGCCTAAGGCCCGCCCTCGCTGATAGCCTCTCGCGACCACGCCTCGGAGGTGGTACGGGCGCGTGAGGGCCTCCTCAGCTTCGGCGAGCTGACCTTCGCTGATCAGCCCACGGACCCAGGTGCTCGAGTAGGCCTGTGAGGCGCCTCGCGCGCGTTGCTGTTCAATGACCTGAACCTCGACGCCGAAGGTCGCGCACAGCTCAACGAGGTCGGTCGCGCGACCTGCGCGACGCGCGCCAAAGGCGAAGTCATAGCCTACGATCACGACCTGCGCGTTGAGCGCGTTGACCAAGACCTCTTCGACAAAGGACCTCGGGCTGAGGTCAGCGAAGGGCTGATCAAAGCGCTGAAAGAGAGCGGACTCCACCCCGAGCTCCGAGAGCAGGTCTGCCTTGTCTGACCCGCTGTAGATGCTCTTGGGCTCCGCGCGACCAAAGAAGCGCGCAGGGTGTGGGTCGAAGGTGAGGACACAGCGAGGGAGCCCTCGCTCTTCACCGAGCGCTCGTGCCCGCTCGAGGAGCGCTTGATGCCCTCGATGTAGCCCGTCAAAGTTGCCAATGATGACGACCTGTGGCCCGCTAACGGGAGGGGTAAGGTAGCTCTGTGAGGTGATCATGATGCTCAACCGCGGTGTCGATGAGTCCGCCTTTATAGCGAAACCACAGGCCCGCGACAACCGCTCCTAGCGCGCCTCACTTGGGCTCAGCCAACCGATCAGCGGGGCGAGCGTCGCGCTGATCAGTAACCAGAGGCCTAGGCGGGCGTAGTCGGGCGCTAAGGGGAGCTGGAGCGCGCGGGTCGCGCCCCACATAAGCGCGAGCGCGCTCACGCCAATCATGAGGGTGCTGAGCGCCCCTAAAATGCTCAGCTCTAAGGTCACCCACCGCCACGCTCGAGCTCGATGCACGCCGAGCGCGTCCAAGCGTCGCACCGTCTGGGCGCGACGCCCCCTGTCGCGCACGACCCCGCTGATGAGAAGGAGCGCGCCTGCGAGCGCGCAGAGGCCACCTGTGAGAGAGAGCGCCGCGCTCAAGGTGTGTAAGAGCTCACCCCCACGCTCGAAGATCGGTCGGGTGTCGATTAAGCTGACGTTCGGGAGCACCTCAGCGCTCGCGACGCTCAGCGAGGCAAGGGAGTCGTCTCCTTTGATGTGGGCGGTCGCGACGTGTGTCCTAGGGGCGCCCTCTAAGGGGCCGGGTGGGGTGACGATTAAAAAATTTGGCCTGAGGCTCAGCCAGTCTACTCGCCTTAGGTTCAAGACGGTAAAGCGTATCGGGACCCCCTGGATATCTAGGGTGATCGAGTCCCCTACTCCAACCCCTAGTCGACTCGCGAAGCGCTCCTCTAAGCTCAAATAGGTCGACTCAGCGCGGGCCGACTCCTTGGCGCTCCACCAGCGACCCTCAATCACACGCTCAGCGCTAGAGGGCTCGACGCGGGTGGTGAGGTTGTGCTCTCGGGTGAGGGTCCTCGACCTCATCTTGCCCGCGACGCTCCGCTCATCGAGTGACGCTCTGCTGACCCGCTCCCCCTTGAGGCTCGCGATCCGGACGCGGATCAGCGGGAGCGACTCAAAGCGCTCCGCCTGATGCTCGGTCATCAACCGGCTAAGAGGCTCAAGTTGGTCATCTTGAACGTCCACCATAAAGAGCTGAGGTGGGGCCTCTTCTCGGAGCGCTAAGGCGCGCTCAAGGCTCGCTTGAACCCCCTGAAGCGCCGCGATCAGGCTAAACCCAACGCTTAAGCTCAGCAGGGCGCTCCACGCTCGACCTCGATACCCTAGCAGGTGGCCGATCGCGAAGCGGAGCGCGGGCATCGAGGTGCCTCGTAAGAGCTCTCTAAGCTTCGATAACACGAAGAGGCTCAGCCAGATCATCAACGACGCCGACACACAGAGCGACGCTAAGACGAGCACGAACAGCCCAGCGAGCGCGACGCTCCCAGAGAGGGCATACAGGTACGCCCACAGGCCTCCACCGAGGGTCAGGGTGAGCCCAATCCGCTCCCTCATGCTCACCTTAAGCGCTGGGTCAGGCGCTCGCCAGAGCTCATGGGTTCGGGCTCGACTGAGCGCTCGTTGCGCGACGAGGTTGACGACCCAGCTCACCCATAATGAGAGCGCCACTGCGCCGAGCGCCTGCCAAGGCTGTAAGGTCAGCTCGCGTCGCGTCTCGAGCCAAGGGAGCGCGACGGCGCTGAGCGTGTAATGGAGCCCTAAGCCGACCCCCACCCCAAGGAGCCCTCCTAGCGCACCAACGAGGAGGGTCACGCGACCATAGAGACGCTTGAGCTCAGAGGGGTGAACGCCAAGGCTCCTCAACGCGCCCATGTGGGGTAGCTGGTCACGCAGGAAGCCCAGGAGCCCTGAGATGAAGCTCAAGGTAGACAGGCTGAGGGTGACAAGCCCAATCATCGAAAAAAATAAGGCGACCCGCTCAAAGATCGTCAGGAGCTGTGGTTGGCTCTGTGCGCTCGCCCTCAGCTCAATATGCTCAGGCGCGCCCGCTCGTAGCTCCTCTGTGAAGCGCTTAAGCTCACTAGGGTCACTTAAGGGCGCCCCACCTCCTGCGCACGGAGCGAGCTCACAGCGACGCCACTGGGCGACCCGCCTGACACGGCTCCCACGCTCAATCAGCCCAAGGCCCTCTAGTGTCTCCATCGAGATCATGACCCGTGGCGCAAAGCTGAGCGAGCCTGAGATCCCCGCGTCTGGCTCTCGGGAGATCACCCCGCTGATGGTCAAGCGTCGACCCGCCACCTGAAGTTGATCCCCTCGCTTTACGCCACGTAAGGTCGCGAAGCTCTGGCTGACCCAGGCCTGATCTTTGGTGAGCTTCTTGTCTGTAGGAGGCGCACTCCACTCAAGCGCCCCAACCAGCGGATACCCCTCTGAGATCCCCTTGAGGGTGACGAGCTGAGGTGGTTGAGCTTGAGTAGAGGCCATGGATGCCATCTCCACGCTCTCAATCAGTGACCCTCTGGCTTTAAGCGTCGCGCGCGCCTCTTGATACCAAGGGTCACCTTCGAGCGAACGCCAGCTCGACAGCCTTACATCTCCGCCGAGCTCTGCGTGAGCGTCACCCTTGAGGGCCTCGCTGACCGAAGAGAGCAGGTGGGCAACCCCAAACAGCGCCCCAACCCCAAGCGCGAGGCTAAAAGCGAAGCTTAAGAGCCTCGCCCGCTCTGGGAGGATCATGCGACGCCACAGGGTGCGCTGCGCTACGCTCATCATCATCATCGCGCTCCTGTAGAGTGTGGAGTTAAGGCGCCCCTCAAGAGCTGTTCATGGCGATCCGCTCGGCCCGCAAGCGCGAGGTCATGTGTGACGATCAACAGGGCGACCCCGCGCTCTTCGCTGAGCTCAAATAAGAGCTCGATGACCCGCTCCGCGCTCCGCCAGTCTAGGTTGCCTGTAGGCTCATCCGCGATGATCAGCGCGGGCTCATGCGCGAGGGCCCTCGCGATCGCGACCCGCTGTTGCTCTCCTCCTGACAGCTGACTTGGTAGGTGGCTCACCCGCTCACTTAACCCTACCCTGCTCAGCAGGGCGCTCGCCCGCTCCTCGGCCTCACGCGCAGGTCTACCGAGGAGCTCCAAAGGGAGCGTCGCGTTCTCTAGCGCGCTCAGATGTGGGAAGAGCCGAAAGTCTTGAAAGACAAGCCCGAGCTGGCTGAGTCGCCACGCTGAGCGCTCAGGTGAGCTGACATGGGGGAGCGGGGCCCCTCGCCATTGAATCACCCCCTCGCTCACCTCCTCTGTCCCTGCGATCAGGTGGGTGAGCGTGCTTTTTCCGCTCCCGCTTGGGCCAGTTAGAGCGTATCGATTCCCCTCATCAAGGGTTAAGGAGACCCGCTCTAAGACCGTGATCGGCTCGGCTTGCTTGGCGTGGTAGCGCTTTGAGACGCCCTCGAGGCTTAGGAGGGGAGTGCTAGGGGAATTCATCGTGAGTCCTTTTGTGAGATTCAGGCGCAGATTGAAGATAGCGCGCCCTCGCTGAGGACGCAGGGAGAAAGGCTTGACAAGGTTTTATCGCTCTGCACTCATACCAAGGTGCCCCATCGGGCAAGTGGGTCGCGCGAGGCCCCGTCAGGGACCCCCGCGATCTAAGTGACGCATCACAACGAGTGAGATTATGAGCACCCCTAACGACTTCCCGCGAGGCTACACACCGATCCGCTGGCTTGGAGAGGGCTCTGTGGGTGACGTGTGGCTCGCGCGTCATGAGGCGACAGGGGGCCACTGCGCGATCAAGATCTTAGACCTGAGCCAAGACCAGCGTGGCTCAGCGGAGCGCTCCTTCAACCGGGAGGTGCGCGCGATGGCGAAGCTCAACCACCCGTCGATCATCGAGGTCTATGACTTCGGGCGGACCTTAAGTGGCTCTGCCTTTGTCGCGATGGAGAGCGTGATCGGCTCCGCGCTCAGCCAATATCTCAATCAAGAGTGGAGCTGGCCTCACCTCTGGAGTTTAATAGACGGGCTCCTGTCAGGCCTAGGTCACGCGCACGCTCGCGAGCTTGTCCATCGAGACCTCAAGCCTACCAATATTCTGATCGTCCCTGATCAAGTGGGCGCTGGCTCTGTGAAGATCGTTGATTTTGGGATCGCGATGGCGACAGAGGACGCAGATAAGGCCGCAAAGCGCATCGAGGGGACCCCTGCTTATATCGCCCCCGAGGCGGCTCAAGGCAAGGTTGGGGAGGTCGGCCCCTGGACTGACCTGTACTCGCTTGGGGTGATCTTATTTGAGATCGTCACAGGTCGCCTCCCGTTTTACGGTCGAAACCTGCTCAGTCACCACCAGCACACCCCGCTCCCAGAGCTTCGGGTGCGGCCACAGGTGGACGCGCCAGAGGGCTTAGCGCCGATTATCCGTCGCCTTATGGAGAAGCACCCGAGCGCGCGATACCGCTCTGTCGCGGAGCTCCGCTCTGATCTAAGCACGCTCCCGATCCCTGAGTCGGTCGCCTTTGACTCTCAGCTCTTTGATGATGACAGCTCCTTTGACAGCTACGATGAAGATGACAGCTCGCTCGGCTCGCTCTCCGACCTCACGCCGATGAGCATGACCGTTGGGATGGGCCTCTTCCATCTTCGCCCGCCGCCCCTCGTCGGGCGACGTGAGCCACAACAGCTCCTCGAAGAGGCCGCCCAGCGGGTCTTCGATGGCCAAGGGCCTCAGGTGGTGATCGTGGAGGGGGAGGCCGGCCTAGGTAAGAGCCGGCTCGTAGACTGGCTTCGCACTCGGGTAGAGGAGTGGGGCGTCATGCAGACCCTCACCGTCCGCAGTGAACCTCAGACCCGTGGAGGCCGGCTTCGCAAGGCGGTCTTGCGCTTCATAGGCGCGCCCGGCGCGACGGTAAAAGACGCAGACGAGGTGCTCCAGCACGCCTTCCCTAGCCCAGAGTCCTCAGCGAACGCTAAGGAGGCGCTGTGGCCCACCGGGGAGGAGCTTGACCTAGAGAGTCGCTTTAAGCACGCAGCGCAGCTGATCATCGACCTCGCGGGCGGGCGACCGCTCTTGTTTTGGGCGGATGACGCCCACTGGTCTCCTGAAGGGCGTATCCTTCGCCTCCTACACACGCTCGCGACAAAGAGCGGTCAGCCTCTGTTGCTCGTCGCTACGCTTCGCCCGACCCAGCGCCGAACCGTTAGGCATATCCGTAAGGCGCTGTTTGCGCTCGGCGCCCATCATATTCAGCTTGAGCCGATCCCTGAGCGGGTCTTATCTGCCTCCCTCTCGGCGCTCGTGAGCCTCCCTGAGGGGCTCGTCGAGCTCGCCTGTGAGCAGTCTAAGGGGAACCCGCTCATCGCGGTTGAGGCGGTGCGAGGCTACCTAAACGACCAAGGGCTCGCGACCGCGCCTCGTGACCCTAGCGATGTCCTTCGTCAGCGGATCGAGCGGGCCTGTGAGGGGCCTCAAGGGGGTGAGCTGAAGAGCCTCCTCGCTCGCTCTACGCTCCTTGGGCGCTCCTTCACCCCTCAGACCCTCGCGAAGCTCGCGGTGGTCTCAGGAGACCCCCAGGCCCCTCTGCTAAGTGACGCGCTCGAGGGTGATGAGCTGAACGACCTCGTCCACACCTTAATCGACAGGGCGATCCAGTCGGGGCTCGTGCGAGAACAACGCCAACGGATCGTATACAAGCATGACCTGATCCGTGTCGAGCTCCGTGAGGTCGCCCAGACCCTCCCGAACTGGGGTGAGCTCAACCTCGTGACCGCGGGGCTACGGCTCCCGCGCGCCGAGCGGGACGCGATGGGGGTAGAGATGGAGATGGTCGCTCGTAACTACTGGGCCGCGGGCCAAAAGCGCGAGGCCCTTGAGCGCGGTCAAGAGAGCCTGCGACGAATGATGAAGAGTGGCCTGATGGGGAACGCGAACTCGCTCGCGAGGCGCCTCTTGGGCTGGGATGATGAGCTGTCTGCGCTCTCTGCGGAGGAGCGCTGTAGGCTGTCGCTGTCGGGTGGTGAGGCCGCGACCCACGCGGGGCACCACGCGGAGGCTGAGCAGTACCTAGAGCGCGCGATCCAAGAGGCGCGGGCCGCCGAGCTCTATGACCTCGGGGCGCGCGGGACGACTCAGATGGGGCTCAGCATGTTACAGGCCGATCACCCTGAGCGCGCGAGCCGGTACTTCACTGAAGCGCAGAGCTTCCTTGACGCCTGCTCAGACCCGGAGGCGCTGAGCGTCGTACACTATGGTTTAGGGCAGTGGGCGCTGTCTAAGGGAGATGAGGAGCTCGCCGTTGAGCACTTAGAGGAGAGCTTACAGCTCGCGAGCCTCGATGAGGGGCTCATCTCACACCAGCTCTCAGCGAGGCTCGCGATCGCCAAATTAACTCGACTTCAAGGTCGAATCGAGCCCGCAGAGCGCTCCTTTCAAAAGATCTATCATGACGCGCTGGCCGCGAACCTTGAGGTCGCCTCACTTGAAGCTCGGCTCGGCCTAGGGCTGTGTGCGTGGCGAAGGGACGCCCCAGAGGAGGCGCTCCCTTATTTCTCTGAGGTCAGGAAGCTCTCACGTGGGAACCTCTCTTCGTTAGAGTTCTATGCGGCGATGGGGGAGGCCTGGGCGTACGCCTTACAAAATGAGTGGGACCTCGCGCAGATGGTCCTCTTGCAAGCGGAGGGGCTGTGCCTTGATGTCCCACATCGTGAGTCGGAGCTTGAGGAGCTTCGCCTCGCGACGAAGGTCTACGCGCAGAGCTGTCACCGGCTAGATCTGATCTCTCAAATTCAAAAACTGTCTGGGGTCTCTTGGGTTGGGAGCACAACGCACCACACACACCCCCTCTTGCCTTAACTCAACACCTCCACTGTTGATTAAGGTGACTCGAGGCGTCCTTTCGCTCTTGATGTGTCTCATGACTTCTGTTGGAGTGTCGCGTACGTAGTGCGCCTTCGTGCGCACGCCACCGCTGTATACCTCTCCCAGAGAGGTGAAATGCCAACAGGAAGGATGTAAAACGATGTCTTATCAACCTATTGTCGCGAAGAGGGGCCCCGCTCGTCTCGCTCAAGTCAGCCTCTCGCTCCTCTGTGGGCTGGGCTTATTGATCGGCTCGGTCGCTCAGGTCGAGGCGCGTAAGCCTGGCGTCACAGGTGAGCGTCAGGTCGCGAGCGGTCAATTTGAGGAGGCGGTCCGGCTCCTCGAGGCCGAGAGCCTCAAGGGCGCAGATGAGTGGTACCTGCTTGGAAAGGCTTACCTTAACCTTGGCCGTAAGCAGGACGCGTATAAGGCGTGGACCGAGGCGGTGCTGATCAACAAGAAGGCCTCAAAGCGTAAAAAGTGGACCTTCCTGTTCCCACCCAATAAGCCTCTTAAAGGGAGCCAAAAGAAGAAGCTTAAAAATGCATTTGAGGACGATTATCGAGACTTAAACGGCGCCGTCAACCGCGCCAAGGAGCTCCAAGCCCGAGATCTTAAGAATAAGGCCTCACGAACCAAGATCGAAGCGAAGCGCAAGGACGCCAAAGAGGACCAGCTCACGAAGATCGCGGACGCGAAGAGCAAGACCATTCAGGATAAGCAACGTATGGCCGACCGTCGCGCTCGCTCAGCGAGCAAGCGACCGATGAAGCGACCGATGAGGCGACGTCCCCCTCGTCGAGGCAAGAGCTCTATTTGGGGGGTCGTGCTCTTCGGGGTCATCATCGGTTTGATCATCTTCGCGCTCATCGCTGCGTCGCGTCGCCGTCGAGGGGTGGTCGTCTACCACGACGATGACATCTATGATCGCGGTGGCTTTTATTATGAGGGGTATTACTTTGACAGCCAAGATATGTTCTACGATCGCTACGGCTACCATTACACGAACCGCATGTATCGTGAGTACGGTCACCATCGCGGTGGCCATGATGGTCACTATGATCACCAGATGGATCAGGACATCATGCACGACGTGCACGAGCGCGAGGAGCTGTATACGGAGGCGGCACATGAGGGGTATGAAGCCGACATGATGCGCGCGGACGCTGAGCACTATGAGCAAGACGCCCATGAGCTCGAGCAGGAGATGCACGACGGAGACGAGGCCCTCAGCGCGTTTGACGACGAGCATGAGTTCCAAGATGATGAGGACTATGGCGACTATGATGACGGCGGAGATGACGGCTACGCTAGCGCCGATGATGAGTTCGAGGATGACCCTGAGGCCTAAGCCTATCTCAGCCGTCTTAGAGAGCCCCCCTGCGCTTGACCCACGCGCTCGCGTTGAGGGGGCTCGCGCCACGGGGGCCTTGTGGTTAATCCCTGTCCCGATTGGGAACTTGGAGGACATTACGCTCCGCGCGGCGCGTATGCTTGAGGCGGTGTCTCTGGTCGCGTGCGAGGACACACGCACGACACGTCAGCTCTTGAGCCTCTTAAATTTAACGCCCCCTCAGCTGATGTCCTGCCATGAGCACAACGAGCGTAAGCAGAGCGCGCGGGTGCTTGAGCTCCTTGAGGCGGGGGAGGACGTCGCCCTCGTGAGCGACGCGGGCTCCCCCGCGATCAGCGACCCTGGGGCGAGGCTTGTTCGCGCCGTCATTGACGCGGGGTACGCGGTGAGCGCGCTCCCCGGTCCATGCGCGTTAACCACCGCGCTCAGCGCCTCGGGGCTGTCGACTGAGCGCTTCTTGTTTGTAGGCTTCCTCCCCTCTAAAGGGAGCGCGCGCCGTAAGGCCCTCAGCGCGTACGTGAGCCTCCCTTATACCCTGATCTGCTATGAGAGCCCTCACCGGCTTGAGAAGACGCTCCTAGACGCCTCTGAGCTCTTTGGTGCGGACCGTCAGGCGGTGATCGCCCGTGAGCTCACGAAGCGCTTTGAGTGCTATCGTCGGGGCCCTTTAGGGGCGCTTGTTCAAGACCCAGGGGTCGTGAAGGGCGAGCTTGTGTTGCTGATTGAGGGCGCTGACCCAAGCGCGCCCACCAGCGAGCGCGACCTTAAGTCGCTCGTCGCTGAGGTCCTCTCTCTTAACCTGAGCCCCTCCGCCTCCGCCAAGTGGCTCCGTGAGCGGAGCGACCTCACTCGTCAACAGGCCTATGAGCTCCTCAGAGGCGCTCGCGAGCGCTGAAGACATCTAGGCCTAGAGGTCTTCATCCTCCGCTGTTTGATCAGCTACAGGGCGCTGCGTTGGGCGCTCGACCCCCTCCACCCACAGCAAGGGCACAAAGCGCGCGTCGACCCTATTCAGCGCTTGGGTTCCTAGCTGCTCTTTGAGCTCCTTTAAGAGCGCGAGCGGAGCGGTCTGGGTTTGGCCACCACGCTCCTGCCACCAGGCGAGGAGCGAGCGCCTCACCTGCTCCTCTTGGTCGAGGTCTAAGAGGGGGCTGAGGGCCTCCTCAAGCCGGCGCTGTGGGAGCGGGGTGAGCTCGTCGATCTTGAGTTGACCGTTGAGGTAGCTCGAGAGCGCGAGGGCGCCGAGGGACAGCTCCTCGAGCTCAGGGGCGATGACCTGATCTGCCGTCTCTTGGAGGGTCACGCCGACCTGAGCGAGGTCCTCAATTAAGAGCGCGCCCTCACGAGCGAGCTTACAGCCACTCAAGGTCTGGAGCGCGCCCTCCGTGACGCCACGAGGGTGGGGCCCTAACAGCGCGTCAGCGAGCGGTTTGAGCTGGGGGAGGTCGAGGAGCGCCCCGCTCGGGTCCCCCCCTCGCCTGAGCGCTTCCTCGACTCGCCAAACGGGCCTCGCGGCCTCCACCATCTGCTCATAGCCGAGCTTAAAGAGGTTGCTCAAGTAGTGCTCAGCGAGCACTTGAGCGTCACGTACAGGGTCTGCCTCGACACCATTAAGGAGCTCTAAGGCGATATGGAGCGCTGCCCTTAGTCGTTTAAGCGTGACCTCTTGGGCGACGTGGTCCCAAAGCTCTACTCGGTCAGCGGACATCATCATGTTCGCGACGTACCCTAGGTGCTCCATCACCGTCATCGACTCCTCCCAGCCAAGCTGAGCGAAGGCCCCGTCAAGTCGAGCGTCCGGAGCGATCACCTGTGCGAGCCAGTAGCGCGCAGGTGGCGTCTCATTGACCCGTGTTGGGTGGAGCGTGCGTCGCCAGTCATGGGGTGGAGGGCCATAGACGCTCAAGGCGTCGCTCCGCTCAATAAAGCCGAGGTCCGCCATGCGCGCGCTTCGCCAGCGATATGCCTCCTCCTCTAGGTTGCTCTGGAGCGCGCCACTCGCGCCGAGCAGGAAGGTGATGCACTGCTGAGGGTCCTCTTGCATGAACAGGTCAACAAATAAGCGAGAGGGGGCGTCATCTGTAGATGGCCTAGGAAAGACAACACAGAAGTCTTTTTGAGGGCTCATAAAGTGATCGATGTCAGGGGGGCTGAAGCTCTCTGGGTCATCGATCACAAAGGCGACCGCGTTGCGCTGCATAAGCCACGAGAGGAGCTCATCATCCATCTCCTGCATCCGCTGGTACATGACGTCTCCATCGGCGCGCTTGAGCGTATTCAGCCAGTGATCTAAGCGCTCAAGGCTTGGCAAGCTAGTCTGCCACACCTCAATATCCAAGAGCGCCTTAAACTGCTCACCGCTCGCTAACGCTAAGAGCTGGCCCGCGTCGTCTAGTCCAATGGCGAAGATGTGACGGTGCAGGTCCTCAACAGGTAAGGTCTGAACACAGGCCTGGGCGTTGACAGGCTCGAGCATCGCGTCGAGGAGCTTCATACCGCTTAAGGACTCAAGCTCGCTTCGCCAACGCTCGAAGCCTGTAGGGAGCTCATCTTCATATGGGTGACTCAGCGCTGTCAGGGCCTTGGAGGCGCTCTGAGCGAGAGGAGTGTGGGTAGTGGCTAAGTCGAGCCCACCTGTTTGGAGTTCACCAGCGCTCATCTCTCTCTCCTTGCTGTGTCTTATTTGGCTCAAGCTGAGGTCACCTCATGATAGGTGCTGAGGATCCATGACCCCCGCTCCTTGAGCCAAGCGGTTGGGATAAGGTGCTCGTCCGCTTCAGTCGCCGACTCCACCGCGTCATATCCGTTCATGATCGCTGTTTTAAGTTGCTTACGCCTCCGGAAGGGCACCTTCTGCCAGTCCTGAAGGAGGTACGCCTTTTGGCCAAAGACAACGACTCGACCAACCAGCCACTCCATAGGCTCGAGCTCAGCGGCGATCTCGGCGTCGTCGACGTAGAAGCGTCGACCTGAGAGCGTCCCTCGAACGCTCAGCCCATAGCCACGGCGGACCTCTGTGACCTCAAAGGGCTCCACGGCGCTCTGGGAGAGGCTGAGCTTAAGGCTGTCGAGGAGCTCACGCTCACGCTTGTCCTTGGCGTTTGAGTCCGCTGACTTAAGGCGCTCTTCATGATCAAAAATCTCGCATTGAGCGAGCGCTAGAGGCTCCTCTGTCGCCCCTTCTAGCAGGGCTGAGATGTGGCGCTCAACCCACTGTGGGCCAATCTTTGCAACCTCCGCGACGACGTTCGCGTGAGTCATGCCCCCGTGGCATTTCTTGTATTTTTTTCCGCTCCCACAAGGGCACGGCTCGTTACGTCCAACGCGTGGAATCTGAGTGCTCATCTGCGCTCCATTGACTTAGGGTGTGATCAAAAGCGATAGGCGATCGAGGCGCCACCAAAGGCCCCTCCGTCCTGCCAGTTTAACGCGCCTCTCAAGCTCAAGAGCGGGAGGATCTCCGCTCCTCCTGAGAGGCCAATGACAGGGTGAAATTCAAGATGAGAGTCCTGAAGGTTTCGATCGATAAACTGTACGCCTCCGCTGAGCCTCAGGGTGATAAAGCCCTCACGATTAGCGGTGATTGAGAATGGGTAGCTGACCAACGCGGTCGGGGTGAGCCCTAGCGACGTGTAGGCCTCACCTCGTTCTTGACCATCACTCGCGTCAAGGAGCTCGGTGGCGATCGACACAGAGAGCGCCACAGCGCCGGTCTGTTTGGCGCTCAAGAGGCCCTGCTTAAGGCCAAGAGATACCCCATTCCCCCAAAGGCTCACCTCAGCGTCGTCCCTTGAGGACTGAATGTCTCTCTGACAGCCTCCCACCCTCAGCTGAAGCTCTCGATCCCCCGTGAGCCCTAGCCGACCCCCTAGAGAGTACCCACCCCCCTGAGTTCCGCCCATCCCCGCTAGGTCTGCGATCACGTCTCCTTGAGAGAGCGGGGCGCCCTCCTCAGCCGCGATCAGGCAACGCGCGCTCAGCGCTTGGGGGTTAAGGAGCACAGTGAGCGCTACGATGAGCGCACAGGTCGCCTGAGCGCGCGAGGCAGTGTCGCGCTGTGGAGGTCGCTGGTGAGCCTGATCACGCTTTGATGACATCGCTGCTCCTTGCTGTGCGCTTGCGTCCACCCCATGCGTACGCCCGCGAGGGGGGTCGCAGGATGTAATGAGTTGAGGGGAGGTGTCAAGTCTTGTCTGCTTGAGCCCTTGCGCGTCTGCGGTGAATTCGCTAATAAGAGGCCTCTCAAAATGTACGAAGCTCAGCGTATAAAGGGGGCGTGAAAGGTGATTAGTCCTGTTGACGTAGCGGGCGATGAGCCTCACACGGCCCTAAGGTCATCATGTACAACAGAGGTCCGGGTCGGGGCTGTCACCCTAGGTCAAAGCCGACCGCTGAGCTTGATCGCGGGGGTCAATGTCCTCGAGTCTCACGCGCTTCACTTGAGGGTCGCGGAGAGGCTCGTTCAGGTCTGTAGTGACCTGAGTATGCCTCTTATCTTCAAGGCGTCATTCGACAAGGCAAACCGTAGCAGTTACCACAGCTACCGTGGCCCAGGTTTAGAGGAGGGGCTCAGGGAGCTTGAGGCCCTTAAGAGACGCTTTGGCTTCCCCGTGCTCACCGACATTCATGAGCCTTCACAGGCGCAGCCCGTCGCGGAGGTCGTCGACTGCCTTCAGATCCCAGCCTTCCTGATTCGGCAGACAGACCTGATCCGCGCGGCCTGCGAGACCGACCGACCGCTTCACCTAAAGAAGATGCAGTGCATGGCCCCTCGAGAGATGGGCCGAGTGTTAGATAAGTGCCTCGCTTTTGGGAAGCGAGAGGTGATTTTGTGTGAGCGTGGGACCCTGTTTGGGTATCACAACCTGGTCGTGGACCCCCTCAGCTTCCCTGCGCTGAAGAGCTTTGGGTCCCCGGTGAGCTTTGACGTGACACACGCCCTTCAACAGCCTGGCGCGTTGGGTGAGGCGACGGGTGGCCGGGGCCCACTTACGGCGGAGTTAATGACGACAGGGGTGAGCCAAGGGATCGCTGCCCTCTTTTTGGAGCTCCACCCTGACCCCTCTTCAGCGCTGTGTGATGGACCTTGCGCCTTGCGTTTAAGTGAGCTTGAGGCTTTACTCAAGCGAGCCCACTCCCTCGACCAATGGGCGAAGTCATGAAGAGAACAGGGGCGTCGCGCGATGCTTGAGCTTAAACAGATCTTCCTCAATGGTGAACACGGGCCCATCTTGAAGTCTTTTGACCTCTCGGTCGGGGTAGGGGAGGCGGTCGCCTTAGTTGGGCTCGCGGGGAGCGGGTGCTCGGCGGTGCTGGCGATCGCCTCGGGCGCGGTTCAAGCGCATCGAGGTCGCGTCCGCTTCGGCAAGGTCGAATTCACGCGACGACCGCACGCGCTTCGAGAGCACACCGGCCTGAGTGGCTCTGAGCTTATGGGGCCCTTTGACCTCTCTGTAGAGGGCTGGCTGAGCTACTGGTCGAGCGCTCAGGGGGTGAATCCAAGCGAGGTGGCTGAGCGTCAAGACCACGCCCTGCACATCTTTGGGCTGAGTGACTATCGAGCTCACAGCGTCTCTCAGCTCAGCCAATCCCAGCGAAGGTGCCTAGATCTCGCGCGCCTGAGGGTCTTTAACCCAACCGTGTACCTGCTCGATCACCCGTGCGCTTTTTTAGATGGGTACTCCTTTTGGAAGCTGGTAGATGAGATCAACTCCCTAAAGCGTCAGGGTCACAGCTTTGTGATCGCGACCAACGAATATAACCTGCCCGCGAAGGTCTGTGATCGGGCGATCTTTGTTGAGGGCGGAGACCCAGTCGAGGAGTGTGAGCAGGGCTCTCCTCACTTCCGCGACTTCGTGCGACGCTCGCTCGGATGGAAGTCATGAGCCACGCTCAGCTCAATGGGGAGGGGGGGGCTCCATTTTTAGCTGAGGAGCTTACCCTCGATGGCGAGTCAACGGGGCACCTTGAGCGCCACAGCGTATCGCCGTTACAGGAGTCGCTGAGCGTCTCAGAGCGACAGCCACGCTTGGTAAGACCAACGGTCTTGCTCCTGAGTCGCCCACACGCCTTAGATGGGGTCACTTTGCTCGCGTTCTGCTCCGCGGTCATTGGCCCGCTCGCTCTTGAGGTGATCTTTGCTCACAGGAGCCTGTGGTTTGAGACCGAGTCGGGCTGGCAGCGCTATGGGGTTAGCATGCTGTGGAGGGCGTGGCTCTTATTAGGGTCGATCCTGCTCGTCGGTTGGGGGATGAACCGAGCGGCGACAGGAGGCGTCGCAGGGCACGCTCAGCTCTCGGGGGTGTTAGGTCACGTCTCGTTCGCCAACCCTCAACGACATTATGCCTCGCTTGTGACCTTAATCGGCTCCATGATCTATATCCTGTTCGGCGTCCCGACCTGGTTTTGGGTCGTTCGCTTAGGGCTCACGACCGATGAGTCTTGGCTGTTTATGTTTGGGGTGAGCGCGCTGTCCTTGGTCGTGATTCCGCAGCTCTTGACCTTCGCGAGTGCGACCTCGCAGAGGAGAGAGTGGATCCTCTTAATGCTCGGTATGATCTGGGTGTGGCTGATTACCCGATGGATTTGGGACATCAGCTGAGCTCGCGAGAGGCGCTCGAGACTCGTCTTGCGCGCGCGACCCGCCGTTGGGTGTGGCTCACTCTGCTGCGGTCGCTCGTGACGAGCTTATGGGTGGGGGTCATCGTATGGCAGGGGTGGGTTGGGCTCTCGCTTTGGGTTGGTTGGTCAGAGGTCTCATGGCGAGCGTCCCTCATGGGTGGGGTCGCGCTCCTCGTGAGTCTAGTTGTAGGCGTTTGGCGCTCCTCCGACTGGCGAGCGCCTAGGCTACGCCGATGGCTTGATAGCTCGACAGGGGGAGCTGGCCTCGTAGAGTGTGCCCTCGAGCTCGGGGCCCGTGATGGACCCGCCGAGGAGCTCGTGAGGCGTCAGGCGCTCATGTGGCTCAGAGCTGCACACCTCCCTTATCCGAGGATCCCAATCAGGTCACTCACCGTCTCCCTCAGCGTCTGTGCTTGGGTCACCTATGACCCGCCACTCTCACCCCCTCCGGTCGGCTCTACCCCCCCGCCTGTGTCACAGAGTAGACCTGCAAAGGTGAGCCCACGCTCAAAGGCGCCCAAGCGGATCAAGCGAGCTGAGCTCACTCAGCGTGAAGGGGAGCAGGCTCGCCCTCACCCTAAACCTAAACAAGGCTCAAGGGCCGTAAACCAGAGTACGACAGAGCGACCTGCGCCTACCCAAGGCGCTGACCAACCCTCAGCTGAGCAGCTCAAGAGAGGCTCGCTTGCGCCTATGCGCTCCATACCGACACAGGACGTCAAGCAAGCGAGACGCGTGACCCTGTCTGAGCGTACAGCCTCTGCTTCGAACAGGGCGCCACGAACGGGAGCGCGCATCGGAGCGACGTCGCAGAGCGACCCCCAGCTGGCTCGTTACACGCTCCCAGACCCTCATGCCCTCACCCCAGAACAGGAGGAGGCAAAGAGGTCGCTCGGTCTCGAGCAGGAGAGGCAAGCGGTCCAGGTCACGCTGAGCGTCCCGCTCGCCCCACTTGAGCTACGTGACCTCTCACCTCAAGCGCGACGCTTGCTCGGTGAGGTTGGGCGCTTAAGACGCCTTCGACTCCATGAAGCGCACAGCGAGCATCCCGACCAACATCGTCGCAACGAAGATGAGCGCTGTGGGGGCGCCCTCTGCGAATGACAGGGCTGAGACGAGCCCTGGGCCGGGGCAGAACCCCGCTGTCCCCCACCCTAAGCCAAAGAGCGCCGCGCCGGTGATCAGGCGCTTATCAACCTGTTGCGTGAAGCTAGGGAACTGACCTCCGAGGAGCGGGGCCTCTTTCTTGAGGATCAAGGTTCGCAAGAGCGCGTGCGTCACAAGCGCGCCACCCATGACGCCCGCGAGCCCCCATTGCCATGTCCCGTCTGCGATCGTCTTGACGTCTAAAAAGCCAATCACCTTATCGGGGCTCGTCATCCCTGAGATGATGAGCCCGAAGCCAAAGATCAGCCCGCTGATGAGTGAGAGTAGTCCGTTCATATGATTAATCCTTTCCTGTTACAGCACGTGCTGGGTGAGATACGCGGCGAGGACCCCCGTCCCCATAAAGGTCATCGTCGCGGCGAACGAGCGCTTTGAGGCGCGCGCGAGGCCACAGACGCCATGTCCACTGGTGCAGCCGTTCCCGATTCTGGTCCCAACGCCAACCAACAGCCCTGAGAGCGCGACTAACAGGGCGCTAGGGCCGGTCGTGTTTGCGAAGACGTCTCGCTGTAGCTCAGGTGAGAGGAAGAGCGACATGAGGGGCGCTGATACGAAGAGGCCGATGAGGAAGGGCGCGCGCCAGACGACGCCGTCTCCTCTGAGCGCGCCTCCAACGATCCCGCTGATCCCAGCGACCTTCCCGTGGCTGAGAAGCAAGAGGGAGGCGGACAGCCCAATCAGCGCGCCTCCAATGAATGGGGTGAACACTCCGAACATAAGGTGCTCCTATGTGTGATAGGTTGTGTGTATGGTCAGCTTGAGCTCCATTTGAGCTCGATCAAGTGATGACCTATGAGAGGAGTGCTCAGCGCCTCTCAGGAGGGTTCAAAAAAATGAGGATGGAGTTGTAATCAACTTAAAACCTTCAGCTCGATTCTAGTCTATGCGGTTAGATGAGTTGAGCTTTTCTCTTGACCTTAACGACTCAGCGCGAGATGTATGCCCCACCTCATCGCCACAGACGAAGCGCCTTGAAGACAAGCATAAAACACACAAATGACCCAAGCGAGCTGCGCTGTCTCATGACTGGGCAAGACCTCTTGATGACCTTTGGGATCTTCACCGCGATTATCATGGCTGGTTTTTTACAGTTTAGGTATGTCTTAGAGCTAGAGCTCAGCCTTAGGGTCTTCATGATGCCGTTGGTCGTCGCGCTCGGGGTCTCGACGCTCATGTTTCGAAT